>Ga0182024_10001192_pt1 | contig 67406 bp, 55 predicted proteins | sample P32metaG_FD_120480 | JGI IMG/M metagenome (GOLD analysis project Ga0182024, IMG submission 120480) | Permafrost microbial communities from Stordalen Mire, Sweden - P3-2 metaG (Illumina Assembly) | ecosystem: Environmental > Terrestrial > Soil > Wetlands > Permafrost | place: Sweden: Stordalen... | reverse complement strand
TCACCGACCCGCGGCGAGGGGCTGGTAGTCCTCTGTGGTCGAGTGTGAGGTGGCGCAGCAGTTCGCGCTCCTCGCTCAGCACCCGGACATCGAGGTCGGCGATCAGGATGAGTGGAGCTTGGATCACAGTTTCACTCCAGAAGTAGGCGTCCCAGACATTGATTGAGACCATCGGACGGCATGGATTGCGTTACCAGCGAAAGGGGATTTGTGACCGACGCACGACTACTCTTTCGTCTAGGTCCACGCTTTTCAATAGCAGCGCAACGGCACGCTCGCATTCATCACCCGAGCTGCTTGGACCGATCCATACTTCTCGAATCAAGGATTCCTCGCCAGTGCCGATGCCCCACTCCACATACGGAATCACACCAAGTGCCGAAGTCGAACGAAACAGCGGGTGACTGTCGGAGCCGGCATCCAGATTCCAGGCCACCCACTCTGCTTCATTCTCGAAGGCGAAGTTCTTACAACACATCAGATACGTCAACGTCCAGGCAACAGAATCAGTCAGCGCTCCCGCCTTCGTGTCCTCAGGTTCTCCGATTGCCCCGGGTAAGTACCACGTGGCCAAATCTTGGGCCAATCTCTCAATCTGGGCGCTCCGGTCATAGATCACTGGATCGAGATAGAACTGCGGGTGCGCTTCAAGACCTTTACGATCCAGCCCGACGCAATAACCCCCCTTTTGTCCGTAACCAATCCATTGCATCAAAAGATCTGGTCGTTCACAGAGGCTAGCCACGTTCCATGTCCACCTTGGAAGATTGCGGCGGTCGGCATCCAGCTGATTCAAATACCGGTCGAGCATCTCCTTTGCCTCATCAGAGCCTGAATAGTCCTCATCAATCGTCTTGCGCAGGTCATCCTTGTGCTCAGCAATCACAATTTCACCGTGAAGCGATACCGATCGGTCGTTCAGAAACGCGCGATCCGTCGCTCGGAGTTTTCCAGATTGCACGATGCCCAGCAGGCCCTCTGCCGTCGTGTAGTGATAAAGGATTGAAGGATCCGCCACCTCTTGAACCTCCGACAACTCAATCTATTCGCCTGCTTGAGGGTACCGCCCAGCAGCGTGGAAATCCGAGTCTGGTACGCATAACAACTCGATATAACCTGCCCGCACCCGTTCGGTGACGGCTTCGCCACGTGAGAGGCCAAGGCAGCGTGGAACCAGAGGTAGCAGCCCTGTCCTGCGCCAGACCCCATTGAGCTGAAGACGACTAGAAGGTCCCGACCTCGGCCTGTGCCCGCGCGGCGTGATCGCAGCGGTCGGATCACGCTCCACGGGTGGTGCTCATAACGAACCGACGCACTATAGAGACACCGGCGGTGGTCGACGGGCCAGGCCGGACGGCTCAGGTATCTATCCCGCCACCGCCGGTCAGGGTACTGACGGAAAAGTTGTTAAAGAAGGCGTCACCGTTAGCGTTCTCGGCACTGCGATTGGCCGCTACCTGCACCGTGAATGCCGTGTCGAGGAACTGCGGGTACGCCGTGAGGTCGATCGTCAGCGAACCACCGGCGAATGGGAACCATACGCCGCCGATGGCGGCGCACTGGGTCTGCTGGAGCCGATGGGTGATTTGCGCCGAGGCGGCGGCGGTTAGGCAGGCGAACGACGTGGATGGTACTCCGCCCATACCCGCGTCCTGGGTCTGGACCGTGAGCGATTGACCGTCGGCGCTGACGGTCACCAGTCCCAGCTCCTTGGCGTTGTTGACGGCGTTGCCGGGATAGAGCCCGCACCACCCCGAGCTCTGTCCCACCGTCGCGTCCGAGCACCCGGTGCGAGAGACGCCGGCCAATGCAGCACCCGCCCCCACAGTGACGCCGGCGGCAAGCAGGCCGCCTGTCAGGGCCAGCAGCGTCAGCCGCCGGACCATTCCCCGGCCTCGCCGACGCGCTGGTAGTGCGAAGTCTTCCATCTCATTGCCCGCCCTTCGTGGTCCCCTAGTGTCACTTCCCGCGGTCATATCTGACCACCACATTGCCGACAGTATCGTCCCAATTCCCCCGATATGCCAGTTCTCGCCGCCATCGGGCCCACGGCCTATCGAATGCCCTCGCAGACGGGGATGCTCGGTGGAGGCTCGCTGTTCGGGCAGCCAGCGTCGGTTGCGTGCCTTCGTTGTCATTGCACGACGAGCTCGCCTGGTGCATTGTTTGGACCGTGCTTCCCAGCCGTCTTCAGAGCTGTTCGATCGCGACCACCTCGATCCGACTGCGCTCGTGAGGGTCCTGCTCTTGGGGCCACGCATGCGGCGCGCCGTGCTCGCGATGCTCGCGGTCGCCCTCGTCCTGAGCTTCAGCGAGGCGACGCGGGCTTCGGCCGAGCGAGCGCAGAGGCCGTTTTCGCCCCATCGGACGGTAAACACAGCGCTGGCTGGCAGCGCAGTGTTTCCCTTCGGCGGTGCCTCCAACCTCGGCTCGTTGTCAGGCACCTCGGTGAATGCGCCTGTTGTGGGCGTAGCTTCAACCCCGGATGGGAACGGCTACTGGCTCGTCGGGGCTGACGGCGGCGTGTACTGCTTCGGGGACGCTCCCTTTGAGGGTTCGCTCGGCGGCGTAGCCCTGGCCCAGCCGATCCGCGGCATGGCCGCTACCCCCGATGGTCAGGGCTACTGGCTGGTGGCCGAGGACGGGGGGGTATTCACGTTCGGCGATGCGGCTTTCGATGGCTCACTTGGGGGCATCCCGCTGGCGCAGCCGATCGTCGGGATGGCCGCCACTCCCGATGGTGGGGGCTATTGGCTGGTCGCCGCGGACGGCGGGATTTTCAGCTTCGGGGACGCTCCCTTTGAGGGTTCGCTCGGCGGCGTAGCCCTGGCCCAGCCGATACGCGGCATGGCCGCTACCCCCGATGGCCAGGGCTACTGGCTGGTGGCCGAGGACGGGGGCGTCTTCACGTTCGGGGACGCCACGTTCGACGGATCGCTCGGCGCGACGGAGCTCGCCGCGCCCATCGTCGGCATCTCTCCAACCGGGGACGGTGGCGGATACTGGTTGGTCGCCGCAGACGGTGGCGTGTTCGCTTTTGGTGATGCGCCCTTTGGCGGTTCCCTTGGCGGACAACTGCTCGCCCAACCTGTGATTGGCCTCGCCCGGTCCGGGGTGGGCTATTGGCTCGCCGAGGGGCAGCTGGCCCGATCGCCGTTTACTCCGGCACTCATTGCAGATCTCGACAGCCGGCTGGGTCTCGTTTCTGCTGCTGTGGAGGACCTCAATACCGGGGATGTCTTCGTCTACCACCCCGGCCTCGCGCTCATCACTGCGAGCATCGTGAAGGTCCAGTTCCTTGGCACGCTCCTGGCCGAGGCACAAGCAGCCGGCCGGGGCCTCACCCCAGCGGAACAGGGCTTGGCCGTCCCCATGATCGAGGTGAGCGACAACAACGCCGCCACAGCGGTGCTGGGGGACGTCGGTGGGCCAGGCGCTGTTGCGGCCTTCGACCAATCCATCGGCATGACCGGCAGCAACACGATCTCCAACTGGGGGAACTCGACGACGACCGCGACCGACCAACTTATCCTACTCAACCACTTCGTCCGGCCCAACAGCGCACTGTCGGACTCCTCCAGGGCGTACGGGCTCTCCCTAATGGCCCAGGTCACCCCTCCCGACATTTTCGGAATCTCGGCTGGAGTCCCGCCCGGAATGCTGCGGGCATCGAAAACCGGTCGCATCCCCTCCGAAGGAGTGATCAATGGCATCGGTTGGGTGCAAGGCCAAGGCCGTGACTACCTCATCGCGGTGCTCACCCAGGGAGTTCCGAATCCCGATCAGGCTGGCCTCGCCATCATGAACGAGGTATCGACCGCGACCTGGGACTCCCTCGGGTCCTGACGACTTCCCAAGAGACCGTCTGAATCGGCGTTCTGCGAATCCTGGAGGACACGATCGGGGCAGGCGGTGGTCTGATCACCAAGGGCCCTTGGGTTCGGACGACGCAGGTTCGGGTCCGGGTGCTCACGTCGCTGTCCCGCAGTGTCGCGCACCATTCCTCGTATGGCCGTTGGACATCCCCATGGGATTGGAGGACCCGGGTCGGGTCGTGGTATCCATCTCAGTTGATCGGGATCCGGTCGTCCCACGATCGGGACGGAGGTGGACCGGGCCGTTGATCCGAACGCGATCGGAATGCAGGACGGCCGGAGTTTTGGCGCTCCGGTTCGAGAAGCTGACAGGATGTCGACGTGACAAGGCAAACCGACGAAGAGAAATCCGCCGTGGTGCAGATTCCCATCGTGGAGTATCTGGTGCTGGGGGAGGACCCCCACCTCGAGGTCAATGAGTGTGTCGCATGTCACGCTCGGTTCTTTGACCGGCGGAATGCCTGCGCAAGCTGCGAAGGGGTGGCATTCCAACGCACCCGCCTTCAACCCGAAGGAGAGGTCCGCGCCTTTACGATTGTGGCCTTTGCCGCACCCGGGGTCCCGGTGCCGTTTGTGGCAGCTCTTATCGACTGCGATGGCACAAGCGTGCGGGCCAACCTCATCGACGTGACACCCGACGCAGAACATGTTCATCTCGGGATGAAGGTGAGGTTTTGCACACAGTCGCTGGGTCTCGATGAAGGTGGCACCGAGGCCGTCGGTTTCGGCTTCAAGCCCCTGGCATGAAAAACACGACCTATCAGGCACACTACCGATCGAGAGGCTCTCGCCGTGGCGACTGACGATATCTACATCCTTGGCATCGATATGACCAAATTCGGCAAGCATCCAGATCTGGATCTGGTCGACCTTGCCTCTGCGGCAACGATGGGAGCGTTGGCCGACGGTGGCGTCACGATGCGCGACATTGGAGTTCTGGCGGCCGGAAGTCTGTTAAATGCCAATGCCGGAATCGGCCAGCAGCTGCAGAAGCAGATCGGTCAGACCGGCATTCCCGTCTACAACGTTGCCAATGCCTGTGCCACCGGTGCAACGGCGTTGCGGGTCGCTTACATGGCGGTCAAGTCCGGTGAGTGCGACATGGGTCTCGCCGTGGGCGTCGAGAAGCTGTCGGGAGCGGGTCTTCTGTCTGGGGGCTCTCGCCCTTCAGATGACGGCACGTGGACGCCGAAAGGTCGCTACGGCGCGGTGGCACCCATCGACGGCAGAATCGGCACTGAGACCATGCCCGGCGTGTTCGCGCAGATCGGCATGGAGTACGGCCACCGGTACGGCGGGACCAGCTTCGAGCTGTTCGCACGCATCTCGGAGAAGAATCATTCGCACTCGACGTTGAACCCGAAGGCCGCGTACCAAAAGCGGTTCACGCTCGATGAGATCATGCACGACGTCATGATCGCCTATCCCAATACCCGGCCCATGTGCTCGGCCAACTGCGATGGGGCGGCGGCGGCGGTGGTCGTGGGTGGAGCAAAACTCAAGACGCTCTCAATGCAGCAGCGGAGCCGGGCCGTCAAGATCAGCGCATCGGTTCTTACGAGCGATCCCTGGGAAGAGGGATGCCAAGTACTTCCCAATGTGAACACGCTGACCCGTAACGCGGCGCAACAGGCGTACGAACAAGCTGGTGTCGATCCGCAGGATCTGGACCTTGTCGAACTGCACGATTGTTTTGCGACTGCTGAACTCGTGCACTACGACAACCTGGGACTGTGCTCAGAAGGTGGAGCCGTGGATTTCTTTGAGTCCGGTGCGACGTGGCGGGACGGGGCCACACCGGTCAACGTGTCGGGTGGGCTCGAATCAAAGGGCCACCCGATCGCCGCTACCGGCATCGCAAATATCTGGGAAGTCGCGACGCACCTGCGTGGTGAGGCGGGGAACCGGCAGATCGAGGGGGCTCGGTTGGGTTTGGCTCACGTCATCGGACTCGGTTCGGCCTGTGGGGTGCACATTCTCGAGAGGATCGCCGCCTGACGGACCCACCGTTGGCGTCGGTTCGGTTGCCAGTGATCGCGTACGGGACGCCGGCGGCGTTTGCAACTGTTGTAGCCGCCGATTCGCCCGGTGGGGAACGAGACCGGCCCAGACGCCTACCCGGCGTCCTGGCGACCTCCAGCCCGCCAGGCAGCCCAAGTGCGAGGGAACCGTCGACAAAGAGTTAGAAGGTCAGGCCCGGTTGGGCATGACGATACGCAGCCCGAATGTCTCACCATCCATACCTCAAGGACGTAGTGTCTTGCACCTTTCGCCCTTTGTGCGCAGCGACGCCACCAGACCTTCCCAGGCTCGGATGGGTACAGACCCGGAGAAGGATTCAGCGTCGCGCCGGCGATCGGTGCCGATGAGGATCTGGCCACTGAACCCCTCGAAGGCAGCGTCGTGGTCACCGAGGTTGAGCGCCACGAGGACGTCTTCGCCACGCCGCCACGCCCAGATCCCCTGGGGTGCACCAACCGAGGCGTACTGACCAGTGCGCAGATCGGGGGTGTGCCGCCGCAGGGAGATGAGATCTCGAGTCAGGACGAGCATCGACCCCGGATCTTTGTGTTGGTCTTCTACGTTGCAGGCTTTCACGTCGCCGAACGGAAGCCAAGGCGAAACACCGGGTGCGCAGAAGCCCCCACCCTCGGTGTCTCGCCACTGCATGGGGGTGCGCATGGCGTCGCGTCCGGCATAGGCGGGCCAGTAAAGGACGCCGAGCGGGTCCCGCATGTCCTCGTGGGCAACCTCGGTATCACCGAGGCCGATCTCGTCGCCCTGGTACAGGACCGGTGTCCCCCTCAGGGAGAGCAACATCATGATCGCCGCCCGGGCCTTGAAGGGATCATCGTTGGCCCACCGAGTGGCGAATCGGGACATGTCATGGTTCGAACCGGTCCACGCCGGCCAAGCGCCCGGCGGCAAGAGTGTTTCGGTCTCTTCGACGATCGTGCGCATTGCCGCGTCAAAGGTAGAGCTGATGAAGGGGAAGTTGAAGGCAAGGTGGAGCTCGTCGGCTCCGTCACCGTAATAATCGGCCAGGACGTCTATCTTCACGGGAGTCTCGCCGATGAGGACACGGGATTCGTCGTGGGACTCGGCGAGTCGTCGCCACCGTTGGATGACCTGGTGCACCTCGGGTCGGTTGCCGTTGTAGACCGACCGCTGCCCAAATAGTTGCGCTTCGAAGTCGTCCTCTTCGGTAGCGGGCGGATTGTCACGTAAATGGGCGTCTTTGATGATGATGTTGCACACGTCGATTCGGAAGCCCGCCACCCCCCGGGCGATCCAGAATTCCAATATGTCATCGAAGGCTTTTCGAACGTCCTCGTTCCACCAGTTGAGGTCTGGTTGTTCGACGAGGTGATTGTGAAGGTAGTACTGACCGGTCGCCGGGTCGAGCGTCCAGGCGGGGCCCCCAAAGCTGCTGACCCAGTTGTTGGGCACAGCACCGTCGGCCCGGGCGTCGGCCCACACGTACCAATCGCGTTGCTGCGCTGTGAGCGACGAGCGGGAGTCGAGGAACCACGGGTGCTGATCGCTCGTGTGGTTCGGGACCAGGTCCAATAGGACCCGTATGTCCCGTTGTCGCGCGCAGTCGATGAGGAGATCGAACTCTTCCATCGTGCCGAGGTCTGGCTGGATGGCGCAGAAGTCGGCCACGTCGTATCCCCAGTCGGCATTGGGCGAAACGGTGACCGGACTCAGCCATATGCCGTCAATGCCCAACCATTCGAGATGGTCGAGATGGTCGATGATCCCTTGAATGTCGCCGTTACCGTCACCATTCGAGTCGGCGAACGAGCGGGGGTAGATCTGGTACAGGACCCCCGACATCCACCACGGCTCTTTTCCCGGTGCGGGCTGGGTGGACATGAGCGAAGTGTATTGCGGCGGGGCCGGCTCCCCGGATTGGCGCCTAGGCCTAGAGTTCGGGATCGGCGGAGCGGTCAGCGGTGCAAGCGCGAACGTTTTACGGCGACCAGCACCGTCTTCTGGGGCGCCCCGCCGGTCACCTGCGTTGCCCCATCTGGTCTCTCCACGGGGTCATATCGAGCAACGGGTAGCGCGCCGCGACGCCGGCCAGGGTCTCTTCGGTCCAGTAGCGGTGCCCGGGTTCGGGAAATCCCAGCATGGTGAGTTGGCGCACGGTGGCTCGCTTCATGAACCGATTCCACGCGAGTCCTTCGGCGGCGGCTGGCCACGACTGGTAGCCGAGCCAATCGGCGCCCAAGGGCTTGTAGGCGACGTGTAACAAATACCTTGCGGCCTCCTTGGCCGTAAGTCTCGTGCCGCGGTGATAGACGTCGGGTCGGTAGACGAGAACCGAACCGGCGGGACCCGAGGCGGGTTCTTCGGCGGCGTAGAGGTCGGCGTACTCGTCGAGCGCCAGATAGGTGCGCTCCACTGGAATGTCTTGTGTGAGCGGACGCGATACGATCCTGGTGGCGGCGGTCTCCGCTGTAACGTCGCTCAGGTAGATGAACATCTCGATCTGCTGGTACCCAGGGTCGCTTCTCGGAACCACGAGGGTGTGGTTGGCGTAGTCAGCGTGGAGAAGCTGCTCGTAGTCGGGAGCCCCGTTCGAATACTTGGCGCTGACCATCCCCTGGTAGAGGCGAATATCGGCGGTACCCAAGAAGCGTTCGGCCAGGTCGATGATGGCGTCGTGAAGGACCAGGTGGTTGAGGGCCGCGCTTGCAAAAGGGAATCTGGGCAGCACGGCGTCGGACGCCGTGCGGAAGGGCAGATTGCGCTCGGGGTCCTTGTCCTCGGCGAACTCCTGGGCAGTCGGGAAGAGGTCGGGCAGGTCCTGTTGTGCGGCCGCCAGGTCGTCTGGGGGAATGACCCCATCCACCACACACCAGCCGACGGTGTCCCAAAGGTCCTTGAGTTCGTCACCGACAACGGTCTGATCCATCCGGCCGGTTGTAGCGCACCCCGATCATATTTCGCAATGTCCGTGGCCGTCGCTTGTTCACACCCGTCGAAGGATCGGGGCCCCGAGCGACCGCCTATCCAGTCGGCAACGCCTTGAATGGCGCCACGGACACCCAGCACACCACCTGGGGAATGTGGTTGAGCGGGAGTTTGCACTGGGTCGAGGTCGGCGAATTCACGTGCAGCCGGACCACCTGGAATTCCGTTGGGCCGTAGAACTTCTTTGGCCCGAAGCTCAGTATCGGGGAGTAGCCCCCCGGGAAGTTCGAAATCTTGGACATGGCCTGGACGAAGGTGCGCCGATTCAAATTCCTGCCGGCCGCGGTGGCCGCGGCGGCAAAGAGGCGGATCTCCTGGCACCAACCTTGGACCGGCCCCTGCTCTTCGAGGTAATAGGTCTGGTTGCCCTTGGGGACCTGGGGATAGGCCCTGTGCCAGGTGGCAAAGCAGCTGCGCACGCTCGGGTCGTACCCCCCTTCTGCTTGTGGCCGTGAGTCGTCGACCCCGCCCAGGGTCTCGGTGGTCACGCCCTCTTGGCTATTGAGCGCCTTGGTGTAGGGGACCGGGATGAGGCCCAACGCGGACTCGATCGACGACTCGTAGTCGGACAGCAAGAGCTTGGGGAAGTACTGCTGCTGGGTCTGGGCCTGGAGGACCGGGAAGAAGACGTTGAAGGGTATGAGGGGGATGACCGAGTTAACGCCGGCGGAGCGTAGTTTCTGGACGACGAGCGGAGCTTCGGTGTTGGTTGTCGCGGTCTCAGCAGGGTCAGCGGCAATCGTTTCGACAACAGGCGTCACGCCAGCCCGCTCGAGGTCGGGCAAGAGGTACTGGTTGAGCGCCAGCTGATCGCTCGCCCGGTCGCTGGCGATCACTCCCACCGTTCGGTTGTTCCCGAGCAGCCCCGAACTCAGTCCCCAGTTGACGGTGGCCTGCAGGATCGCTGCATCATCGGGTCCCGTCCACCACAGATACGGCGCGCCCTTCTGGGTCCAGTTGCTCACTGTGCTCCATTGCCCGATGAACGGGGTGTGCCCTTCTTGGGTCACGCACAACTGGTTGTCACCTGACCAGTCCCCGACTCCGTCGAGCACCGCGAACGCCGCCGGGCTCCCCTCGGTCCAGTCCTTGCAGAGCGCCCGCATGTCGGCCTCGTTTGTCGGGTCAAAGCGCGAGATGATGGGGTTGATCTTGCGGCCGTTGATGCCACCTTTGTCGTTGATCACCTTGACAAAGAGCTTGATCGCCTCGACCTGTTCGCTGTATTCGACGTCGCCCTCGAAACCGAGCTGGGAAGCGAGCTGCTCGAGGTTGACCACTGGGAAAACGACATCGATCCGGGTTGCGGTCACTCCCCGGGTGCTGGTGCTCGCCTGATCCACCGACGTGGCGGCCCGGAAGGCTGCGGTCGCCATCGGTGGCGCCGCGCTGGCTGCGAAAGGCGTAGCCGGTTGCCCGGACAGGCCCGGTGATGGGCCCGGGGAGTCCGCCGTCGAGGCTGGGGCGGCGACTGCGAGGGCGGCCGCGCTGTTCAGCACGGCCACTGCCAGGCCGATGGCCAGAAGCGGCACATGACGGTACCGGTGTCCAGTCTCGGGGGCGGGGCGGGGCGAGGGCTTCGACGATGCTCGGGCACTCCCGATCCTGTGGGACTTCACCGATCTCCCCCCCGCCTGCTGTCGATCCGGGCCCGACCCTTGCACCCCACCAACGTTTTCGCCAGAGCCAACGCCCAACTCGCCCGAACCGCCCAAAAACCCGTCCCGGGGGGTGCCCGGGCGCCGTCGTCCACCCGCTGCACTCTGCGACGTCACCGTCGACACCCAGCTAGACCCCGGTGCGCAGTGGGCAAGATCTTCCCTTCTAGTGGCGTCGGAGTGATGCACGTTCGCACCAGGGAGCCCGACACCCGTGCCGTCGAGTTCGGTGCCGCACCAGGTGTCGCGCCGAGCTCCCGACCCGGTGTGAACTGGTTGGGCGCTGAGGCTACACGGATCATGGTTTTGGGCGTCTGGACGCGGCGTTGATGAACTGTTGACGCGTTCGGGGCCAGCGGCAATCTCTTGTTGAGAGAACCCGGATCATCATCGGACCCATGGCTGACTTCCTCGCAGTGCTCGGGACCGTCGCTTTCGCCGCGGCCATGCTCGGGCTCATCTGGGCGCTGGACCGGGTATGACCGACGTCCAGGGCATCTTGCTCGCCATTTCGGTCATCGTGTTCATCTATCTCGGTGTGGCGATGTTCAAGCCAGAGTGGTTCTAGGTGGGCTTCTTTTGGACCATCGTCGTCCTCGTCATCGCCCTCGGCATCTCGTGGCGGTACCTGGGCTCGTACATGGCCGCGGTCTTCGAGGGCCGCGTGCATTTCTTGGCATGGGCAGAACGCCCTGTCTACAAAGCGCTCGGCACCGATCCCGAGCAGGAGCAGACCTGGAAGCGCTATGCGGGGTCTCTCGTCATCTTCTCTGCCGTCTCGATCCTGATCACCTACGTCATCCTGCGAGTGCAGGGGCACCTCTTCTTGAACCCCCAGCACCAGGTGTCCGTCGGCCCGGCCCTGTCGTGGAACACCGCCGCCTCGTTCGTCACCAACACCAACTGGCAGAACTACGGCGGCGAGTCGACGATGTCCTACTTCTCGCAAATGGGCGCCCTGACCGTCCAGCAGTTCGTGAGTCCCGCCGTGGGTATTGCAGTCGCCATCGCGCTTGTGCGGGGATTTTCCCGCCGTAAGTCGGCGACCATCGGCAACTTCTGGGTGGACATCACCCGGTGCATGCTCTACATCCTGCTTCCGGCGGCGTTCCTCGCCGGGATCATCTTCGTCGGCCAGGGGGCCGTGCAGACCCTCGCCGGGACGGTCACCGTTCACGACTCGTTGAACGGGGTGACCCAAACCATCCCGCGGGGCCCGGTCGGCTTCATGGAGGCGATCAAGCAGCTCGGGACCAATGGTGGCGGGTTCATGAACGTCAACTCAGCGCACCCGTTCGAGAACCCGACCGGCTTCACCAACTGGCTATCGATCTTCTTGCTGCTGGTGATCCCGTTCGCCCTCACTTACACCTTCGGAAAAATGGTGGGGAGCATCCGCCACGGAGCGGCCCTGCTGGCGGCCATGGTGATCATCTTCGGGGTCTGGGTGGGGTTCTCCAGCTATGCCGAGCACCAGGGCAACCCGGCGGTCGCCGTGGCCGGGATCCACCAGACGACGGGCAACACCGAAGGCAAGGAGGTCCGCTTCGGCGACACCAGCTCGGCGTTGTTCGGGGTGTCCTCGACGAACACATCGACCGGCTCGGCCGACGCCTCCTACGACTCGTTCACCCCGATCGGTGGTTTCGGGCTGCTGACCGGGATGATGCTCGGGGAGGTGACCCCGGGCGGTACCGGGAGCGGGCTCTACACGATCTTGATCTATGCCGTGATCGCCGTGTTCATCGGTGGGTTGATGATCGGGCGAACACCCGAGTACCTGGGCAAGAAGATTCAGGCCAAGGAGGTGAAGCTGGCCGGATTGGGGGCGCTCGTGATGCCCATGATCGTCTTGATCCTTACGGCGATAGCGGTCTCGATCCATGCGGGGAGAGCTGGGCCACTGAATGCGGGGCCGCACGGGTTCACCGAGATCCTCTACGGCCTCACCTCGCAGGGGAACAACAACGGATCGGCCTTTGGCGGGTTGACCGGCAACACCACCTTTTACAACGTGGTCGGTGGGATCGACATGCTCATCGGCCGCTTCGCCATCATGATCCCCGCCCTCGCTTTGGCTGGCTCCCTCGCCGCCAAGGGCGTCGTCCCCGAGTCGCTCGGCACGTTCCGAACCGATAACGGCATGTTCGTCGGGCTCGTGATCGGCGTGATCATCATCATCGGTGGCCTGACCTTCTTCCCCGCCATCTCGCTCGGCCCGATCGTTGAGCAGTTGAGCCACGGGAAGTTCTTCTAATGGAGACCCCTGAAATGGACAACACCGAAATGGGCGGGTCGCCCCGTGGCGCTGCCACCGCGGTCGCCACCAACGCCCCGACCGAGCCGACGATTGCCCACGGGGTGGCGGAGGCCCGCAGCCTGTTCGACCGCGAGATCCTCGGCCAGGCCCTCGGGGGTTCGTTCAAGAAGTTCGACCCGCGGGTCCAGATCAAGAACCCAGTCATGTTCGTGGTGCTCATCGGTTCGGTGATCACCCTCATCGAGGCGATCAAGCACCCCGACACCTTCAACTGGTCCATCACCATCTGGCTCTTTCTCACGGTGCTCTTCGCCAACTTCGCCGAGGCGATGGCCGAGGGACGGGGGAAGGCCCAGGCCGACACCCTGCGCAAAATGCGCTCGGAGACCGAAGCACGCAAGCTCGGAGCAGACGGAACAGAGATCAAGGTGGCGGCGGCCGAGCTGGTCAGAGGCGACCTGGTGGTCTGTGAGGCGGGCGACCTCATCCCGTCGGACGGCGAGATCGTCGAAGGGGTGGCCTCGGTCGACGAGTCGGCGATCACCGGAGAGTCCGCCCCGGTCATCCGCGAATCCGGAGGTGACCGATCGGCCGTGACCGGCGGCACCAAGGTGCTCTCAGACCGCATCGTGGTGCGGATCACCGCCGAGCCCGGCCACACCTTCCTCGACCGCATGATCACCCTGGTCGAGGGGGCCAACCGCCAGAAGACACCCAACGAGATCGCCCTTACCATCCTGCTCGCCGTGCTCACCATCGTCTTTCTGCCGGTGGTGGTGGCCCTCCAGCCCTTCGGGGTCTACGCGGGGGCGACGGTGTCCGTGGTGATCCTGGTCGCGTTGCTCGTGTGCCTGATCCCGACCACCATCGGGGCGCTCCTTTCGGCGATCGGTATCGCCGGGATGGACCGACTGGTGCAAAAGAACGTGCTGGCCATGAGCGGCCGGGCCGTCGAGGCGGCCGGCGACGTCCAGACCCTGTTGCTCGACAAGACCGGCACGATCACGCTGGGGAACCGGCAGGCGTCGGGCTTTTTCCCCGTCGATGGCCACAGCGAAGAGGAGGTGGCCGACGCGGCGCAGCTGGCGTCGCTGGCCGACGAGACTCCCGAGGGCCGATCGATCGTGGTGCTGGCCAAGGAGCGGTTCGGCATCCGCGAGCGCGAGCTGAGCGTGGAGCACACCTTCGTGCCCTTTACCGCCACCACCCGCATGTCGGGGCTCGACGTCGACGGCCGCCAGATCCGCAAGGGCGCGGCCGAATCCGTCAAGACGTGGGCGGCCGAGCAGGGGGGCAGCGCGCCCCCCGACCTCGACGAGACCGTCGACCGGATCGCCCGGGCCGGCTCGACCCCCCTCGTGGTGGCCGAGGGTCCAGTGATCCTCGGCGTCATCGAGCTGAAAGACGTCGTGAAGCAAGGCATCCAGGAGCGCTTCGCCGAGATGCGGTCCATGGGGATCCGCACGGTGATGATCACCGGGGACAACCCGTTGACTGCCGCGGCGATCGCCCAAGAGGCAGGCGTCGACGACTACCTGGCCGAGGCGACGCCTGAGACGAAGATGGAGCTCATCAAGGCCGAGCAGGAGGGCGGAAAGCTCGTGGCCATGACCGGGGACGGGACGAACGACGCCCCGGCCTTGGCCCAGGCCGATGTCGGGGTGGCCATGAACACGGGGACCACGGCGGCCAAAGAAGCCGGCAACATGGTGGACCTCGACTCGAATCCGACCAAGCTCATCGACGTCGTCGAAATCGGCAAGCAGTTACTGATCACCCGGGGCTCGCTGACCACGTTCTCGATCGCCAACGACGTGGCCAAGTACTTCGCCATCATCCCGGCGCTGTTTGTCGCCACCTACCCGCAGCTCAACGCCCTCAACGTCATGAAGCTGCACAGCCCCGAGAGTGCCGTGCTCTCGGCGGTCATCTTCAACGCCCTGGTCATCGTGGCCTTGATCCCGCTGGCCCTGCGTGGGGTGAAATTCCGCCCGACCAGCTCGGCGGCCATTCTGCGCCGCAACGTCTGGATCTATGGCGTGGGCGGCATCATCGTCCCGTTCATCTTCATCAAGCTGATCGACCTCGTCCTCACCGCACTCCACGCCTACTGATGGAGGTCCTCTGATGCTCGCCCACGTCCGCCGCTCGGTCATCTTGGCGGTCATCGTCTTGGTGTTCTTCGGGTTCGTTTACCCCCTCGTCGGCACCGGTGTGGCCCAACTGCTCTTCAAACACCAGGCCAACGGCTCGATCACCGCGAACGGCTCGACCTTGATCGGGCAGAACTGGACCAGTCCGAAGTTCTTCCACGGCCGACCCGACGATGCCGGTCCGTATGCGGCCAATCCGAAGGCCACCCCGCCGGCGTCGGGTGGCGACAATCCACTGGTGGCGAACGGCGTGAGCGGAGAGTCCTCCGCCACCAGCCTCGGGCCCCGTTCAAAGGTCCTGCTGGCCAACACCCGCCAGTTGGTGGCCTACTGGCACCGGCTGGGGGTCAATCCCACCCCGGATCTGGTGACCACTTCAGGGAGCGGGCTCGACCCCGACATCGCCCCTCAGGACGCCTACGTGCAGATCCCGATGGTCTCGCAGGCCACCGGCATCGCCCCCCCCCGGCTCCGCAGCCTGATCGCCAGCCAGGTCCACCCCGCCCAGCTTGGGTTCCTCGGCTCGGACTACGTCGTCGTGCTGCAGCTGAACGAGGCGCTGGCCCGCCTGCGGTGACCAGCTGGATCCCCAGCGTCACCCAGGAGTGGGGGGGCCGTCCGGTGGCCCGGGTGCTCGCGGCGGCATCGCCCCGCCAGCGGGTGGTGCTCGCCGGCCGCATCAGCGAAGTCAGGGTCACGCAACGAAACGGTCCAGGGCTCGAAGCAGTGCTTGACGACGGCACCGCAAGCATCACGTTACGCTGGCTCGGGCGGGACCACATTGCGGGCATCGAACCGGGAGCCTTCCTCCGCGCCGAGGGGACGGTGCTCGAAGAGCGGGGACGGCGGGTGGTGCTCAACCCGCTGTACCGCTTCGACCGACCGGCTGGCTACTGCTCCAACAGCTGATAACCGATGCCCGGCTGGGTGTGCAACAGGTAGCCGGCGTCACCGAGCTTCTTTCGCACACGGTGGGCGTAGACCCGCAGGTAGTGGGCCTCTTTGGCATACGAAGAACCCCAGACGTCCTTCAGAATCATCTGGTGGGTGCAGACCTTGCCGGCGTGGCGGGCGAGGTAGGACAGCAGGTCGAACTCCCGACCGGTGAGGTCGAGCGGGCTGGCGTCGAGGCGGGCCATATGGTGGACCAGGTCGACCTCGATCCGGCCGACCGTGATCTCGGTGGCCTCGTTCGGCTCGGCCGCCTCCGTCCGCCGCAGCGCCACCCGCAGGCGGGCCTCGAGTTCGGCCATCCCAAACGGCTTGGTCACATAGTCATCGGCCCCGCTGTCGAGGGCGGCAACCTTGCGGTCCTCTGATCCGGTGGCCGACAACACAATGATTGGGACCTGACTCCACGTTCGGATCCGCCGGCAGACTTCGATCCCGTCGAGGTCGGGTAGACCCAGGTCGAGTACCACGACGTCGGGAGTGGTCAGCGAAGCCTGGGTAATGCCGTCTTCGCCGCTACGGGCCACCACCACCTCGTGGCCGCGCGATCCGAGCCCGATTCGCAGGGCCCGGAGCAGCGCCGCGTCGTCGTCGACCAAAAGAATGCGTGCCACCGGGTCCGCCTCAGCGCCCGTCTGCCGGCAGGCTCGCCCGGGGCATGGTGAACACGAAGGCGGCCCCCCCCTCGGGAGTATCACCCAATGAGATGGCCTGGCCATGGGCCTCGACGAAGGCCCTGGCGATGGTCAGGCCGAGGCCACCGCGGCCACCGCCGCTGACCTGGTTGAACATCTCGAAGATCCGCTCCCGATCAGCGATGGGGATTCCGGGCCCGTGGTCTCTCACCGTGACCTCGACTACGCCGTCGTGCGTGGACGCGACGATCTCGATGGGTTGTGCGGGTGGGGAGTGCCGGGCGGCGTTTTCGAGCAGATTGGCCAGCACCTGGACCATGAGAACCTGGTCGACATCGACCGTGGGGAGGTCGGGTGGCAAGGTGGTGGTGATCTGGTCCGTCGCCACCTTGTGAGCCACCGACCGAACCGCCCCCTCTACCAGGTCGCTCACCCGGACCTCGTCACGTCGCAACTCGAGCGCACCGGACTGGATCCGGGTCATGTCGAGCAGGTCGGCCACCAGGCGGTCGAGGTTGTCCGACTGGCTCTCGATGAGCTCCAAGAGCTCCGCCTGGTCGGCGGTGCTGAGCGGGGGCCCCGAGCGGCGCAGGGTAGACACCGCGGCCTTCACTGAGGCCAACGGTGTCCGCAGGTCGTGGGAGACGGCCCCCATCATCGCGGCCCGCCACCGGTCGACTTCTTCGAGGAGCTCGGTGCGGCGAACCTGCCGCTGTAGCTGGCTCCGCTCGATTGCCAGCGCCGCATGGTTCGCATAGGTGCGGAAGAGTTGTCTGTCGTGAGGGTCCGAGCCCGCTCCCGACAGTGCCACCAGACCGACAGGGCGTCCCCTGGCCGTCAGGGCAAACTGGACGATGCCGACCTGATCCCGCCCTGTGTCCAGGCTCTCGAGTCGGCCCGGCAACGGAGACAGATCACCTAGCTCGTCGTCGGAGAGCGGCGCACCAGCCGTGGCGGCCACGGCCAAGGAGTCACCGGCGGGCAACAGGACGGCCACCCAGCGCGGGTGGAAGGCCTGGTCGATGGTGGACACGATCCGCTTGAGGAGCACGTCGAGCGGTTGGTCGCCGATGAGCAGGTCCGAGAGCACGTAGACCTGATTGGTCTCCTCCTCGCGCCGTCTGGCCTCGGCCCGAGCCTGTTGGAGGGTGACCACGACCCGGGCTACCGCCAGCATGACGATCACGTAGACGATCAGGGCCACCCAGTCCTGCCCCGAGCCCACGGTGAGTGTGTTGTAGGGCGGGATGAAGAACAGGTCGTAGGCGAAGAACCCGATGGCCACCGAGACGATGCCGGCTGTCAGGCCGCCGACGGCGACGCCGGCGACCACGGGGACGACGAGTACGAGGCCGGCCGTGGCGATCGATAGGTGCGGACGTAAGGCGAGCATGACCGCGCACAGGGCGGCGGTGCCCGCGAGGGCAACCAAGGCCCCCGCCAGACTCCTACGCACCGAGGTCATCGAGGCTCTCCTGTCAGGTTGCCCGAAACTCAATTGTAGAGCTCACCGCGTCCGCGGTCGGCGGGGCGTCCGTGCGCTTGTCCAGCCACCGGGTATGTGTCCGAGTCGGGTCATCGTCCGGCACAATGGAGGCGTGAACGATATCCGAAGGGCGGCCGATGACGAGTCCTCCCAGGGGGTCCGGGCCACCGGGAAGTTCCGGATCTACCTCGGCTCGGCCGCCGGGGTCGGCAAGACGTGCGCCATGCTCGATGAGGGATGGCGGCGCCACAACCGGGGTGCGGATGTCGTGGTCGGCTTCGTCGAAACGCACGGCCGTCCCCATACGGCCGAATTGATCCGGGATCTCGAGGTGCTTCGCCGCAAGACCGTCGAGTACCGCGGGACAGAATTCGAGGAGCTGGACCTGGCCGCCGTGCTCGAGCGGCGCCCCGAGCTGGTGCTGATCGATGAGCTGGCCCACACCAACGTGCCCGGCTCGGGCCCCCATGACAAACGCTGGGAAGACGTGGTCGACATCCTCGGAGCCGGGATCGCCGTGGTGAGCACGGTGAACATCCAGCACCTCGAGAGCCTGGCCGACGCAGTGGAGGAGATCACCGGCGTCACCATTCGAGAGCGGGTGCCCGACTGGGTCGTGCGTCGGGCCGACCAGGTGGAACTCATCGACTCCTCGGCCGACCAGCTCCGCCGGCGGATGTTGCACGGGAACATCTACCCGGCTGAAAAGGTGCCGCACGCGCTGAGTGGATTCTTCAAGACCGAGAACCTGGTGGCGCTGCGTGAACTAGCCCTGCGCTTCGTGGCCGACGAGACCGAAGAGGAGCTGCTCGGCTACCTCGCTGACGCCCATCGAGGGGTGTTCTGGGACACCGGGGAGCGCATCATGGTGGCGGTGACCGGCGCCCCGGGGAGCGACGGCGTGGTGCGGCGAGCAGCACGGTTGGCTCAGCGTTCAAAGGGTGATCTGCTGGTGGTCACTGTCAAGGGCGAGGAGCACCATGGGCCCCAGGCGGTCGCTGCCCTCGAGGCGATCCGCAAACTCGTCGAGGACGTGGGCGCAGAGTGGTTCGAACTGGCGGGCGACGATCCTGCCCGCACTGTCTTCGAGTTCGCAGAGCAGCATCACGTGACCCAGATCGTGGTCGGGGCCACCCGGCGGAGCCGTCTCCAAGAGTGGCGCACGGGCTCGGTGATGCGCAAGATCATGCGTTTCACCGCGGCGTCAGGAATCGACCTGCACATCATCGCCCGGCGGGGGAGAATCGGATCGTCGGACCCGGGTTCCTCCGCTGACGAGGGGTGATCCGTTGTGGGTATGTGGGAGGACCATCTGTTGCCGCGGTCTCTCAATGTCATCTTGGGGGCCAAAGGGGTCCGTGGACATAGAGAGGATGCCGTTGCAGGGCTTCAAGGCTCGGTCGTTGAGATCGGCTTCGGGTCCGGACTGAATGTTCCTCTCTACCCGGCCAAGATAACGACCGTCTACGCCGTCGAGCCGTCCTCGGTTGGTCGCAAGCTCGGCGCCGGAAGGATCAGGGCGTCGTCCATCCCGGTCGAATACGTGGGCCTTGACGGCCAAGAGCTCCAAATGGCCGACGAATCAGTGGATGCTGCGCTGAGCACGTTCACGTTGTGCACGATCCCAGATGTTGCTCGGGCCCTTGGCGAGCTGTTCCGGGTGCTCCGTCCAGGCGGCCAGGTCCATTTCCTCGAACATGGGCTCGCGGCTGACCCGGACACCGCCAACAGACAGCATCGCTTCAACCGTCTTCAACAACGCGTCGCCGGCGGATGCAACCTGGATCGGCCGATCGACCGACTAGTTGGCGAAGCGGGCTTCGAGATCTCCGTACTGAAGAACGACTGGCTCAAAGGCCCCAAGGTGCTCAAACCGTGGAATTACCTCTACAAGGGGGTCGGAACCAAGCCAATGCGAGCTGGCCGGCAGTAGGCGGGCGGCTCAAGTCTCCCGATGAGGCCTGCGGTTCGGAGTGCCTGGGCTGGCGGTCGGAGAGGTCCCGGTCGGCGCACACGGCCCAAACATCAACCCGGTGCGGCGGACGTCGTGACCGGGCGACCTGTCGGTGGCCGGCGCGAGACTGAGCGTGTGCTCTATGTCGCAGGCCCGGTCGGCGAGGACTCCCACGATGGTGGTGGCCACCCCGAGAGTCCATCTCGGGTCACCGCGGCGATGGCTGGCGTCTTCGACCTCGATCTTGGTAACGAGCTCGTGATCGTCCCGGCGACCGATCCGAGCCTCGAGACGCTGGCCCTGGTCCATTCGCCGGACTACCTTGCCGCGCTCGCGGCACTCAGCGCGGCCGGTGGTGGCCGGGCGGACCCCGACACGTTCGTGACTCCGGACTCGTGGGCCACCGCGCTGCGCGCCGCGGGAGCGGGGATCGCCGCGGTGTCGGCGTTGGAGCTGGCCGCCGACGGGGTGGCCTTTGTCGCCGCCCGCCCGCCCGGGCACCATGCCCTGGCTGATCGCGCCATGGGGTTCTGTCTGCTGAACAACATCGCCGTGACCGCGGCGACTCTGACCGCCCGCGGTGAACGGGTGTTGATCGTCGACTGGGACGTGCATCACGGCAACGGGACCCAGGCCATCTTTTGGAACGACCCTTCGGTGCTCTATGTCTCGACCCACCAGTGGCCCTTTTACCCGGGAACCGGTCGTCCCGACGAGGTCGGTGGCCCCGCAGCGCTCGGTCTGACGCTCAACGTACCGCTGCCGGCCGGCGCCACCGGCGACGTGGTGGAGCGGGCGCTCGTGGAATTGGCGGCGCCGACCATCGAACGCTTCGATCCGACCTGGGTGCTCGTGTCCGCAGGGTTCGACGCGCATCGGGCCGACCCGCTGGCCGACCTTGCCCTCTCGAGCGGTGATTTTGCCCGGATGGCCCGAACGGTGGCCGGGTTCGCACCGCGCCCGGGCCGGCTGGTGCTGTTCCTCGAGGGCGGCTACTCCCTCGAGGCGCTGCGTCGGTCGGTCGCGGCCAGCCTCTGCGCCCTCCTAGGCGGGGCCCGTGAGGCCGAGCGGGCCACCGTGGGGGGTCCGGGCGCCGAGGACCTCGAGGATGTCGAGCGGATCCGGCACGAGACGATCGACCGGCTCTCGGGGGCTGTGGGCGGCGCCGGGGACCCCGCTGAGGGAGGGACGGGCGAGGGGCCCGGGTGACCCCCGGGGCCGTATACTCGGGCTCGTGGTCGCATCGATCGTGGCACCGCTGATCCTCACCGTTCTGGTGATGATCCTGCTGTTGCTTTCCGCCGCCGCGGTCGTCGGCCTTCTCGGCTGGCGTGCCCTGCGACGCCGCTGGCGGGTGCTGCGGACCCGGTTGGCCGGCGGCGGGGTAGCGGCGCTGTGGGCTATCGGGACCGTCGGCACCGCTCGTCGGAGGGTTCGGCCGTCGCACGCTGAGGTCTACTCCTGGAGCCCACTGCGAGCCCGCCGTGAAATGTGGCGGGCAGTCGATGTGGCCGAGTCAGCGGTCCGAGTAGCCGACGTTGCCGGTGCACCGGTGGCCGAGCTGCCGTCACTGTGTCGACGCCTGCACGGGGTGGCCGCCGACCTCGACTCGGTGTTACGGGTCGAACCAGCGCACTCCGGCGGCGACTCCGGGGCCAACCACGTGCGCGCCCAGGTGGCTGCCGTCATCGACGCTGCAACAGAGGTCCAGCGGGCCGCGGTGACGTCGGCCAATGATGCTCATGCCCCCCGGGTCCGCGCCTTGACCCGCGATGCCCTCGACGAAGTGGATTGTCTGGCGGCGGGCCTGGACCGCAGCAGCGGGCCCTTCACCCGACCTCCTTACTGAGCGACCGCACCCGACGCCGGCGCTCGCCACAGGTGGGCCGGCGTCGACGGGGCGGGTCGTGAATCTAGGCCAGGTGGGCGCGCCGGTGCCCGCCTTCGTTACGCTCCGTTTGCCGCCACCGGGTCGAGACCGACCCCGCACCGCCAAGTGGCAGAGCAAAAGAAAGGCGAGTCGGTGAGCGCAAGGAGCCAGCAGGTCGATGTCGTGGTGGTCGGGCTCGGACCTGGCGGAGAGGACCTGGCGGGCCGGTTGGCCGAGGCCGAGCTCTCGGTGGTCGGGATCGACGGCGGTTTGGTGGGCGGGGAGTGTCCCTACTGGGGCTGTGTCCCCTCAAAGATGATGGTTCGGGCGGCCGATCTCCTCGCCGAGGGGCGCCGGATCCCGGGCATGGCGGGGAAGTCGACCGTGACCCCGGACTGGGGTCCGGTGGCCCGACGTATCAGAGACGAGGCCACCGACAACTGGGACGACACGGTGGCCGTCGAGCGCCTCGAGGGCAAGGGCGCCCGCTTCGTCCGGGGGTGGGCTCGGGTGACCGGGGCCAACCGCGTCGTTGTCGGGGATGAAGAGATCGAGGCGTCCCGAGCCCTCGTGCTCAATCCGGGGACCAAGCCGTGGATCCCGCCGATCACCGGTCTCGCCGCCACGCCATTTTGGACCAACCGCCAGGCCATCGAGACCGAGGAGATCCCCGACTCTTTGATCGTGCTCGGCGGTGGCGCCATCGGGGTCGAACTCGGGCAGGTCTTCTCCCGATTCGGTTCTCAGGTCACCATCGTCGAGTCCGCCGACCGGCTCGTGGCCCTCGAAGAACCTGAGGCCTCCGAACTGGTCGAAGGGGTCTTTGCCGACGAGGGGATCGGAGTGCTCACCGGGGCCAAGATCCGCCGGGTCGACCACGCCGACGGGCGTTTCACCGTCGAGTTCGAGGACGGGGGTCCGGTCAGCGCCGAACAGATCCTGGTGGCCACCGGGCGACGGCCCGATCTGGCTGCCCTCGGTATCGCCAGCATCGGGCTCGACGAGAGCGCCCGGGCGATCGACGTCGACGGCCGCCTCCGGGCGGCCCCGGGGGTGTGGGCCATCGGCGACGTCACCGGCAAGGGCGCCTTCACCCACATGTCGATGTACCAGGCGGGCATCGCTACCCAAGACATCCTCGAACAGGACCCCCCCGAGGCCGACTACCACGCGGTGCCATGCGTCACCTTCACGGACCCTGAAGTGGGATCGGTCGGACTCAGCGAAGCGGCGGCCCGGGCTGACGGCCGCGCAGTCCGCATCGGCCACGCGGAGATTCCCTCGTCCACTCGCGGTTGGATCCACAAAGTGGGGAACAAGGGGTTCATCAAACTGGTCGAAGACCGCGACCGGGGTGTCCTCGTCGGTGCCACATCGGCCGGACCGCTCGGGGGCGAGGTGCTCGGGCTGCTCGCGCTCGCCGTGCACGCCAACGTCTCGACGGCGACGCTCGCGAGCATGATCTACGCCTACCCCACGTTCCATCGGGCGATCGAAGCCGCGCTCGACGATCTTTCGGGGTGAGGCCACTCGGCGAACACTGGTCCCGGTCTTTTTCGCCGCGATCATCTCGTGGTCATCGAGATCCGATGCCCATGCATTCAAGACGTCGTCACTCAGACGCTCGGCCCGCTCAACATGGCCCCGTGGCTCACTCCGAGAAGGATCGGACGATCCTCAGTCCCGGGCGGCGACGAAGGGGCCCAGGATCTCTTCGGCGTGGTTGCGCATGAGCGAGACGTGTCCTTCACCCGGAACGATCGACAATTGGGCATCGGCGAGGTGCTCGGCCAAAAGCACTGGATCGCCGGGAGGATTCACCGTGTCCTCGCCGCCTTGCCAGATATGGATCGGGATCCTCACGTCCTCGAGCCGGAAGCCCCAAGGGTCACCGAATACCCGGTAGTCCCGGATCACGCCGAGGGTGCCCGACCGCAGGGACTCCTTCATGAAGGCCACCGCAGCTTCGGGCGGCCCGGCCCGGCGGAGCGCCTCCCGGTCGGCGGGACCCAGGCTTCGGGCGATGGACCGCTCGAGCGTGCTGGCCGAGGGTCGCCCGATGGCAAGGCGCAGTGCCCTGCTCGCTGCCCAAGGAGTGCGCTCACTCATGGCCAGCAGGAGTCGGTCGGCCAGGTTGAGGCCACGTCGGTTCCCGGCCACCTCGAAGGGCACAGCCGAGGCCACCATGGCGCCGGCGGTTATCCGTTCGGGAATGGCGTAGCCACACGCGGCCACGTAGGGTCCACCGGCCGACCAGCCCACTGCGCCGAACCGGTCGAACCCGAGCGCGTCGGCCAGGGCCGTGACGTCGATCGGCCAGTCGAGAAGGGTGCGACCAAGCTGGAAATCTGAGAGTCCGATGCCCGGACGATCCGGAGCAACGAGCCGGATGCCGAGCCGCACGCAGGCCTCGTCCATCGGGGCGGCGTCGAGACGCGAACTCAGACCGCCGTGGAAGCTCATGACCGGGATGCCGTCGGCGTCGCCGTATTCGGCGAAGCCGAGCCGCCGGTCGCCGGGCAGGGTGATCAACTGGCCGTCGCGCTCCATTCTTCATCACCTCCCCGTCCCGGTGCATCGCCTCTTCGGTTCAGCGTATGGGATGGCCCCGCTGACGCTTCCACGCCAGGAGATGGTCGTCTGGCGGGCCAGCCTCGAGGGTGCTCATGAGGCTTGCCCGGGCACCTGCCAGTGGAGGAGATCGGTACTGCGGGCGATGCCGATCATGGCGTGACCCCAGCCTCCGAACTGGGTGAGCTCGCTGCTTCCGGCGTACACGAGGTAGTAGTACCCGTCGGTTGCCCGGGCGTCGCAAAGGTAAGCGGAGTTGGCGTGCTCGAACCCGACGCTCGAGATCCCCGGCCCCGAGTCCCAACCTTGGGCGGGGATCGACAGCTCCCGGCCTCCGGTCCAGTGCAACCATCCGTCCGGCTTCGCCGGATTGTCCGCCAGATCGAAGATCCACGGCTGATCGAGTTGGTTCGAGGTGGCGATGAGCCGCCACTCCCCTCCGGCGGTCACGAACTCGTAATTCTCGACGGTGTCGTTGTACACCGTGATGTCAGGGGTGCCGACCGTGACCCACGGACCTGCGAGCGAACCGCTCGGGGACCAGCCGATCTCGAAGGCCTGCTGGCCGTTGGTGGTGCCCGACTTGTACCCGAGGATGATCCCTTGGCCGGTCCACGCGAGCGCGGCGTCGATCATGCGATCACCGCGTCCGGGGGTGAGCGTGGGGGCCAGGGGTTGCGACGACGACCAGTGCATCAGGTCCACCGATGTGCGGTAATAGAGCTTGTCTTGGCCGCCCGAGGTGTTGCCGGGGTCCGACTGATACGTGACGACGAATCGCCCCGAGGGGCTCCGGGTGATGTCGGGCGAGGCGACTCCGAGCACTCCACGCTGGCGGGGCCATGGCACCGCACCGCTCCAGTGGGCGAGATCGGTGCTGGTAGCGGTGGCGATGTTCCACGAAACGCCGCCGGGCGCGCTCGGATCGTTGGTCACGTAGCTAAAGAGCATGTGCCAGCGCCCACCGGTCCACAACAGCGCCTCGTCCTTCGCTGCCGCTGTTGGGTACGAGACGATCGGGTTGTGAAGAGCCGACCAGTCCACGTTCGGGTTACCCGAGTCCGGCGCGATGCAGGCGTGGGCGACACCGATCGACTGCCGGGCGGGGCCCGAACGCACCGTTGCGCCGGCGGCGAACGTGGGGGGGGCCGCTCCGGCGGGCACCGCGGCCAAGAGGGCGATCATCAAAAAAGCCCATCGGACCTCTCGGCCCGGCCGCCCTCTCGCCACGCGTGCGCACGCTACATCTGACCGACCGGCCGATCTTGGCCGCATCATGGACGTTGACAAAAGACGTGCCAGCCGGCTCCGGCCCAGGCGGCCAGGAGGAGAAATCGGCCCAACCAGCACCCGAGGAACCAACGTCCGACGTCGACGACGCCCGGCAGGCGGCCGGGCCCCACCGCGGTGGTGAGCACGTACCACGTAGCCAAGGCTCCGGCCAGCGCCAACCACACGATGGCGCCGACGACCGGCACGTTTAGTTCGCAGACCTCGGCGTGCGCCAACCGGCGGCCAGCCAACCTCCGAGTGCGAGCCATGCGGCAAACAGGAGGGCGCGACCCCAGTGCAGACGGGTCACCTTTCCGGTGAAGTAGCTCAGAGTCGGAAACGCGCCCGCGTGTTGCAAGAAACTGTTGAGGTCCCAACCGATCACGGTGGCGATGAGCGCGATCCACACGGCGATACCGATGGCATAGGAACCCGAGGCCTCCCGGCACGATCCGAGAGCCCGATACCCCTCGGCGATCCAGACAGCGCTGCGTTCTCGCTGACGGTGCCGACCGAGCGCGACCGCAGCGAGAACGGCACCGCCGATGCACGAGGCCACACTCCAGTGGGCGCCAGCGGACGCTCGCCACAACGAGCCCTGCCAGATCGCCAGCCCGGCGACGACGCACCCGACGAGCAGCGTCAGCAGACGGCCCGATACACCGGTGGTTTGGGCCGCACCGTCGCCGAGATGGGGTGAGATGCACCGATCCTACGATCCGGCCGCCCGACGGGGCGGTCCTGACCGGGGAGTATCCGGTGGCGGGCCGGTGACCAGGCGGTCCGCGGTCGGTAGGGACCGCGGGGCACCGATCCGGCACAATGGAGTGGTGACCGACGTTGGGATTCGAAAGGGAGCTGCCCAGATGAGCACCGACACAGCGCCCGACGTGCGTGCCGAGGTCGACGCGCTGGTTGCCCAGCTGGTGGCCGAGGTACCTCCGGGCGAGGTGAACGCCAAAGAATTTCTGGGCGCCCAGTTCGACCGGGGGCTGGCCTGGATCCACTTTCCCGAGGGATTCGGCGGCCTTGGTCTGCCCCCCGGGCTCCAACAACGTGTTGTCTCGGCGCTGCGCGACGCTGGCGCGCCGACATCGGGCGTGCGCAACATCATTGGTTACGGGATGGTCGCGCCCACTCTCATCGCCCACGGCACTGAGGAGCAGAAACGGCGTTATCTGCGCCCGTTGTTCACCTGCGAGGAGATCTGGTGCCAGCTCTTCAGCGAACCGGGGGCGGGGTCCGATGTGGCGAGCCTCGCAACCCGCGCCGTCCGGGACGGCGACGAGTGGGTGCTCAATGGCCAGAAGGTCTGGACAACACTCGCCCACCTGGCGAGTTTCGGGTTGCTCATCGCTCGGACCGATCCCGACCTGCCCAAGCACCAGGGCATGACCTGTTTCCTCGTGGACATGCACGCGCCGGGAGTGGAGGTGCGTCCGCTCTATCAGATCACCGGTGAGGCGGAGTTCAACGAGATCTTCTTCACCGACGATCGGGTGCCCGAGGCTGGGCGCCTGGGCGGTGTCGGCGACGGCTGGCGTGTGGCACTGACCACTTTGATGAACGAGCGGGTGTCCATCGGGGGCAACGTGGCCCGACGGGGCGAGGGCCCCATCGCTGACGCCGTGCGACTCTGGAAGGAGCGGTGGCAGGGCGACCCGTCGGCCCATGCGGCGGCCTTGAAAGACCGGCTCATAGCCAGCTGGGTCCGGAGCGAGGTGACTCAACTCACCAACCGGCGAGCCTCCCAGTCCCGCAGGGTCGGCACGCCCGGCCCCGAAGGTTCGGTGGCCAAGCTGGCCTACGCCGAGGAGAACCAGCGCATCTATGAATTGTGTGTCGATCTCTTGGGCCCCGCCGGCATGCTCTACGGCTCCGACTACCCCAAGATCCGTCCGAAGGGCGTGGCCATCGGGACCACCGACGTGCTCAAGGCCTTTCTCCGGGTACGCGCCAATTCGATCGAAGGCGGCACTTCCGAGGTCATGCGCAACATCCTCGGAGAGCGGATACTCGGGCTACCTGGAGAACCGCGAACCGACAAGGAGCTCGCCTGGAAAGACGTCCCTCGAAGTTGACGTCGGCCGGGGCATTCCCACCCTCCGACCCCGGCGGTCGGTACGCTGGTGCGCTGCGCATCGTCGGTGCGGGGATCGTTCCGCGAAGGAGAGGCACAGATGAGTAATGCGGCTCAGGGGCCGGGGTGGTGGATAGCCTCCGACGGGAGGTGGTACCCGCCCGAACTTCATCCGTCCGCACAGCCCGTTGCTGTCGCCGCCACCGTGCCCCAGGGGCCTCCGCCCGTCGTTGTGCCCCAGGGCCCACCGATTGCCACCGTGCCCCAGGGCCCACCGATTGCCACCGTGCCCGAGGTCCCACCGATTGCCACCGTGCCCGAGGTCCCGCCGGTCGTCACCCCCCGACGGCCCGGGAGTCTCGAGGACTTCGTGGGCGCTGCCTCGGGGTATGGCCAGCCCGAACCAGCGGGCGCCGTGCCCGAGGAGCCCGCCGCCCTCCCGTCGTTCTGGCAAGGCCCGGCCGAAGAGGAGTCCGCCTCCGCACCCCCTGCTGCGGGGATCCCGGCCCCACCGCCGGTCGTCATCCCGCAGGTCCAGAGCTCGAGGCCGAGTTCGGGCGGTGGCGTCGCGCCCGGCGGGAATCCCGCATCCGCCCCTCCGGCGCCCGGTGGGGTCGACATGGCGAACGGACCCGGGCGCGGACGCAGTCCCGCGGGAACCCCGGCCGGAGGGTACGGGGGGGGCCAACGCGGCCCCATGGGCCCGCTGAGCCCGTACGAAGAAGGCCTCTATTCTGGCACTGGAACCACGCGTCAGCGCCGCAAGCACTTCCCGATCTGGACCGTGCTCATCGTCGTCGTGGTCGTCGTCGCCGGCGGGCTCCTCTATCTGCACATACGAAAAGCGAGCAACGTCCACCAGTCTCCTGCGGCGATCGCCGAGAACTACGTCAGTGCGGTGGCCTCGAACAACACCACGCAGTTGAAGGCCGATGTCGTGCCCGGTGAGAAACCGGTGATTGTTTCAACAATACCCACGGGCGGTCTGACATTTGCCACCGCGAACAGGATGGTGGTCGGAGCAGACACGGACATCACGGTGCTCGCCTGTGCCAACCTCTATGCTGGCGCTTCGTGCAGCATGACGATCGTCGGCTCGATCGAGGGGACGATCCCCACCAAAAGAATCAACGGGAGCTGGTACGTGGATACCTCGAACCTGCCGGCGTGCGGCCCAGGCCAGGACTTGATCTGCCTAAGGATTCCGTAACGCTCCTGGCGAATTCCTGACCCGTCGATCCTCGGGTGCTGTCACGGGGATACGACCGTTGGCGTGGGCTCGGGTGCGGGTCCTCAGGTGTCGAACGCGACGGGTAGTGCGGTCGGGGATCGAAAGATCAACCCGTGGATGTGCGGATCACCTCCGTTGGCGTCGAGGCGAAGTCCCTGGAGCCGGTCGAGCACCGCAGTGATCACCACCTTGGTCTCGAGGCGGGCCAGATGCATCCCGAGGCACATGTGCGGACCGTGGGCGAAGGCCAAGTGGGGGAGCGGAGGGCGGAAGATGTCGAATCGTTCGGGGTCTTCCCAGCGTCGCTCGTCGTGGTTGGCCGAGCCGAGACACGGTGTGATGCTGCTCCCGGCGGGAACGACGACCCCGGCGATCTCTACGTCCTTGGTGGCGGTCCGATTGATCGTGAGGAGCGGCGGCTCGACACGGAGACCCTCTTCGATCGCCTGGGGGAGCAGCGCTCGGTCGGCTGTCACGGCGTCGAGCTGGTCGGGGTGGGTGAGTAACAAGTACAACAGATTCCCCGAGGATCGGTACGTGGTCTCGGCTCCAGCGGGAAGCAACAGCAAGAGGAAGGCGTAGATAGCTTCGTCACTGAGCTTCTCGCCGTCGATCTCGGCCGCGACCAGGTCACTGATGACGTCGTCTTGCGGATGGCCCCGGCGGTCAGCCACGACGCCGGCGAAGTACTCCTTCAGGCTCTCGGACGCGGCCAGCCCCCGGTCGATGTCAGCCCCGAGCCCAATCAGTTCGATCGACCAGCGCTGGAAGCGGGCGAAGTCCTCTTCGGGTAGCCCGAGCAGGCGGGATATCACCCGGACGGGAAACTCGAAGGTGAGCTCACGGACCAGATCGGCTGCGCCCCGATCGGCGAAGCGATCGATGAGCTCGTTGCAGATGGGTCCGATGAATTCGGGCTCCCAGCGGGCCAAGGATCGCTCGCGGAAGGCCTCGGCCACCAGGTTGCGGCTCCGTCGGTGCTCAGGTTCGTCCATGCCGAGGATCATGTGGCCCATAACCATGCCAATGGTGGCGTCGTAGCCTGCGGAGCTGAAGGTCTTGGCATCACGCAGGACCCGCGAGCAGTCGTCGTAGCGGTAGATGATCCAGTCTTCGCCGACTTCGATCCCTTCGGGCAGCAGGTCGTGATCGATGAAGCTGCCCGTCGAGACCGGCGCGTTGGCCCGCTTCTCGGCGAAGTCGGGATAGGGGTCGCGGACGTCGCCCCCGACCACATCATTGAACGCCTCGAAGGGGTCGTACTCCTCTTCGGTTGTTTGCTTATCCACCACGAAGCCTCCCCATTTCGGTTGTGCCTGGGCCGGACAGCGCCCCCGCGCGTTCCCGCTCTCACCCTAGCGAGGTCGGCACCTTCTCGGACAGACAGCGATGGGCGATTCTCGGGTCCCACCCGTCTCCTAAAGTCCGGGCTGTGGTTTTTCGTCTCCACCACCTCGGCGGCGCTTCGGTTGAGAGCGCCAGCCTCAGGTGCCTATGTGGCGATTGAGCCAGTCGAGGGTGCGCTCCCAGGCGTCGGCGGCGGCTTCTGGATTGTAGGAGGGCCGGTCGTTGCAGTTGAATCCGTGCTCGGCGTCGGGATAGCGAACGATCTCGGTTTCTACGGGGGCCCGGGCTGCCGCGTCGCGCAACGTCTCGACATCTTCGACCGGGATTCCCTGGTCGAGGTCGCCGAAGAGGCCGAGCCAGGGCGTTTCGAGCGCCTGGGCCAGGTCGACGAGGGACGGCAGCCCGAATCGACCCTGGGCGACGCCGCCGCCGTAGAAGGTCACGGCCGCTCCGAGCGGCCGCAGGGTGGCAGCGTAGAACGAGACGGTCCCACCCATGCAGAACCCGACGATTCCCGAACGGCGTGCCCCGAACCCGCTGTCTTCGAGGTGTCCGAAGGCGGCGGCCAGGTCGGTGGCGATGCCGGCGGCGTTGAGCTGTTGCATCATCGGCATCACCGAGTCGAAGTCGTCGTAGGAGAGGACCGGGGAACCCTGGCGGTGGAAGAAGGCCGGGGCGACAGCCAGCCACCCGTCGCCGGCCAGTCGCCGAGCGATGTCTTGGATGTGGTTCGTGACCCCGAAAGCCTCCTGGACGACGACTACCCCACCTTTTGCGTCGTCGTCGGGGACGGCCTCGAACGCCGGCATGGGGCCGTCGTCGGTGTCGATGGTGATGTCCCTGGTCGTGGTCACCTAGATGTGCTCCTCTCCTGGCCCGAAGAAGGGTTCGGGATCAACACCCCTTTTCATAGCGCACTTCGACCGAACGCCCGTCGACTCAGCGCGCTTAGAGCGCCGCCCACAGGTGGCAGTTGGCGAGCGCGGAAGAGGCCGACGACCCGGGCCAATACAGCGCCGTCAAGCCAATACGACCACGCCAAAAAAGGGCACCCCAGACCCCGACGGTCTCGGATCAGCACGCTGAGGGTTCGAAAGTTAGGGAATGCCGCCGTCGATTCGGAGCACCGCACCGGTCGTGTAACTCGAGGCGTCGCTCGCGAAGTACAAGGCGGCTCCGACGATCTCGTCGGGTTGACCGCCGCGCCCCAGCGCGTGGCGCTTGGCCGCTTCGGCCTCGAAGAGTTCCATGTCCCAGGCCGCGGTCACGTCGGTCAGAAACGGTCCGGCCATGATGCAGTTCACCCGGACCGTCGGACCAAAGGCGTGGGCGAACCCGACGGTGAGGGCGTTGAGCCCGGCCTTGGCCGCGTCGTAGGGGAGCATGAACGGGGCCGGGCGGATCGAGCCGGTGCTCGAAATGTTGACGATCGAGCCGCCGCCCGCCGCCACCATCTTGGCCCCGGCCAGCGCGCTCAGGTGGAACGGACCTTTCAAGTTGAGGTCGACAACCTTGTCCCACATGGCCTCGGTCACGTCGGCGAGATCTCCGTAGAGGAGAGACATGCCGGCGTTGTTGACCAACACGTCGAGTCGACCAAAGGCGCTCCACGCCGAGTCGATGAGTCCGTCGAGCTCGTCCCAGTGGCCGACGTTGCAGGCGACGGCCAGGGCGCGCCGTCCGAGGCCCTCGACCTCGGCGGCCACCGCTTCACAGTTTTCGAGCTTGCGGCTGGCGATGATCACGTCGGCCCCGGCCCCGGCCAAACCGAGGGCCATCGCCCGGCCGAGGCCCCGGCTTCCCCCGGTCACCAGGGCCACTCGGCCCGAGAGATCGAAGCGCACTGACGGCGTGGTCACTGCCAGGTCACCGCAGACTCGTGGTGGCGGCGAGGTCGGCGGCCTTTTGCGCCATGTGGAGGACCACATCGCCGAACATCTCCATCTTGGGGTTGTCCGCTTCTCCTTGGACCACCCGGGCATAGCCACCTTCGAGCACGATCGCCAACTTGAAGCGGGCCAGGATCACGTAGTAATCGATCTCATCGACCGGACGGCCGCTCTCGGCGGCATAGGCGCTCAGCAGCTCGTCCGCGGTGGGCATGCCGGTGTAGTCGACGTAGCTGACCGAACCCTCGCCGGGCTCCCCGTCGGGCCAGCCGTTGATCACCCAGCCCAGATCGAGCAACGGGTCGCCGATCGTTGCCATTTCCCAGTCGACGATGGCCGCCAACCGGGCCGGCGCCCCATGGCGGTACATGACGTTGGCGAACTGGTAGTCGCCGTGCATGATGCCGGGCACATAGCTTCGGGGTTTGTGGGCCCGCAACCACGTCGCTGCCTCCTCGATGCCCGGGATCGGGCGGAACTCGAAGCCATGGAGGTGGGCGAGCCAACGGTCCACCTGGCGCTCGTGAAAACCGTCGGGTCGGCCGAAGCCCGCCAACCCCCGCGCCTGCCAATCGACCCGCGAGAGCTTGGCGATCCCGCTGACCAACTCGAAGGCCAGGTCCCGGCGAGCCGAGAGCTCGTCATCGAAGGGGGCGGGCCAGGTCGTGCCCTCTTGAATGGGGGACCAGCCGTCGACGAACTCCATGAGATAGAAACAGCCGCCGATGACCGACGGGTCATCACAGCCGGCGATAGCCCGGGCGTGGGGCACGTCGGTGTCGGCCAGGGCGGCCAACAGCCGGTGCTCGCGCACCATGGTCTCGTTGCGACCGTTCGGGACGACGTCGGGCGGGCGCCGCAGGGCCATCGTGAGGCCTCCCCGTGTGATCTCGAAGAGCTCGTTGGAGGCACCGCCGGTGATGAAACGACTGGTGATCGGCTCGCCGCGACCTGCGATCCCCTGTTCGTCCATCCACCTTCCAAGTCGGGCCACGTCGAGTTCGCTGTGAACGTCTTGGTCGTCGGTCGTGCTCACCAGTTCCCCACCTCATTCTCGAACGCCTCGGCGAACGCGGCGTACTTCTTTTTTGCCGCTGCCAACCGGGTGGGGAGGTGCTGGCTTGGCCAGAGGCCCTCGACGGGCTGGTAGCGCTTCAGGATCTGGCGACCCACCGTCGTGCGGTGGACTTCGGTCGGCCCGTCGACGAGTCCCATGATCGGAGCAACCATCCACAGGCCCCCGAGGGGCATCTCGTTTGAAACCCCGAGCGCGCCATGCACCTGGATGGCCCGTTGGGCCACGTTGTGGAGGACCTGGGGGGTGAGCACCTTGATGGCAGCGATGTCGTGGCGCACGGCCCGGTAGTCGCCGGTCTGGTCGATGTGCCAGGCGACGTAGAGCACGAACAGGCGGAACTGGGTGAGTTCTATGTAGGAATCGGCGACGTAGTCGCGCACACTCTGTTTGTCGGCGAGCACCCCGTCGCGGGTCTTGCGGCTGACTGCTCGCTCACAGAGCATGTCGAGGGCCCGTTGGGCCATCCCGACGGTCCGCATGGCGTGGTGTACGCGGCCCCCACCTAGGCGGGTCTGGGCGATGACGAAGGCCTGACCTTCGCCGCCGAGCAGGCTCTCGGTCGGGACCCGCACGTCGTTGTAATGGATGAGGGCGTGCATACCCTCTTCGGTCCGGTCTTCTCCCATGAGCCCGATGTTGCGGACGATCTCGACCCCGGGTGTGTCGGTCGGGACCAGGAACATCGACATTCCCCGGTAGACGTCGGTCTCGGAATCGGTGATGGCCATCACGATCAGAAAGGCGGCGGTGCGAGCGTTGGAGGAGAAGAACTTCCATCCGTTGATCACCCAGTCCTCGCCGTCGCGCCGTGCGGTGGTTTCGAACAGGGCGGGGTCTGAGCCGCCCTGGGGTTCGGTCATCGAGTAGCAGGAGAAGATCTCGCCGTTGAGGAGCGGTTGCAGGTAGCGGGCCTTCTGCTCATCGGTCCCGTAGTGAGCGATGATCTCGGCGTTGCCGGTGTCGGGGGCCTGGGTGCCAAACACGATCGGGGCCCATTGCGAGCGGCCGAGGATCTCGTTCATGAGCGAGAGCTTCACTTGGCCGTAACCCTGACCTCCGAGCTCGGGGCCGAGGTGGCAGGCCCACAGGCCCCGGTCGCGCACCTGTTGTTTGAGCGGGTCGACGATCGTGCGCAGCGTGCCTTCGAGCGGGTGGAAGGCCTTGCCCGAAAAGAGGAGGTCGAGCGGCTCGACCTCCTCGCGCACGAACTCGTCGATCCAGTCCAGCTTCTCTTGGAACTCCGGTTCTGTCGAGAAGTCCCAGCCCATGGTCACCCCCCTTGTGGCGACGCCGGCTCGCAAGAACCTGACGCGAGTGTCAGCGTAGCGGGGCCGCGTCGGGGGGTTGTGAGGGTGCGCCGCCGCCATGTGCGGCGGCGACCAGGTGGGCGACGGCAACGGTGACCGCCTCAGCCATGGGGATATGGAGAAACTCGTTGGGCCCGTGGGCATTGCTCCCGGGGCCGAGAACGCCGGTCGCCACCATCTGGGTGCCCGGGAACCGGGTGGCCAGAGTGGCGAGAAAAGGGATCGTCCCGCCCTCGCCGTAGGTCGATGCGGTAGTGCCGAAAGAGGCCCGGGAGGCTTCGTCGAGGGCGGAAGTTACCCAGGGCTCGGGGTCGGGGGCAACCCAGCCGTCGGCCGGCTCTTCGACTTCGACGGTGACTGTTGCACCCTCGGGCGGCTCGGCGCTGAGCACCGCGACGAGGGCCGCCGCCGCGCCAGCCGCGTCGATCAGGGGCGGCAGGCGCACGGAGATCTTGGCCGTGGTGAACGGTCGCAGCACGTTGCCGGCGTCGCGCACCGCGGGGATCCCGTCCATGCCGGTGACCGCCAGGGCTGGTCCCCAGGCCTTGGCCACCAGTCGTTCGGTGTCATCCGAGCCGCCCAGCACGAGGCCCTCGACGACCGGGAGATCGCCGGACACCGCATCGGGATGCTCGGTGGCCACCGCGGCGAGATTGCGCCGGTGGCCAGCGGGGACCTCCGCTCGGAGCTGGGGCAGGAGAATCTCCCCGGTCCGCTCGTCTTCGATCCGGGAGAGCAACTGGCGGAGTATCCGAAACGACGAGGGCACCACGCCGCCCGCCAGCCCGCTGTGCACGCCCTCGGAGAGTACGGCGACTCTCACGGTCGCCACCAGGTTCCCGCGCAACGAGGAGGTCAGCCAGAGGCGGTCGTAGGTGAGACAACCCGAGTCGAGACAGATCACGAGGCGGACCGGTCCGATCCGGGGAGCGAGCGCGTCGAGGTAGCTGGCCAGGTCGGGGCTGCCGCTTTCCTCGCTCGCCTCGATCAGCACGACCACCCGCGGACGGGGCACATCGAGGGAGGAGAGAGCTTCGAGGGCACAGAGCGCGGCGAACACCGAGTAGCCGTCATCGCCGGTGCCCCGGCCGAAGAGCCGGTCTCCTTGGCGTACCGGCTCGTAAGGGCCGAGGCCCGGGCGCCATTCGCCTTGGGGCGGCTGCTTGTCGAGGTGGCCGTAGATGAGGACGGTTCCGCCGCCCGCTCCCTCCGCTCCCATCGCGGGCGCTTCTACCAATAGCACTGGGGTGCGACCGGGCTGTTCGACGATCTCGCTCGAAAGCCCGGGGACCGTTCGAGACGCGCTCCAGTCCCCGAGCAGGTCGGCCGCCTGACGGAGCGCACCGGTCTCGGCCCAGTCCGGTGCGAAGGCGGGGGACAGACACGGGATCGTGGTGTACTCCTCGAGGGTCGGAAGGATGTCGGCCTCCCAGGAACGCTCCACGCGCTGGCGTAGCTGTTCGGTGTCGAACCAGGTTCCCACCCGAGCGACGTTACCGGTCCGTGGCGGTGGGCCGGTCCTCAGCTGGCGGGGCTCACCGAACTCATGTTGAAGTCGGGGATCCGCAACGGCGGCATGGCCGAGCGGTTGAGCCATTCGCCGAACTCTCGGCCGAGCGCCCTGTCGGTTTTGCCCGCCTCGGTGGCCCGGGCCAACAGGTCGACCGGGCTTTCGTTGAAGCGGAAGTTGTTGACCGCCCCGGTGACCACCCCGTCTTCGATGAGATAGACCCCGTCGCGGGTGAGGCCGGTCAACAGGAGCGTCGCTGGATCGACCTCGCGGATGTACCACAGACAGGTGAGCAGCAGTCCGCGTTCGGTGCGGGCAACGAGGTCCTCGACGGTGCCCGCCGCTCCGGGAAGTTCGAGCACGAGGTTGTCGATGGGCGGGGTCGCCGCCGCCCCCGATCGCTGGGCGCCGGCCCGGTGGTAGCGCAGGCGGTGGAGCCGCCCCTGTTTGATCCAGTCCGTCGGGGGGAGTGCGAGCCCGTTGTCGAATACCGAGATGTCGGCCCCCGAGGCCGCGGCCAGCAGGAACGGCGAGCACTCGAGACAGGGCTCGGCCGGGTCGCTGCGCAAGTCGAACGGGAGCGCGGAGAGCACGTCGCCGATCCGCGTCGTGCCACCGGGCGCCGAAAAGACGCTTCGTCCGTCTTGGGCATCCTGCCCGCTGGCCGCCTCGACGAGGGCGACCATCAGGTCGGCGACCGCTTCTTTGGGCAGGACAACTTCGTAGCGACCGGGCTCGAGGGGGATCTGGCGCTCGGCCCAGGCCAACCGTTCGACGAGCCGATCTTCGAGTGCTTCGAGGGTGACTGCGGCGAAGTCGGCGGTACCCACCCCCGTCCAGGCCGAGCGCACCTGGTCGGTACTCCGGCCGACCAGGTGCAAGGCCCCAGTCGGTTGGGAGTGGCGGCGGCGCAGACCGGTGGAGGTCCCGAGGTAGGTGGTGCCGATGGTGTGCTCGGCGAAACCGGCCAACACCCGCTCCGCCCTTCGGGCCCGGTCGAACGCCCCCGCCAGACCGCCGAGGACGTCTCCGAACACCGACAGGTCGGTTCCAGGTGGTGCCTCGCCGAAATCGCTGTTTGCCGAGCCCTCGACAAGCGGGGCGGCGTCTTGTGCTGGGGGCGAATCGTCGGCGTCGCGCTCGGCGGCGCGCACGAGCTCGGCCACGTCGACCGCTCCGCTCCGGCGGGCCACGCCGGCAGCGATCCCGCCTGCGACCTGGCGAAAGCTGACGACAGTCACGGTGCGCCCTCGCCGTACGCCGTTGGTGGTGGTCGTGTTGTTGGCGAAGCGGACCTCGGCTTCACTCGACTCCTCGACGATCACTGCACACCCCTCGCCCGTCGCCAGGCCGAGTGCCTGCTCGACGACGTCGTGGGCCGGTGCCAGTCCGGGGGTCTGCGATCTGTTGGCGTTCACCGGCCGGCCTCGGCCCGGGCGTTGAGCACGCTGACCCCTCGGACGAGGGCCGAGGGGCACCCGTGGCTCACCGGGGCGACTTGGCCCGGTTGGCCCTTGCCGCAGTTGAAGGCGCCGGCGAGCAGGTAGGTCGAACGTCCGCCGACCGCTTCCATGGCGCCCCAGAAGTCGGTGGTGGTGGCCTGATAGGCGACGTCGCGCACCTGGCCGGCAAGCTTCCCCCCTTCTATACGGAAGAACCGTTGCCCGGTGAACTGGAAGTTGTAGCGCTGCATGTCGATCGACCAGCTCTTGTCGCCCACGATGAACAGCCCGTGTGCGACCCCGCCGATCAGATCCTCGGTGGTCGGCCCTTCACCTGGAGCCGGTTGGAGGGAGACGTTGGCCATGCGCTGGATGGGGATGTGCAACGGCGAGTCGGCGAACGCACACCCATTGGACCGCCCGAGGGCCATGGCCCCGGCGATCGTCCGGTCAAGCTGATAGCCGGTCAAGACCCCGTCGCGGATCAGGTCAAAAGACTGCGCCTGTGTGCCCTCATCGTCGATGGCGACGGTCGCCAACCCGTGTTCGGTTGTGCGGTCTCCGGTCACCTGCATGATCGGTGATCCGTACTGCAGATGGCCCAACTTGTCGAAGGTGGCGAACGACGTGCCGGCATAGGCCGCCTCGAAGCCCATCGCCCGATCGAGTTCGGTGGCATGGCCGATGGATTCGTGGATGGTGAGCCAGAGGTTCGTGGGGTCGATCACCAGGTCGTAAGAGCCCGGCTCGACAGACGGCGCACCCATCTTCTCGGCTAGCAGTTCGGGGAGGGAGGCGAGTTCGGCCTCCCAATCCCACCCGTCGCCCTCGAGATACTCCCAGCCCCGCCCAACCGGTGGGGCCACGGTGCGCATCGTCTCGAAGCCGTGACCATCGGGCCCAAGAGCGAGCGCCTCGATCTGCGGATGGATCCGCACGCGTCGCTGGCTGGCGACCGTCCCGGCCAGGTCAGCGAAGTGCTTGTCTTCAGTGACCGACAACACCGAGGCGTTGGTGTGGTCGACCCCTGGCGTGTCCAGCAATCGGCGGCTCCACGAACCCAACAGGGCCACTTTGTCGCTGAGGGACACCTCGGCGGGATCGGTCCGATAGGGAGAGGTCCACTCCACGTAGCCGTGGGCGGGCTCATCGGCCAGCTCGATCGGTTGGCCGCCGGCCGATGCGGCCGTCCGGGCCGCGTCAACCGCGAGCTCGGCGAGCCCGGCGGCCGCGTCGGGGCTGGCGGCAACTGTAGCGGCGAACCCTATGGACCCGTTGTGAATGACCCGGAGCCCGACGCCGACCTCGGTGTCGTCGGCCGCGGTTTCGAGCGTGCCGTCGCGAAGAGCAATCATCTGGGAGTGGATGCGTTCGATCCGCACCTCGGCGTTCGTGGCGCCGAGGCCGGCCGCCCGAGAAAGGGCCGCGTCGCACATCGACGCGAGCGCTGCGGGATCGAGGGGGTCGCGATCGGCCACGGCTTGCACCCTAGCGGCGCGGGCCAGGGCGTACGGGGGCCGCGCTGGGCCCGCACGTGCCGGGCAACGGTCAGCTGGTGGGTTGGCGAGGCTCCATCCCGGCGGCCTGGTAGATGGCGTCGATCACGGCCATGTTCTTGATGGCGTCTTCGGGTGGGGTCAGCACCGGCTCGCCCCCGTTGATGGCGTCGGCGAAGGCACGCAGCTGGAAGTTGTACGTCGGCTCTCTGGTCACGTGCTCGACCCGCCGGACCCCATCGGTCCGCACGGTGAGCCGGTGCAGGAACTGGGGAGCGAAGGGATTGAATACGGAGAGTTCGCCTCCGTCGCCGGTCACCGTGGCGCGCATCCGAAGGACTGAAGAGGAGAACATCGAGCAGCGGGTCCGGGCGGTTCCTCCGCCGGGCAGGGAGTACTCCGCGCGCATCGCCCGGTCGACGCCGGGTGACGAGAGTTTGGCCTTGGCCTTGAGCACGGTGGGTTCGGCTCCGGCCAAGAGCCGGAGCAAGCTGACGGTGTAGCAACCCATGTCCATCTGAGCCCCCCCGGCCAGGTCGAGTCGGTAGCGGATGTCACCGCGCTTGGCGAGGGGCGCGCTGAAGGTGATCTCGATGCGCTCGATCTTCCCGACCTCGTCACCGCGGAGGATTTGGGAGATCCGGCTGGCCAGGGGGTGGTACCGGTAGTGGAAGGCCTCCATGATCACGAGCCCGGTCCCCGCGGCGGCCCGGGCGACGGTTCTCGCCTCTTCGGCGTCTGCGGTGAAGGGCTTTTCGCACATGACGTGCTTGCCCGCCGCGATGGCCGCCAGCGTCCAGCGCCCGTGGAGACCGTTGGGGAGGGGGTTGTAGACGGCGTCGATATCGGGGTCGGCGATCAGGGCTTCGTACGAGGGGTGGGTGCCCGCGATGTGGTGCTTGTGGGCAAAGGCTTGAGCCCGTTCGGGTTCGCGGGCGGCAACGCTCACCACCTCGACATCGTGAGCGTGTCGCGCCGGCTTGATCAGGGCCGACGGAGCGATGCGGGCCGCTCCCAGGATGCCAATGCGCACTGTCGCCATGCCTTGACGCTACTGTGCCGCCGGATGGACGACCCATCGACGACGCATCGTTGGTCCCGATGCCAGGTGCAGGCACCGCCGCGGGCGCGGGGTGGGGGACCTGACCACCATTTAACCTGACGCCATGGATGCCCAGGGGCGCGGCCCGCGTCTTCACTATGTCCCTGGTCTCGACGGGGTCCGGGCCTTCGCCGTGCTCGCGGTTATCGCCTTCCACAGTGGATTCTCGTGGATCCCGGGGGGCTACTACGGCGTCGACGCCTTCTTCGTCTTGTCGGGCTTTTTGATCACCTCGTTGCTGGTCGCCGAGTGGCGCGGGAGCGGGACCGTGGCCCTCGGGCGGTTCTGGGCTCGCCGGGCGCGGCGCCTGTTGCCCGCTCTGATCGTGCTCATCGCGGCGATCGGGTTCGTGGCGGTCATCTGGCCATCGGTGTTCAACACCACCGGACTGTTCTCCGGGGCCCTCGCCGCCACCTTCTACTCAGCGAATTGGTACTTCATCGCCGGGCACGCCAACTACTTCGCCGCCGTCTCCCAGCCGTCGCCCCTCTTGCACACGTGGTCGCTGGCGATCGAGGAACAGTTCTACTTGGTCTGGCCGTTGGTTGTGCTGGCTGTCCTGGGGGGCCGCCGGCGTAGACGAGCGCCCGAGGGCGCTCGTGCGAAGGACCCGGCGAACGCCGACGGCTCGGTGCCCGAAATGGACCTGTCGGGTCAAACAATGGCGGCACCAGGACCCGCGGGCCAAGGCGCTACCGGGCGAGTTGCCGAGTCGGTCGCCACCGAGTTTGGGTCTGCGCCTCGCGGCCGGGCCCGCCGGCTCGAATGGCTCTTCGCCCTCGCGGTGCTCGGCGCCGTCGGGTCGGCCGCGCTCATGGCCATCGTGACGCCGATCGGTGGTGATCCGACCCGCGCGTACTACGGCACCGACACCCGGGCCCAGGGCCTGCTGGTCGGCGCCGCCCTGGCCACGGCCTTTGCTCGATGGGGAGGGGTTCGCTCGGCCCGGGGCCGAAGGGTCTTGGGGGCGGTCGCCTACACCGGCGTCGTCGGCACCGCTGTGCTGTGGTGGCGGGTCCCGGAGATGTCGTCGCTCGCCTTCCACGGCGGTTTCCTCCTCGCCGCGGTATCCGCCGGTGCGGTGGTGGCCGGAACGGTGCAGGCACCGGTCGGCCCGGTCGCCGTCGTGCTGGCCTGGAGTCCCATCCGGGCCCTCGGGAGAATCTCCTACGGCGTGTACCTGTGGTATTGGCCGGTGCTGCTCGTCATGACCGGTCAACGGATCCATCTGAGCGACTGGCCGTTGTTCTTCGCCCGGGTGGCCGTCACTGTCGCCATCGCCGCCCTTTCGTACCGGTTGGTCGAACAACCCATCCGGCGCGGCGCCTTCCCGAGTTGGCGGGCCCTGGTAGTCGCACCCCTCGGGGCGGCGGCTGCCCTCTCGGTGGTGCTGGCCGCGACCCTCCTGCCCACGACCACCGCGCTGCCCGCCTCGCCGTCGGCGCTCCCTGCCGACAGCGGTGCCGACGTGGCCGGCCCGGGTACCGCGTCGGGCGCCCCGGGCACCCTCGGTGCGTCGAACGGCGTGGTGCGCAACACGGCCCACCCGATCAAGGTCTTGCTCGTCGGCGACTCGGTGGCCGGTTCGCTCGGGGTCGGTCTCGATCAAGAAGCGGCCCGCTACGGCATCCAACTGGTCAACGAAGGAGCGCCGGGGTGTTCGGTGTCGATGGACCAGCTGATCCGGGTCCTGTGGTACACGCTGCCCCCGGGAGCACCGTGTCGGGCGGGCGACCCCGAGGCGATCTACTCACGCTGGCAGCGATGGGTCAAGAACTACAACCCCGACGTGGTGGTCTACCTGGCCCGGGGCGAGTTGTTCGACCAGGAAGTCGGCGGGCAGTGGGCGAGCCTGGGCCAGCGCTCCTTCGACCGTTATGTCACGGCACGCTTTCGCCAGGCCATACGGGTGCTCGGGGTCCGTGGGGCTGCGGTGGTCTTGTTGACCACCCCCTACTACGACAGCGGCGAGCAACCCTCGGGGGCACCGTGGCCCGAAGACCAGACCAGCCGGGTGACTCTCGACAACTCCATCATCAAGCAGGTCGTCGCCGGCGCTGCGAAGTCGCCGAGATCGGCCACACTCAGCACCCCCGACGTCCCGGTGACCCGGGCGGAGACGCCCGATCCGGCCCCGTCAGTGACGGTGGTCAACTTCGGCGCATTGGCCTCGCCCGGTGGGCACTTCTCTTCGGTGGTCGACGGTGTCGACATGCGGTGTAGCGACGGCGTCCACATCACGGTGAGCGGCGGAGAGTCTTTGGCTCCTCGTCTTCTCCCCGAACTTGGCCGCCTCGGGCGGGTCCACCAGGCGGCGTCGCCCACCGGGGCGTGGCCCGCCCCGTTGCCGCCCCCGGTGCCGTCGTGGTGGCACAAGCTTCCCTGCGGCTGATCGATCCGACGGGCACCTTACGCCGAGGTGGGGCAGAATGACGTCGAATCCGGGTCGCCAATGAGTGGGACCCGTGGGCCGCTCGTATGTTCGGGGAGCGACCCATCCCGAGAACAACGACATCGGAGTCCATCATGACGCTGCACACCCGTGAGACCGTTCGCGACGAGTTACTGGACACCGTGTTCGCCTGCGGTGAATTCAACAAGCCGATCCCCAAGTACAAGTTCCCCGACTCGACGATCCGGGCCGACGAAGCCTTCCAGGCGATCTCCGACGAGCTCATCCTCGACGGCAACGCCCGGCAGAACCTGGCCACCTTCTGCCAGACCTGGGAGGAGCCTCAGGTCCACCAGATCATGGATCTGGCCATGGATAAGAACATGATCGACCGGGACGAGTACCCCCAGACCGCAGAGATCGAGCGCCGGTGTGTCCACATGATCGCCGACCTGTGGAACGCGCCCGATGCGGGCAACAGTGTCGGCTGTTCGGCCATCGGGTCTTCTGAGGCCTGCATGCTCGGCGGCATGGCGGCCAAGTGGCGGTGGCGGGCCAAGCGGGCGGCGGCGGGCAAGCCGGCGGACAAGCCCAACATGGTCTGCGGGCCCGTCCAGGTGGTTTGGCACAAATTCGCCCGGTACTGGGATGTCGAGATCCGAGAGGTCCCAATGACCGCCGGGCACTACAGCATGGATGTCGACGAGATGCTCAAGCGAGTCGACGAGAACACGATCATGGTCGTCCCGACGTTCGGGATCACCTACACGGGTGCCTACGAGCCGGTTCTCGAGCTCTCCCAGGCCCTCGACAAGCTGCAGGAGGACACCGGGCTCGATGTGGACATTCACGTCGACGGCGCTTCGGGTGCCTTCCTCGCGCCGTTCTGCGCTCCCGACGTCCAGTGGGACTTCCGGGTGCCCCGGGTGAAGTCGATCAGCACGTCGGGCCACAAGTTCGGCCTGGCCCCGCTCGGGGTCGGCTGGGTCCTGTGGCGCGACGCGGCTGACCTGCCCGAAGACCTCATCTTCCACGTGACCTATCTCGGCGGCGACATGCCGGTCTTTCAGATCAACTTCTCGCGCCCGGCGGGCCAGATCGTGGCCCAGTACTACGAGTTCATCAGGTTGGGGAAGCAAGGATTTCGTGATGTCCACATGACCTGTTACGAGACCGGGCGGTTTCTGGCCGAAGAGATCGTCAAGCTCGGACCCTTCGAGATGCTGTGCGCGAGCGAGCCCGCTACCGGGATCCCATCGGTGGCCTGGCGCATCAAAGACGGGGAGGATCCCGGCTACACCCTCTACGATGTGGCCGACCGACTGCGGGTCCGGGGATGGCAGGTCCCGGCCTATCCACTGACCGGGGAGGTGTCCGACGTTTCGGTGCAGAGGATCCTGGTCCGTCAAGGCGTCACTCGGGATCTGGCTGCGCTCCTGCTCGTCGACACCAAGTTGGCTATCGACCACTTCTCCAAGCACCCGGTGAGCGTCCCAATGAGCAAAGAAGAAGCAGGGGGCTTCAGCCACCTCTAAACAGGCCAAGCCGGAGCGCCATTGTGGTGCCCGTGGACTTTTGCGGGAGTGTGATCGCAGGTACGGGCCAGCGCGTACGCTGACCTCCGTGCCCGAGCGCCCCCTCACCCTCATGGCGGTTCATGCCCACCCCGACGACGAGGCGTCGAGCACCGGGGGCATCCTCGCTCGCTACGCCAGCGAAGGAACGCGCACGGTGCTCGTCACGTGCACCAACGGTGAACTGGGGGACGGCCCCGGCGGAGTGAAGCCTGGTGAGCCCGGTCACGTGGTCGACGAAGTGGTGGCCCTGCGACGGGCGGAACTCGAGAAGAGCTGTGCGATCCTCGGGGTCAGCGACCTCGAGCTCCTGGGCTACCACGATTCGGGGATGATGGGCTGGCCTCAGAACGACGCCCCCGGGGCGTTCTGGAACACGCCGGTGGAAGTGGCGGCGGCCCCGTTGGCCGCATTGATGGAGCGTTACCGGCCCCAGGTGGTCGTGACCTACGACGAGCACGGCTTCTACGGGCATCCCGATCACATCCAGGCGAATCGCGTCACCCTGGCCGCCATCGAGGCCACCGGCGTACCCGACAAGCTGTACTACCCGGGCATTCCCCGCTCGCGCCTCGCCGGGTTCGCCGAGCTCCTCCGCCAAAAGGGCATCGAACCACCCGAACCGATGGAGGGGGACCCCGAGTTCGGCACGCCCGACGAGTTGATCAACGCGGTCATCGACTGCACGGCGTTCGCCGACGCCAAGTACGACAGTTTGGCCGCCCACGCCAGCCAAGCCGACAACATCTTCTTTCTCGATATGGGTCGTGAGCTCTTCGCGAGCGTTATGGGCCAGGAGGCATTCGTCAGGGTCCAGGATCGAACCGGGGCTCGGGTCCTCGAAGACGATCTGTTCTCCGGGCTGCGCTGACCGGCCCGCCGACTACCTGACAACAACACGAAGGCCCACCCGCGTACGCTCGTGCCCCCAGCCAGTGACGAGGTCAGCAGGGGACACCGGGTGCCATACGACCGCTTGCACAGGAGGACTCGCCGGGCCCGGTCGCATCGGCGAGCGCCGCTGTCGGTCCTCGCGACGAGCGCGATGGCCCTCGTTTCGGCCAATCTGCTCGGACTGCTCGGCGCCGCGCTCCCAGCCGCCGCAGCGTCGCCCGCGTCGTCGTCGGCGTCGGCGTCGGTTGGGGGCGTCTACCAGAACCCGGTGACTCCCGATGATGCCCCCGACCCCGATGTCATCTCGGTCGGGGGCCAGTACTACGCATTCACCACCGGCGGGGTCAACGGGCACATCCAAGAGTTCTCCTCGCCCGATCTCGTGCACTGGACGGCGGTGGCGGCGCCCGGGGCCCTCGTCTCAGAGCCCGGCTGGGTGAACCCAGGTCTTGAGTGGGCACCGACGGTGACCGACTTCAACGGGACCTGGCTCATGTTGTATGCCACCTTCGACGAGTGGCTCGATGCAGAGTGCGTGACAGAAGCCACCGCTCCCGCGGTCACCGGCCCTTACGTGAATAACGCCAGTGGCCCGCTGCTCTGTCAACCGCTGCTCGGAGCCTCCGGGATCGTCTACGGAGGGGACATCGACCCCGACGTGTTTGTCGACAACGGATCGCCGTACCTGTTGTGGAAGGCCAACCCCGGCGGTTTTCAGAACCGGGCCGTAATCTGGTCTGAACCACTCGCCGCGGACGGCGAGTCGTTAGCGCCGGGGAGCCAGGCCACCCCCCTCATCGAACAAGACCAGAGTTGGGAGTCAACGATCGAAAACCCCGACATGGTGGAGACCGCCGGTGCGTTCTTCCTCTTCTACTCGGGCGGCAACTGGTGGGATTCGTCCTATGCCGTCGGGTACGCCGTGTGTGCCGGGCCCAACGGCCCCTGTGGAAAGCCGAGCACCCGTCCGATCCTGGCCTCGGCCGGCCCGGTTGTCGGGCCCGGAGGGGAGTGGGCCTTCCTCGACAACGCGGGTCAGTGGTGGATGGCCTACGGCGCCTGGACCAGTGGGTCGGTCGGTTATCCGACCGGCGCCCGGTCGCTGCGGATCGACCCGCTTTGCTTTGCCACCGGGGCCGAGGGTGGACCGGCCACCGCGGTGGTGGTCGGCCCGACGGCCAGCCCGCAGCCCCTGGCCCAGTCGTGTCCGAGCACCGACCCCAACTCGCAGTATCAGATGGTCGCGTCCGATGGCGGCCTCTTCGCTTACGGCGGGGCGGCCTTTTTCGGCTCCATGGGCGGCCGGGTCCTTTCCGCACCGGTGGTGGGCCTGGCCGTCGACGCCGGCACCGGGGGGTACTGGGAGGTCGGGGCCGACGGCCGGGTCTACGGGTTCAACGCACCGACCGACGGGGACCTTGATGGTGATCGGCTCAGGGGGCCGATTGTGGGCATCGCGGCCACCCCCGACGGGGGCGGGTACTGGCTGGTGGCCGTCGACGGTGGGGTCTTCGCTTACGGCGACGCCCCCTACTTCGGCTCTGCGGGATCCCTCCTGTTGCGCAGCCCGATCGTGGGCATGGCGGCCACCCCCGACGGGGGCGGGTACTGGCTGGTGGCCGCCGACGGTGGGGTCTTCGCCTACGGCGACGCCCCCTACTTCGGCTCGATGGGGTCCACGCCGCTCAATCGACCGATCGTGGGCATGGCCGCCATGCCCGACGGGGGCGGGTACTGGCTCGTGGCGGCCGACGGTGGGATCTTCGCCTACGGCGACGCCCCGTTCCGGGGATCGACGGGCGGTCTGACCCTCAACCAACCAATTGTCGGTATGGCCGACGATGGCGACGGGGGCGGGTACTGGCTCGTGGCGGCCGACGGTGGGGTCTTCGCCTACGGGTCCGCCCGCTTCGAGGGGTCGACCGGTTCGCTCACCCTCAACCAACCCATCGTCGGGATCGCCGTCTCGTAGGCTCGGCCCATGACGCACGCTTGCGTCGTGGGCCACTGAGCACACCGAATGGAGTCCTATGACGGGAGCCGGCGCGGATCAGGGGGACGGGGGCCACGGCCCCACGGGGCTCGAGGTCCGCAGGGCGACCGACGACGAGGTCCCTGCGATCTGCGACATGCTCGCCCGGGCCTTCGATGACGACCCGGTGGCCTGTTACATCATGCCGACCGACCGACGCCGGCCCGCAATGCTGCGGGCGTTCTTCTCCATGCTGGTGCGACGCGATCACTTTTTGGACTTCGGCGGAGTCTTTACGACCGAGGGCCACCGGGGTGCGGCCCTCTGGGGGCCTCCGGGCAAGCCTCGGTTGAGCGGGATCCGGGGGCTCTTGGCCCTGGTCCCGCTCGCACCCCGGGTGGCTGGCCCCACCCTTCCCCGGGCCCTCCGCCTACTCGGCCGCCTCGACGCCCTGCATCCGACCGAGGCCCACTGGTATCTCTCGACCATCGGCACCGATCCGGATCAGCAGGGTCGCGGTGTGGGCTCGGCCTTGATGGCGCCGGGCCTGGAGCGCTGCGACGCTGAAGGGGTACGGGCCTATCTCGAATCGTCGAAGGAGGCGAACCTACCGTTTTACCGGCGCTTCGGGTTCGAGGTCACGAGCGAGATAGTGACCGAGGGCGGCCCGACGATCTGGCAGATGTGGCGCGAGCCGCAGCCGCCAGACTGAGCTGTTCAGCGCCCCCGGCCGGCGACGGTCGGGTGCAGACCGTCAGGTATCAGGGCACGGTTCTCGACGACGTCTTGGAGCACTTCGATGAAGGCGCGCGTGGGAGCGGACGGCAGTCCTCGGCTGCGCACGGCGACCCCGACGCGACGCCGAGGCGTCCCTTCTATCGGGAGCAGGGAGAAGCGGCCGCGCAGGTGCCCGGGCACCGCCGCGGCCGGGAGAATGGCCGGTCCGAATCCGTCGAAGGTGAGCGACGCGATCATGCGGAGCCCGTCGAGCTCGAGCGAGGGGCGAAGCTCGACGCCCGCGGGGTGCACTGCCGCGTCGATCTCGTCGCGCAGAGCGGTCCCCGGGAGGGGGAGCAGGAGTTCGAGTTCACCAAGCGCGGCGAGGGGCAACGGTGCTCGCTCGGCGTTCACGCCCTTGGATGCAGTGGCGAGGGGGTGCTCGGCCGGCACCACCAACATGAGGTCCTCTTCGAACAGTGGGGAGGCCGACAGCTCGTCGCCGGGAATGGGTAGCGTGACCACGGCCACGTCGAGCTGACCCGAGATCAGGCGCTGCTCGAGGGTGGTGCTCGTGCCGTCGGCCACGGTCATGTGGACCTCGGCGTGGCGGTCGCGAAGGTGGGCGACGAGGAGCGGCACCAGCCACCGGCCGGTCGTTCCGATCATGCCAACTCGCACGGTGCCCCGGACCTCGTGGCGCATGGCGACCACGTCGGAGATCAGGGCCTCGAGTTCGAGGAGCATGCGGCGGCCCCGGGCCACGACCACCTCACCCTCCTCGGTGAGCCGGCCAGAAGAGCGGTCGACCAGTGCCACCTCGAGCTCGCGTTCGAGCCGGGCCACGTGGGCCGAGATATTGGATTGCACCGTGCCGATCTGTTCGGCGGCGGCCGAGAAGCTCCCGGTGTCGTCGATGCCGACCAGTGCTTGCAGGTGTTTAAGCTCCATGTTCCTCCGCGGCCTCCAACGTGCGTGCAGCTGTTCTGGGCGACATCTGGAATAATGATAACGAATATCTCTCTGAGCTGCTTGACAGATCACGGCCGTTCCTCCAGAATAACTGTCAGACCTCAAGGAAACCGGATACCCCCCCTCCGTTCCTTGATGAGTCCGAGTGAAGGGATCGCCACCCCCCCCCCGGCGATCCCTTCACCGCGTTCGGGGCCCTTTTTCGCCCCGGAATCGCCGCCCCGAAGCCCGCTGACCACGAGCCCGCCGACCGGTAGCCTCGGCGGCGTGGCTGCCGTCTTCATCGATCTGGACCGTACGTTGCTGTCCAAGGCCAGCGGTCCGGTCCTGAATAAGGCTCTTGTGGACGAGGGGATCCTCTCGTCCGACCGGTCGGTGCCCGGAGACCGCTTCTTCTACGCCTTCTACGACCGGTTGGGGGAGAGCCTCGTGGCCATGGGTCTCGCCCGTGGGGCCGCCCGGGTGGCCAAGGGGTGGGAACAAGACCGGGTCTGCAAAGCGGCCGCCCGGGCGGTGCCCGAGCTGTTGTCCTTGGTGGCGCCATTCGCCCCGGACCATCTGGCGACCTTCCGCGGCGAGGGGCACCGGCTCGTGTTGGCCACCACCACACCGGTTGACATGGTCACACCGTTTGCCGAGGCCCTTGGATTCGACGCGGTCATCGCCACCACCTACGAAGTGCGCGATGGTCGCTACACCGGCCGCCTGGAGGGCGGTTTCGTGTGGGGGCTGGGCAAGCTGCAGGCGGTCAAGCGCTGGGCCGGCGCCGAAGGGATCGATCTGGCCGACTGCGAGGCGTGCTCGGACAGTTTCTTCGACGTCCCGCTCCTTTCGAGTGTCCGCCGCCCCCACGCCGTCAACCCCGATCCGCGACTGGCGGTCGTAGCAGCGGCTCGCCGGTGGCCCATCGAACACTGGGACCGCCCGAGCGGAGTTCCCTCGCTCGCAGGTCTCGAGCCCTACCATCTCCTGCGACCGTTCATCCGGCCCGAGTCCTTTCCCTACGCGCGCTTCGACTTCAGCGGGCTCGACCACATCCCCGCCGATGGCCCCGTGCTGTTGGCCTCCAATCACCGCAGCTACTTCGACGTGGCCGCGCTGGCCATCGTGGCGGCGCGCATCGGCCGTCCGGTGCGCTTCTTGGCCAAGCGCGAGCTCTTCGACGCTCCGGTGCTCGGATGGATCGCCCGTGCCATTGGCGGGATCCCCGTTGATCGGGGGAGCGGCTCGGACCAGCCTCTGCGCGAGGCCGAGGCGGCCTTGCGGGCAGGCGAGGTTGTGATCGTGCTTCCCGAGGGCACCATTCCGCGCGGTGAGGCCTTCTTCGATCCGGTCCTCCACGGCAAGACCGGCACGGCCCGGCTCGCCGCCACGAGCGGTGCACCGGTCGTGCCCATCGGCATCTTCGGCACCGAAGGGGTCTGGCCCCGCTCCTCACGAGGCCCGAACGTGGTCGGGGTCCGCCATCCGCCGAAGGTCACCGTTCGGGTTGGCGCACCCGTTGTGCTCGGCTTGGAAGACGCCGTGGTCGATACCACCGAGCTGATGTCGGCGATCAGTGCCCTGCTGCCGGCCGAGGCCCGCCGCGCCCACTCACCCACGCCCGAGCAGCTGGCCGCGACCTACCCCCCGAATCAGCAGCCGAGCGCTGAGGGGGGGGCGCCGCGCCGCACCGCACCGTGACGGCGCCGCCCACCCCCGGTCTGTCGGCCCGGGCTCGGGTGGCGCTCACCGCCACCCGGGCGCTCAACGCCGTGTCCCGTCGCGTCGGGATCGGGAGCGGCACGGTGATCGGTGGGCGCGCCGGGCTGGCCATCGACCCCGGGTTGCTCGGTCGGCTGGCCGCGGGCCGAACCGTCGCCCTCGTGAGCGGGACCAACGGCAAGACGACCACGACTCGCCTGCTCGCGGTGGCGCTCGAGGTCAGCGCAGGGGCCGGATCGGTGATCACCAACTCGACCGGGTCGAACATGCCGCCCGGGCACGTCGCCGCCTTGGCCGGGGGCGGAAGCGATGGTCCGGTCGTGCTCGAGGTCGACGAGGGGTACCTCCCGGCGTCGGTGACGACGCTTCACCCTCGGGTCGTGGTTTTGTTGAACCTCTCGCGCGACCAGCTGGACCGGACCAACGAGGTGCGCATGCTGGCCGGTCGCTGGCGGGGGGCACTGGCGGGGGCCATGGACACCACTGTGGTGGCCAACGCCGACGATCCACTCGTGGTTTTTGGGGCGGGCAGCGCAGCACGGGTGGTATGGGTGGCCGCGGGGATGCGTTGGCGGGCCGACGCCGTCGGGTGTCCGGCCTGCGAGGGCCGCATCGTCTTTGGGGCTGACGGCGCCTGGTCCTGTAGTTGCGGCTTCTCGCGTCCCGCTCCCGATGTCTGGATCACCGAGCCGGGCGAGGGGGACGGCGAAGCCGAGTGGACCGACGGGAGACATCACCGGGTCGCGCTCAGCATCCCCGGCCGCTTCAACCGGGCCAACGCCGTGATGGCGGCGGTCGCCGCCGAGGCCCTCGGTATACCCGCCGATCGCGCTCTCGGGGCGATGGCCACAGTGGACGAGGTGGCCGGGCGCTTCACAACACCGGTGATCGCCGGGGTGCCGACCCGACTCATGCTGGCCAAGAACCCTGCCGGCTGGGCCGAGCTGCTGGCGCTCGTTTGCCCCGGTGACTCCCCGGTAGTGGTCGCCATCAACGCCCGGGTCGCCGACGGACGGGACCCGTCGTGGCTGTGGGACGTGCCCTTCGAAGACCTGCGGGGCCGCCCCGTCGTGGCGACCGGTGAGCGTTGTCTCGATCTTTCGGTGCGGCTGCGCTACGCCGAGGTGGAGCATCAAACGGTACGAGATTCGGTTGCTGCCGTCGGGGTGGCCGGTGAGGAGTGGCCGAGCGATGCGGGCAGACCGGTGGAGTTCATCGGGAACTACACCGCCTTTCATGATGTGCTGACCCACCGGTGAGCGGCTCCGCCCTTCGGGTTGTCGTCGTCTATCCCGACCTGCTTGGGACCTATGGCGATGGTGGCAACGCGCTGGTACTGGCCCGCAGGGCCGCGTGGCGTGACATTCCGGTGCAGTTGATCGAGGCAACCTCGGACGGCCCGATCCCCGAGGGCGACCTCTACTGCCTCGGCGGTGGAGAGGACGGACCCCAGGTGCGAGCGGCCGAAGCGATCAGGTCGGACGGGACGATCGTCCGAGCAGTCGGATCGGGGGCGGTCGTCCTCGCAGTGTGCGCCGGCTACCAGATCGCCGGGCGCAGCTTTCCCGGGGCCGACGGGCGCGCCCGCCCCGGGCTCGGGCTGCTCGACGTCGACACCGTCAAGGGCGAAGGGCCCCGCTCGGTCGGCGAGGTGGTGGCCGAACCGCTGGACGGCCTGGGCGACATTGCGCTGCCGACGCTTACCGGTTTCGAGAACCACGGCGGGGTGACGAGGCTCGGTCCCGGCGTGGTTGCCCTCGCCCGGGTCACAACTGGCAACGGCAACGGCGACGGCTCGGAGGGGGCCCGGGCGGGCCGGGTACTCGGGACGTACTTGCACGGTCCGGTGCTCGCCCGCAATCCGGCTCTGGCCGATCTTCTCCTCTCTTGGGCCATCGGATCCACTGAGCCCTTGGCTGCACTCGACGATGGCGAAGAGGAGGCGCTGCGCTCAGAACGCCTCCACGCGGTCAGCAGGTCGCGGTTCACGGGGCGCGCCCGGTCCTGACCGCGGTCGCTCGCCGACCGTGTCCTCCTCGCGGTCAGGGAGGGGAGCGCACCCGACCGTCCGATCGAACCGATCGGACCAATCGGTGTCTCAGACCCTCGGCCACTCGCGTTCGCCGGCGACGCGCGGTTCGTCGCCGGGGGCCGGACCGAGGGCCCACGAGCGCCGCCACGTCGAGGCGTCGGGGCCGCGCGGCGATGGGCTCGTCCCGGCGGCCGCCTGTCGACGGGCCGTCCACCAGTCCGAACGGGCCTCGTCGGCCAAAATGGCAACCTCGGCTTCGATCCGGGAGCTGAACCGGCGGGCGTCCTCACCTTCTCGGGGCACAAGCGGTGGTCCGAAGATCACCGTCACCGGAGACCGACGGATGCTCCGGTGTCCCCGGTTCTCGGTCCCCGAGCCCCCCGGGGGTTTGCTGCCTGTCTCGGGCGACTTCCCGATGACGTGGCGGGTGCCGTGAAGGTAGACCGGGACCACGGGGCGGCCGGTGCGCCGGGCCAGGTAGGCGGCACCGCCGCGAAACGGCTGGGTCCACCCGTCGGCCGACCGCCCGCCTTCGGGGAAGATCACCAGGTTCCACCCGTCGGCGAGCAGTCCAGCCGCCATGTCGGCCGACCGGCGGTTCACCTTGCTCCGCTCGATGGGGATGGCGGCCAGGAAGAAGGACCAGAGCAGGGCCTTCCACGTCCGGTCGAAGAAGTAGTCGGCTGCCGCGGCGACGATGGTGTGGTGTCGGAACTCGAGGGGGAGGGTGGTCAACAAAAGTGGGGTGTCGACATGGCTGGCGTGGTTGGCGGCGAAGATGACCGGGCCGTCGACGTGGCGGAGGTGCTCGATGCCCCGCACCGTTGTGGGTGCGATGAGGGTGGCCACCGGTCGCGTCACGTTGTCGAGCACCATCGCTCGGGCCAGGCGCACGGGGTACCGCCGCGACCACTCGTGGTCGTAGTCGAGGCCGACGTGGCGCTTGGGGGCCGGGCGGGGCACGCTGTCGGGCCACGTCGGGGCGCCCAGCGGGAAGCGCAGACGACCGAGGCGGGCCATCAGGTCGGTCGGCTTCATTGCACGTCGGCCATGAGGATGGGCGGTGAATGGAGGTGGGTGAGGGTGGGCGAGGGCCCGACCACGTCGCGGGCCATCTCTAGGGCGTCGTCCAGCGTCGTCGCGGGGGAAAAGCCCATGCGGCGCACCGCCCCAGGATCCCCTCCGACCACGATGACCCGGCCCAGGTGATTGAGGGCGTGCGCGCACCAGTACCACATATAAAAAGGATGGACGCCGTGGTAGGCGTGCCCGGTCCGATAGAGGTGGATATACCAAGGGTCGGTGGCGAAGGGCTCCTCGTACGTCTTGGACATCTCGACCGGATCGGTGGTCTGGGAGAGGACCTGCTCGAAGAAATCGATGTAACTCGGATGGTGCCCCGGGTGGAAGTCCCACGGTGTCGGGTGGCGCATGATGAGGACGCCGCCTTCGCGCACGAGCGGCTTCCCCCGGTACATGTTGAAGAAGTAGCCAAGCCCGAGGCAGGCGACCAGGATCGGGTTCATGATCGAGTTGACGTTGTACGGGCAGATATAGGGCAATCCCATGGTGAGGATGTCGGACTGACCTTCGATGGTCACTCCCTGCTGTTCCCATACCTTGGCAGTCGTGACGTCATGGACCGCCTCGACCTCTCCGGCCTGCACCGAGGTCATGGCGTACGGGGACTTGATTGAATGGAAGATCTGGCGGGTCACACGGTTGGGCGTGCGATCGAGGGCGGCCTTGGTGGCCGTGAAAGTGGCCCGATCGCGAAGGGACCACTCCCATTCGCGCTTTTGCAAGAAGGCGAAGTTGGAAGGAAAGGTGTCGGTGTTGAGGGTGGTCTCGATCTGGAAGACCTTGACGCCGCTGTCCGCAATGTGCCGACCCATCCGCCAGTTGGCGGTGTGCAGCTCCGAGGCCGGTGCGTCCATGAAGGACCTGGAATGGACCATGGTCTTTGGGTTGTGGTGGTGGCGCAGGCTCTTGTAACTGGCGAGGCCGGTGGCCACGCTCTTGTGCCCTCCGTCCATGGCCACCAGGTTGATGTTCACATAGACCAGCAGGTCGCTCGTGGCCGCCCGCTTGTTCAGTTCGACCTCTTCGCCCTGGTCGGTTTGGCCGAGATCGATCAAGTTGTCGCGGTCTTCGGCGTCGTGTTGGGTGAGCAGGCCGTGGGGCGCAAAGGCGTCGTAGATGCGATTTCCCAGAGCATGGCGCAGTTCGGGCTCGGTCATGCGCCGGTGCAGGGCGAGGGCGGCGATCAAGACGACGTCATCGACCCCGGCCGCCGCGGCCATGTCGAGCACTTGCTCGATGACCAACTGGCGCACGTCGGGGGCCTCCATCGGAGGGAGCGGCAAGGAGATGTCGTCGAAGCACACGGTCAGGCTCATCCCAGCCCGGAGCTGAGCCGAGAGCGGCTCGCTGTCGCCGGTGGGGTGCTCGAGGGCGGAGCGGATGGCGGCGATGGGGTCCTCGAGCGGCGCGAGGGGTTCGGGGGCGTACAGCACCCTGCTTCCCTCGGGGAGTTGTTCGAGAGCGAAGCGCTCGCCGTTCCAAAACAGGGTTTTCGGGGTCGAGCGGTCGACCTCGAGGACAAATCCGGGCCTCGGACTCATGGCGCGCGTCCTTTCGTGATGGTGGCCGCTGTCGGACGGAGGTCGAAGGCGATCTTCACGGCACCTCGTCGCCCGGCCGCCCCGGCGTGGGCCAATGCTTCTTCGAAACGATCGAGCGAGTAGGTGGCCGACACCAACCGCCCGGTCCGAGCGGCGGCGGCCACCTCGATGGCGAGATCGAAGGTCCGGGCGGGCTCCTCGACGCCGAGGACCCGCTCAATTCCGTAGGCGTAGCTCCCGACAAGGGCGATCTCACGATGCCAGAGTGCGGCCAGGTCGACGTGGACTCGGCCCGGCATCCCGACCAGGGCCACCCGACCCCGCGGGCGGACCATGGCGAGGGACTGACTGATGGAGTCGGCTGATCCGACGCAGTCGAAGACGACGTCCGCCCCGCCGGTCAGCCGCTGGCTTCCCGTGGATGGGGCCCCGAGGGCGAGGGAGCGGCTCCGGCGCCGGACCGCCCGAGGAAGCTGGTCGGGAGGGAGGGCCTCGGTGGCCCCGAAACTCTCTGCCAGTTGTGCTTGGTGGTGGTAGCGGGCTCCGACCAACAGCGACGACGGTGGTTCGCAACGCCCGGTCGCCGCGAGGTGTGACAGGGCGGCGGTCACCACAAGTCCGAGGGTTCCGGCTCCGAGCACGGCGACGCTGTCACCCTCACGCACCCCCGCCCCCAACGCGGCGTGGACCGCGCAGGCCACCGGCTCAATGGTGACGGCGTCCTCGTCGCTCAGATCCTCGGGCACCGGGTGCAGTTGGCTGTGGTGAGCCACCAACCCGGCCACCGACCACCCACCCCCGGTGTCGGCACAGAACCCGGTTTGCAGTCCCGGTCGCAGGTGGCCGAAGGCCACGTTCTCGCAGTCGCCTGTCCGTCCGGCCGTACAGGACGGGCAAGGTGGCACCAGGGCTCGGGCGGCGCAGCCGAGGACCGGTTCGAGCACGACGCGCGATCCTTCGGCCAACGGGCCCCCGTCCGCCGAAGTGGCCGGGGCCTCGAGGGTGCCGACGACCTCGTGGCCGGGCACGAAGGGAAAACTCACCAGGTCCTCGAAGTAGCGGGAGCTGCGACCGTCGAGGGTGGCCAGGTCCGACCCGCAGATGCCTGAGAGGAGAGGGTGTACTCGGTGCCAGTCCACCGAGGGAAGGGTGGGTGCATCGGCCTCGACCAAGCGCAACGGCCCGACGCCGGCTCCACGCCCCGAACCGAACGCCGAGACCAGCCGGGCGGCTGCGAACCGGGGCAGACTGCGTTCGAAGATCAGCGTCTTCATCGAACGCCACTTTTGGGTGGGTTTCCCCCGGCATAGATGGAGCGGGCAGTGGCCAGGGCGGCTGCCGACGGACGGCTACCGAGTCGGGCTGCATCGAGGGGACCGAGGGGGAGCGCGCTGTGCGAACCGCCTGACGCCTTCGACCAGTGTTCAACGTGCCAGCCCCGGCGTCGGGCGATAGCGGCCAAGCGGGACTCGGGGTTGACCGCGACAGGGAACCCGACTGCTTCGAGCATGGCCAGGTCGCTGGCCGAGTCTGCGTAGGCCACCGACTCGTCGAGCGAGAGCTCGTGTTGAGCCGCGTAGTCGGCCAGCACCAGAGCACGAGCTTCGCCGATCGGGGGGAGATCTTCGAGGCGACCGGTCAGTCGGCCGTCGTTCTCGCCCAAACGAGCGCAGACGATATCGTCGAAGAGCGGGCGGAGCGGTGCGATAACGAAGTCGAGCGCCCCGGTGATGAGCAGGGTGCGCTGCCCGAGGCGGCGGTGCTCCCTCACTCGGGCGAACCCGGCGGGGAAGGACCGGGTCAGGAGCTGGCGGTGGAACAGCTCCCAGGAATCTTCTTCCAAGACGGCCAAGGGAGCATCTTCGTAGCGCCGGTAGAACGAGCGAAGGAAATCGCCCCGGTCCCGGCGGTCGAGGGCGAGCAGGGAGGGGGCCTCTCGCAAAAGGTCGGCGACGAACTTGGCCCGTTTGCCCGCGGAGAGGTGTCGGCTGGCAAGCCAGGCGTAGGTGTCGACGACATTCGAGGCGATCAGGGTGTGCTCAAGGTCGAAGACTGCGAGGTGGCGGTCCGAAGAGAGGATGGCCGCCCGAGCCCGATCGGGGCGGCTGGCCACTACCGACTTGGCCGAGGTCGTCCGCACGCGGGCGTGTTCGACCACCGAGGGGAGGTGGACGTCGCGTACGTAGTGGCCCCAGTCGATCACCGCCGGATCGAAACAGAAAACCAGACGGTCGTCGTCGTCGAGTCGGTGCCAAAGATCGAGCAGCCGGTCAACCCGGTACCTCGCTTCGGTCTCGGTGTAAGCGCCGTAGAGCTCGACATAACCGAGGGCCCGTTTGGCCAGGGCGTTGCGGTCCTCGAGTCGGGCCGCCAGTGCGGCCTGGCGCCCTCGGACGGGCAGCACGGTGACGAGCCGTTCTACGGCATCCATGGCCTTGGTGGCTCGCTGCAGCTGACGCTGGACCCGACCGCGGCCAGGGAAGGACCACTCGGGCACGCTGATTGGTTGCCCCTGGTCGTCGTAGAGGGGGTGCTGGCCGAACCAATCCTGGACCAGTTGGACAAGTCGGCCATAGCGAAGGGGATTCCGCACGCCCGAGGCCACGTGGTAGACGCTGAGTCCGGTCGGGTGGGGACCGTCGGCAGCCACGGCGAGGATTGTGGCGACCACCATGTCGACGGGGATCACGTCGATAACCCCTTCGGGGACGCCGGGGAACTCGCGCAACAGACCACGGGCGTAAGAGACGATGATCGGTTCGGCCATGCGGAAGCCCCGTATCCATCCCGGTCGGGGCTCGGCCAACGCGGACTCGATGATCGAGGGCCGCACGATGGTGATGGGGACGGCATCGATCTCAGCGGCGGTGCCCACGCCATGTCCGGCGACGAGCGCCCGTTCTCCCAGGGCCTTGGTGAAGGGATAAGCGTCCGGCCACCCGAGCGCCTGGGCTCGCGCACTACCGGCGTCAACGAGCTGGCGCTTGACCCAGTCCTCGCGAATCTTCTCGCTGCGCGTCGCCAGGAGGTGGTCGCCGGCCGCACCCAACTCCTCGCGCGCTTTCTTGGAGAAGGTAACAAGCTGCTCTTTGCGGCGGGATTCGGTCTGCAGGTCGTCTCGAAGACGGCGGGAGTACGAAACCTCGGATTCCCAGTCGACCTCCAAAGAGAAGCGGTTCTGGTCGAGGAGCTGCTCGCGTGCTTCACCCTGATGGGTGCCCGCCACGTAAGCGGTGGACACGGCAATCAGGTGGACAGGGCCGGGTCCGAACCCCTCATGTTTGGCGTCGCTTCGAGCCTGGGCGACCGCGGCGGCCACTCGAGCAGGACCGAGCAGGTTGATCTCGACCGCCTGGTCGAGCGGAGCGTCGAAGCTGACGGTCGCTGCCGAGTGCACGACGATGTCGGCGATAGCCAGGAGCCTCCGCCCTTCGTCATCGAGCCCGAGGCCGTCTCGCCCGACATCGCCGGCCACGGCGGTTAGTCGCCCCGCGATCTCGTCGTCGAAGCGCACCCCGCGCTCGAAACGAAGCCGGTCGAAGCAATCGTTCTTCAGAATCTCGCGGGTCGCTCGTTGGGCCGGGCTGGCCCGGCGGCCCGGCCGTATGAGGACGACCACTTCGGCGCCAGGCACGCAACGCAAGATGCGCTCGACCAGCGCCGTGCCGAGAAATCCGGTGGCACCGGTGATGAAAAACCGTCTCCCGGCCAGCTCTTCGCTGAGGGGCATCCAAAATGTCTACCATCTGGTAGGCAAGTTGTCTACCATATGGTAGATGAGCAGCAACACGCCCGAACGGATCCTCGATGCGGCGCTCGGATCCTTCGGGACCCGGGGCTACGAAGCAACGTCTCTCGATGCGCTGGCCGGTTCACTCGGATTGACCAAGCAGACCATCCTCTATTGGTTTCCGAGCAAAGACGCGCTGTTGGAAGCAGTTATTGAGAGGAGCGCAGCCGAACTGGCTCAGGCCATGCAGGCCGCTCTCGAGGACGCCGGTTCAGGATTCGAGCGGGTTGAGGCGGTGGTGCGCTCGGTATTCCGTCTGGCGGCCCGTCGGCCCGAGCTGCTGGGCCTGGTCCGTGAGTCGGCCCGCCTCGGCCCACCAGCGGCCACCCGCATGACTTTGGCTCTCGACCCTCTGGTCCGGCGAGCCTCAGATTTTCTCGAGGCGGAGATGGACGCGGGCGACATGCGCCGCCACGATCCGCGTCTTCTGCTTCTGGCCATCTATTCGACGGTCATCGGCATGGTGACCGAAGTGGAGGTGCTGCGGGCCATCGGCGAAGAGCCCACAGCCCGCTCCTTGGTCCGACGCCGGTCCGACGTGCTGGCACTGCTGCGATCAGCGCTGCTGACCGACGACGCCGCGGCAGCACTCGCCACGCGGATCGCCGCAAGCCGCTGATCTTCGGGGACCTCAGGTTGGCGGAGGGGCCTTCTTCTTCGTAGCGGCTTTTGGGGTGTAGCGCTTGTTGGGTTCGGCAGGCCGGCGCCCCGTCGGCTCCACGAGTTGGCCCCGCTTGGGCTTGCGGGTGCGGCCACCGGCGTTCCCCGAGGCCCGAGACGAGTTGGAAGATTTGGCCGAGCTGGGCCGCGCGGTGGCCGCCAGGAGAGGGTCACCCCGCTTGGCGGTCGGAGACCCGTACTTTTGGCTCTTCCACGCCCTGATCAGCAGCCAGCCGCCGGCGAAGAGGAACGGGAGCCCGAATAGCCCGAGCGTCACCTCAAAGGCCAAGCCGGTCATCAGTGCGGCGTAGGCCAGCGGGGAGCGTCGGCCGATGCGGATGGTGACGAAGATGGCGAGAGGGAACGCCAGCAGGATGGCCAGAGTGATAACCCAGTACGTGCGAGATTCGACGAGGGTTCGGCACTCCGCAATGTGGTTGATGACCACGTAGACCGTGCGCACACCGCAGTTCTTCGACGTGGCCTTCGTGATGCTTGCGCCCGACCTGGGATCAACGAGGTACGGGATGGTGAAGGTCAAAGCCATCACCGCGCCGAGCGCGACACCGAGGTAGCCAATCTTGCGCTCGGTAGGGTCGATCATCATCACCTTGGCCCGGACCTCGGCGTCGGTAAGCGCACGCTCGGGTTTGGCCGGCTCTTCGGGCTCGGTCTCGGGCTTTTGTTTGGCTGGTTTGAGGAACCCCTGGGTGAGCCGGCCACGTAGCGTGGCCGGCGTGGGCCCGTTGGTTAGTTTGGCCTCGTCTGCGGGCTCCGGCGCGTCGTCGTCCGAGTCGGGGCCGGTCGAGGGATCGTCAGCCATGCCTTGTCGAGGCTACCGGCCAGCCGGGAACCCGGAAAATCGGAACTTGGGTCCGAGCTATCGTCGTCCTCCGCGGCGGCGCTATTCCAGGCGTCTCGCCAGGGCGCTTAGCTCAGTTGGTTAGAGCGCAGCCTTCACACGGCTGAGGTCGAGGGTTCGAGTCCCCCAGCGCCCACCAGGTCAGAGGCAGTTTTAGAGGTTCGTTCGGATGGACTGCCCTACAGTTGCCCTACAGTTGCTAGTCTGTAGGGCATGGCCGCTAGGGCAAAACGAACGAGCCAGCCCGGCACAATTAGGGAGCGGTCGGAAGGTCACTGGGAGCTCCGTGCGTTTGCTGGCCGAGATCCGGTGACCAAGAAACCGCGTCAGGCGACGCGCACCTTTGTCGGCGGTGAGCGAGCTGCAGCAAAGGCGCTCGCTGCCCTTGTGACGGAGGTCGAGTCGGGCAAGTTCAAGCGCACCAAAGCCACGGTCGGTCAGCTGCTCGACAAATGGCTCGAAGTCGGTGAGGCGAGCCACCGGCCACGGACCGTCTACGAGAACAGACGCAAGATCGAAGCCCGGATCCGTCCGTTGCTCGGGGATGTTCGTCTGGACAAGCTCGAGGCAGAAACCCTCGACGCTGCCTACCGCCGTTGGTTGGCCGAAGGCCTTTCGCCTGCCACCGTTCACAAGTACCACTCGATCCTGTCGGCAGCCTGCCGTCAGGCTGTGAAATGGGGGTGGATCGACCGGGCACCCACCGAGCGGGCGACGCCACCCTCCGTCAACCGGAAGGAGATGGTGGTTCCAACTCCAGAACAGCTGTCGGCCCTGGTCAAGGCCGCCGACGCAGAGGACCCGGTGCTTGCGGCCGCGGTGGCACTGGCCGCGCTTACCGGGGCTCGTAGAGGAGAGCTTGTAGCGCTTCGATGGTCTGATGTGGATATGGTCCGCGGCCGGATCCGGATTGCGCGATCGCTGACTGTTGCTGGGGGGGAACAGCACACCGGCCTGACAAAGACACACGCATCCCGTGAGATCGCTGTCGGTCCAATCGGTGTGGAGGTGCTCAAGCGACGGTGGGCCTACATGGTCGACCTGTCTGCTAGGGCAGATTCGCCGCTTGTAGCGGATCCGTACGTCCTGAGCTACAACGCCAATGGGGGATTACCGGCGAACCCCGACACGTTCACCCATCGGTTCGGCCGCCTCTGCGAGATTATGGAAAAGCCCGCACTGGACAAGGCACGCAAGACAAACCCGAAGGCCAAGCGGACGGACCTCATACCGGGGAAGCGGTGGCCATTTCGATTCCACGACCTTCGGCACTTCAGCGTGACAACTTTGATCGCCGCCGGGGTTGACGTTCGGACAGTCGCCGAGCGTCACGGGCATGCCCGGGCGACGATGACACTCGACCTGTACGCACACGCCATGCCGGAACGGGACCGAGAAGCCGCTGGCTTGTTGGAGGCAGCGTTCACTCTTGGGTGAGATGCAATTGAAAATCAGTCTCGAACTCACGAGCCCCTTGGCTGCCAGGCGCTTACGGGCAGGACTTGCTCGATGCGCTCGACCTGCGCCGCTCACGGTATCCGCAGCTAAGAAGGTATTTCTAACTGTCCGCTGGTGCGCGCTCACTACCGCTGAAACTCGGAGTCGCGGGGATAACGCGGGGATGAAATTTCAGCGAAGTTTTTGTCAACCGAGTCAAACGGTTACTAATCGCTCGGTTGAGGGTCGGGACCAAATCGTCCGGGAGGAGGTCCATGGCCGCGATGGCCGACAAAACCCCTCCAGCCCGAAGTTGCCCATCGCTACTCCGCCAGCAGGTAACGCTGTGGGCGGCTCGGCGACTTCCGGCTGACAGCGCAAACTCCGCGGCCTCGATCCATTCGAGAACCTCGCGCCCGGTTCGCGGGCTCCTCCCGGGACTAGGGTTCTCGGTCAGCCGCCCGCACTTCGGGCGGCGGCTTCGCCGCCGGCCAAGCGGGCGGAATCGGTTTGGGTCTCGGTTGAGGCAGCGGTTTACGTGTCCATCGGACCGTTTCAGGCCCAGGCCAGGGGATCGATGGTGTCTTATGCCCCAATTGGTAGGATTTGCACCGGGGACGAGAGTTAGGTCGGGATTGTGGCAACTGATTCAACGAAAGAAATCGCTCGTGAAGACTGGCCGCTACTTCTCCTGGCCCGAGACGTACTTGGTGTCGACGGACCGGAAGCACTCGATCCAATCCGGATCCAAAAGGGAATCTTCCTCTTATCTCAGCGTGGCCCGAAACGGGGCATCTACTCGTTTCGCCCCTACAATTGGGGCCCATTCAGCTCCGAGCTTTACGGTGACCTCGATCTCTTAGCTGGTCTCGGAATGGTGACTCGAGAACACGAACCCGGACGCTCTTGGAGTCGCTTCAAGCCAACCCGGGCGGGAATCCTTCGTGCCGATGAAGTAGCAGCCACGCTTGAGCCCGAAGGGCTTGAGTGGATAGGCAGGGTTAGGCGATTTCTAACCACCCGCAGTTTCGACAAGCTGCTGGACGACGTCTATGCAGCGTTTCCCGAGTTTGCGACTGAGAGCTTGTATCGCCGCTGAGGGGGCGAACTCTGACCCGACGGGGCATGGGCTGGACGTTTCGCATTCGGTTTAGAAACTCAATCCGTGACCAAGGTAGCCACTGACTCACACTGGTTCGATGGCTTCCGGCAAAGCCTCCTCAGGGCCAGAACCCTCCCCGACAACTCGAGCGAGTCCGTCCTGCTCGATTTCTTGGAGTGCGCTTAGCTGCTGATCAAGAGTCTTGATGGCCGCCTCGTCCAACAGCTTGCATCCAAACTCCGCCGTTACTTGCCAGATCTGAATCGGCTCACCAACTCCGAACATGGATGTTGAGATAACAGCCCTCAGCGCACGAAACACCATGAGGGTTCCCTGAGCAACGGATCTATTTCGCAGTCCCAGATGCTCAAGCATCGAACCGGCGGAGTAAGCGAACCCTGCTCCGCTTCCCGTCGCATACCAGTCCCTGTCAAGTTCAGCGCACAGCCCGTTGGGCTCGACCTCGATGATGAAGGGCCCGCTCTCACGCGTCCCACAAATCACCGCACCCGTTGCGGCGGTTTGTGGTTGCATTCCGGGAGGTGACAAGAATCTCTTGTACTGGCGTTCAATCTCGGGCTGCAACAGATTCTGCACTGACCGATGAAGCGCCGGCGACTTCTCGAGGATTTCGATTGAACTGTCCAACGTTGACCGCAGTTCAGCGATGATTGCAGTTTGACCGCTGGCTCCCCAGACCATCGAGCTTCCGAGCGGAAAGAGCTTGTCCACCTGCCACTTGACCTGTGCTGTCATCTCAGTGGATTGACTGTCTGCGCCAATCACCGCCCCGTCACGGCAACGTGCCGCCACTATGACTGTCATGCCGAGTCCACACATGACTTCTTGAACACGTAAACCTCCCCCGGGGGGACGATCATTCTCAATTGCCTCGCGTCCGGCCTCCGGGCGTGGGCGACTTCTGCACTCAGGTTACACCCTTTCACTGAAGACCCAAGATAGGGATCATAGAATTGGCATTTACCAGGCAATTCGTGAGATCCCACTTTTCGGCTCTGGCGTCATGTAGCATGGAGCACGCGTCTACTTAGAGAGGAGAAATCCCAGGTGATTGACAATAACATTGACGAGAAAGCTACTGCGGATGACAGCATTGATCGAACGTCCAAAATAGAAAGCGTAGCGATACAGCGAATGATTGAGGAGGTTCGCTCGAGTGACTCGATTGGAACTGCGGCGAACTACAACCGGACCCACAACAAGCACAATCGCTAGAACAGGTACAGCGCTTCAAAAAGTTGACACCGTTCTGGTCAAGACGGCCAGTAGGTGCAATCTCAACTGCACCTACTGCTACGTCTACAACCTTGGAGACGATGGCTGGAAGTCACAACCACGTCGAATGTCATCCGAGGTACTTCAAGCCGTCATCGACCAAGTCGGAGAACTGAGTCATAGGCAGGATCAGGCGCTCAGCGTCGTTCTGCACGGCGGGGAGCCTTTGTTGCTTGGGTTTGAAGGAATCGAGAGGCTGGTGGAGGGTTTAAAAGCCTCCCTCCGGGAAGACGCGGGTCTACACATTCAGACCAATGCAGTGCTCCTTTCGAACAAATTCATCGATCTGTTTGCATCCAACGACGTCGGGATCTCGATCAGCCTGGACGGAACGGCTGACATTCACGATCGGAATCGCGTTGATCGTCAAGGTCGAGGTTCCTACGATCGCGTCACTGCGGCCATTACACGGCTTCTGGCTCATCCATCGGGCAACCGTCTGCTGACAGGGTTGCTGGCTGTCGTAGACCCGAGCTCAGATCCCGTCGAGGTGTACGAATCTCTTAAAACCACTGGTGCACCCAGCTTTGACTTTCTCTACCGTGATGGGAACTACGCCCATCTTCCTTTTGGCAAAGCCCAACCCGAATCGATCGAATTCGGAACTTGGATGGTCAGACTCCTCGAGCACTACCTGGCTGACCCCTCTCCGCCCAGAATCCGAGTGATCGACGACATCATCCGGCTCATTCTGGGCGGAAGCGGCCAGAAGGAGGGTGTTGGCCTGAATGAATTTGGAATTGTCGTTATCGATACCGATGGCAAGATCACGCGCAACGACACTCTGAAGGGTGCATACTCAGGCGGCGACCGCTTCGTTAGTGAGCCGTCGATTGTCGGCGGGAGGCTCCGGGAGTATCTCAATTCTGCTGAGTTCGTCGAATACTTCAATCTGCAGATTCCCACATCGCCGATATGCCAGACCTGTCCGGAACTCGGCGTATGTGGTGGGGGCATGCCAGCCCACCGATGGTCCGAGGAGCACGGGTACGCCAACCCCACCGTCTTCTGTGCCGACCAGAAGCTACTAATTTCAGCTGCGCGGTCGCGCTTATCGGCCGCAATGAACGGAATGTCGTTCTACGAAGTGCTTGACCGGCAAGTCTCGGCGTGACCGATATCATGCCGTCCACGACCTTGCCGACATGGCCACTGCCAACGCTAAAACAACGGTCAGTCGAGACGAGCCCGTTCCGCTTCGCGACCTTTCTCCGCTGTCTCAGTCCAGAGCTAGGCGACGCGCTGCTCGCTTGGTTTGAGGGCGATGCACCTTGGCGTCTTACTCGGACCGAGTTTTACGAGCAGTACGAATTCAGCTGTTGGGATAGTTCCTCGCCCTTAGCCGCATTTCTGACAAGTCGTGAAATTCTGGGAGTCGTGCGTGCTGAGATGACGGAGATTTTCGACCGGAGATTTGAGGGCGGTGTCGATGTTGTCTGCCACCGGCTGCTACCTACCCAGAAGATCGGCATCCACAACGACTACATACCCGGACAGGAGACCCATCGTCTCACTATTCAGGTAAATCGTGGTCTAACGGACACTGATGGTGGTGTTCTGATGCTATTTAACGGCAACGATGCGGCCGATATTCACGAGCTTTTACATCCGCTTAGCTTGAGTGGATTCGCATTCGAAATCTCCGCTGATTCGCATCACGCAGTGTCGCAGGTACACGGGGGAGTGCGATTCAGCGTGATTTACTCCTTAAGAGCACTAGCCGATTAGGTGAATGGAGATCGATCTAAACGATCACGATCAGCTTTGGTTTCCGGGGCTGGCCGAGAGTCTTGTATTGAGGCATGAAGCGACCGCACCTGGGCAGGGCGATCATCAACAATTTGAACCACATGAGCGGACTCAAGAGCGATCCGATTTTTCCCGTCCAACCTTGCAACTGGGCCAGAACGTCATAGCGATTGAATATCCGCAGAGCGCGATAGCGCTCCGGTTTTCAGAGTTGAGTTTTGCAGCGATCGATCCTGAGCGTGCACGCGATCAGCTTCAGGAAGCCGCCGATGTGTTGGGAATCGTCGACGGATTAGTCGACACTCTCGGTCTATTGGTGAGAAAGGTCTATCTGCTGGAAGCCCCGGTTGGCTACGACGTGAGCCACAGTGACCCCGGATTGCCTTTTTCTATATTCCTCTCGCTACCCAAGCTCGGTGAGACTGACGCCGCCCTGCGAGTCGCGGAGGCACTCCTGCATGAAGCCATGCACCTTCAGCTCACTATGATCGAGCATTGGGTTCCATTGATCACGGACGATCTTCAAGATGGGTACTCACCCTGGAAGCACGAGATTCGACCCGTTGGCGGACTACTGCATGGACTGTACGTCTTTGCAGTCATTCACCAAACGTGTGGTTTGTTGATGCGTGTCCGAGATGGATTCAGGGGTTACGGCAATACGCGGCGTTCTGAAATCGAAAATGAAGTCGCAGTTCTGCCGGAACACCCGAGGGGACTTTCCCCGGTTGGCTCAGACGTATGGCATAAGTGCTGGCATTCAGTCCTTTGTTCGGGCCAATAGATCACGATAATCAGGGAGGAGCGCTGTTGTGACCCTGCCAGAGAGTTCGTCCTACGAGCTGCAAGCCCTGAAGTTCACTCGGACTTCGTTTTTCGGTGAACCTTTGAGCCCGAAGCTGACGAGGTGGTTACGGTGTGAGCCTGCTCCCACTTCTAGTTGCCGGAATCACGTCTTGTGCCCAGTATGGCCAAGTTCTGCCCGCATCAGCTCTAGAAGGTCAACGCCAGAATCAATAGCGCACTTGCCAGCGTCGATTGCTTCCTGCCGTGCTTGAGCTGCTGCTTCTTTCGATTTCGGTTCCCACTCGGAGGCAAATGTTTCCATCTGGCGTGCTGTCCCGACTCTAACTAGATATTTCATCACGTCGCTATTGAAGCGACGGATGCCATGCCCGACTGCTCTGGTGGCATTATCTCCCAGTGAGCACCACCTCCCAAGGCCCAGGTTGGTGGATCGCCTCTGACGGCAGGTGGTACCCGCCCGAGTCACACCCATCTAATCAATCAGCCTTCCCCACCCAGCGCTTCGCCTCGGTGGGTCCAAACGCTCGGTTCCAGCGATTGCGTTGGGGTGGTGTAAATGCTGATCGAAAAGGGGAGCACCTGAGGCCCAGAACGCGCTGATCGAAAAGGGGAGCACCTGACCATCCCCGTGCTCGTTCGAGCCCACCCGCAGGCTTTCCGCCTGGGCTCGAG
>Ga0182024_10001191_pt1 | contig 67436 bp, 68 predicted proteins | sample P32metaG_FD_120480 | JGI IMG/M metagenome (GOLD analysis project Ga0182024, IMG submission 120480) | Permafrost microbial communities from Stordalen Mire, Sweden - P3-2 metaG (Illumina Assembly) | ecosystem: Environmental > Terrestrial > Soil > Wetlands > Permafrost | place: Sweden: Stordalen... | reverse complement strand
CATGACGCAACCGGCGAAATCGCAGGAACCGTCGATGGAGGAAATTCTGGCCTCCATTCGCCGTATCATCGCCGACGACGACACCACCAAGACGGTGCCACGTGCGGAGGCGCCGCCGCCACCATCCGCACAGCCTGCCCAGCCGGAGCCGCCTCCGCCACCACGGCCGCCGGTCGCCCCGCCCCGCATGGTTGCGCCCGCGCCGAGCCCGCCCGAGGTCGAGCCCAAAATCGTGCCGCCGCCGATGCCGGCCCCGGCCAATTCCGCTCCAATGGTTGCTGCGGCACCCCCGGCTGCGGATGACGCGTCCGTCGACATTCTCGACCTCACCGAATCGATGACGGCGTCGATGCGCAGCGACCCCGCGCCCGCGCCGCAATTTCGCACCATCGACGGCAGTTCCGACCTGAGCTTCGACGAGGAGCCCGAGGCACCCGAGTTGCCCGCTGCCAGCGAGCATGGCGGCAATGAACGCGCCGACCTCATGTCGCGGGCGACAAGCGCCGCGGTCGATTCCGCGTTCAACACGCTTGCGCAAACCGTGCTGGTGCAGAACGCGCGCACGCTCGAGGATCTGGTGCGGGAGATGCTGCGGCCGATGCTCAAATCCTGGCTCGACGACAACCTGCCGAGCATGGTCGAGCGCCTGATCCGGGCCGAGATCGAGCGCGTCTCGCGCGGGCGCTGACGCGTCGGATTAATCTTGCCGGCGCCGCCGCAGCGGGTCAGGCGCTCTTGAGCGCGGCGGCGAGCTTGAGCGCCTGGTCGGACAGCACCGCAGGGTCTTCCTTGAAACTCGCCGGCGGCTTCATCGGCACGCCGATCTTGCGCGGAATAACGTGGACGTGGAGGTGAAACACGACCTGTCCGCTGGCCGACTCGTTGAACTGTTGAATGGTAAGACCGTCGGCGGCGAACACCGTCATCGCCGCCCGGGCGATAGTCTGGGCCACCTTGAAGACATGGCCGAGGTCGTCCGGCGAGACGTCGAGGATGGTCCGGGCGGGGGCTTTGGGAATCACCAGCGTGTGGCCCGTCGCCCGCGGCATGATATCGAGGAAGGCGAACACCTTGTCGTCCTCGTAGACCTTGTGGGCCGGCAGTTCGCCGCGCAGGATCTTGGCAAAGATGTTGTTCGAATCGTAGCTCGGCATGGCGCTCCCCCGTTTTTTTTGCCCTGTGATCGTAGTCATCCCGGATCGAGAGACAAATCCTTGCGGTAGGGCGCGGCGGCGGCGAGTTCGGCGCCGGCCGCCGCCACATAGGCGCGTTCGCGCACCAGATAGTCGGCGATCGCCCGCCGCAGCCCCGGATCGGCGATGTAGTGCGCCGAATGGGTGGTCCTCGGCATGTAGCCGCGAGAGATCTTGTGTTCGCCCTGGGCGCCGGCCTCGACGGTCGAGAGCTTGTGCGCGATCGCGTACTCGATCGCCTGATAGTAGCACAGCTCGAAGTGCAGGAACGGGTGGTGCTCGACGGCGCCCCAGTGCCGGCCGAACAGCGTATGCGAGCCGATGAAATTGATGGCGCCGGCGACCCAGCGGCCGTCGCGCTTGGCCATCACCAGCAGGATCTTGTCGCGCATCTTCTCGCCGACCAGCGAATAGAACGCGCGGGTCAGATAGGGCCGGCCCCATTTGCGCGAGCCGGTCTCCATGTAGAACGCGAAGAACGCGTCCCACACCTGCTCGGTGAGGTCGCCGCCGGTCAGCCAGTGCACGCTCAGCCCGTTGGCCAAGGCGTCCTGGCGTTCGCGGCGGATGGTCTTGCGTTTGCGCGAGGCGAGCGCCGCGAGGAACTCCTCGAAGCTCGCGTAGTGCGAATTCTCCCAGTGAAACTGCTGGTCGGTGCGCTGCAGGAATCCGTGTTCGCCGAGGAAATGGAATTCCGGCTCGGTCGCGAAAGTGACGTGAACGCCCGACGCATCGGTGAGCCGGCAAAGCTCGAGCAGCCCCGCCGTGAGGGCATCGCGAGCCGAGCGCCAGGTTGAGCCCGGCCGCACCAGGAGCCGCCGCCCTGTCGCCGGCGTGAATGGTACGGCGACTTGCAGCTTCGGGTAGTAGCTGCCGCCGGCGCGCTCGTAAGCCTCGGCCCAGCCGCGGTCGAACACGTATTCGCCCTGGGAATGGCTCTTGAGGTAGCACGGCGCGGCGCCGAGCAGCGTTCCGTCGGCCGCCTCGACGACGACATGCTGCGCCAGCCACCCGGATCGGCCGCCGACCGATTTGGACTCTTCCAGCGCAGACAGAAAATCATGCGACAGGAATGGGTTGTAACCAGATACCTGATCCGATGCTCGAGCAGTGGCTGGCGTCGCCGCGCCGGCCTCGCCGGAACCGCAATCCACAGCCGGATTGGCGCAGGCGTCCCAGTCCGCAGCGCCCACGTCGGCGATCCTGCCCACCACCCGCACGCGCAGCTCGCCCGCGGCCGGCGCTTTTGTGCGCTGCTGGGCGGCCGGCGGTTCCTTGCGGGCATCCTTCATGGACGAAAACCCTCGAAAATCATCTGGTCGGCCCAACGCGCGGCGCGCTGCCGCTCCGGCTTCGTGCGCACCGCCCAGGTCAAGAGCGGCATGCCAAAAATGTGCCGCGCCAACAAAGGCGCAAGCGCCGGCAGGTCGGCGACCGCATAGGCCACGAATTGCGGGCGCGCCACGACGCCCGTGAGCAGGTAGCCCATGCCGTGACGCATCCAGGCCGGCATCAGGTCCCAATAGGGGTGCGGCCGCCGGTATTTCGCAGCGATGATCCCGCAGGCAAGCCCCGGCGCCTTATGCCGCAGCAGCGCGAGCTGCCCCGGGTCGAACGACATCGGCGCGGCGTGTCCGTGATAATTCGCCAGCACGTCGGCCACGCGCGCGGCAAGGCGGCCATCGCCGTCGAATCGGCTCTTGAGCTCGATCAGCATGGTGATGCGCCCATCGACCAGGTCACAGAGGTCGCCGAGCGTCATCATGCGTTCGTCGCTGTCGCGGAACGCGACGCGCTTGAGCGCGGCGGCGTCGAGACTATCAAGCCGGCCTTCGCCCACGGTGAGCCGGCCGAGCACATCGTCGTGATGCACCATGGCCTCGCCATCGGCGCTGACCTGCACGTCGACCTCGATACCGTAGCCGGCCGCAATGGCCGCGCGCACGGCGCCGGCGGTGTTCTCGATCACGCCGTGCGCGGCGTCGTGCAACCCGCGATGGGCGATCGGCCGGGCGATGAGCCAGTCGAGCGACGAGGTCCGCACCGTTCAGGACACTTCGAACAGGCCCTCGACCTCGATCGCCGCATCGGCCGGCAGCGCGGCGACGCCTACCGTAGAGCGCGAGTGCTTGCCCTTCTCGCCGAACGCCGCAACCATCAGGTCGGAAGCGCCGTTCATCACCTTCGGTCCGTCGGCGAAGCCGGCCGCCGAATTGACGAAGCCGCCGAGCCGCACCACGCGCACCACCTTGTCGAGATCGCCGAGCGCCGCCTTGACCTGCGCCAGGACGTTGACGGCGCAGGCCCGCGCCGCCTTCTGCCCGTCCTCGATCGAGACGCCGCCGCCGAGCTGTCCCTTGGCGACGAGCTTGCCCGCGCCGTCGACGCAGACCTGCCCGGAAACCATGAGCAGGTTGCCGGTGCGCACGAATGGAACGTAGTTGGCAACCGGAGAAGGCGCCTCCGCGAGACTGATGCCGAGTTCCTTCAACTTGTTCTCCACCGTGCCAGCCATGACGCACCCTCCGGATGATTGATTTTGCGCGGTCCCGCGGGCCTTTCTTCGCCGATCGCCGGGCGCCGTGCAAGCGCGGGGACCGCACAACGCGGTTGCGTGCAATCGGAGAGGTCCCTATCTTCGCCGCAATCCAGGTGGTGAAAGGCGCCGCTGAGAACAGAGGGGGGATCGGCCGGCGGGTGGCACACTCGAACAGCCAGCGGAGCGAGAGAGATTCATGGCATCGGACCACATGTTCGCGTCGCGCGGCGCCGGCCTTACCGTTGCACTTGCATTGCTTGTGGCGCCGGCATCGCAGGCATGGGCGCAAGAAGTTTCCGTCCCCCTTGCACCGCATCGAGCGATCTACGACCTCTCGCTCGGTCAGGCGCGCGGCAGCACGCAGATTGTGGGTGTGCGCGGGCGCATCCTCTACGATTTCGACGGCAGTGCCTGCGAAGGCTATTCCCTGCTGTTCCGCCAGGTCTCCGAATTGCAGACGGAGGAAGGCAAGCAGTCCATGAGCGATCTGCGCTCGACCACCTGGGAGGGCGCCGACGCCAAGAGCTACAAGTTCACTTCGGAAAACTTCGTCAACAGCAACCTGGTCGATTCGGTCGACGGTCAGGCCGAACACGATTCGAGCAAGACCGCGATCGATCTCAGCAAGCCGCAGCACAAGAGTCTCGGTCTCGCCGCCGGGCTCGTTTTCCCGACCGAGCACATGGTGCGGGCGATCGAAGCCGCGCGCGCGGGCAAGACCATCCTCACTTTCCCGGTCTACGACGGATCGGAGACGGGCGAGAAGGTGTTCGACACGCTGACCGTGATCGGCAAGAAGATCGCGCCCGGCGAGCGCCAGCACGACGACGCCGCCGCCAACGAGCCGAAGCTTGCCACCCTCGTGCGCTGGCCGGTCACGATCAGCTATTTCGACCGCAGCGCCAAGCCGAAAGATACTGAGCAGACACCGGCTTACGCGATCAGCTTCGAGCTCTACGAGAACGGCATTTCACGGGCCTTGTCGCTCGACTACAACGAGTTTGTCGTGACCGGCAAGCTCTCCTCGCTTGAGATCAAGCCGACCAAGCCCTGCCCCTGAGGGCGCCGCTCAGCAGTCGTCCGGCTGCTCGAATGTCAGCCCCCTGACCACGGCGTCCTCGCCGAAACGCGCCCGCACGCGGTCGACCGCGTGCTCGGCGTCGGCGGCGCGGCCGTCGACGAGATCGGCGGGATCGGCCCGATCCGCCGCGGCGAGCGCGCTCAGGCCGACGCCGAGGAGGCGGAAGCGCGTGCCGCCGGCTTCGCGTTCGAGCAGACCGCGCGCGGCGGCGAAGATGCGCCCGGCAAGCTGCGTCGGGGATTCGAGCGAGCGCGCCCGCGTGCGGATCTTGAAATCGGCGGTCTTGAGCTTGAGCGTCACGGTCGAGCCGGCCAATTCCTTGGCTTTGAGCCGGCCCGACACCTCCTCCGTCAAGGTCCAGAGAATCCGTTCGAGCGCGCGGAAGTCGCAGATGTCGCGCTGGAACGTCGTCTCCGCGGACACGCTCTTGGTCTCGCGGTCGGCGCTGACCCTGCGCTCGTCGATGCCGCGGGCGAGGCGTGACAGGCGCCGGCCTTCCTCGCCGTAGCGGCCCATCAGCTCGGTCTCGCTCGCTCGCTGCAGATCGGCGATGCGGTGCAAGCCGTCCCGGGCAAAACGCGCCGCGCTCGCCTTGCCGACACCGAAGATGAAGCTTATCGGCTTGGCCGCGAGGAAGGCCGGCGCTTGGCTCGCGCCCAAGATCGCAAAGCCGCGCGGCTTGTCGAGATCGGAGGCGACCTTGGCGAGGAATTTGTTGCACGACAGCCCGATCGAGACGGTGATGACGAGCTTTTTCTCCACGTCGGCGGCAAAGCGGGCGAGCGCCTTGGCGGGCGTCATGGCGTGCAGGCGCTCGGTCCCGGAAAGATCGAGAAAGGCCTCGTCGATCGACAGCGGCTCGACCAGCGGCGTCAACGCCAGCATCATCCGGCGCACCTCGCGGCCGACCGCGGCGTATTTCGCCATGTTCGGCCGCACCACTTTGGCCTGCGGGCAAAGCCGCAACGCCTCGAACATTGGCATCGCTGATTTGACGCCGAAGGTGCGGGCCACGTAGCAGGCCGTCGCGACCACGCCGCGCCGGCCGCCGCCGACGATGACCGCCTCCTGGGCCAGCGCCGGATCGTCGCGCTTCTCGATGGTGGCGTAGAACGCGTCGCAATCGACGTGCGCGATGGCAAGGCTGGCCAGTTCGCCGTGGCGCAGCAATCGCGGCGAGCCGCAGGCGCCACAGCGCACAAGCCGCGGCGCAGCGTCGGCAAGGCAGTCGCGGCAGAAGCTCAAGCTCACGGCACGTCGCGTTCCTGTCGGCCGCCGAGCGCGCTGTGCGCGCGCGCGATCTCGGCTGGATCGATCCCGGCGCCCTCGGCAAAGGCGATCAGCAGACTCTCCTCGCCCAGCATATGCTCGAGCACGCCGGCGAGAAAGTCGGGCGCACGCGCCGCTGTGCGGATTCGCTCGATCGTCAGCCCGGTCGCGGCGAGGAAGCCGCCAAACCGCTCCGGCTCTTCGGCGAAGAACGCAAGCGCCTGAACCGCCAGCATTTCCGCCGCTTCGCGAGATTGTGACGCGCGTGCCCTCATGAGGTCGGTATTTGCCTTTCCGTAACAAATCCGGACTAGTTTGGTCGACGCTGCCCACAGCGTCCCGACAGGCAAGTCACGCGCCGATCGGCGTTGGGCCGCGGGGACAGGCGAAGGACCGGGGATGGCCAAGACCGTGCTGATTGTGGAGGACAACGAGCTCAATATGAAGCTCTTCCATGATCTATTGGAGGCCCACGGCTACCAGACCGTCGGGACCCGGAACGGCATCGAGGCGCTCGATCTCGCGCGCAAGCACCACCCCGATCTGATCCTGATGGACATCCAGCTTCCCGAGGTCTCGGGGCTCGAAGTCACCAAATGGCTCAAGGACGATGCGGAGCTGCGGCGCATTCCGGTTGTCGCCGTCACCGCCTTCGCCATGAAGGGCGACGAGGAGCGTATCCGCGAGGGCGGCTGCGAAGCCTATCTGTCGAAGCCGATCTCGGTCGGCAAATTCATCGAGACCATCCGTCATTTCCTGGGCAATCCATAGGACCCGCCAATGACCGCCCGCGTCCTCGTCGTTGACGATGTGCCCGCCAACGTGAAGCTGCTCGAGGCGCGGCTCTCCGCCGAATATTTCGACGTGGTCACCGCCATGAACGGCAAGGCGGCGCTGGCGATCTGCGCGCGCGGCGAATGCGATATCGTGCTGCTCGACGTCATGATGCCGGACATGGACGGATTCGAAGTGTGCCGGCGCCTCAAGACCAACCCGTCCACGCACCACATTCCCGTCGTCATGGTAACCGCGCTCGACCAGCCCGCCGACCGCGTGCGCGGGCTCGAAGCGGGCGCCGACGATTTCCTGACCAAGCCGATCCCCGACCTCGCTTTGATCGCGCGGGTGCGCTCGCTCGCCCGGCTCAAGATGGTCACCGACGAGCTGCGCATGCGGGCGCTGACGTCGCGCGATATCGGCATCGAATCGCCGGAGCGCGAGGCGGTCTCCGACAGTGGCCGCGACGGCCACGTGCTCATTGTCGACGATCGGCCGGCCTCGTACGAGCGCATCGCGGCGATGCTCGGCACCGAGCAGCAGGTCGAGGTCGAGCCCGATCCGGCCGAAGCGCTGTTCCGCGCCGCCGACGGCAACTATGACCTGGTGATCGTTTCGCTCGGGCTCGAGAATTTCGATGCGCTGCGGCTGTGCAGCCAGATCCGCTCGCTCGAGCGCACCCGTAACATCCCAATTCTGGCCGTCACCGAGCCCGACAACAATGCGCGCATGGTGCGCGGCCTCGAAATCGGCGTGAACGATTATCTGATGCGGCCGATCGACAAGAACGAGCTGATGGCGCGGGCGCGCAGCCAGGTGCGCAAGCGCCGCTACACCGAGCGGCTGCGCGACAACGTGCAGATGTCGATCGAGATGGCCATCACCGACGCGCTGACCGGGCTGTTCAACCGCCGCTACATGGAAAGCCACCTGGGAACGCTGGTGGAGCAGGCCGCCGCCCGCGGCAAGCCGCTTGCGGTGCTGGTGCTCGACATCGACTATTTCAAATCTGTCAACGACACCCACGGCCACGATGCCGGCGACGACGTGCTGCGCGATTTCGCGCTGCGCATCAAGCGGTCGATCCGCGGCATCGATCTGGCGTGCCGCTACGGCGGCGAGGAATTCGTCGTCGTCATGCCGGAAACCGACATGGCGGTGGCCGCCATGGTGGCGGAGCGGTTGCGCCGGCGCATCGCCGCCGAGCCGTTCGCGATCCAGCAGGGCGCGCGGGCCATTCCGGTAACGATCTCGATCGGGATTGCGGCCTTGCGCGGCGGCGACGACAACGCGGCGAGCGTGCTCAAGCGCGCCGACCTCGCGCTCTATCGCGCTAAGCGAGACGGCCGAAACCGCGTGGTGCCCGACGCCGCCTGACGGCGCGTGCGGCGGCCTAAATCACCAACGGGAGTTGCGCAAATGTGTCCGCGGCAACGCGGTAAGCACAATAATTGTGGTTGACGGGGATTGTCTCATTGCGACGGAAGTTTGGCGATTGATTTCCGCGCTCGTTCCGATAGCTTTTGCGGCGGCGGAAAACGCCGAACGTCGCAACAACTTCCTGTGTGCCAGGGCGACGGCCGGGAATCTTGCCGTCATACGATAACCCTACGGAGTGCTCAGGTCCGCCGCATCTCCTGGGTCCGTGGGGTTCGGCCGGTGCGGGATCGGTGCGAGTGGCCTCCTCATGACACCGTTCCCGGCCGGCCACCTTTGTTTGGCGCGCGCCGCGGATTCTCGGAAGATTGCAGAAATGCCGAGGCGACGTGCCGGTCGCGTCGGCATGTCCGCCACCATTCCGGTGATTAATTCTACCAGCAGGTTAGCCGCTGTCCGCCGGATCAGACATTAATCCTTAATCCTCGCGAAGTGGCGTCGCCTCTCTGTTGGAGAGGCATGACAGCGCGCATGTCCGCGCCGCGCATCGGCGTCTTTGCGCGCCCGCGCCCATGAGCATCAATTCATCAGCGTCATGCTCAATTTGCGCGCGGTGCCTGAAATCAAACGGCAGCGCCGAAAAGTCAGGCAGAGTTTGGCGGCAAAAAGCCGTTCATTGCCGTCGTGTCTGATGAATGGTTGTGCAGCGAGCATTGGCACATGCCTTGCTACTTGGCGATTGGTCGACCCGCACGGGGACCGAAATTCGCGAGCAAGGAGCCAATTATGCCTGCCGTGACAATGCCTGCCCATAAGAAAGGCGACTATCTGGTCGATTACGAGGAAAAGGTCTTCGAGGATGTCAAGGCCAAGCCGGGTGAGAAGGCGCTCATCACGTTTCACACCGTTGCCTTCGAAGGCTCCATCGGCCTGGTGAATATTCTCCAGGCGCTGCGTCTTCAGCGCAAAGGTTTCAAGACGACGGTGCTGCTGTACGGACCGGGCGTTACGCTCGGCGTGCAGCGCGGCTTTCCCAAGCTCGGCGATGAACCTTTTCCCGGCGCGCAGAATTTCGCCAACCAGTTGACGAAGTTCATGGGCGAGGGCGGCGAGATTTACTGCTGCCGCTTCGCGCTGCAGATGCTTTACGGTCATGGCGAGCCGTCGCTGCTGCCCGGCATCCGGCCCGTCAGCCCGCTTGACGTTCTCGACCTCATGCTCCTGCACCGGCGCGATAACGCTTTCGTCCTCAATACCTGGACGCTGTGAGATCGCCAGCGCGGCAGCGGAGAACAACGGCATGGCGCAGCAAGATCCGGTTCGCGTTGCCGCGGTCCAGATCGCGCCGGACCTGGAGACGGCCGGCGGCACGGTCGCAAAGGTTCTCGCTGCGATCGCGGAGGCCGCCGCGAAGGGCGCGCGGCTGGTCGTGTTCCCCGAGACTTTCGTGCCGTGGTACCCGTACTTCGCCTTCGTCCATCCGCCCGTCGTCACCGGCGCGGAGCATATCCGCCTCTACCAGAACGCGGTGGTGGTGCCCGGGCCCGTGACCGAGGCGGTCGCGGCAACCGCGAAGCGGCTTGCGGTCGTGGTCGTGCTCGGCGTCAACGAGCGCGACCGCGGCTCGCTCTACAATGCGCAGCTCGTGTTCGACGCCGACGGCCGGCTCGTTCTCAAGCGGCGCAAGATCACGCCGACCTTTCACGAGCGGATGATCTGGGGCCAAGGCGATGGCGCCGGCCTTGCGGTCGTGGATACCGCCGTTGGTCGCGTCGGCGCGCTGGCCTGCTGGGAGCACTACAATCCGCTCGCCCGTTACGCGCTGATGGCGCAGCACGAGGAAATTCACGTCGCGCAGTTTCCCGGCTCGATGGTGGGGCCGATCTTCGCCGAGCAGATGGAGGTGACGCTCCGCCATCATGCGTTGGAGAGCGGCTGCTTCGTCGTCAACGCGACCGGATGGCTCACGGAAGAGCAGATCGCCAGCATCTCGCCCGACGAAAAGCTGCGCAAGGCGCTGCGCGGCGGCTGCATGACCGCGATCGTGTCGCCGGAAGGCGCCCATATCGTGCCGCCGCTGACACAGGGCGAAGGCATTCTCATCGCCGACCTCGACATGGGCCTCATCGTCAAACGCAAGCGCATGATGGACTCGGTCGGCCATTACGCCCGGCCGGAGCTTCTCCATCTCGTCCTCGACAACCGGCCAGCGCATCCCATGGAGACCGCGCGGCTGTCGGGTCCCGTCCACGAAACAGCCAATGGGAGCGCGTCCGATGAAGCTGACGACGCCCAAAGCCATGCCGACCGCGCAACTGATCAACGAGTTGCAGTCCTGCGGGGTTCGGCTCGTTGATCCGAACGCCGGCCACGAAAGCCGGCGCGGCGGCGCCGGTCCGTCCGATCACAAGGCGATGACCATCGACGGCGTGACAGTGATGGTGCCGGTGCATACCGCGCCGGCTTTCCAAAGCCGCTACGTCGTCGAGAAGCCGGACGCGCTCGGCCGCAGCCGCATCAGCCATGACGGCGTGACGCTCGGCAGCGTGAGCTTTCCGACGCGCCCGCGCTTTTACGACCGCAGCACGGCGGACGGCATTCCCTATTGGAAGATCGCCGTGCTGCACAGCCGCGACGTGCTCGCCACCACGGTGTTGCAGAGCTGCATCCGCTATCAAAGCCGCACCAAGACCTGCCAGTTTTGCGCCATCGGACAATCGCTCGCGGCCGGCCGCACCATCGAGCGCAAGACGCCCGCGCAGCTCGCCGAGGTCGCCAAGGCCGCCGTCGAGCTCGACGGCGTCAAGCACATGGTGATGACGACCGGCACGCCGCCCGGTCGCGACCGCGGCGCTGCGATCCTCGCCGACAGCGCGCGCGCGGTGAAGCACGCGGTCGACCTGCCGATCCAGGGCCAATGCGAGCCGCCGGACGAGGCCGTCTGGTTCGTCCGGATGCGGGACGCCGGCATCGATGCGCTCGGCATGCACCTCGAAGCAGTCACGCCGCAGGTGCGCGCGCGGATCATGCCGGGCAAGGCGCAGGTCTCGATCGAACGCTACTTCGAGGCATTCGCCGCGGCGGTTTCGGTGTTCGGGCGCGGCCAGGTATCGACCTACATTCTTGCCGGCCTCGGCGACCCGAACGACGCGATTCTGGCGACCTGCGAGCGGCTGATTGCGCTCGGCGTCTATCCTTTCGTCGTGCCGTTCGTGCCGATTTCCGGCACGCCGATGGAAAGTCATCCGCCGCCCGAGCCCGCATCGATGCATGAGATTCTCATGCCGCTTGCAAAAATGCTGCGCAGCGGCGGTCTGCAGGCGACCGCCATCAAGGCCGGCTGCGGCCGCTGCGGCGCCTGTTCGGCGCTGTCAACCTATGAGCGGGAGGCCGGCGCATGATCTTCGATCCGTTCCCGGAATTCCTGCCGTCCGAATACCGCGTCAAGTTCGCTACCGAACCCTGGGAGCGCCGTGAAGCCGCGGCGCTGCGGCGCACGGTCTTTTGCGACGAGCAAAAACTCTTCGCCGGCAACGACCGCGATGCGATCGACGACACGGCGATCACGATCGTCGCGATCTCCTCATTCGCCGTGGCGGCGCAGGAGGTGGTCGGCACGGTGCGCATTCACGAGGCCGAAGCGGGGATCTGGTGGGGTTCGCGCCTCGCCGTAGGCGCCCGTTACCGCGGCATTTCAGCGCTCGGCACCTCGCTGATCCGGCTTGCGGTCTCCTCCGCCCATGCGCGCGGCTGCAAGCGCTTCTACGCCCATGTGCAGGCCCAGAATGCGCCGCTGTTCCGGCGCGTGGGCTGGGACACGATCGAAGAGGTCGCGCTCCAAGGCCGTCCGCATCACTTCATGCAGGCCGATCTGGCTTGCTATCCGCCGATCGCGGACGCCGAAACCGGATTCCTGTCGCTGCCGAAGAAGGCCGCGTGATGCTCGGCGCCGTCGCCCTTGGCGAGCTTGCCGCGACGCTGCGCGCCGGCCGCGGCATTGCCGCCAAGCGCGATATCGCGGCGGTCGCCGCCCGGCTCTCGCTGTCGGTCGATGCCGCCGTCCCGGTCGGCGACGACTGCGCCGCGATCCCGGACGGCGACGGCTTCCTGTTGCTCGCCATCGAAGGCTTCATGAACGAGTTCGTGGCGCACGATCCCTGGTTTGCCGGATGGTGCGGGGTGATGGTCAACGTATCGGACGTTGCCGCCATGGGCGGCCGGCCGATCGCGGTGGTCGACGCGGTATGGGCGGCCGGCGAAACGGCGGCGGCGCCGCTGCTGGCCGGGCTTGGGGCCGCCGCGGCCGCGTACCGGGTGCCGATCGTCGGCGGGCATACCAACGCCCGCACCGAGACCGGCCAGCTGGCCGTCGCGATCCTCGGCCGGGCGCGGCGGCTTCTCACCTCCTTCGCTGCGCGCCCGAGCGACCGTTTGGTCGCAGCTGTCGATCTGCGGGGGCGCTACCGCGAACCGTTTGCAAACTGGGAAGCGGCAACGCAGGCGCCCGCGGCGCGTCTCGTCGGCGATCTCGACGTGCTGCCGGCGCTGGCGGAATCGGGCCTCGCGGCGGCGGCCAAGGATATTTCCCAGGGCGGCCTCATCGGTACGGCCATGATGCTGGCGGAGTGCTCCCGCGTCGGCGCCACGATCGACGTCGCGCAAGTGCCGAGGCCCGATGGCGTGGCGCTCGAACGCTGGCTGCAGACGTTCCCGAGTTACGGTTTTGTCGTGGCCGCGCGGCCGACGAACGTTGCGTCCGTCATGGCGCGGTTCGCCGCTCGCGGTATCGCGGCCGCCGACATCGGCGAAGTCACGGCCGACCACCGCGTGGTCATCAGCGACGGTTCGGCCGCGCAGACGATCTGGGATTTCGCCCGCGAGCCGCTCATCGGCTGCGCCCCGTCCGAGGCGTTCGCATGACATCGGGGTTGCGCATCGCTATTCTCACCCATTCGACAAATCCGCGCGGCGGGGTCGTGCATGCCCTCGAACTCGGCGATGCGCTCAGCCGGCTCGGCCACCAGGCGACGGTCTTCGCGCCGGACCCGACCGGGACCGGATTCTTCCGCGACACGGTTTGCGCGACGTCGTGCGTCGCAGCCTCGCGCGTCGGCGGCAGCGTCCGCGCCATGGTCGAGACGCGCGTCGCCGAGTACGTGCGGCACTTCGAAGCCGCGGACCATCGGCGTTTCGACATCTGGCACGCTCAGGACGGTATTTCCGCGAACGCCCTGGCGATGCTCAAGCAGCGCGGTCTGATCGCGGGCTTCGCCCGCACCGTGCACCATGTCGACACGTTCGCCGACGAACAGCTCGGCGTCCTGCAGATGCGCGGCATCAAGGCGGCCGACCAGCTGTTGGTGGTCGCTCGCGTGTGGCGGGATTGGCTCGCCAGCGAACTCGGGCGCGAGGCTTGCAACGTCGGCAACGGCGTCGATTGCAACCGCTACGCTCCGGCGCCTGACGCAACCGACGGCGAGCTGCGCGCGCGGCTCGGCCTGCCGCCCGGCGTGCCCGTGTTCCTCGCCGTCGGCGGCATCGAAGAACGCAAGAACACGGTGCGACTGCTGCAGGCCTTCCAGATTCTGCGGCTGCAGCAGCCATCGTGCCGGCTGGTGATCGCGGGCGGCGCCTCGCTGCTTGACCACGATGCGTACCGGGCCCGGTTCGCCGGTGTGCTTGCGCACAGCGGGGCGTCGGCCGCCGCCGTGATCCGGACCGGGCCGGTGCGGCAGAAATTCATGCCCGCGCTCTATCGCGCCGCTACGGCGCTGGTCTTTCCCTCGACCAGGGAAGGTTTCGGCCTCGCCGTGCTGGAGGCGATGGCGAGCGGCGTGCCGGTCGTGACCTCGCGGATCGCGCCGTTCACCGAGTATCTCGGCGCTGACGACGTGCTGTGGTGCGACCCGCTTGACGCAGCCTCGATCGCCTCGGCTATGGCGCGCTCGCTCGACGACGCGTGTCGCATGGGGCTGATCGGGCGCGGATTGCGGATCGCCGCGCGACACGACTGGAACGACACGGCGCGCGCTCATCTCGCGGTGTATGAGAGACTGCGGGAGCGGGCGCATGCCTGAAATGCGTTTCGTCATCCGCTGGCCCGACGGCAGCGCCGAGACCTGCTACTCGCCCTCGCTCGTGGTGAAGGATTTTTTTGCCCCCGGCGAGAGCTATCTGCTCGCCGAATTTCTCGAGCGCAGCCGCAGCGCGCTCAATCGCGCCAGCGAGCGCGTCGAAGCGAAATACGGCTGGCGCTGCTCGCGGGCGCTGGCGCAGCTCGCCCGGATCGAGGCGGCGGCCAAGACCTTCTCCGATGTGCCGGGCGGCCTTGTCACCATCGCCACCTTCGAGGAGTGCGGGGGAGAGGGACCTTCGGCATGAACAAGACAGCTCCCGTTGCGCGCCACGCCGTTGCCGTGATCGGGGCCGGCCAAGCCGGCCTTTCGATCAGCTGGTGCCTGAGGCAGAGCGGCATCGACCACGTCGTCTTCGAGAAGGAGCGCGCCGGACACGCCTGGCGCGCCGAGCGATGGGATACATTCTGCCTCGTCACGCCGAACTGGCAGTGCCAGTTGCCGGGCTTTCCCTACCGCGGGCCGGACCCGCACGGCTTCATGCTGCGCGAGCAAATCGTCGGCTATCTGGACGAGTTCGTCGCCTCCTTCGCCCCGCCGCTCCTGGAAGGCGTGACGGTACGGCATTTGCGCAGCGACCCGCAGCACGGCTTCATGCTGGATGCGACGGACGGTGTTCATTTCGCCGATCAGGTGGTGGTGGCGGCCGGCGGCTATCAGATTCCGGTCATCCCGCGCTGTGCCGAACGGCTGCCTGCCGATCTCGTGCAGCTCCACTCTTCGCTCTACCGCAATCCGGATGCGCTTCCGCCCGGCGCGGTGCTTGTGGTCGGCAGCGGCCAATCCGGCTGCCAGATCGCCGAGGACCTGCATCTTGCCGGCCGCAAGGTCCATCTGTGCGTCGGCGACGCGCCGCGCGTGGCGCGCCGCTACCGCGGCAAGGACGTGGTCGAGTGGCTGCACCTGATGGGATACTACGATCTGCCGGTGCACGAGCATTCGTTGCGTGAAGGGGTGCGCGACAAGACCAATCACTACGTGACCGGCCGCGATGGCGGGCGCGACATCGACCTGCGCCAGCGCGCCCTTGAAGGCATGGAGCTCTATGGACGCCTGCTCGACGTGAGCGGCGATCGACTCCTGCTCGACGACGATCTCGCCCTCTGCCTCGATCAGGCCGACCAGGTGTCCGAAAGCATCAAGACCAGCATCGACGGCTTCATCGCCAAGAAGGCGATCGCCGCGCCGCAGGAGGACCGCTATCGCCCGGTCTGGGTCCCGCGCGAGGAGCGGCCGGAATTCGACTTTCGGGCGGCCGGCGTCACATCCATCGTCTGGTGCATCGGCTTTCGCAGCGACTACGGCTGGGTCGACCTTCCGGTGTTCAACGGTCGCGGCCAGCCGAGCCATGTGCGCGGCGTGGCGCCGGTTTCCGGCGTGTATTTTCTAGGCCTGCCTTGGCTCTACACCTGGGGTTCGGGCCGCTTCTCCGGTGTCGCGAGAGACGCCGAATACCTGGCGGAGCACATCAGGGCGCGCATCGGATCGGCCGGGGCCGACAGCCGGCCGGCAACGGTTAACGCCGCCGCGATCGGCTCCTGATCGGCGCCGACGCGTCGCAGCGGGCAGCGTTACTTACTTGATCTTGGATTCGCGGAATTCGACGTGCTTCTTGGCGACCGGATCGTATTTCTTCTTGACCAGCTTGTCGGTCATGGTGCGCGAATTCTTGCGGGTGACGTAGTAGAAGCCGGTGTCGGCGCTCGACACCAGCTTGACCTTGATGGTGGTGGCTTTGGCCATGTGCTGTTAAGTCCTTTTCCGTCAAGTCCGACTTCGCCCGGATCGCTGGCTGCGAACCTAGTCGGCGAGCCTCGAAAGTCAAGGAAGCGGCCGCGCCGTCACAGGATTTCGCGCACGAAGCGCTTGTGCAGCATGCGGTAAAGCGGCGCCGGATGGTCGTGGCTCATGCCGGCGGCGATGCGGTCCTGCAATTCCTCCAGCACCACCGCGGTGATGCCCGGCATGTCGAGGCTGCGCGCCTGCGTGATCGGCAGCCAGACCAGCTCGACGAGTTCCGCCTCCGGCCCGACGAAGCCGTCGGCGCGCAGCGCGATGGCGGAGACGTCGGCGGCGAAGAAGCGGCTGTCGAAGCGCAACGGCCGTTTCGGCGGCGTGATGGCGCGGGCGATGAAGTGGATCGCGCTGAGGTCGGGAATGATGCCGGCCTTGGCGAAGGGCTCCCAGGCGCCAGCCGGGGCGACGATCGGCTTGACGGACGGCACGCCGAGCATCAAGCCGGTCTCCTCGTAGGTCTCGCGCACGGCGGCAAGGGCGAAGCCGGCAGCCTTGGCGACGCTCGGCCGCTTCATGAGTGCCGTCAGGCGGGCGACGTCGCGCTTGTGCAAGGACGCCGCGGCCGTCATCTGCCGATCCGACTTCTCGATGCGGCCGCCCGGGAAGACGAACTTGCCGGGCATGAAGCGGTGACGTTCGTGGCGGCGGCCGAGCAGTACCTTGGGCGTCTTCTCGGCACGATCGATCAGGATGAGGGTGGCGGAGTCCCGGGGCTTGACGTTGGGAAAGCTCTGATCGCGAATGGTGCGCGTCAGCCGCTCGGTGCGGTCCGCCGCGACGCCTGCTTCGATGATCGAATCCGCGCTCATGAACGATTGCCCCGTTGCTAGCGGCGTCGGCCGCGTGACTTCGACCGCGGTACGAATTTCCGCTGTTGTGGCTCTGAATGTCCAGCCCTCGGGGCGGCGGCGGTGGCATGCCGCACAAGCTTGAAACGCAGGGCACCCGCGACCGGTGCGGCCTCGACCAGCTCGACGGTGACCGGATCGCCAAGCCGATGCGTTTGCGACCGGCCGACGAAGGCCCGCCTCGCCTCGTCGAAGCGGAAATACTCGTCGCCGATGGTGCGTGCCGGAATGAAGCCGTCGGCTCCGGTGTCGTCCAGCTCGACAAACAAGCCGGCGCGGGTGACGCCAGAAATATGCCCGGCGAAGGTCGCGCCGACGCGGTCGGCGAGGAAATGGGCGATCAGCCGGTCCGCGGTCTCGCGCTCGGCCTTCATGGCGCGGCGCTCGGCCGCCGAAATGCCGGTGGCGATCTCGCCGAGCGAGCGCGCATCGGCGGCCTCCGGCAAACCGTCGGCGCCGAGTTTTAGGGCCCGGATCAGCGAACGATGCACGATCAGGTCGGCATAGCGGCGAATGGGCGAGGTGAAGTGCGCGTAGCGGCGCAGGTTGAGGCCGAAATGGCCGTAATTCTCCGACGAATACTCGGCCTGTGCCTGCGTTCGCAGCACCACCTCGTTGACCAGCCTTTCGCCATCGCGGCCTTTGACGCGCGCCAGGATCCGGTTGAACGCCTCCGGCCGCAACGTTCCGCCCTTGGGCAGGGAAATGTCGAGCGTCGCCAGAAACTCGCGCAGCGCATTGAGCTTTTCCTGCGTCGGCTCGTCGTGCACCCGGTAGATGAGCGGCACGCGGGCGCGCTCGCAGGTTTCGGCGGCGGCCACGTTGGCGAGGATCATGAACTCCTCGATCAGGCGGTGCGATTCGAGTCGCTGCGGAGTGACCACGCGATCGACGGTGCCGTCGGGCTTGAGCACGATCTTGCGTTCCGGCACGTCGAGGTCGAGCGGTGCGCGCTCGTCGCGGGCGCGGCGCACCGCCTCATAGGCGGCATAGAGCGGCGCGATGACTGTCGTGACGATCGGCGCCGCGATCTCGTCGGGGCGACCCGAAGCCGCAAGCTGGGCCTGCTCGTAGCTCAGCCCCGCGGCCGAGCGGATCATCACGCGGTGGAAGCTGTGCGAGCGCTTGCGGCCGTCGGCGCCGATCACCATGCGCACGGAAAGCGCCGGGCGATCCTCGCCCGTTCGCAGCGAGCAGAGGTCGTTGGAAATCCGCTCCGGCAGCATGGGCACGACGCGATCGGGAAAATAGACCGAGTTGCCGCGCGCGAGCGCCGCGCGATCGAGCGCGGAGCTGGGCCGCACGTAGTGCGCCACATCCGCAATGGCGACGCTGACGAGGTGGCCGCCGGCGTTGCGCGGATCCGGATCGGGCACGGCGTGAACGGCGTCGTCGTGGTCCTTGGCGTCAGGCGGATCGATGGTGACGAACGGCACCTGGCGCCAGTCCTCGCGCCCGGCAAGCGGGGCCGCCCGTGCGGCGGCCGCCTCCGCCAGCACGGCCGGCGCGAAGACGAGGGGGATGTCGTGGGCATGGATCGCGATCAGGCTCACGGCCCGCTCGCTCTTGAGCGAGCCGAGCCGTTCGACGACCGACCCGGCCGGCAGACCAAGACGGCCCTGGCGCGCAACCTCGACGGCGACGAGGTCGCCGTCGGCGGCCCCGCCGGTCCGATCGACCGCAATCGCGAGCTCGCGGCCGAGCTGCTTCTTGTCGACCGGCACCAGCCGGCCGCCGCCGCCGGGAAGGCTGCGGAAAACGCCAAGCATGCGGTGCTTGGCCCGATCGAGCAGCTTGATGACGCGCCCGCTCGGCTCCTCGTCGCCGCTGCGCTCGATGCGTATGAGCGCGCGATCGCCGACACCGGCGGCTTCGCCGGGCCGGGCACGGCGCGGCGTGACCAGCCGGATGACCGGCGGCGCGCCATGCGCGGCCTCGTCCCATTCGGTCGGCCGGGCCAAAAGCTCGCCGTCGGCATCGCGGCCGGTGATGTCAGCAAGCACCACGGGCGGCAAGGTGCCGGGTTGAAGCAATCGCTTGCGGCTCCGGTCGATCTGACCGGCCTCGGCGAGCTCGCGCAGCATGCGGTTGAGCGCCGCGCGGTCGGCATTCTTGGCGCCGAAGGCGCGCGCGATCTCGCGCACACCGACCTTGCCGGTGCGCTCGCGGATGAAAGCGACAAGCTCCTCTCGTGAGGGGAGGGTGGATCGTCTCATAGGCCGCTCATTGGCCGTGTCCTTGGCCAGGGGCCCGTTGCGTCAGAACTATTCGGCAGCTTCGGTCGTCTTGCGTCGGGGCTTGTTGGTTGTGGGCCGCTTGGCCGGCCGCGTGGTTGTACTCTTGGCCGCTCGCTTGCCCGACCGCGCCTTACCGGTCGCGGCGCGCTTTGCCTTACGCGGCCGCGCGTGCGGCGCGGAAGGGTTGCGTTCCGCTCTGGCGTTAAGGAGAGAGACGGCCTGCTCGAGCGTCACGGTCTCGGGCGTCTGGTCGGCCGGCAGAGTGGCGTTGACGCCGTCGTGGCTGACATAGGGGCCATAGCGGCCATTCTTCGCCACGATGGGTCCGCCCTTGGTCGGGTGGTCGCCGATGGGGCGGCCGGGATCGGCGCCGAAGCGGCGCCCGCGCGGGCCCTTCAGGACCTTGTCCGCGATCAACGTCACCGCCCGGTTGAGGCCGACGTTGAACACGTCGTCGCCGGCGTCGAGGTTGGCGTAGGTCTTGCCGTGCTGAACGTAAGGCCCGAACCGGCCGATGCCGGCGCGGATAGGCTCGCCGTCCTCGGGATGGCGGCCGATTTCGCGCGGCAGCGAGAGCAGCGCGATGGCGCGCTCAAGGTCGATATCCTCGGGCGAGACCCCTTTCGGCAGGCTGGCGCGCTTCGGCTTTTCGCCCTCGACGCCCTCGCCGAGCTGCAGATAGGGGCCGAAGCGGCCATTGCGCACGGTCACGTCGAGCCCGCTCGCCGGATCTTCGCCGAGCTTCCGGTTGCTGCTCTCGGGGGTGCCGTTGCCCGACGCGGCCAGCGAGCTGATATGCCGGCATTCCGGGTAATTCGAGCAGCCGATGAAGGCGCCGAACTTGCTGAGCTTGAGCGTCAGACGCCCGGTGCCGCAAGTCGGACACAGGCGGGGATCGGTGCCGTCCTCGCGCGGTGGAAACAGGTGCGGCGCCAGCAGCTCGTCGAGCGCGTCGAGCACCTGGGAGATGCGCAGATCCTTGGTCCCGTCGATGGCGCCGATGAAATCGCGCCAAAAGTCGCGCAGCACGTCGCGCCACGCCACCTCGCTGTTGGAGATGAGGTCGAGCTGCTGCTCGAGGCCAGCGGTGAAATCGTACTCGACGTATTTGGCGAAAAAGCTCTCCAGGAAGGCGACGACGATGCGGCCGCGGTCTTCCGGATAGAGCCTGCGCTTGTCGAGCCGCACGTATTTGCGGTCCTTGAGGACTTGCAGGATCGAGGCGTAGGTCGACGGTCGGCCGATGCCGAGCTCTTCGAGGCGCTTGACCAGCGAAGCTTCCGAATAGCGCGGCGGCGGTTCGGTGAAATGCTGGTCGGCGGCAATCGCGCGCTTGGCGAGCCTTTCGCCGGCGCTCATCGCAGGCAGCCGGCGCGCTTCCTCGTCGTCGGCGTCCTCGTCCTGGCCTTCCTGGTAGAGCGTAAGGAAGCCGTCGAACTTCACCACCGTTCCGGTGGCGCGCAGCTCGAGGATACGGCCGGCGACGTTGGCCTTGATGTCGGCGGTGGTGCGTTCGAGCTCGGCCGATTCCATCTGGCTCGCCACGGTGCGCAGCCAGATCAGTTCGTAGAGCCTGGCCTGGTCGGCATCGAGAAAGCTCTTGGTTTTGCTTGGCCGGCGGTCGAGTTCGGTCGGGCGGATCGCCTCGTGGGCCTCTTGCGCGTTCTTGGCCTTGGCTTCGTAACGTCGCGGCGCCTCCGGCACATAGGGCGCGCCATAGTCGGTCCCGATCAGCTTGCGCACGTCCGCGATCGCCTCGGGGGCGATCTGCACGCCGTCGGTGCGCATATAGGTGATCAAGCCGACGGCTTCGCCGCCGACGTCGATGCCTTCATAGAGCCGCTGGGCGACGCGCATGGTATGGGCCGGCGCGAAGCCGAGCTTGCGGCTTGCCTCCTGCTGCAGCGTCGAGGTGGTGAACGGCGGCTGTGGGTGCCGCTTGACCGGCTTGGCCTCGACGGCGTCGACCGTGAAGGTCGCGGTCTCGAGCGCCTGCTTGAATGCTTCGGCTTCGGCGCCCGAACCGATGTCGAGACGCTGCAGCTTCTTGCCGTCGGCGCCGACCAGGCGCGCCTCGAAGGTCTCCTCGCGCGGCGTCGCCAAGGTCGCGATCAGCGACCAATATTCACGGCGAACGAACTTTTCGATATCGAGCTCGCGGTCGCAAACGAGCCGCAGCGCGACCGATTGCACCCGCCCCGCCGAGCGCGCCCCCGGCAGCTTGCGCCACAGCACCGGCGAGAGCGTAAAGCCGACCAGGTAATCGAGCGCCCGGCGCGCCAGATAGGCGTCGACCAGGGCCTGGTCGATGGCGCGCGGGTGCTTCATCGCCTCGGTCACCGCCTGCTTGGTGATGGCGTTGAAGACGACGCGCTCGATCAGCTGCTTGCCCAGCGCCTTTTTCTCCTTGAGCACTTGCAGCACGTGCCAGGAGATCGCCTCGCCCTCGCGGTCGGGGTCGGTGGCGAGAATGAGCTTGTCGGCCCCTTTGACCGCTCGGGCGATGTCGTTGAGCCGCTTCTGCGCCTTGGGATCGACCTCCCAGAGCATGCGGAAGTCGGCATCCGGATCGACCGAACCGCTCTTGGCGGGCAGGTCGCGGACATGGCCGAAGGAGGCCAGGACCTCGTAGTCCCTGCCCAGGTATTTGTTGATCGTCTTCGCCTTGGCGGGCGATTCCACCAGTATCAGATTCATACTAACCCAATGATTTATAGGCCATTTATCTTGCTTGCGGGGGTAACGCTAAGCCCCTGGCCGCCGGGAACATGGGTAATGCGGCCCCGACTGTCAAATAGGTACCGGCCCGGCGCGGCGCACCCGCACCCCCGAAATGCGCGCAATCGAGGCCAATTGACGCGAGGATAACCTGCCTCTTTGGGTTGCATTTTAATAATTAATCCCGTAAAGGTATATGTCTTCCGGTGTGGTGAAGCGCCGTCGGCAGATGCGGCCTTGCCTTCGGGCAGGGGCTTCGACGAGTAGGGAGCCTACGCATGCAAGAAGCGGACGTCGCGCACGAAGCGCACGAGGAAACACCCGGCACTGTGGCGCTCTACGTTGCTTCGATTACCGAAGAACTGGCGCAAATGGCGAAACGCCAGGGGCTCGATTCGCTCGGCTACATTCTCGATATGGCGCGGCTCGAGGCCGATCAGATTTCCAAGGGCGTGGGCGGGCAAGACCGCTGGAGCGAGCCGCCGCGTTCGCGCCGCTCGGGCTGACGACCGGCGTCGACCGGCATCGATCGGCATCGATCGGCGCGACCGACATCAAGGAACGTGCACGCCGACGCGCTGCAGAAAAACGCGGCTCGGGTGACCGTCGCGGATCATGCCGAATTTCTGCTGCATCTCGCGGATCTGGTCGCGCAACTCGAAATCGAAATGGCCGGTGAAATCCTGGACCTTGTAGCCGAGCTCGGCGAGCTTGCGTTGCAGCGCGATGCGCTCGTCGCGCGACGGCTGGAAATCGTTGGCTGGCCAGGCGGCGTGGATCGCCCCGAGGCCGCGCACGCGGTCGGCAAGCTCCGCGACCGCGAGCGCGTAGGCGTCGGAATTGTTGTAACGCTTGAGCACGATGAAGTTCTTGGTCACCAGAAACGCCGGCCCGCCGGCGCCGCTCGGCAGGAACAGGATGGCGTCGCCGGCGGCGGGAAAGCCGCCGCCGTCGGCGCGTCTGAGGCCGCGTTCGGCCCACTCGCGAAACGTGCCACGGCTTGCCGCGTAATCGAAGCCGCTCGGCAGAACAACCTCGAACCCCCACGGCAGGCCGCTTTGCCAGCCATATTTCTGCAGGTAGTTGGCGATGGAGGCGAGCGCGTCGGGCACGCTGGTCCAGATGTCGGCTCGCCCATCGCCGTCGAAATCGACCGCATAGGTCAGGAAGCTCGATGGCATGAACTGGGTCTGGCCCATCGCTCCGGCCCAGGAGCCGAGGAATTGCCGGCGTGGGATCGAAGCGCTCTGCAGGATCTTGAGCGCGTTGAGCAATTCGTCGCGAAAATAGGGCTGCTGAAACCGCGCATAGGCCAGGCTCGCCAGCGAGCGGAACACGTCCCAATGGTCGCCCGCATCGCCGAACGATGACTCGATGCCCCAGATGCTGACAAGGATCGTCGGCTCGACGCCGAACTTCTGCTCCACGTCCCGCAACGTATCGGCCCATTTGGCCGATTTGCGCTGCCCGATGGCGATGCGCGTCGGCGAGGCCATGCCGACCACATAGGCGCCGAACGGCTTGCCGTATTCCGGCTGCCGCCGCGTTGCCGCCAGCACGCGCGGGTCCGGCGTCACTCCTGTCAGGCCGGCATCGAAGGTCGCGCGGGTGATGCCTTGCGCCTGCGCATCGACCCACAGCGCGGCGAGGAACGCCTCGTAGGTTTCGGCCGGCTCGCACCTTGCCGGTGCGCTCGCGAGCACCAGCGCGGCAAGCGGCAGCGCCCGCAGCAGCATCGTGAGCATTTGCAACATGGCGTTCATCTTGCGGCGTTCATCTTGCGGCGAGCTACATCAGCGATACCAGTCCGGCGCCGTGGCGTTCCAGGCGGCCGGCGATCTCGAGCTCCAGAAGCACCATGCGCACCACGCGCGGCGAGGTATGGGACAGCCGTATCAGATCGTCGATCGAGACCGGAGTGGGGCTGAGCAGCGCGACGATCCGCTTGCGCTCGTCGGCCACCGGCTCAAGGACCGCGGCGGGCCCCTCGCTGTCGGCCGGGTCCGGCTCGCGCGCCGGCAGTTCCGGCTCGATGCCCATGATCGGCGCCAGCACGGCGACGATGTCGGCCGTTTCGGTCACCGGCGTCGCGCCCTGCTTGATGAGGCTGTTGGTGCCCTCGGCCCGCGGATCGAGCGGGGAGCCCGGGATGGCGAACACCTCGCGGCCCTGTTCGAGCGCCAAGCGCGCCGTGATGAGAGAGCCCGAGCGCTTTGCCGCCTCGACGATGACGACGCCGAGCGACAGCCCGGAAATCAGGCGGTTGCGCCGCGGAAAATCGCGTGCCCGCGGCTCCCAGCCGAGCGGCATTTCGGTGAGCGCAACGCCGGCCTGCAAAATGTCGTCGAGCAGGTCGACGTGCTCGGCCGGATAGATGCGGTCATGACCGCCGGCGAGCACGGCGATGGTCCCGGTTTCCAGGCTGGCGCGATGCGCGGCAGCGTCGATGCCGCGCGCGAGCCCGGATACGGTGGCGAAGCCGGCTTCGCTCAGCCCATGCACGATCCGCTGCGTCAACTTGATGCCGGCGGCCGAGGCGTTCCGTGAGCCGACGATCGCCACGATCGGCATTGCCAGCGTGGCGTGACGGCCGCGCACCGCGATCAGCGGCGGCGCGTCGTCGATCATCTGCAGCCGGCGCGGATAGTCGGCCTCGCCGACCGCCACCAGCGCGATGTCGAGTTTTTCCGCGGCTTCGATCTCGCGCTCGGCCTGCTCACGCGAAATGACGTGGGGCGCGGCACCGCCGCCGCCGCGGCGCGCCAGCGCCGGCAACGCCTCGAGCGCAGCGCGGGCGCCACCGAAATGATTGATCAGCGCGCGGAAGGTGCGCGGGCCCGGTATTATGGCGCAAACGCCACAAGTCATTCGGTAAGCCTTCCTTACCTGTCGGCCGGGAGTAACCGGCCATGATTACCCTCAGTCGGATTTCTATCAGGGCTCAAAAATGGGCCGATCCGGTATTGTGGTCCAAACGCCACCATGCCGGCCATGATAGGAGTCGGACATGGCCGAACTCGCTAATTACATCTACATTTTGGCATCGTCGTGCTGGGGGGTTATCGCGGCGTTCGGGGCGCTTATCGTGACCCTCTCTCCGCAGCATATCCGCTTGGCGCGAGGATTTTTTCTTCTCTCCGCCCTCCCGCTTTTTGCGGTGCCCATTACGTTTGGATGCACGGCAAGTTCAACGATTTTGGGGCTTTCGGTCGCTGCCTTGTCGGCATTTGTTCTGGGAGCGGTCTACTACGTTGGAATCTCCATTCTAAATGCACATTTGACCAATGCAGATAAAGCTTCCTAAGGGTGCTATTCAGAAAGGAGCCATTGGCGGCGTTTTTGCCGCCGCTGTTGTCACGGCCGTCGCTGCAAGTCTGCGGCTCGCCCTTCCGATTTCCCGGACTCCCATTGAAGCCCCTAAACCAGTGTCGGAAGCTCCTGCTTTGTCCCCAGAGGAGCGCCGAGCGCGAGCACAAGGCATCCGAATAGATGACGGGGCGCAGGGAACTGTCCAAGGAAATGTGGTTAGTGGGTTTCCCAATGGGATCACTATCGGAAAGGACTCCAAAGGAAACGTTTGCTACAATTTTGCAACCCTTGACCAAATGCCGATAGAGCAGGCGAGGGAAATACTCGCCTTTTTAAAAACTCACCCTCAATGCGCCCCTAGCGGCACCACAAAGAAATAAATTTCTTTCAGATTTCCTCCAGTGCGACACCGTCCAATTCCAGCGCCGCAAGCACGGCCAGGAACCACGTCGCCGGGAAGGTCCCCCGCGCCAGTTTGTTCGTTATCGACGCCTCAGTTTCGGACTTGAATCCATGCTTTTTGAGTCGTTTTGCCAACTCGGCATAGGTTAGCTCACATTCCCGCAGTTTGTGCTTCAGGAAAGCGGCAGACCGCTCCGCCCACTCCTCCTCCGAGGATATGGCCATGGTGTCCTCCTATCGAATATGGGGGCTATCATATATGATATTTTCCCGTTGACAAGTATTATCCTATCACTTATGATAGCTTCATAAAACGAACAGGTGACGCCGTGGCCCAACATTTTCTCCTTTCCAAAGCCGCCAAAACCCCTTCGCTGGCATCCGTTTTCACCATGAAGGATGCCGAGGCGGAAACGACATTCCGACGCATTCGTTGGGCCGATACAAATGGCGAGCCGGTTTGCCCGCACTGTGGCGGCGTTGATGCCTATGACTGCCGACGCTTGAAGGGCGCACCCCGCTTTCGCTGCCGGGCTTGCGTCAAGGATTGTACGATCACGTCCGGCACGCTGTTCGCCAGCCACAAGCTGCCGCTGCGTTGCTATCTCGCGGCCATCGCCATCTTCTGCAACGAGGTAAAGGGCAAGTCGGCGCTGGCGCTCTCCCGCGATCTCTGCGTTTCCTACAAGTGCGCGTTCGTGCTGCTGCACAAGTTGCGCGAGGCGATGGCGACGGAATTGAAGGGTCGCGTGATCGGCGGCGACGGCAAGGTGGCAGAGGTCGACTCGGGATATTTCGGCGGATATGTGAAGCCCGCGAACCTTGCCGAGAAGCGGAAGGATCGCCGCTACGCCATGAACCAGTCGGGCAAGCGCAAGGCCGTTGTCGTGATCCGCGAACGCGATGGCAGCACGCTCCCGGCCGTGTTCCGCACCGAAGGGCAGGCGTTGAATTGGGTTCGCGCTCGCATCGCCAAGGGCACGGTCGTCAACGCGGACGAGTCGCCGAACTGGAACGAGTTACATAGCCGCTTTGAAATGAAGCGCATCAACCACGAACAGGCCTATTCGTTGGATGGCGCTTGCACTAATTGGGCAGAGGAATTTTTCAGCCGCATGCGGCGTGCCGAGATTGGGCATCATCATCATATCGCGGGCGCTTATTTGCTCCGCTACGCGCAAGAGGCAAGCTGGCGTGAAGATAACCGCCGCTCATCCAATGGCGAGCAGGTCAGCCGAGTTGCGGGTTTAGCGTTGGTGAGCAAGCCGTCAGTGGATTTCAGCGGCTATTGGCAACGGCATGTTGCCGCCAAATAAGGATCAGGCAATGGTAATTCCATGGATTACAGCCCCCTTCGAATGAATAAAGAGAAGCTTTTCTTTCTCCGCCTGAACCGGAACATTCCCGATGACCGACACATCCCACGCCTCTGCGGCCTCATACATTTTTTCGCAGAAATCGGCGGCGCTCAAGCAAATGAGATTTGCCGTGACACCGTTCAAGGAGCAATTGGAAAATTTTTGAATGCTGTTGGGCCTAGTTTGGTCAAAGAAAAAGAATCGATCAACGCCAGTGCGCTTATGTTGCTCTATCTCATCGCTGCCGGAATGAACTAGACTGCACCGTAGCTGATAAATTTGTTCGTCAGTTATCCAAACATGTTGCCTGCCGGTTATTGGATCGGGTATTTGGGTGGTATATTTTGGCTCTATCCACTGTTTGCACCATTTTCGATAGCGCGCCTGCGACTTACCAGGACCGGGGTCTTCAAGCGAGCCACAAATGTCAGGAATAGTGAGCGCCAAGCTCAAGGCCGCGTATAGATTGTTGTTCCTAACGGACTGCCGTCCGGCATCGGTAAACCGCTTCATTTTCGGTCTCATCGCAAGTTAGATTGACTACGTTACAGTCCACCGCCTCGGCACGCCTTCTCCGGCCCGCTCGACCGTCTTGCCAGCGTTAGCTTCGAGGCATGACCGTATTCCGGCCGCAATGCCGTTCCGCTGCTTCACCGTGGCGTCAGTTATGCCCTTGGCGGCTAGGACGCTAGCTGTAATATCGCCGACCGTAAGCGGCCCTGTGGCCGTCCGCAGCACGTCCAGCGCCTCCCGGAACAGGGTGCCCCGCTTGAACCACGGATTGGTCCGCTGTCGGCGCTTGGCCGATATGGCGCGGGCGTTGAAATCGGGGTCAAATAGCTTGATGACGTGCTCGACGGCCAGCATGGATGACGCGAGGCGCGCGGCCTCCTTCTTGTTCTCCAACACCTGGCCGCCGATGTCGGCATGTAGCCGGACCAGGTACGCGACGGCGGGGTGGTTTGGGGTAGCTCTAAAGGCATGGGGCATCGTTTCACCTGTGGGTTTCCCCACTAGGTGGCGGCGTCAGGGATTCAAATCTTGTGGCGTTTGCGCCATAATACCGCGCGGGCCGACGTTCTGGCTGCGGATCAGGCGCAGCCAGTCGATCCGCTGTTCGTCGCTGAGACGAATGCCCTGCGGCTTTTCGTTCATTGCCCCCCGCGTAACTCACTCTTGCTGCCGTGTCCGATCGCAGCATAGCCGATAGGGCACACCGAAACCTATGCGGGCCGCCGAAGCAATTCGCCTCAGGAGCCGCGATCGGCCATCCCGCGCGACCCGATCCTGCTTTCCGTTCCGGCAGCGAGGCGGGCGATGTTGGCGCGGTGCATGATCCAGACGAGCGCGGTCAGCACCAGGAACAGCTGCGCTTCGCGTATGGCGCCGCTCCACCACAGCACCGCGGGCGTCGCTGCGCTCGCGAGCAGCGCTGCGAGTGACGAATAGCGGCTTAGGGCCGCGACCGCGGCCCAGACGGCGCAGAAGGCGACAAGCGCCGGCCAGGCATGGAAGCCGAGCAGTAGCCCGATGTAGGTCGCCACCCCCTTGCCGCCTTTGAAGCCAAGCCAGACCGGGAACAGGTGGCCGAGAAACGCCCCGAGCGCCGCGCACACCGCCATGTCGCGGCCGAAAAGGTCGGCGATTGCGACCGCCGCGGTTCCCTTGAGGATGTCGCCGAGGAGGGTCGCGGCGGCGAGCCCCTTCCTTCCGGTGCGCAACACGTTGGTCGCGCCGATATTGCCCGAGCCGATGGCGCGCAGGTCGCCGGCGCCCGCAAGCCGCGTCAGCAGCACGCCGAACGGGATCGAGCCGCACAGATAGCCGAACACCAATGCCGCGGCATAGGCGGGCGCAAGCGACCAGTCGAGCGGGTGCAGCATGGCGCAACCATAGAATCGTTCGGCGCCGGCAGGGAAGCCGACCTCCGGCCTGCGGACCTCACGAGGCGCGAGCGCGGGCCCTTTCCGGAACAGGGGCGGACGCGCTATACGCTGCGGTCATGCGAGAGGGATTGTTGAAACGCGTCTATCGCCGGCTGCGATTGACGGCGGACCAGGCCGCCTTCAACGCGCGCCGCGCCGACATGGCCGAGCTGCCGTCGCTGATCTACATCGAGACGACGATGGCGTGCAATTTCGACTGCGTGTTCTGCCCGGTGCCGACCTCGCGCCAATCGATGGGCCGCCGGCCTCAGGTCATGTCGCGGGCGGTTTTCGAGGCGACGCGCCGCGCCATCTCCGATCGTCCGCGCACCATATCGCTCACCCTGATGGGCGAGCCGCTGATGCACAAGCGCATCGTCGAGTTCGTGGGCAAGCTCAAGGCCGACGGTCATCGCGTACAGATGGTGACCAACGGCTCGCTCCTTGACGAGGAAAAATCCCGCGCGCTGCTCGAAGCCGGCATCGACACGGTGGTGATTTCGTTCGACGGCGGCAACAAGGCGACCTACGAGCATCTGCGCATCGGCGGCGACTTCGCGCAGGTCGTGGCCAATGTCCGCCGCTTCGACAAATTGCGCAAGAAGATCCGGCCGCAATGCCGGCTCGACGTCTTCAGCATCACGTCGGACGTCACCCGCGGCCAGGAGAAGGAAATCAAGGCGCTGTGGAAAGGCGTCGCCGACAACGTCTCCTGCGGCCCGCTGAGCGACTGGCAAGGGCAGCTCGAACTCCCCGCCGAATTCGGCCCAGCCTACGAGCCGCCGCAGCCGGCGGAGCGCTATGCGTGCCACCTGCTGTGGACCAGCGTCGCCGTCACGGCGAGCGGGCAGGTGTCGTATTGCTGCCACGACTACAAGCTGCGCTCGGCGCTGCCGAACGTGGTCGACAAGGATTTGCGCGAAATCTGGGCGGACGACATCGGCGTCGAACGCGCGCGCCACGCGCGCGGCGATTACCGCGGCTCACCGTGCGAGTCGTGCGGCGCTTGGAAGCACATGCCGGAATTTTACGGCAGGTAGGTCCCGCGTTCCTTACACTGCGCCGAGCTTTTTCGCGGGCTCGCGCGGCCGAAAGCCCGCGGCGAGCGCGTCGGCGGCATTGCGGTGAATGACGAGATGCTTGAGCTTGTCGCCCGTCGCGCGCGCGGGCGCCGCCACGCCGGGGGAAAACGTCCTCCGCACCGTGTCGCAGGCCGCGAATGGCGCCGCGACGCTTTCCTCGATGTCGGTCTCGCAATAGACGCAGCGCAGCCGGCAGCGCTCCGGCGACTGCCCCTCGATCACATAGAACTTGTTGGCGGCGTATTGCCGTTCCGAAGGCTCGTGGGTGATGCAGTTCTTGTTGTCGCAGGCAATCCCGGTCCCGATCGGCTGGACGTAGACCGGATGATCCGGCTTGGCGAAGCCGCCGGCGAATTGATGCAGCGACTTGTTCTTGTGCAGATGAAGCAGCAGCGAAATGAGCGCCATGCGCACCGGAACGCCGTAGGCGGCCTGGCGGAAATAGATCGCGCGGCGGTCGGTATCGAGCGCGGCATCGAGCTCGTTGACGCGCGGCAGCGGATGCATGACGCTCGCCTCGGAATATTTCGGCTCGCCGAGGAATTTTGCGTCGATCTTGGGATACGGCCGCTCCTTTTCGGTCCAGCGCTCCTTCTGGAAGCGGGTGACGTAGACGGCGTCGATCTTCTTCTGCAGCAGTCCGGAATCGACTTCCGGCTCGGCATAGAGCGAGAGCTGATGCGGCTCGTCGGCGGTGACGTAGAGCGCGTCGATCGAGCCGTCGTCCGATTGTCCCAAAACCTTGGAGACCATCCGGCTGTGAAACTCCTCGCGCAGCCGGCGATCGACGTGCGGCGGCAGCTCCATGCCGGGCGCGGGCAGCGGATCGATGATGGCGCCGAACCGCGCCAGCGCATAGACGAATGAATGGATGGTGCGGCTGCCCTTGAGGTCGCCGGAGATCGCGACCTTCATGTTGCGCAGGCTCTTGTTCTTCGAGCGCAGCGTGAAGAGGTCGCACAGGGTTTGCGTCGGGTGCTCATGGCTGCCGTCGCCGCCGTTGATCACCGGGACCTGCGAATATTCGGCGGCCAGCCGCACGGCGCCGTCGCGCGGGTGGCGGATGACGACGACGTCGGCGTAGTTGGCGATGACCCTGATGGTGTCGGCAAGGCTTTCGCCCTTGGCCGCGGAACTCACCGCCGGGTCGGCGCTGGTGATGTTGGCGCCGCCGAGCCGCAGCATCGCGCTCTCGAACGACAGCCGCGTGCGCGTTGACGGCTCGTAGAACAGGCAGGCCAGGATGGATTTGGACGCCAAATTCGTGCTGCGCGCGATCCGGTAGGGGACGCTGGCGTCGGCGAGTTCCTTCAACAGGCCCTGCGCGACCTCGAAGATCGTCTCGATCTCCTTATTGGTGAGGTCGTTGATTGAAACGATATGGCGCGTGAGCGGCTGGGCCTTCGTCATCAAAGCGGTGCTATAGGCCCAATCCGAGTGGTCCGGCAAGCCCGCATCGGCGCCAGCGGCGGGTGATGCACCGGAAATCTCGACCCGTCCACCGCCGTGCTAGGATTCCTTGACCCGACGAGGCGAATCGCCATGGCCAACCCTTCGCGCTTCGATACGCACGAGGTTTTCAACCAGTCGCCGCCTTATGAAAATGTCGACCTGTTCGCCAGCGACGCGCCGCTCCAGGAAGCCGTCGCGGCGAACGGCGCGGCCGCCGAGGCGGCCGGGCTGTCCGCTTTCGGCCGGCAATGGGGTTCCGCGGAGATGCTGGCGCTGGGGCGGCGCGCCAATGAGAACACGCCGAAGCTCTACGCTTTCGATGCCAAGGGTTTTCGCCGCGACGTGATCGAGTTCCATCCGGCTTATCATCGGTTCATGAGCGAGAGCATCGCCGCCGGGCTCCATGCCTCGACTTGGACCCCATCCGGCAAGCGCGCCGCGGCGCCGGCGGAAGTTGCGCGCGCGGCCCGCTTCTACATGGCGGCCCAGGTCGAGACCGGGCACCTGTGCCCGCTCACCATGACGCGCGCGGCGCTCGCGGCGCTCGCCGCCGAGCCGGAGCTTGCCGCCAGGATCGTGCCCAAGGTGGTCACGCGCAGCTACGACGCCGGTTTTCGGCCGTGGTGGGAAAAGGCCGGCATGACACTCGGCATGGGCATGACCGAGAAGCAGGGCGGCACCGACGTTCGCGCCAACACCTCGAGCGCGACGCCGGCCGCCGACGGCTATTCCATCGTCGGCCACAAGTGGTTCTTCTCGGCGCCGATGAGCGACGCCTTCCTGGTTCTCGCGCAGGCGCCGGGCGGGCTCACCTGCTTCCTGATGCCGCGCTTTCGGCCCGACGGCTCGGTCAATGCGCTGCGGTTCCAGCGCCTCAAGGACAAGCTCGGCAACCGCTCCAACGCCTCGAGCGAAGTCGAGTTCACCGATGCCTTTGCCTGGCGCGTCGGCGAGGAGGGCGCCGGCATTCGCACCATCCTGCAAATGGTGCAGCTGACGCGGCTCGATTGCGCGGTGGCTTCGGCGGGCCTGATGCGCATGGCGCTGGTGCAGGCCGCGCACCATTGCCGCTATCGCAACGTGTTCCAGAAGCCGCTTTACGACCAGCCGATGATGCGCGCCGTCCTCGCCGACATGGCGCTCGAGGTCGAAGCCGCGGTCGCATTCGTGATGCGGCTGTCGCGCGCGCTCGATCGCGCCGGCGAAGACGCGGGCGAGGCCGCCTATGCGCGCCTCATGACGCCGGCGGCCAAATACTGGATCTGCAAGCTGGCGCCGGCCTTCGTGTACGAAGCCATGGAGTGCCTCGGCGGCAACGGCTATGTCGAGGACGGCATGCTGCCGCGGCTTTACCGCGAGGCGCCGGTCAATGCCATCTGGGAAGGCTCCGGCAACGTCATGTGCCTCGATGTGCTGCGCGCGCTCAAGCGCGAGGAGGAGGCCGGCCTGGTGGCGAGCCTGTCGCGCGAGGCGGGCTTGGAAGCGAAAAAGACCTTCGACGCTGCGGGCGAGGCCGATGCCCGCGCCGCGGTCGGCGAGCTCGCACTGGTGGCGGGCGCCGCCGCGCTCAAAGCGAGCGCGCCGCCGGCCGTTGCCGACGCGTTCGTGCGCACGCGGCTCGTTGAACCGCGCGGCGCGCTCTATGGCGCCAGCGCCATCGATTCGGCGACCACGGAGGCGCTGTTGCAGCGCGTGCTGCCGGCCGCGTGAGCGCCGGGCGGCTTAAAACTTCGCCGCCGCGACCTCGCCGCGCAGCAGGCGATCGAGCGCGCCCTGAAGGATGTAGGCCGCGGCGTGCTGGTCGATCACCGCTTTGCGTTTGGCGCGGCTCGCGTCGGCGGCAATGAGCGCGCGCTCGACCGCCGCCGTCGAGAGCCGCTCGTCCCACAGCGCGATCGGCAGCGCGGTGAGCTTGGCGAGGTTGCGCGCGAAGGCGCGCGTCGATTGGGCCCGCGCGCCTTCGCTGCCGTCCATGTTGATCGGCAGGCCGAGCACGAAGCCGACGGCGCGGCGCTCCGCCGCAAGCGCGATGATGCGCGCCGCGTCGAGGCCGAAACGCTGGCGCGCTATGGTCTCGACCGGCGCCGCAACGCGGCGGTCCGGATCGCTGGCCGCAACCCCGATGGTCTTGGTGCCGAGATCGAGACCGATCAGCGCGCCGCGCGCGGGCAGCAGCGAAGCGGTGTCGATGAGCGCGAGAACCGGCATCGCGCCCCGTTAGCACGCCGCTCCGAAGCCGCCAACGCCACCTTTGCGCCGGCGCGGCGCCTCGCTATCTTTGTCCCATCTTTGCGCCGGCTCGTTTCCGATCATCGAGGCCAATGCCGACAGGCTTCTCGCCGCGATGAAAGGGCACGCCACCAAAGTCATCGTGCTGGAAAAGGGAAAACCCATCCATGACTAGGAGACGCCATGCAGCTTGCCTCGACAATCCTCGCAGCCGCGCTCGCGCTCGCCATGCCAGCGACTGCTGAAGCGGCCGACATCAAGGTCGTCAGCGGCGGCGCCTTCAAGGAGGTGCTCACGCCGCTTGCGGCGCAATATCAGAAGGAGAGCGGCAACACCCTCGACGTGACGTACAAGACCGTCGGCCAGCACCTCGAGCTGATCCGCAGCGGCGAGGAGCAATTCGACGTCGCCGTGCTCACGCCCGCGGCCATCGACGGCCTCGCCAAGGACGGCAAGGTCGTTGCCGGCAGCCGCGCCGACCTCGCCAGGGTCGGAGTCGGCGTGGTGGTGAAGGCCGGCGCGCCGCTGCCCGACATCAGCACGGTCGATGCCTTCAAGCGGGCGCTCCTTGCCGCGAAGTCGGTGGCCTATATCGATCCCAAGGCCGGCGGATCGAGCGGCATCTATGTGGCGGGGCTGTTGGAGCGTCTCGGCATCGCCGCCGAGATCAACGCCAAGGCGAAGCTCGTTCAGGGCGGTGCGGTCGCCGATAAGGTCGCCGACGGCGAGGCCGAGCTCGGCATCCACCAGATCAGCGAAATTCTGCCGGTGGCCGGCGTCGTCCTGGTCGGTCCGCTGCCGGCGGACATCCAGAATTTTACCGTCTATTCCGCAGGCGTCGGCGCGACGGCGAAGAACGCAGAGGCGGCGTCGGCCCTGGTCAAGTTCCTATCGGGCTCGCACGCGGCGCCGATCATCAAGGCCAAAGGCATGCTTCCGGCGTCCTCTTAGCCGGGGTCCTGTTAGCTAGGGTCCTGTAAAAACGACGGCGCCCGCACGTGGCGGGCGCCGGGTCGCGGAAATTGTCTTGCGCTCAGCCGTGCGCGTGGTCCCAGGCGACCCGCGGAATGTCCGAGCGGGTAATTCCGATGTCGGCCAGTTCGCGGTCGCTGAGATGCGAAAGCTCCTGCACGGCCGTTCCGTATCGCTTCCAGGCCTGCAGGAAGCGGATGATGGATAAGAGCATGGTTATCGTCCTTTCCCCGACTCACACCTAAACGTGGAAAGTGAATATGGGAGGCGATGCTGCACTGCAAAACGCTTTTTGGTGCAGTGCAGCTAATCCGAATTTGCATGCGTGTCGGCAAGGAATTGTCAAGGATTCAGCGTACTTGAGCGGGGAACCGCAAAAATCGATCTAGCTCAGATTGCTGTGAGGCTTGGCTGCAGGGAGCGCGCGGTCTCGCGTTTACCGTGTTCCCGCGCCCGCGTTTTGCCATGCGATGAACCTGTCGATGCCGCACTCGTCAACGCATACTGCTCGCGGTGTTGAGCGGGCTGTTGGGGTGGGTGTCGAGGTCGCGATACGAAAAGCGGCGTCGTTGCGTAGTGAGGATGTGATGGGGAACGTTCACGATCATCGGAAGTGTGCACAAGAATGCGTCGCCATGGCGCAACGATCCGGGGACAATAACGACAAGGCATTGTGGCTGACGCTGGCGCAGTCGTGGGTGCGGCTCGCCGAGCATATTGCCAGCGTCGAAGGGGAATCCGACGACCCGCATTACGGCGGGAACGTCCTCGAGCTTCGCTTGCCGGAACGGGGCTGACCGAACGAACCAACCACCCGCGCGCGGCGCGGGTGGTGCTCATTGGTCGGCGCGTTATTGGCCGTGGCTCGCCAGCACCTGGTTGCAGGGGCTGCTGATCCTCGAACGGTTTCTTTGCAGGCAGCCGAGAATCCCGAACACGTCGTTCTCATTGGTCTTCAGCTCGGCCTGACAGTACTTGACCACGTCCGGATGGCAGGCGGCGCGCTCCTGCTCGGTGCCCTGCATCAGCGGCGAAGACGCCGGCGGCGGCTGTGGCGGAAACTGCGCGAGTGCGGCCGGCCCGGCGGCGAGCACCAGTGCGATCGTCAGCATTGCCATGCGTAGCATTTTACCCCTCTCTCCCGGGCCTTCGCCCGCCCCCTTGTGAACCTGCGGACTATCACACTTTGCGTCCGCATATCACTTTCTTGCGCCGCCAGTCTGCCTGCGCGCCACGCTGACGTCCATGGCTGCGGCGGCCAGGGCTGCGACGTCCATGCCTGCGGCGGCCCGCGCGGGTTCGCTTGGCGGCGCGACGCACGGCGGGCGCACTTGCGCGCCCCGTCACCCCGGCGATACATCTCGCCGCGAGGGCGGTTAGCTCAGCTGGTAGAGCGTCTGCTTTACACGCAGGATGTCGGCGGTTCGAGCCCGTCACCGCCCACCAATGATTTCCTTGTCCGACCCGGAGACATGGGTGACGGACGGCGCGTCGTCCAATCCCCGCCAGGACGAAGACGACCAAATCCGGGAAGTAACCTGAATCTCAGTTCGACGTTGTGGCGTCGAGGCCGGTCGGAATAGTTCCGATCGCCGACGATCCAAATTCCGGAGCGCGTCGCCGCCGGCAGCGTGCGGCCGTCAACGCGGCCGCGTGACAAATCGAAGGGTCCGAACGTGATGATGCGTCCTGCTATTTTGAGTGTTGTGGCGGCGATCCTGTTGCTGGCGCCACTTGAGAGCGTGGCGAGCGCCCGGGGTGCAGGGTTCGGCGGGCATTCGACAAGTTCTGCGAGCCGCATGCGCTGGGCACAGCATTTTCGCGGTGCCAACCGTTTCGGCGCCTTCCGCCGATCGCCGGTCTATGGCGGCTTCGTTGCTTACCCGTCCGATACGGTGGGATGCAATCCGACCCAGGAAATCATGACCGTGCCGGCAGAGGCCGGCGGCACCGCAGTGCAGATCACGATCAACCGCTGTAACTGAAAGAGCTGCGCGCCGCCGCTTCCGCGACTTCTCTCAAGTGTGAGATCGATTCAGTACAGCGAAGCGCGCTAACACTGCCGCGGTCATGATCAAACAAATAAAATAACGACACCCGCCCGCCGCCCAGCCGCTTCTCGCTGCGGCGGGCAAGCGGGCGGTGTTGCTGCCGCACCCGTCGGTCGGGTGCGGGTCGCCGCCGAAGCGGCTGGATCAGATCGCTTCCTTGAGCTCTTTCGAGGCGCGGAACGCGACCTTCTTGCTGGCTTTGATCTGGATGGGTTCGCCGGTGGCAGGGTTGCGGCCCATGCGCGCGGCGCGCTTGCGCACCTGAAGGATGCCGAGGCCGCCGATGCGGATGCGTTCGCCCTTCTTGAGATGCTTGACGATGTTGCCCACCAAGCCGCCGAGGATGGCTTCCGCCTGCTTTTTGGAAAGCTCGTTGTCCTCGGCAAGGTTCGCCGCAAGGTGCTTCAATGTCACTGTAGTGGCTGGTTTGGTTGCCATGAGACCCTCCTTGATAAGGCGGTGCCGGCGTTCAAGTTGCCCGCACCGCGTTGCAGTTAGACGATTCGGCTGCGGCTGACCACGCTTGTTTTGCCGATTCCACCGATGTTTTCGAGCTTGTGATCGTATCTGAAAGCAATCTATGGCGCGTCTAAGGCAGAGTTGAAAGCTCGATTCCGCCCGTGAATCCTTGACTTGCGGGGTGCCGGGCCTTAACTGCCCACCGCGCCCGCGGGGGCGTAGCTCAGTTGGTTAGAGCGTCGGCCTGTCACGCCGAAGGTCGCGGGTTCGAGTCCCGTCGCTCCCGCCATCAATGTTTTCAAGCACTTAGTAGTCCTTGAGGGCGCGATCCGCGCCGCTCGACACCTTGGTTCCGCCTTGAGGTTCCCGACTTTTGCCGGCGCAGGCCTGTCGCGCCGGCGGTCGAGCCTCGTCACCGGCAGGCGAGCCGCGTAGGATCGATTTAGAACCTGCGGCCTCGATCGAGCGTCTCACGTTCGAACCTTGTCGGCAGGCGAGCCGTTGCCGGCACAGTCCGCCATGGAGGATGAGATGATCGACCGCCGTCAACTGGCGCTGGCCGCGTCCCTGGTCGTTGCCGCAGCCGCGCTGCCGGGCGGCGCGTTCGCGCAATCGTCCGACCAGCCCGCGCCCGCCGAGCAGGGGGCACCCGACGCGCCGGCGGATCGGCAGATCCGGATCGAAGAGCGCAGCCAGCAGCGCGACCAGACCACGGCGCCCGAGCCGCAGCGCCAGCAGGAGATGCCATCCGGCAACGCGCCGAAATCGGAAACTCAAGAAACCGCGCCCGAGGGTGCGCCTGCCGAAGCCTCGCATGCGCCTGCGCAGCCTCCGCAGCCCCCGGCAGATGCCGAAGGCGCGCCGCGCCAGCCGGCAGACGCCGGAGGCGCACCGCGTCAGCCGGCAGACGCCGGAGGCGCGCCGCGTCAGCCCGCAGACGCCGAAGGCGCGCCGCGTCGGCCCGCAGACGCCGGAGGCGCGCCGCGCCAGCCCGCAGACGCCGGAGGCGCGCCGCGCCGGCCCGCAGACGCCGAAGGCGCACCCGTGCCGCCCGGGCCGCCGGCGCATGCCCAGCGCCAGGCGGACTGCTCGAGCCATAAGTTCATCCAGCCGGCCGAGATGGTCGCCGCGATGGCCGCCGATCTCGACCGCCAGAAGGCGCGGGCCAGAGGCACGCGCTATCTCACGCTCACGCACCTTGCCAATATCTGCGCGCGCGACGTGGCCATGGAGGTTTACCGGCAAGGCGCCATCAAGCTCGTCAACAGCCTCAGCCGTTCGCCCGACGCGCAGCGCATCGAGGCGATCGATCAGGAAGGCACCATCCTTCGCATCAATATCGACGATCTCGGCTGGGACGCCGCGGACTGGGATTTTTTGGTCGCCGGCTACCCCTACGCGGTCAAGCCCGACACCCAGCTGTTCGCCGTGCTGCAGAACGCTACCGATACCAAAATGCCTTTCGTGCGCGCCGACTGGTTCGCGTCGACCGCGTCGCGGCCGCCGATCTACAACGCGTTGCTCAAGCTCGGCCACGACGTCCACCTGCTGGCGCGGGACCAGGGCGTCGACATCGAAGGCGACATCAGGCGCTTCGTGGTGCAGCGCGGCGGCTTCCAGAAATCCGGCGAGAGCCCGAATAACCGCGTGGTCGAGCGCCACCCCTCGCGCGGCGGCTACTTCTGGCGTGCCTATGACTTCGCCGGCAATCGCGCGCGGCAGAGCGTGTTCGACTTCCCGCTCGGCCCCGGCGGCCACAACGGCTTCGAGCCCGACGGTGGATCGGTCATTTTCAGCCTGCCCAACGGCTTCCAGGGCTACTACCAGGACAACGCCCGCGGCGAGATGATGGACCGGGGCATGACCGCCATGGTGCGGGATTCCTCGCGCCGCGACGCCGCGCTGACGCTCGGCATTTCCTGCATGGGCTGCCACGGCCAGGGTGTGCTGCCGTTCAAGGACGAGATCAGAGAAAGCGTTCTCAGCGGCCGCGCCTTCGGCAAGGACGTGCGCGACGCCGTCGAGGCGCTCTATCCGCCGAGCGAGCGCATGCAGCAGACGCTTGATGACGATGCGCACCGCTTCGACCAGGCGATGCACCGCGCCGGTCTCGATCCGGCCGCCAATCTCGATGGCGTCGAGCCGATTACGGCCTTGTCCGATCGTTACCAGGCCTTTCTCGGCACCACGCAGGCGGCGGCCGAGCTTGGCCTCTCGACCGCGGATTTCACGTCCGCGGTGAACGACGGCCATCGCCAGGTCCGCTCGCTCGCGACCCGGCTCGATCAGGGCAGCGTGTCGCGCGAGGAGTTCGAGGGCCGCTTTGCCGAGCTGGTCGACGCCTTGACCGACCAGAGCGTCATCAGCCTCGATCAGCCGAAGCCGATGATGGCGCCGCAGCCCCCGGCGCATGAGCAGTACCGACGGCGCGAAGTCCAACCGCCAGTCTATCACGAGCCGCCGCGCCGGCGCGCGCCCAACTACAACTACAACAACTACAACAACAACTATCGGTGAGCGGGGAGCGCCCACGTACCGGGCGTGCCGCGCCGGCACGCCTGCCGGCGGCGATCCGCCGAGCGAACGAAAGCGACGCGCCGCAGATCCTGCGGCTGGTCGAAGATGTCGTCGCCGAGGTGTACGGTCACCTGTTCGGCGGCGAGCGGCCGCCCGCTCCCGACGGATCCGAGCCCTGGGCCAGCGGCTGGGTCGCCGAAGATCGCGGCAGCATCGTCGGCGTCGGCCTTGCGCCCGACGATTGGCTCGACGATCTCTGGCTCGCCCGCGCATACCGCGGCCGCGGCCTCGGCGCCGCGCTGCTCGCTTGCCTTGAAGCGCAGATCGCCGAACGCGGTCATGCGCAAGCCTGGCTCGGCGTGGTCGCCGGCAATAGTGCCGCTCGGCGCTTCTACCTCGACCATGGCTGGCAGGAGGTCAGCACCTATCCACACGAGCGCTGGGGTTTTGAAATGGTGGATATGACGAAACCGCTGCGACCTTAGGCGGCCTTTATGGCCGCATCTTCACCGCCCGCGACGGCCCGGACCGCGGCTTGACGCAACGGTGTTTCTGCTGCAAATCGCACGCGCGTGTGCCGGCGCGGCGAGGGCTTGCATGACTGTTTCGTCGGAAGCGAGCGCGCCTGCAACGCACGGCCCGCTTGCAATCGACATCGCCATTCCGCTCGCCATCGATCTCGATGGAACATTGATATTGACGGACTCGCTTGTTGAAAGCTGCGTCCGTCACTGTTTCCTGCATCCGCTTGCTGCGCTGCGCAGCCTGCCTGCGCTGGCGCAGGGGTGGGCGGCATTCAAGCGACGGGTGGTCGAATACGGATTGCCCGATCTCACCGCCATACCGCAGCGGCGTGAGCTGATCGACATCCTGCGCGCCGAACGCGCGCGCGGCCGCAAGCTGCATCTCGTGACCGCGGCGGATCAGAAAGTCGCCGACATGTTCGCCGAAATCTTCGGCTTTTTCGACACGGCGCGGGGCAGCGACGGCCGCGTCAATCTGAAGGGGACCGCGAAGCGCGAGTTTCTGTTGGGCCGCTTTGCTGAAGGCTTCGTCTATGCCGGCGACAACGCCGTCGACCTGCCGGTCTTTGCCGCGGCGCGAGGCGCCATTCTGTGCGATGTCGACGCCGCCACGGCGGCGGCGGTCGGCCGGGCCGGCACGCCGATCCTCGCCGATCTGCGCCGCCCCGCGCGCGGATTTGCGGTCTGGCTGCAAGCCATCCGGGCGGTTCAATATTCGAAGAACGTCCTGATCTTCGTGCCGCTGATCGTGGGGCACGCCTTCGGCAATATCGGGAACATCGTCGCGGTGTCTGCCGGATTTCTCATATTCTGCGCCATGGCGTCGGGGACCTACATCGTCAACGATCTCGCCGATCTCGACGCCGACCGCCGCAACCGCGTCAAGCGCAATCGTCCGTTTGCGAGCGGCGCAATCCCGGTGGCCTGCGGCCTCGCGATCGCGCCGCTCATGATCCTGGCGAGCCTGGTTGCGGCGTATCTGCTATCGCCCGGGTTCGCGCTGGCGCTCGTCGCGTACCTGGCGCTGACGCTCGCCTATTCGTTTCGATTGAAGCGCGTAGCGCTGCTCGACGTGTTCGTCATCGGGGTCCTGTTCACGCTGCGCATCGTTGCCGGCGCCGCGATCCTCGGCCCGGAACAGTCGCCGTGGCTGCTCGCCTTCGCGCTGTCGTTTTTCATATCGCTGGCCACGGCCAAACGGCACTGCGAGATCATGCGCGCCGATCATGCGCAGCTCGACGAGATCGCCGGCCGCGGCTACCTGCCGGCGGACTGGCCGCTGACGCTGACCTTCGGCATCGGCACCGGCCTCGTCTCGGTCCTGATCATGCTGCTCTATCTCGCCAACGACGCCACGCCGTCCGGCTTCTACAACCACACGGCCTGGCTCTACGCCATCCCGGCCCTGGTGTCGCTGTGGCTCATGCGCATCTGGCTGTTGAGCAACCGCATGATCCTGGACGAGGATCCGGTCGTGTTCGCGCTGAAGGATCCGACCAGTCTCGCGCTCGGCGTCACGACTGTGGTCTGTTTTATCCTGGCCCTGTGAACGCCGCTCGTTGCTGCCGGAGGTCGATCAGGGCGTCGCCGGCTTGCGGCCGACAACCAGAAACTGCTTGCCGAGAATGCGCCACGCCACGGGCAGCTTGAGATAGCAGGCGATCAGGAAGGGCGCTCGCGGCAAGGCCGAGCGGGTGGTGTAGGGCAGGAAGCGCGGGATGATCGTCTCCACGTCGTAGCCCGCCTGCACCAGACCTTCCTCGAGCGAGAGGTGCGAGAGCGGCAGATAGTGATCGTAGAAATCCCAATATTGCGCGGCGAGATAGCGGATGTTGGGGCCCATGATGACGAAGCGGCCGCCTGCCTTGAGCATGCGGCGAACCTCGGCGAGGACGCGGTCGCACTCCTCCTTGGTCTTGAGATGCTCCAAAAAATTCGACGTGAAGACGACATCGACGCTGCCGTCGGCGACGGCGGCAACGTCGTCGGCGGCCGACTGGAAGAATTCGACGCCGGGTTCGAGGAAGTTGCGGGCGTCCGGATTGAGATCGATCGCGATCTTCCGGCGGGCGCGGATATTATTGATGAACTCGCCGTAGCCGCAGGCGAGGTCGGCGACCACAAGGTCATGACCGATGAGGTCCTGAAAGTAGCGCTCGCACAGCGTCTTCCAGATCTTCATCTTCTGCGGCCGCTCGCTCTCCTTGAAGCGAAACCGATAGAGCGCTGCAAGATTCGGCATGACTTCGTCGTCCCTGCCTCATGCGCCTTGAAAGGTGATGAACTTGTGCAATGCGAAATTGACGAACACCGGCAGCAGGATGGCGATGCCGTGGCCGAGCGCCAGCGCGGCCTGCTGCGACATGTATGCCGGGAAGAGCCATTCGCCGAGCACATAGGCGGCGACCCAGACGAACGGGAAGGCGCCGATATTGATGAGAAAGAAGAAGAACATCTCGGCTTCGACCGACCGCTCGCTGTAGGGGAAAACGTAAGCCCTGTTGAGAACGAACGCGACCAGGATGCCGACCAGATAAGCGAGAACGATCGCCCAGCCATAGCTCATGAACGCATTGAATGCGAATCTGCTGAGCCAATGAAGCACCACCGCGATGCCGCCGACCACGAGGAAGCGCGCGAACTGCTGCGAGAAATAGAGCGCTATGATGCGACGCGCGGCGATCATGGCTCGATCCCGGCCGCCATCATCTTGCCGAACCGCACGCTTTCGGAAATCCCGCGATCCTCGGGATAATAAAAGCAGGTGTCGGCGATCTGCAGGCCGCGGATCGAGGTTTGCACCGGCGGCAGCATGGCGGCAAAGCCGGGCGGGCATACCGGCTGGGCATGGCGCAGCCTGGAGACCTGGCAGGCGATCACGTCGCCGTCGCCGAGTGCGGGGTTGAGAAGCTTGAGATAGCCGAAGCCTTCGTTGCGGAAGAAGGCGTCGTCGCGCGCGAATTTCGGATGGCCGGCCGGCATGTAATACGGAATGTAGACGACGCTGGCGCCGGTCGGCCGCAGGTTGGAGAATTCGACGACGCCCGGTATCTCGAAGCGCGCGTCGGAGATGTTGACCCAGAAATGCGGCGTCACCGGCCGCTTGAGCCGGAACACGACGCAGACCACGCCGATATTGGCGATGGCGCCGTAGCGCGCCCGCTCCGCCGCCGGCAGGTCGGGAACGAGCGGCGCCACATAGGGCGTCGGAACCGTGCAGATCACGGCATCCGCCGACAGCGTTTCGCCGCCGGCGACGACGCCGCGCACGCGCCCGGCGCTCGTGTCGATGCGCGAGACGGCGCTGCGCAGCCTGATGGTTCCACCCGCACTTTCGATGGCGCGCACGAGCGCACGCACCAGCGTCTCGGAGCCGCCGTCGATGTAGCCGAGCTCCTCCTGGAACAAGGAGCGCCGCGACGTGCCGACCCGCTTGATCCGGGTCCAGATCCAGGCCGCCGAGATATCGTCGGCGTATTCGTAGAACTTGTAACGGAACAGCGGCTCCCACAGCCGGTCGTAGACCTTGCGGCCGCACCAGCCGATGATCCAATCGCGCGCCGAGACGTTTTCGAGGTTTTGCGCGCTGCGCCGCCACGCCGCCGTGAACATCATGGCGCCGTAGCGCAGCTTCGCCGCCAGCGACAGTTTTGGAAACCGCAGCAGCGACAGCGGGTCGCCCCACGGATAGAGGCGGCCGTCCACATAGAAGCCCATCGAGGTCGGTACCCAGCGCATCGCGTCGCCGAGACCGAGCTCGGCGAGGAGCTCGAACGTCGCGTGGTCGCTCTTGCAGACGAAATGATAAAATCGTTCGATCGACACGCCGGCGAGATCGGTATGCGCCGCCATGCCGCCCGCCACCGGGGCGGCCTCGAGCACGGTCACGCTGTGGCGCGCTTTCGCGGCGTGATAGGCGGCGGCAAGACCCATGGCGCCCGCTCCGACGACGACGACGCGAGCCATGTTCAGAACTCCAGCACGATCTTCGAGTAGACCGGATCGTTGAAGGTCTGCTCGAGCGCGGCACGAAACGGCGTCGGCCGCACGCCGAAAATGCCGGGCCAATCGATCACCTCGAAGATATCCGGCGTGGCGAGCGCCTCGAGCTGTTGGGTGGTGAACGGCGGATCGTCGCGCACGCGGCCATAACCGTACAGCAGCAGCCAGAACAGGCCGTACGGGATCGGCACGAGGGCCGCGCGTGCATGCGTCACCGCCTTGATCGCGCGAATAAGGTCGATGTAGTCGATGCGCTCGAGGCCGGTGATATTGTAGGCTTGTTGCTGTGGGCGGCGTTCGATGCAGGCCATGATGATGTCGCAGACGTCGCCGACATAGAGCGGCTGGCGAAGATAACGGCCGCGGCCCGGGATCGGAAACACCGGCGTGCGCTGCATGAAGCGCGCCAGCCAGCCGAGATGCTTGCGATCGAACCAGCCGAACATCAGCGTCGGCCGCAACACCACGACCGGCAGGCCGCTGGCGAGCATCAGCTGTTCCTGCTCTTCCTTCGATTGCGTATAGAGATCATCGGCCGCGGAATTCACGACCGACGAGCTGATGTGGACCACCGTGGGCGCGCGCGGACGAAGCGCCTCGACTAGCCGCCTGGTCGCGGCGACGGTGTTGGCGGCAAACGCCGCGGGGTCGAGGCCGCCGATCTGGGCGTGCGCGATGATCGCCACGTCGGCGTCCGCCACCGCGCTCTGCCAGTCGTTCGAGGTCGCGAGGTCGGCCGCGATGACCGTGATGTCGGGATGGAGCCGGCGCAGCGTCGCGGTGTTGGCCGGATGCTTGTCGATGGCGACGATGCGATCGTAGCCGCGCGCCTTGAGCCGCGGCACAAGATTTTGACCAACGAGCCCGGCGGCACCGGTCAGGACAATCTTGGGCGACGGCATCTTTGCGGATTCAGATCTTGAGTCGCTTGAACACGAACCATGGCAGGTGGCGGATGACGGTCATGATAGGCCGCCAGAACCAGGGCGCATAGACCACCCGCTGGTTCGCCGTCACGGCCCGCTCGATGCTCGCGGCGACCTGGTCGGGCGTCGCCCACAGCGGCCCGCGCTTTGGAATCGAGGCGGTCATCGGCGTGTCGACCAGGCCGGGCTTCACCATCGTTATTTGGACCGGCGTTTGGTCATATTCCTGGGCGAGCCCCTCGAGCAATCGATCAAGGCCGCCCTTGGCGGCGCCGTAGATGAAATTGCCGGCGCGGCCGCGGTCGCCGGCGACGGAGCCGATGACGATGAGCGCGAGCGGCGCATCGGCCGGGCGGTTCTTGAGCAACGCCAGCGTCCACAGGGCAGGGCTGACGAAATTGATTTCGAGCATGCTTCGTGCGGCGGCGAGGTCGCGCTCGGATTTCTGCTGGTCGCCGAGCTCGCCATAAGCGATGACGGCTTCGTCGAAGCCGCCGAAGCGGGCCTGTACGGCGCTCGCGAGAGTCTCGACCTGATCGAGTGCCGCAAGCTCTCCGACAAAAGTGTCGGCCGATGCCGCGCCGCGGGCGAGGAGATCGGCGGCGACTGCCGCGAGGCGGTCCTGGTGCCGGCCGAGGAGGACGAACGCCGCGCCCTGCACCGCGCGCCGGCGTGCATAGGCTTGCGCAATGGCCGAGGTGGCGCCGAGGATAAGGATGCGGCGCGGCGGGCTCATGCGGCCTCGACGGTGACGCGGCGCCAAAAGTCCGACATCACGGCGGGATCGCGCTGCGCCTCGACCTTGCGCCACGCCGGATAGCCGGCACGAAACGCCGCGGCTGACATCGTGGCGTCCTTGGCGGGATAGAGCCGTCCGCCCGCCGCAACCACGATCTCGGCCAGTGCGGCGAGCAGGTCGCGCGTGGTGGCGCCCTTGTTCGGAAAATCGAGCGCCAGCGTCGCGCCGGGCATCGGAAACGACAGCACGCCCGGGGACGCCTGCGTGCCGAACAATTTTAGCACCACGAGAAACGAACCTTCGCGGCGCGCCGCGGTGAGGTCGAGGAGCTTGCGCACGGTGTCCGGCGCCGACGCCATCGGCACGACCGATTGATGCTGGAAGAAGCCGCGCGACCCGTACAACCGGTTCCACTGACCCAAGGCGTCGAGCGGATAGAAGAAGCTGTCATAGTGCACGGTCCTCGCACCGAGCGCCCACGGCCGACGCCGATAGAGCGTGTTGAACAGGCGGATGGTGTGGGCATTGAGGAGCGCCGCCGGCGCATCGACCGGAACAGTCTTGCGCACCGGACCGTGCACGGCAAAGCCGCCAGTCTCGGCATGGCGCCCGCGCATGAACAAGCCTTGCCCGGTGCTGCCACCGCGGGCGAGGCAATCGACCCAGGCGACGGTGTAGGGCCAGGCGCGGCTCTCCTGTGCGAGGCGGAAGAAGGCGTCGAGATCCGCCATCGGCAGCGTTTCGACCTCGATGAAGGATGAGCCGATGCGCATGAGTTGCAGCTCGACCCAAAGGATCATTCCGGTAAGCCCAAGGCCGCCGATGGTCGCGGCGAACAGGTCGGCATTCTCGGTGCGCGTCAAGGTGAGCACTTCGCCGGATGAGCGCGCCAGACCGAGGCTCAGAACATGCGCGCCGAAGGTGCCGACCAGCTCGTGGTTCTTGCCGTGGACATCGTTGGCGACGGCGCCGCCCAGCGTGACGAACTTGGTGCCGGGCGACACCGGCGTGAACCAGCCGTGCGGGACGCTCACCTGCAGCAGCCGGTCGAGCGACGTGCCGGCCTCCGCCTTGACGATGCCGCTTGCGCGGTCGAAGGCGATGAAGCGATCGAGCAGGCCGGTGGCGATCAGCCGGCCGTTCTCATTGAGGCAAACGTCGCCATAGGAGCGGCCCATGCCGTAGCAGAGCACGGCGGGCTCGGCGCGCGTCAACGCGCCGCGCGCGATATCGGCGAAGGCCGGACGCACGACGCGATGGGGCGCCTTGCGCAAACGTCCCCAGGCCGTCACCGACTGCATTGGCGAGGGCGCCGCTTCCATGGCCTGGGACATTCCGTTGCGCACCGAGCTGTGCCCTAGCGCGGGCTGAAATAGGCGGCGCACGATCCCGGCACGCTGGTCGGCGGAACGAGATTGGCGTGCTGCGCCCATTTGCCGATGAACTGCGTCACCAGGACATCGAGCTGCGGCGGATATTGGTTGGGGCTGCCACGGCGACAATCGACTACGGCGCCGATCGGCAGTCCGCCCATGAGGGCGTCGGGATCGTCGAGAAATTTCCTGGCCTGCTCGGGCGTGGCCCAGCCCGGCAGCGCGACGCTCTTGCGCTCGGCGTAATAGGGGATTTCCGAGCTCCAGTCGGTGCCGAACACGATCAGACTCGAAGCCGGCGGCGTCGAATTTTTGACCAGCAGGGCGGCCTGGTACCAGGGGTTGTCGCGCAGCGGCGCGGTCGCCTGGATCCATTCGTGCGCGGTGAAGCGCACCGCCGCCCCGGCCAGCAGCACGACCACGACGAACGCCGCGACGAGCGGCCGGCCCGCGGCGACCACCTCGGACAAGAGGAAGCCGACCGCCGCGATGACGAAGATCGCGTTCGCGGTCGCGTAGTAATCGTGGACCATGTAGAGGTTTGTGAAGATCGCGATCGGAAGGAGGAAAAGGACCAGGCAGGCAACGGCCAGCACGGTGCGCCGGCTCAACGGCCGGACGCAGACGATGCACAGCAGGAGCGCAGGCCAGCCGTAGCCCAGGCTGTCCCACAACATGCGCTTCGGCACGATGTCGAACCACAGGGCGGTGCTGATCCGCTGCGCCCAGGTGCCAAAAACCCAATTTTTGAGCGACGCCGCGGTGAGGAAGGCGCCGAACGTGTTGAGGACCTTCACGTCGTCCGAATATTTCGACCAGGCCACGCCAACCGCAAGCGCGACCAGCACGCCCGTCGTGCCGAACAGAATGAGCGGCGTGAGCAGCGTGCGCCTGCGATAAAGCTCGGCGAGGCCAAGCAGGCCGTAGCCGGCGACGAATGCGGGCCAGCTCGTGAACTTGGCCAGCGCGCCGAGCACGCACAGCGGAACAGACAGCAGCAGTAGCGCGTAGGAGCGCTTGCGCGAGCCTTCGATCACGCACATCAGCCACGCGGTCATGAAGAACAGCGCGCAGGTCTCGACCATGAAGGTGCGCGACCAGAACAGATAGAGCGGCGAGGCGAGAGCGAGCAGCAGGAACAGTCGCGGCGCCAGCCAGTCGCCCGGAACCAGCAGCGCCACGATCCTCGCGCCGCACCACACCGCGCCGCAAAAGAACGCGACGCTGACGATGCGGCCGGCGGCGTCGAGCTCGAGCCCGGTGGCGCCGGTCAAGAGCGCGACAAAGAACTGATAGACCGGTGCCTCGAGCGGCAGCGCCCACGGCGCGCCGAGAACCGGCGTCAGATAAAGCGGAAAGGCGTGGTCATGCAGGATCGAGTAGACATTGATCGCGGTCTGCGTCTGCCGGAAACCGAAGGAGTCGATGATGGGCGCGAACAAGGTCAGCGCCGTGAACACGAGGAGCCACGCCAACGCGATGCCGATCGCGAGCGACAGGCCAACGGAACTCCAACGCGACCACGCCTTCATCGCGGCGCCGTCGAGCGGAGCGGCCGTCAAGTTGCCTGCGTCTCGCAACGCGCTCACGCGGTTTCGCTCCAGATTCTTCAGGAATGATCGATTTTTTGAGGTGCGCCCGCCATTGTAGACGCAAGGGCTGCGCTTGCCAATGTTCCGGCCGCGCGCGCAGCACGGCCGCGCGTCGGCACGCCGTCAGCGCTTGCACAGCCCGCTTTTGAGCTCCCAATCCGCGCTACCGCGGGCGACGGCGACGACGTCGTAATAAAGCCGCTGGCTGGGATCGTCCTTCGACATGAAGGTGATCTGGCAGAGAAACCGGCCGTCCTTCGGCGGGTCGCAGCCTGCTTCGAGCACCTTGAGGCCCTTGTCATGAAGCGCGCTGCCGCTTGCCGCTTCGCGTTCGTAGGCCGATTGAATGATCGCGACGTTCGGCACCGGCGCCGGAACCGGCGCAACGCCGCACGATGCGCCGAACAGGGAGCAGACCCAGAGCATCAGATTGGTCAGGCCCATTACGATTCCTTGTGCCCTGCAAACTCCGCACTTGCGTTGCGGGCGTTCATCCGAGCACGGACTTTTGCGCGCTTCAAATAGCATACTTTCCGTCGGCCTGCATCGCGCGCTCCCGTCATGCGCGAAGCCGGCGACATTCTGGAACTCGACTAATTCCAGACAATCACACTTTGACGCTGCACGTTTGCCGGTTCATCCATTGCCGTGTGCACCGGCTTCACGCATACTCGACTCTCTCGCGCACTGCTTTTTGTTCGCCTGGGCTCGGCAGCCGTTCGCTGATCCGCGGACAACATGGTGGAGGCGTTGAAGCAATGGCTCTTGCCGGATAGCGGGGCCAAATGCTCGAACGGCGATGGTTGGGCGCACTGAGCGCCGTCGCGGCGCTGTTTTTCTGCGGAGCGAGCGCCGAGGCCGGCGACTACGTCGAACCGGCGGTGTTCGCCAGTTCCAACGGGCTGCTCAATCTTCTGGTGATCGCGCTGCCGCAGCCGGTGCCGAGCATCTCCTATACGCCGCTCGACAACAGCGGGGTGCTCAATCCGATCGGCTGGGTCTATCAGATCTGTCCGATGGCGTCGGCGCTGCCGAACAATCAATGCCCGGCCGGCGCACCGACCGTTTCGGACTACGGCGGCGTTCGGCTCGCGCTGCAGCAGGGCGACACGCTGCAGATCCGGCTGGTGAACCAACTGCCGGCGCTCGATCCAATCAAGGTCCAGCATGTGGTCAACCCGGGCGACGCCAACCTGCCGCTTAACCTGACCAACCTGCACACGCACGGCCTGATCGTCGAGCCGCGCGCGCCGACGCTCAGCAACCCGACGTTCGGCGATTACGTTTTCGTGCAAATCTACAATTCCGCGAACGGCACGCCGGTGCCGCAGGGAACGCATCAGCACGGCTCGATCGTCAAGGATTACGCCGACTACCAGATCCAGATTCCAGCGAACCACCCCTCGGGCGCCTATTGGTTCCATCCGCACGTGCACGGTCTTGCCCTCAATCAGGTGTCGAGCGGCCTCGCCGGCATCATCTCGGTCGGCTCGGCAGGCAATTACGCGGTCGGCGACGTGTCGGGAACGCCGTTTCCGGACGGCAGCGTGCGCCACCTGATTCTCAAGGACATGCAGGTGCTGGCCGCGAACCCGGCCCAGATCTTCTCCAATGGAACGGCACCCGCGATCGATGGCGAGGTGCTCAACCAGCAGGCCTCGCCGTTCTGCACCCAGTATCCGGTCAACCCGACGCGGGATCCGCGACTGGGCTCGTGCCCGGGCGCGCCGCCGGTGACCAAGCCGTCGACCACGCCGCCGTCCAAGCCGTACCACCGCGAGACGTGGGGCGGCGGCAGCGGCGCCGACTACCGCGGCGGCGTCTGGTATTTCACGATCAACGGCCAGCAATACCCGACGATAACGGTCACCGAAGCCGACGGCGAGCTGTGGCGGCTCACCAACGCGTCGGGCAGCCTGACTTACGACCTGCAACTGACCGACAATTCTACCCAGACGCCGATCATCATGCAGCTCGTCTCAATCGATGGCGTCAGCATCAGCGTGCCGCCGGCAACCGCGCCCGACACCGTGGTCAAGCTCGCCGGCACGCGGTTCACGCCGGTCGCTTGCCCGCCATCAACGACCGTCGGCATGACGTCGACTCCGGTCTGCGTCAGTCAGTTCACCATGATGCCGAGTTCGCGCGCCGAGGTCTGGGTCATCTATCGCGACCAGAACGGCAACATCGTCACGCCGCCCTCAGGCGCCAGCGCGACCTTCCAGCAGATCGGCATCACCACGGGCCCGGCAGGCGATCCCTGGCCGCAGATCAATCTCGCCAGCGTCCAGTTCGCGCCGACCGGTCCGCGCCAGTTGACGCGGTACGCCCTCGACGTTCGCGGCCAGGCGAGCGCGATCAATCAGGCCAAGGGCATCCTGAAGGCGCGCGTCCCCTATGCCAGCGCGGCGCCGCTGCCGATTGGCTGCAAGCCGCTTGCGGCCGGGCATCACCGCCGCATCTTCTTTGGATTTCCCGACACCACCGACCCGGACGTGTTCGGACTGGGTTACGAGGAAGTCGACCAGAACGGCGCCGTGATCCCCGACACCGAGATCCCCTTAACGGCGTTCGATCCGACGGCAAACACCATCTGCATTCCGCTCGGGCCCGGCCAGACGCCGGTCACCGAGACCTGGGAACTGGTCAACCTCGCCACCGAGAACCACAACTTCCACATCCACCAGACGCGCTTTAGCCCCGCGGACGTGCTGCAATCGCCGACGTCGATCACGCCGACGCCGCAGATTGTCGAGGACAACCTGCCACTGCCGGTCGCGATCGCGATCGCGTCGACGGTCGGCATCAATCAGTACGGCTATTGCACGATTGCGCAGTGGCGTGACGGCGACTGCACGTCGACGCCGGTGCTCGTCAACATACCGTTCTCGCAAGTCGGCCAGTTCGTCTATCACTGCCACATCCTGGCGCACGAGGACGGGGGCATGATGGCGAAGATCCAGGTGGTGCCGTCGCCGTCCCCGATCAACAACGCCACCCACGACTTCAACGGCGACGGCAAGAGCGACATCGCCTGGGCGGACAGCGGCGGCGACTACGCGATCTGGCTCATGAGCAGCGGCCAGATCGCCGCGTCCGGCCAGCTCGTCACGCTGCCCGGCAATTGGCAGCTTTCCGGCCAGCGCGATTTCAACGGCGACGGCACGGCGGACTGGCTGTGGCGCGACACCAGCGCCGGCACGGTGGCATTGTGGGAATTGAACGGCTTGCAGGTCCTCGCCACCGGCAGCTTCGGCAGCGTCCCCGCCAACTGGTCGATCGTCGGCACCGGCGACTTCAACGGCGACGGCATCGGCGACATTCTCTGGCTCGACAGCGACACCAATACCGCCGCGGTCTGGCTGATGAACGGCCTGGGGCTGCCGCAGAGCGGCAACATCGCGGTGTTTCCCACGACCTGGACCATCGCCGGCACCGGCGACTTCAACGGCGACGGCAAGAGCGACATTCTTTGGCGCGACACGACCGCCGCCACGGTCGGCGTGCTGCTCATGGACGGCGAGCAATATACCCAGAACGAAAGTCTCGGCGCCGTGCCCGACAACTGGACCATCGTCGGCACCGGCGACTTCAACGGCGACGGCATGCCCGATATTCTCTGGCGCGACAGCAATACCGGGACGGTGGCGATATGGCTGATGAACGGCTTGCAGTTGGCGCAGAGCGTCAATCTCGGCGCGGTGCCGAGCACCTGGAACATCGCTGAGACCGGCGATTTCAACGGCGACGGCACCTCCGACATCCTGTGGATCGACACCACCGGCAATGTCGCGATCTGGTTCATGAAAGGCGGGCAGATCTCCTCGAGCGCCGGCATCGGCAATGTCGGCACGACCTGGAGCGTGCAGGGCGCCAACGCCGACTGACTTCGGGCCGGCCGCGCCAGCCTCGCCTCAATGGCGCGCCGGTGCGGCCAACGCATTGTAGCGCTCGATGACCTCGCGCGGTGTCGCTGCGGCACGCGCGATTGACGCCACGACCGCCGCGCCGTCGACCGGGCTCATCTCGATGCCGAGTTTTGCGGCGTCGTCGAGCACCGCGGCGTCACGGCACATCGCCATGAAGGCCGCTTCGAGCGCCGCGGCGCGATCCGCCGGCACGCCGGGCGGCGCCGCGAACGGCAGCGAGATCGAAAATTGCAGGTCGGCGAAATCGAGCAGCGCGCGCTCGGGCGCGTCGCTCGCCAGCTCGTGGCCGGTCGGGATTTCGGGAAAGTCCGCCAGCCGGCTGGCGCGGCCGAACTGCGCCAGCGCGCGCAACGCGTTGTGGCTCCACAGGTCGCGCTGGCCGGTGCGCACCGATGAGAAGCCGATGATCTGGCCGTCGATCTCGCCGCTCTGCATGGCGAGGAACATCGGCGCCGCGCCGGTATAGCCGCGCACCACCTTGATGTTGAGGCCAAGGATGTCCTTAGCGATGGTGGCGAAGATGAAGTTGCTCGAGGCCGCATTGTCGCCGCCAAGCGTGATCGATTGGCCGCCCGCCTTGAGCGCGCCGACCGAGGTGACCGGATTGCTCGCCATCACCAGCATCAGATAGGCATCCTTGGCGTAGGACGAGAGGCTACCGAGCCAGGTGAATTTCTGCGGATCAAAATTGACGTTGGGGTCGCCCTGGATGGCGAGCATCGGCACCGCGCGTTCGAGCTTGGCGATGACCGAGCCGTCGTGTTCGAACACGTTATAGAGCCGGTTGGCGGCGGCGATGCCGCCGGCGCCCGGCTGGTTCTGCACCACGATGTTCGGATTGCCGGGAATGAAGCGGCCGAGATAGCGCGCCACGAAACGCGCCGAGATGTCGTTGATGCCGCCCGGCGAGGAGCCGACCACCATGGTGAGCTGGCGGCTCTTGTAGAACTGCTCGACCGATTGGGCGTTGGCGCGCGGCGGCGCCGTGGCGGTGGCGGCAACGGCGCAGAGGATCGCCAGCGCGGCGTGAAACTCTTTCCTCATCCGGCCAACATCACGGGAATTCCGCGAGCAGGCGCCCGAACCCCTTGACCGGCTGGCGCACGTGCAGCCGCTTCTGGATCTCCCAGACCCGCGCCGGCACCGGATGGACCACGGGCACCTGCAAATCCTGCTCCAGCATGTCGATGATATCGAGCGTGCGCCAGCCGGAGCCGAGCATGTAGATGGCGTCGGCACCTTTCGCCTTGAGGAAATTCCTTTTGATGTGGGCGTAGACCTGCTCGCCGGCGAGGTTTTGCACCTCGCGAAACGGCACGTCGATGCCCGCCATGTCGCGCACTTCGAACCCCGCGTCGCCGAGATATTTGGCGAACACGGCATTGAGCTTTGGCGGAAAGTAGGTGGCGCCGACGATGCTCTTGGCATGAAGCGCGTTGAGCGCATTCACGTGGTTCTGCGCCACGCTCATGATCGGCACCTTGTATTTTTGTTCCCACGCCGCGACGATTTTCGCTTCGCCGTCGCGGCCCAACACCATGAAAGGCGGCGCGCCGTGCGGGTGGATGAGATCGCATTGCTGCTCGGCCAATACCGCGACGAGCTTCTCGTAGTGCGGCATCATGGTCTCGAACTCGTCGGTCGTGCCGCGCCGGATGTCGAGGAAAAGCGGGATGAGGCCGATGCCTTCCGGCAGCAGCCGGCAGACTTCCTCGGTGACGCCGGGCCGCATGGTCGGGTTGATCATGCCGACCACGCCGCGCCAACTGGAAAACGCCATGGCCGAAACCTTTTTGCTGCGCGCGAAACTGCGCGAATGACGAAGCGGGGTTCGATTGTAGGAAGGCTTGTCGGCAAAGTTTGGCGGCTGGCGTGCCGCGGCGTCTTCCGGATGGCCGCGATTCGCCAGGGTCGGCGCGAGGCAAGTTCATATTTTCTAAGGTATGTCAAAGAGGAATTGTGGCAACAGCGCCTATTCGCCGCTATCGATATTTTCTCTCGTCTTTGTTATTGCCTGCCGCGCATTTTTTTGCCACATTTGCGCGGGGATAACCCACTCCACAGGGAGAAAAGCATGCTAAAAACCGTGAGTGCGCTACTGGTCGCGGGGGTACTTTCCGCGGCCGCATACGGGACCGCCAATGCGGCGCCAATCGCGCCCCTGCCGACGGCAGTGAAGGCGGATACCGGTGTCGTCACCGACGTCCGGTGGTGCCATTGCCATCACTACTGGCGGCACCACTACTACTGGCGGCGCCACTACTACTGGGGCGGCTACCCCTACTATTGGGGCGGCTGGGGTCCCTGGGGTTATGGCGGCGGCGGCTGGTGGGGCTGGGGCGGCGGCTGGGGCGGCGGCCCGTGGGGCTGGCACCATCGCTGGTGGTGGTAGTTTCCACACCTTGACGTCACTCTGCTAGCGCCGGCTTCCGGCGAAGACCAATCCCGCCGGATTCCCGCTGTGGCGAATGATTTCCCTCCCCCGTAAACCCGGGGGAGGGCGATCGCAGGCTTAGATAGAGAATCCAGGCAAAATCGTCTGCTCCTCGGTGGCCGGGGGGCGCCTTGGGTGGGCGGTTTTGCCTCTCGCGTTGCCGCCGCGACGCCGCGCCCTTCATCCCTTCACACATATCCAATCACACAGCTGCGACTCGCGCTCTCCGTAATCAGGCAGAGTGCAAGCGGTTCCCACCGCCGTCCGTGAGCGCATTGCGATTCGGCCCGCGGACGCCCCGCGCCGCGACGAGGCCGGGCTCACGACCCGGCGGACGCGGAGAGGGAGTTCTCAGCCCCGATACAACGGCTCGGGCTGCGTGAAGAAGCTCCACAGGATGTGATAGACGAGCGCGTAATTCTTCTGCTGGAAGCTCGCATGCGAGATGCCCGGCATGACGGCGAAATGCTTGTCGGGATTGGGCAGCCGCTCGAAGAACGCCATGAGGTCGGCAAAGCCGGCGATGCCGTCCCATTGGCCGCGCATGATCAGGGTCGGCGCGGTGATCTTCGTCGGATCGATCACTGGAAGATGGGCGCACATGTCGACATAGGTGCCGGTCGGCACCGAAGTGTCGAGCGCGACGACGGCATCGGCGAAGGCGTCGATCACCTTCTCCTCCGCGGTGCCCGGATGATCGCGGTCGAAGATCGAATGAATAAAGGCCTTGTCGATCGGTCGCCGGTTCTTGGTCTTGAACTCGGGGAGCTTCTTGCGCCGCTCGGCGAGCGTCGGCGAGCCTTCGCCGGTCCACACCATGGCATCGAGCGCAAGGCGGGCGATCATGTCGGGATGATGCTGCGCGAACAGGGCCGCGCGCAGTGCGCCCGATGAAATGCCGTAGACCAGCAGCGGACGTTTGCCGCGCCGTTGCGCGATGTAGCTCGCGGCGGCGAAGCAGTCGTCGGCGCCCTGCGCGATCGGCGCGTTGTTGTCGCGATCCTTGGTGGAGCGGCCGTAGCCCTCCATATCGACGCACCAGCAATCGAAGCCGCGGCGCGCGAACCACTCCATCACCGAGGAATCCGGCCGGCCCTCGACATGAAGGTCGAATGTCGGCTGCGCGGCCATCGAGGAGCCGTGCACGAACAGGATGGTGCCGGCGGTGTTGGCCGGATCGCCGGCGCATTTCTCAAACAGGAACAGCCTGACGCCGCCGTCCTTGGTGGTCCAGTGCTCCTCGGCCTTGATCGCACCGCCGGCGTGCTTGGTCGCGTCATTCATTGTCTGCACCTAGTTGATGAGAGCGATGTGGTTGGCCTTGATCAGCTTGGCCCATTTCGCGACCTCGTCCGCCATGTAGGCGGTAAATTGCGGCTGGGTCATCACCATGGGGGTGGCGCCCTGCTGCTCCCAGGCCGTCCTGATGTCGGGCCGGCTGAGGATGCCGGTGATGGTGCGGTTGAGGAGATCGAGGATCGGTTGCGGCGTGCCTTTGGGCGCCATGAAGCCGACCCACTGGCTGAACGCAAAGCCGGGCACGCCGGCTTCGGCGATCGTCGGCACGTCGGGCAGGATCGGCGAGCGGGCGAGGCCGCTGGTGCCGAGCGCGCGCACCATGCCGGACTTGACCAGCGGCGCCATGGTCGGAATCGAATCGAACAGCATCTGGATCTGGCCGCCGAGGATGTCGGTGCGCATGCCGGTCGAGCCCTTATAGGGCACGTGCACGATGTCGATCCCGGTGAGGTTCTTCAACAGCTCGGCGGCCATGTGGTAGTTCGAGCCCGGTCCGGACGAGCCGAAATTGAGCGTGCCGGGTTTTGCCCGCGCCAGCGCCAGCAGCTCAGCCAGATTTTTTGCCGGCACCGCGGGGTGGACCACCAGCACAAGGTCGTTCTCTTCGAGCGGCGCCAGCGGGACGAGGTCGCGCAGCAGTTGATAGGGCTTGTTGGCGTAGAGCGTCTCATTGACCGTTTGGGTACTGCTCGCCATCAGCAGCGTGTAACCGTCGGGCGCGGCCTTTGCGACCAGATCGGTGCCGATCGTGGTGCCGGCGCCCGGGCGGTTCTCCATGAAGAAGGATTGGTGCAACGCCTTGCGCAGCTCTTCGGCGATGTCGCGGGTATAGACATCGGTCGGGCCGCCGGCGCCGAACGGAACGATGACCTTGACCGGACGCGAGGGATAATCGTCCGCCGGGGCGGGGCCGGCCGCGACGGACACGGCCGCCAGCACCAACAGCGCGGCGGCGGGTCGCAAGAAGGCGGCGATCGGCAAGGCCATGTGGGTTTTCCGTGCGCGTTTCCGTAGCTGGCTCAATTCAACGTCACGCCGGTGATGCGGATCACTTCGCCCCAGCGTTGGTATTGCGCGGCGATGTAGGCGGCAAAATCCGCTACCGATTTCGGCTGCGGCTCGCCGCCGAGCCCGGTGATCCTGCTGCGCACCGCCGCCGTCGCCAGACCCTCGTTCACCACGCTGTTGATCCTGGCGACGATGTCGGCCGGCGTGCCGGCGGGCGCCACGATGCCTTGCCAGGAGTCCGGCGGCATGCCCGGATAGCCGAGCTCGTTCATGGTCGGCACGCCGGGGATTTCGGCAATGCGGGCGGGGCTGGTCACAGCGAGCGCGCGCACGCCGCCGGACTTGATGTGCGGCACGATGGCGGTCGTGCCCTCGAACGTCATGTTCATCTGGCCGGCGAGCACATCGATGGTCGCCTGCGCCGCGGATTTGTAGGGCACGAACACGATATTGGAGCCGGTGATGTGCTTGAACATTTCCCCGCTCATGTGCGGCGGCGTGCCGATCACCGCGCCGTAGTTCAATTTGCCGGGATTGGCCTTGGCGTAGGCGACCAGTTCCTTGATGCTGTGGGCGGGGATCGACGGGTTGATCGCGACCACCAGCGGGGCCGAGGAGACCAGCGCGACCGCGGTGAAATCCTTGAGCGGATCGACGCCGGCGTCCTTGTAGAGCTGCGGGCTGATGGCGAGCGAGCCTGCGGTCGCCGCCAGCAGCGTATAGCCGTCGGGCGGGGCGTTGGCCACCGACCGCGCCGCGAGCGTACCGCCGGCGCCGATCCGATTCTCGACCACCACCGGGCCGAGATGATTCGACAGCCATTCGCCAATGATCCGCGCCGCCACGTCCGGCGGCCCGCCGGGCCCGAACGGCACGATGAGCTTGATCGGCCTGTCGGGAAAGCCCGCGGCCGGGGAGGTGTCCGGCAGGCCCGCAGCGATGGCGGCGGCTGCGGCCAAGGCTGCGCCGGTGCCCAAGGCTCGCCAGCTCGTCCTTGCCCCACGCATCGGACTCTCCGTGTGCCGCCGTCACGCAATCGTAACATCGCCGGCGCCGCTAGCATCAACGCGCCAAGGCATCGCGGCAAGTCATCGCGCCAAGGTATCGCGCCACGGTGTCGCGCCAAGTCGCATCGTGCCACGCGACGCACAGGCTGCCTTGCACCTTTTTGTGCACTGCGCTAAGGGTCGCGGCGGTCGGATTGCAGCGCGAATCCGCTGAGATTTGGGGCAGATCAAGCCTCCCGCCGTGCCGCTCTCGCGCACGCGGAACCGCCGCGGCGGATACGTTCCCGACACGGGAGCATGTTCGCCGATGGCCGATCGGAAAGGCTCCCGATGAGTCAATCGACGAGTCAACTGCTGCTCGCCTATCTGCCGCTGGTCGTGTTCATCGGCGTCGCGGTGGTGATCGCCCTTGCGCTCCTCAGCGTCGCTTTCCTGGTGGCCTACAAGCAGCCAGATCCGGAAAAGCTGTCCGCCTACGAATGCGGCTTCAACGCCTTCGACGACGCGCGCATGAAATTCGACGTGCGGTTCTACCTCGTCGCCATCCTGTTCATCATTTTCGACCTCGAAGTGAGCTTCCTGTTCCCGTGGGCGGCAGCGTTCGGTCAACTCGGCGTGTACGGTTTCTGGTCGATGATGCTGTTCCTTGCGGTGCTCACGATCGGGTTTATCTACGAGTGGAAGAAGGGAGCGCTCGAATGGGACTGAGCGAACCCGCGATCGCCACGCCGCGCCAGCAGATTCTCGACCCGCGCACCGGCCAGCCGGTCGGCGCGTCGGCCGCCGCTCGCGCCGGCGGCGCCGACGATGCGTATTTCGGCGATCTCAACCGCGAACTTGCCGACAAGGGCTTCCTGGTCGCCGCGGCCGACGACCTCATCGCCTGGGCGCGCACCGGCTCGCTGATGTGGATGACGTTCGGGCTCGCCTGCTGCGCGGTTGAAATGATGCAGATGTCGATGCCGCGCTACGACGTCGAGCGCTTCGGCTTTGCGCCGCGCGCCTCGCCGCGGCAGTCGGACGTGATGATCGTCGCCGGCACGCTGACCAACAAGATGGCGCCGGCGCTGCGCAAGGTCTACGACCAGATGCCGGAGCCGCGTTACGTGATTTCCATGGGGTCGTGCGCCAACGGCGGCGGCTACTACCATTATTCCTACGCAGTGGTGCGCGGCTGCGACCGCATCGTGCCGGTCGACATTTACGTGCCGGGCTGCCCGCCGACCGCCGAGGCGCTGCTCTACGGCGTGCTCCTGCTGCAAAAGAAAATCCGCCGCACCTCGACCATCGAACGCTGATCATGGACGACACGCTCGATACGCTCGGCAAGACGATCGCTGATGCGCTGCCGTCCTCGGTGACCGGCTACGCGATCGCCTATCGCGAGCTGACCGTGCACGCGCAAGCGCGCGACATCGTGGCGGTGATGCGGTTCCTGCGCGACGACGCGCGCTGTCAGTTCTGCAACCTGATCGACGTGACCGCGATCGACTGGCCGGGCCGCGAGCGGCGCTTCGACGTGGTCTATCACCTGCTGTCGCCGAAGCTGAACGCGCGCATCCGCATCAAGGCCGAGACCGACGAGACAACGCCGGTGCCCTCGATCATCGAGGTGTTTCCCGGCGCCGATTGGTTCGAGCGCGAGACCTATGACCTCTACGGCGTGGTGTTCACCGGCCATCCCGACATGCGGCGCATCCTCACCGACTACGGCTTCGAGGGCCATCCGCTGCGCAAGGATTTTCCGCTCACCGGCTTCGTCGAGGTGCGCTACGACGACGAGCTCAAGCGCGTGGTCTACGAGCCGGTGCGCCTGGCGCAGGAATTCCGCAACTTCGATTTCCTCTCGCCCTGGGAAGGCACCGATTACGTGCTGCCGGGCGACGAGAAGGCGAAGGCGGACAAGCCGGGAGGGCAGGGGTCTTAGATGAAACCGACGCTCAAGACCGGGCTCACCCACCGCTTCGCCTACAAGGTGGCGGAGAACAAGACCGTTCCCTTCACCTTTCCGGAATCGCCCGAGATTGCCGCGATGCCGAAGGTGTTTGCCACCGGCTTCATGATCGTGCTGATGGAGTGGGCCTGCACGCAGCTTCTGGCGCCGTATCTCGATGCCGGTGAAGGCAGCCTCGGCGTGCTTGTCAATGTCAGCCACCTCGCGGCGACGCTACCCGGCATGACCGTGACGGTCGACGTCGAATGTGTCGAGATCGTCGGCCAGCGCGTCGGCTTCAAGATCAAGGCGCACGACGGCATCGATCTGATCGGCGAAGGCCGCCACGACCGCTTCGTCGTCATGTGGGATAAGTTCAACGCAAGGCTCGCGGCCAAGGTCGCGAAAGCGGCACAGGTGGCATGATGGCCGAACCGGCCGCCCGCACTTTCACGATCAACTTCGGGCCGCAGCATCCGGCGGCTCACGGCGTGCTGCGGCTTGTGCTCGAACTCGATGGCGAGGTCGTCGAGCGCGTCGATCCGCATATCGGGCTGTTGCATCGCGGCACGGAAAAGCTGATCGAGCACAAGACCTACCTCCAGGCAATTCCCTACTTCGATCGCCTCGACTATGTCGCGCCGATCAATCAGGAGCACGCGTTCTGTCTGGCGGCCGAAAAACTGCTCGGCATCGAGGTGCCGCGGCGGGCCCAGCTCATCCGCGTGTTGTACTGCGAGATCGGCCGGCTGCTTTCGCATCTGCTCAACGTCACCACGCAGGCGCTCGACATCGGCGCGCTGACCCCGCCGTTGTGGGGGTTCGAGGAGCGCGAGAAGCTGATGGGGTTTTATGAGCGCGCCTCCGGCTCGCGCATGCACGCCGCCTATTTCCGGGTCGGCGGCGTGCACCAGGATTTGCCGCCGAAACTGATCGCCGACATTGCGGCGTTCTGCGATCCGTTCCTCAACGTGTGCGACGATCTCGAGGAACTGCTCACCGAGAACCGCATCTTCAAGCAGCGCAACGTCAATATCGGCGTGGTCAAGCTCGAAGACGCATGGGCGCGCGGCTTTTCCGGCGTCATGGTGCGCGGCTCGGGAGCGGCATGGGATTTGCGCCGGGCGCAGCCCTATGAATGCTATTCCGAGCTCGATTTCGACATTCCGATCGGCATGCACGGCGACAACTACGACCGCTACTGCGTGCGCATGGAAGAGATGCGCCAGTCGGTGCGCATCATGAGGCAGTGCATCGAGAAGCTTAACGGCGCCGACGCGCAGGGCCGCGTCACGGTCGACGACCACAAGATCGTGCCGCCGCGGCGCGAGGAGATGAAGCGCTCGATGGAAGCGCTCATCCATCATTTCAAGCTCTATACCGAGGGCTTCAAGGTGCCCGCCGGCGAGGTCTACGCCGCCGTCGAGGCGCCCAAGGGCGAGTTCGGCGTCTACCTGATCGCCGACGGCAGCAACAAGCCCTACAAGTGCAAGATCCGCGCCCCCGGCTTTGCCCACCTCCAGGCCATGGACTTCATGTGCCGCGGCCACATGCTGGCCGACATCTCGGCGATCCTGGGCAGCCTCGACATCGTGTTCGGCGAGGTCGACCGATGAGCGTGCGCCGCCTCGCCGAGAAGCAGCCGCCGGGCTTCGCGTTGACGCCGCAAAATCTCGACTGGGCGAAGGCGCAGATCGCCAAATTTCCGCCGGGCCGGCAGGCCTCCGCGGTGATCCCGATCCTGTGGCGCGCGCAGGAGCAGGCCGGCGGCTGGCTGCCGCGCAAGGCGATCGAGGCGGTCGCCGACATGCTCGGCATGGCCAATATCCGGGTGCTCGAAATCGCGACCTTCTACACGATGTTCAACCTGTCGCCGGTCGGCAAATTCTACGTTCAGCTGTGCGGCACGACGCCCTGCATGCTGCGCGGCTCGGAGGCATTGAAAAAGGTCTGCAAGCGCGTGATCGGCGAGCAGGACCACGTCACCGACGACGGCGTGTTCTCGTGGACCGAGGTCGAATGCCTCGGCGCCTGCGTCAACGCGCCGATGGTCCAGATCAACTACGACTATTACGAGGACCTCACCGCCGAGACGCTGACGCGCATCCTCAACGACCTCGCGCTCGGCAAATCGCCCAAGCCGGGTCCGCAGATCGACCGCCAGATGTCGGCGCCGGTCGGCGGGCCGGACACGCTCACCGATCCCGCGATCTACGCCTCAGGCGGCAGCGCGCAGCGCTCGGCGGACGGCGCCTTGCACGACAGCGACGCCAAGAAGCCGGGCGAAGCCGCCAACGTCCACGAGGCGGCGGTGCCAAAACCTCCGATCGCCGATGCAACCGAGCGGGGCCGCCAATAATGCTCGCCGACAAGGACCGCATTTTCAAGAATCTTTACGGCCAGCGCGACTGGGGCCTCGACGGCGCTCGCGCGCGCGGCGGCTGGGACGGCACCAAGGCGATCCTGGACAAAGGCCGCGACGCCATCGTCAACGAGGTCAAGGCGTCCGGCCAGCGCGGCCGCGGCGGCGCCGGCTTCCCGACTGGGCTCAAATGGTCGTTCATGCCCAAGCAGTCGGACGGGCGGCCGAGCTACCTGGTGATCAATGCCGACGAATCGGAGCCCGGCACCTGCAAGGATCGCGAGGTGATGCGCAACGATCCGCATCTGCTCATCGAAGGCTGCCTGATCGCCGGCTGCGCCATGGGCGTCAACTCCTGCTACATCTACGTGCGCGGCGAGTTCATCCGCGAGCGCGAGTGCCTCGAGGCCGCCGTGCAGCAGGCCTATGACGCCAAGCTCATCGGCAAGAACAACCTCAACGGCTTCGACTTCGACATCGTCGTGCACCACGGCGCCGGCGCCTATATCTGCGGCGAGGAGACGGCGCTGCTTGAGAGCCTCGAAGGCAAGAAAGGCCTGCCGCGGTTGAAGCCGCCGTTTCCGGCCAATGTCGGCCTCTACGGCTGCCCGACCACCGTCAATAATGTCGAGACCATTGCCCAGGTGCCCGACATCATGCGACGCGGCGCGGCCTGGTTCGCCGGCATCGGCCGGGCGAACAATTCCGGCACCAAGCTGTTCTGCATTTCCGGCCATGTCGAGCGCCCGTGCAATGTCGAGGAGACGATGGGCATTCCGCTGCGCGAGCTGATCGAACGGCACGCCGGCGGCGTGCGCGGCGGCTGGGGTAACCTGCTGGCCGTGATCCCGGGCGGCTCGTCGATGCCGATGGTGCCGGCAGGCGCCGACCAGGCCGACACGCTGCTGATGGATTTCGACGGCTGCCGCGACAAGAAATCGGCGCTCGGCACGGCGGCGGTGATCGTGATGGACAAGTCGGCCGACATCGTGAAGGCGATGGCGCGCATCTCCTATTTCTACAAGCACGAGAGCTGCGGCCAGTGCACGCCCTGCCGCGAGGGGATGGGCTGGATGTGGCGCGTGCTCGAACGCATGGCGGTGGGCCGCGCGCAAAAGCGCGAGATCGACATGCTGATGCAAGTCACCACCCAGATCGAAGGCCACACCATCTGCGCCTTCGGCGACGGCGCCGCCTGGCCGGTGCAGGGGCTGCTGCGCCACTTCCGGCCGGAGATCGAACGTCGCATCGATGAATACACGGCGAACCCGCACCCCGACCCGGTCCCGGTTGCGGCGGAGTGAGCGCATGAAAATTCATGGCGAAAAGCACAGGATGTCGGTCACCGAAAGCGACGTTTCGGGATCGCAGTTCGACGATGTCAACTTCTCCGGCGGCACCTTCGAGAACGTCAACATGTCGGGCGGCAGGTATCACCGGACCAACCTGGCGGGCTGCTCGTTCGAAGACCTCAAGATGTCGGGCTCGAGCCTTTACGAGGTCGATCTTTCCGGCGTGCGCATGAACGAAACGAGTTTGGCCGGCTCGACGATCATCAACAGCAATCTCGACGGCATGACCATCAACGGCTGCAACCTCGACGGCATGACGATCGACGGCATCAAGGTCACCGATCTGATCGCGACGTGGCGCGAACGGCATCCTGCGGGCGAGGCCGGCAAGTCATGACCAAGCTCATCGTCGACGGCAAGGAGATCGACGTCCCGCCGGAGTATACGCTGCTGCAGGCCTGCGAGGCGGCGGGCGCCGAGATTCCGCGTTTCTGCTTCCACGAGCGGCTGTCGATCGCCGGCAATTGCCGCATGTGCCTGGTCGAGCTTGCCGGCTCGCCGAAGCCGGTGGCGAGCTGCGCCTGGGGCGTGCGCGACTGCCGGCCCGGCCCCAAGGGCGAGCCGCCCGAAGTGAAAACCCGCTCGCCGATGGTGCGCAAGGCGCGCGAAGGCGTGATGGAATTTCTGCTCATCAATCATCCGCTCGACTGCCCGATCTGCGACCAGGGTGGCGAATGCGACCTGCAGGACCAGTCCATGGCCTACGGCGTCGATTCCAGCCGCTTCAAGGAGAACAAGCGCGCGGTCGAAGACAAATATCTCGGCGCGCTGGTCAAGACCTCGATGAATCGCTGCATCCAGTGCACGCGCTGCGTCCGTTTTGCCACCGAGGTCGCGGGGGTGCCCGAGCTCGGCGCCATCGGGCGCGGCGAGGACATGGAGATCACGACCTACCTCGAGGAAGCGATGACCTCCGAGCTGCAGGCCAACGTGGTCGATATTTGCCCGGTCGGCGCGCTGACCTCAAAACCCTACGCGTTCGCGGCGCGGCCGTGGGAGCTCACCAAGACCGAGTCGATCGACGTCATGGACGCGCTCGGCTGCGCCATCCGCATCGACACCCGCGGCCGCGAAGTGATGCGCATCCTGCCGCGCACCAACGACGACATCAACGAGGAATGGATTTCCGACAAGACGCGTCACGTGGTCGACGGCCTGCGCACGCAGCGTCTCGACCAGCCCTATCTGCGCCAGGACGGGCAATTGCGGCCGGCGTCGTGGAACGAGGCGTTCCGCGCGATCGCCGCCAAGGTGGCGCGGACGAGTGCCACGCGCATCGGCGCGCTCGTCGGCGATCTTGCGGCAGTCGAGGAAGTCTTTGCGCTCAAGGACCTGATGACGCGCCTCAACGTCAGCAATCTCGATTGCCGCAAGGACGGCTCGACGCTCGATCCGGCCTGGGGTCGCGCGGCTTATCTGTTCAACGCCGCCATCGCCGGCATCGACGCCGCCGACGCCCTCCTCATCGTCGGCTCGAACCCGCGCAAGGAGGCGGCGATCCTCAACGCGCGCATCCGCAAGCGCTGGCGCGCCGGCAAATTCCCGATCGGCGTGATCGGGCCGAAGGCGGACCTCACCTACAGCTATGACTATCTCGGCGCCGGCCCCGAAACGCTCGCGACAATCGCGCGCCACAGCTTTGCCGACGCGCTGCGCAAGGCGGAACGCTCGCTGGTTCTGCTCGGCGCCGAGATTTTCGCCCGCGCCGACGGCGCCGCGGTCGCTTCGCTAGCTGCGAAGGCCGCGATCGAGCTCGGCGCGGTGAAAGAGGGCTGGAACGGCTATTGCGTGCTGCACAACGCGGCCGCGCGGGTCGGCGCGCTCGATCTCGGCTTCGTGCCGGGGCAGGGCGCTATGAACGCGCGGCAGATGGCGGCATTCGGCACGCTCGACGTGCTGTTCCTGCTCGGCGTCGACGAGACCGATATCGCGCCGGGCGCGTTCGTCATCTACATCGGCACCCAGGGCGACCGCGGCGCGCTGCGCGCCGACGTGGTGCTGCCGGGCGCTGCCTATCCGGAAAAGTCAGCGATCTACGTCAATACCGAGGGCCGCGTGCAGATGGCGACACGCGCCTCGTTCCCGCCCGGCGACGCGCGGGAGGACTGGGCGATCCTGCGCGCGCTGTCGGATGTCCTGGGCAAGCGGCTGCCTTACGATTCGCTCGCGGCGCTGCGCCAGGCGCTGTTCAAGGCGCATCCGCACTTGCAGCGCATCGGCCAGATCGCGCCGGGCGATGCGGCCGACATCCACAAGCTGGCCGCGCTCGGTGGCAATACCGACCGCTCGCCGCTGCGCGCCGGCGTCGAGGATTTCTACTTCACCAACGCGATCGCGCGCTGTTCGGCGGTCATGGCTGAATGCGCGGCGCTCGCGGCGGGGCGCCCCGCCATGACCGCGGCGCAATAGAGGACCGCAAGCGATGGCCGCGTTCTGGTCCGACTATATCTGGCCGTTGCTGGTCATGGTGGCCGAGAGCGTGCTGTTGCTCGTCATCCTGCTCATCGCCGTCGCCTACGTGCTCTACGCCGACCGCAAGATCTGGGCGGCGGTGCAGATCAGGCGCGGCCCGAACGTGGTCGGCCCGTGGGGGCTGTTCCAGTCGTTCGCCGACCTCCTCAAGTTCGTGCTCAAGGAGCCGGTCATTCCCGCCGGCGCCAACAAGGGCGTGTTCCTGCTCGCCCCGCTGGTCACCTGCGTGCTGGCGCTCGCCGCCTGGGCGGTGATTCCGGTCAATGCCGGCTGGGTCATCGCCAACATCAATGTCGGCATCCTCTATATCTTCGCCATCTCCTCGCTCGGCGTCTACGGCGTGATCATGGCCGGCTGGGCGTCGAACTCCAAATATCCGTTCCTGGCGGCGCTGCGCTCGGCCGCGCAGATGGTGTCCTACGAAGTCTCGATCGGCTTCGTCATCATCACCGTGCTGTTGTGCGTCGGCTCGCTCAATCTGACCGCCATCGTCGAGGCGCAGAACGGCCGCTGGGGGCTGTTCGGCTGGTACTGGCTGCCGCTGTTCCCGATGCTGGTGATCTTCTTCGTCTCGGCGCTCGCCGAAACCAACCGCCCGCCGTTCGACCTGGTCGAAGCCGAATCGGAGCTGGTCGCCGGCTTCATGGTGGAATATGGCTCGACGCCCTACATGATGTTCATGCTCGGCGAGTACGTGGCGGTCACCACCATGTGCGCCATGTGCACGATCCTGTTCCTCGGCGGCTGGCTGCCGCCGT
>Ga0182024_10001190_pt1 | contig 67441 bp, 56 predicted proteins | sample P32metaG_FD_120480 | JGI IMG/M metagenome (GOLD analysis project Ga0182024, IMG submission 120480) | Permafrost microbial communities from Stordalen Mire, Sweden - P3-2 metaG (Illumina Assembly) | ecosystem: Environmental > Terrestrial > Soil > Wetlands > Permafrost | place: Sweden: Stordalen... | reverse complement strand
TGGGTGAAGATGTCTTCACAGATCGTGGCGGCGGAGCCGCGGGCGGTTTTCTGCGGCCCGAACACCGACCGCCATTATGAATGGGCCGTCGATTTCGCCAACGATTTTGCGCACTGCGGCTATCTCAAGGAGATCAACGAGCATGCCTATGTCGGGTTGAGCGCGCGCAAGGTGACCGACGTCGTCGCCGCGCGCGACAAGATGCTTTCCAACGATTGGGTGAAGCTGTATCAGGGCGTTTACGACGCCTTCGTGCCGCAGGTGCTGGCGGATAAGCTTCCCTACCGCATGGAAGAGACGAACACTTTTTTCAATGGCGGCAAGGAAGGCGCCAGCGACACCTTTAGCGCGGCGCTGTGGGCGCTGGATTACATGTATTGGTGGGTGGGGCATAACGCCTCGGGGCTCAATTTCCACACCGGAGACAAAGTTGCCGCCGGCGCCGAATCTACGCCGTGCCGCTACGCCGCATATGTCTCTTCCTCGAATGGATATGATGTCCATCCGGTCGGCTACGGCATTAAGGCGTTTGATCTGGGCGGGCACGGATCGCTGCTGCCAGTCGAGGCAAAGTCCGCGAATAATCTGAACCTGACCGCCTACGCCGTCGCGGCAGCCGACGGGTTGTACGTGACTATCGTGAATAAGGAGCACGGCATCAGCGGGCGCGATGCGACGGTGCAGTTGAATTCGGGAAAATCGTACGCACACGGGGAGATTGCATTTCTGGCCAATTCCAGCCACGACATTGCCGCCACCACGGGCACGACATTGGGCGGCGCGGCGATCAGTGAGGATGGCAACTGGGCGGGCAAATGGACCGATTTGCCGGCGCCGTCGCAACCGGGACAATTCACCGTCACCGTCCCCGCGGCCAGCGCGGCGATCATCAAACTGAGCCAGCCTTGATCCGAAGTTGAGCCATGCCGCGGAGGCGTTTACATGCAATCCGGCGGCAGCTACGAAATACGGGATTACATCCAGAACATCCACTTCTGGACGCACTCCTGAGTGGCATGCCGACTTCAATTCAGTCGGCATGTTTCAGTGGTCGGGCTGATATCCGCTGACGCCGAACTGCCACAGGAAGAACGCCATTGTATCGGCGGATAGCTCTTCGGACTGGCGTTTGGAAGCGCCGACGCCGTGGCCGCCGGTGTAGTCGATTCGCAACAGGATCGGCTTGCCGCTGGACGTGGCGGCCTGCAGGCGCGCAGCCATCTTGGCGGATTGCCAGGGCGACACGCGCGGGTCGTTGATGCCGGTGGTCAGCAGGACGGCCGGATACGCCACGCCGTCACGCACGTGCTGGTAGGCGTCCATCGACCACAGATCCTCGAATCCATCCAGCGTGGCGATGCTGCCGAATTCCTGGACGTTTTCCACACCGTTGGCGGAGTTCTCTGCGCGCAAGGCATTCATCAGGCCCGAGCGTGCGGTGGCGGCGGCGAACAGGTCGGGTCGCTCGGTGATCGTGCGGCCCACAGTGATTCCCCCGGCCGACCCGCCGGATACCGCGAGGAACTTGGGTGAAGTGTATTTGTGATCGATCAGATATTGAGCGGCGGCGATGACGTCGCGCCAGGTGTTGGGCTTGGTTAATTTGTATCCGGCCTGATGCCACTGCTCGCCGCGTTCCCCACCGCCGCGGACGTGGGCGACGGCCAGGATTCCACCGCGGTTGAACCAGGCCAGGCTGCCGGGATTGAAGTTGGGGTCGAGCATGATTCCGTAGGCGCCGTAAGCGACCAGTTGCGTTGGATTGGTACCATCGAGTTTCGTCGCGCGGCGCATGACGATCGACAGCGGAACCTGCGCGCCGTCATAGCTGGTCGCGTTCACTTCCTGCGAAACAAGATCAGCGGGTTGGTCATACGGGCCGGAAGGCTGCAAGCCCGTCGCCTGAACCTGCATTTTCTGCGGATCGTATTCAAAAATCGCGGCCGCGCGCGTCCAGGCGCTCAGCGACAGCACCGCGCCGGGCACGCGCGGGTCTGCCTTGTAGACGCTGACGTTCGCGTCGTACGGCATTTTCAGATTTTCCGCCGAGCCGCCATACGGGATCCGCAGGGCATGAACGACGCCACCGTCCAACACCGTCGTATACAGCGCATCGGCGGCGGCGGTCATTCCGCGCAAAACACCCTGGCCCTGTGGAACGACAGTCGCGGCATGGGCCAGATCGGGATGATCCAGGCTCGTTTGCAGCATCTTGAAGCGCGGCGCATCCTGATGCGACAGCACGAAGAGATCGTTTCCGTGCAATTCGAAATCGGTGACGTCGGCATCGACGTCGCAGACTTTTTTCCAGGGGGTATCCGTGCCCACTTTGGCCAACGGGGCAACGTACAACGTGATCTCCCGCTGCACGCCGTGCCCAATCACGCCGATGGCATAATCCGAGCCGATCTGCGTGGCCACCATGGGCCCGTCCACCGGCTCGATCGGGACACGGGGAGAAAGACCGATGCCCAGAACCGGCACGTCCTGGTCCGGCGATTGGCCGACGGTATGCAGATAAACTTTACTTCGCTGTTCAAGCTCCAGGGGCGAAGAATTTTTATCCAGCTTTTGCAGGCGGGTGAAAAAGAAGGATTGATTATCCGGCCGCCAGGAAACGGCGCCGTCCCAGATCCGGTCGATGATTTCGCCGGTATCCTTGCCGCTCTGGACATCCAGAATGCGCAGCGCTCCGATTTCGGCGCCACCCTGTGAAACGCCATAGGCCACGAATCGGCCATCGGCCGATGGCTCATAGAAATTTATTGCCGCCGGCGCGCCGTTGGGCGCCGCGAACTGATCGGTGTCCACCAGCAGCTTCTCCGCGCCGTCCAGACCCTGTCGCATGTACAACTTGGCGACGTTCTGGCTGGCCAGCGTCTTGAGATAAAAATACTGCCCACCGGCCAGGCGATAAACCGACCCCACCCGGGCGGGCGAGGCGTTGGCGAATTTGTGAATATCCTCCAGGAGCTGCCCGCGGCCGGGAATGCGGTCCAGCGTAGCATGCGCCCAGTCCGCCTGCGCCTTGATCCAGTCGCGCACCTGCCGATCCTGGAGATTTTCCATGTAGCGGTATGGATCGATGACCTTGATTCCGAAGTAATCATCCGTGACAGCCCGAACCGGCGCCACAGGAGGGGCGGCGGGGGGCGACTGGTCACCGCGCGCCGCGGCAATCGCCAGCGCAATCACGGCGGCTACGAACAGACTTTGAGTTCTCATAGTTTTTAATCCCTCGGAAGCATCGCATCCGAGTCCAGCGATTCGCCCGACGATTTTCGACGCAGTGCGGCAACGCGGCTGAAGTATTCCGAGGCGCGCTTCGGCTCGTCGGCGCCCTTGAGCGCCTGACCCAGATCGTTGAGGAACGGCGCGATCTGCTGGTGATCCGGTCCGTAACACGATTCGGCGACGGCCAAGGCGCGCTCCAAGTGCCGCACAGCTGCCGGCTGATCGCCAAGCTGGCGGTGCAGGTGCCCCAGCCTGGACAAGTCACGTGCGACCGATGGATGCGAGGACCCGAACGCGTTCTCATCGATGCGCAGGGCGCGTTCATAAAGGCGCCGCGCCTCGTCGTGACGGTTTTCCAATCTGTGCACATCCGCGAGGTTGACGGCGATGCACGCCGCCTGCGGGTGGGTCTGGCCGGCCGTCTCCTCGGTGATCATCAGCGCCCGCTCGAAGCGCTGTCGGGCGGTGGCGGTCTCACCGAGCTGCGCCAGCACGAAGCCCAGGTTGTTCATCACGCTGGCGATCTTGGGGTGGTCGCCGTGGTAATGAGACTGGTAAATCTCCAGCGCCCGCTCGAATTGCGCCCGGGCCTCGCGCGGCTTTCCGCTGACGGCAAGGGTCATCGCCAGATTGTTGGCGGTCGTCGCCCAATGCGGATCGCTGTCGCCGTAGATGGATTGATCGACGCTCAGGGCCCATTCCAGCATTTCGCTGGCGCGCTGGAGATCGCCCTTGTGATGCAGGACGCGGCCCAGGTTGTTGGCGACGTCGGCCGCCGGGCCGCTGGCCCGGCCGAACGTCGATTGCGCCAGCGGCAATGCCAGCTCCAAAACACTTTGCGCTTCAGTGTAGTTGGCCATCTTGAGGAGATATCTTCCCACCTTGCTGAGCAGCTCGGCGGTCTCGCCGGGCAGCAGGCCCGCGCGCTGCGCGTTCATCGCCGCCGACAGAACGTGCGGCAACGTCTGTGCACAGCGCGGCCAGGTAAGATGATCCTGGCTGTCGTAGGGAAATGCAGAGGTGGCCACGCGCAGCGCGGACATCGCCCATTCGCTGCGGGCCTGGCCATCCATGCGATCCTGCGTCAGCGCCGCCAGCACGCCGTGAATGCTGATCCATTTATCGGTGACGCGCACGAGCGAGAATTTTTCCAGCGTCGCCAGAGCGTTGTGCAGTGCGGCCGGGTCGGCGGCGACATTGGCCAGGTCGGAGGGAAGCTGGCTGGATGCCTCGTGAATCATCCACAGCGGGATTTCACCCGGAGCGAAAAACGAACAGAGCATCAGCAGGTCCGCCGCCTCCGGGTCGATCTGCTCGATTTTACGAAAGGACAGTTCCCAGGCCATCGCAATGGCCGTGGAATAACTGCCGACTGGCCTGCCTTTGCCCAGCAGCTCGGCCCAGTAGTTCTCGAAATCGGCCAGATATTCGGCGGGAGTGGTCTGGGTTTGCTCGATGGTAGCGGCGGCCTGCTCGAGGGCGAGCGGGAGATCGGAAAGTGCGGCGGAGAGCTTGTCGGCAACCTCGCCGCTGCCCGCCCCCCCGGCATCGGCCAGGCGGCGATTCAGAAAATCCAGCGATTCCCGCCGTGTCCAACGGTCGACCAGCAGCGCCTCGCTGGCCGGCTCCCAGCTCATGTTGCTGGTGGCGACCAGGACGCGGCCAGCGGGGTTGCGGGGCAGAAATTCCGCCAGGTCCTCGCTCCGCTGCGCATTGTCGAAGATCAGCAGCCAGCGGTCGCGCTGCTCCAGCAATCGCCTGGCGATGCGCCAGGCATCGGCGATGTCGTCGATCAACCGCCCATCGCTCGTGAGACGCGCGGCCAGCGCGCCCATGTCCACCGCCATCATCGAGCGCGTTTCGGCGCGCACCCACCAGATGATGTCGTAATCGGCGGCGTTGGCGTAGGCATATTCAACGGCGATTGCGGTTTTTCCCACACCGCCCACGCCCACCAGCACCTGCCTTCGCCGCGCGTTGGCTTGCGCAGCGAATCCCCGATGAAGATCGTTAAGCAGGTGTTCGCGCCCGACGAAATACGGGTTTCTGGAATAAAACAGGTTCCACACCGCCGGAATCTCGGCGAACTTACCCTTGACGACGGTTGGCATCGGAAACTCCTCGATGTTTACAACACCGCGCACAATACCAATATCGTGGAAATCGGGGAAGGTATCTCAGAGAACACCGTTCGACTCGTGACAAGCGCTGATCGGTTTCCTATCATTCCGCGACCATGCCCGCCGACATCACCATGCCACAGCTCTCCGACACCATGACCGAAGGCACGGTCGTCAAGTGGCACAAGAAGGAGGGGGACAAAATTAAGAGCGGCGACGAGCTGGCGGACGTCGAGACCGACAAAGCGACCATGCCGATGGAGGCATTTGATTCCGGAACTTTGGCGGTGATCCTGATCAAGGAGGGCGAGAAGGTGAAGGTGGGAGAGGCGCTTGGCGTCATCGCTACGGGTAACGAGAATCCAGAGGAGATCAAGCGCCAGTACACCAGCGGCGCCAAGCCGGCCACCGCCGCGCCCGCGGCAGCGTCACCAGCCGCCAAGCCGGCGGCTCCGGCGCCTGCGGCGGCACCGGTGCCTGCGCCATCCAAGCCAGCGAATTATCAATTCGACATCATCGTCATCGGCGGGGGGCCGGCCGGTTATGCCGCTGCCATTCGTGCCGGGCAGCTCAAGAAACGAGTCCTCTGCATCGAAAAGGAGAACCTCGGCGGGACGTGTTTGAACTGGGGATGTATTCCCACCAAGGCGCTGCTGGATGATGGGGCGTTCATCCGCAAGCTGCGACACGAGGCAGCCGAGCATGGTGTTTCTTACAAGGAGCTGGCCGTTGACTTCGCCAGGCTCATTCGTCGCAGCCGTGACATCGCCGACAAATTGAGCAAGGGAATCGAGCATCTATTTCGCAAGTATTCGGTCAAGCGCGAATCGGGCAGCGGACAGTTGGTCGGACCCCACAAGGTCAAGGTCGGCGGCCGGGAATTCACCGGGCAACATGTAGTTTTGGCTACCGGTGCGCTGCCCACGCCGCTGCCTGGGGTGGCGTTCGACGGGAAGAAGATCATCACCTCGCGCCAAGCGATGTCACCGCCGAGCCAGCCGAGGAAGATCGCCATCATTGGCGCCGGCGCCATCGGGTGCGAGTTCGCGGATTTTTACGATGCGGTTGGCACGCAGGTGGTCATCATCGAGCTGCTGGAGCATCTGCTTCCAATTGAAGATCAGGACGTCTCGGTGGCGCTGGAGCGCGTGTTCGCAAAGCGGAACATCGACGTGCGCACCAGGACCAAAACGGAAAAGCTGGAACCGACGCAAAACGGCGTGAAGCTCACGTTGTCGGGCGCCAAGCCGGGAACGGTGGAGGCCGATGTCGCGCTGGTTGCCATCGGCGTTTCGGCCAACACCGCGGGGCTGGCGGCGCCGGAGGCAAAGCTTGAATTGCTCAGAGGCCGGGTGAAGGTCGATCCGCAATATCGCACCAACCTGCAGGATGTGTGGGGCGTCGGAGACTGCGTCGCGATGGTCTGGCCGGATTCGAAGGAGATGGCGGGATATCGCCACCCAGACCTGGCCCACGTCGCCCATCACGAGGCGGTCAATTGCGTGGAGCGGATGTTCGGTGTTTCGGATCACGCAATCGATTACAAATCGATTCCCGCCTGCACCTACACACATCCGCAGGTCGCTAGCATGGGACTGACGGAGCGCAAAGCGCGGGAAATGAATTTGAAGATCAAAGTGGGTAAATTCCCCTTCAGCGCCAGCGGACGCGCGCTGGCGATGGGTGAGCCGGAAGGATTCGTCAAGCTGATTTTCGGCGAGAAGTACGGCGAATTGCTGGGCGTGCACATGATTGGCCCCAGCGTGACGGAAATGCTGGCGGAGCTGGTGCTGGCCAAAAAGCTTGAGGCCACCGAGGCGGAGATCATCGAAGCGATGCATCCGCATCCGACGTTCAGCGAGGCGGTCATGGAAGCGGCGGGCGTGGCCGACGGCCGGGCAATCCACTTGTAAACGGGAGTGATCCATGCGGAGATTCTGGACGGCGGCGTTGTTGGCGGCATGGTTGGCAGGAGGGTGTGCGTCGAGCAGCAACAATGCAGGGCCGACCACCGCGCCCCAGGGCCAGGCGATTTCGGTGAGCGATCTTCCCACCGCGGTCGTCGCGGCGTTCACCGCTGAGCATCCGTACGACAAGATTCACGATCCGCGGCAGATCACCGATTCCAACGGCTCGACACGATACATCCTTCCGTACACCCGTCCGGATGGAAGCGAGGGAAGCCTGACTTACGCGCCGACCGGAGAATCGCTGAGCGGTTATTAGTTGCGAGGAACGAGCTTGCCACTGAAGTGGCAAGCCCGGAGATTGCGCGTTCGATCGTTAACTCCAAGGGTTCGGGGCACTTCATGGCTCGCAAAGCGATGATTGTCCGGGGTGGATGGAACGGTCACCAGCCCAAAGAGGTGGCCCAGATTTTCCACGACCTGCTAAAGCGCGAGAAATTTGACGTCGAGGTTTCGGATACGCTGGATGCTTTTCTGGATGGCGCCAAGCTGTTGGCGCTGGATCTGATCGTCCCCAACTGGACGATGGGCAAAATCTCGCCGGAGCAATTGAATCCTGTTCTTGAAGCAGTCAAGAGTGGCGTGGGATTGGCCGGTTGTCACGGCGGGATGTGCGACTCGTTTCGTGAATCCACGGAATGGCAATTCATGACCGGTGGCCAATGGGTGGCGCATCCGGGCAACGACGGCACGCATTACACCGTCCAGATGGCCAGGGTTCAGAATCCGATCATCGAAGGGTTAAAAGATTTTCAGGTCGCCAGCGAACAATATTACATGCATGTCGACCCCGCGGTGAAGGTGCTTGCCACGACGCGGTTTCCGGTGGCGGATGGGCCGCACGTCTCCAACGGCGTGGTAGAGATGCCGGTGGTCTGGACCAAGATGTATGGGCGCGGGCGGGTCTTTTACAATTCGCTGGGGCATCAGGCGAATATTGTGGCAATGCCGCAGGTGATGGAGCTGATGGCCCGCGGCTTCCGCTGGGCAGCTGACGGCAAATCGGCGAGAATCCCGAATGCATCGAATAAACGGCCGGCATGAATCCAACATGCCGGCCGCTTAGAGCCTGCGACTCCTTTCGCACATCTTCCCTGAACGGTTCAACCTCTAGCAAACCGAACGCGGCAATGCAAGCAACCGGCCCAGAATTCAACTATTTTTCCACTATATGTTGTGGTGATGACGCACGAAGCCCCAACTGACCGCATTTATCCTGGGGCAAGGGCCGCTTCGGCTTCGGTAATTACTGGCGTCGGTCCGGCGTATTTGCGGACAATGAGCAACGATGTGCCGGCCTCCCTGGCGATTCGTTCGGGGCGGAAACCGAACAGGTGCGATTCCATCCCCCATTGCTCTTCCACTCCGATCACGACCAGGTCGAACTGCCTGGCCTGACTGATCACTGCCGCGACAGGCGATGGGTCTTCGATGACCCGGAAATCGACGGTGCCGGACGTCGTCGGGTCGGTAAACGTCCGTTCCACCACGTTGCGGGCATTGAGCACCGCGTCTTCATCCCCGCGATGCGGCGGCACCACGTGCAACACGCTGAGGGAAGCCTTGGCGTTTCGAGCGATTCGGCCGGCCAGTTCCAGCGCCAGGCGGTCGTGCTTACCTCCGAGATAAGGGGCCATGACGGATTTGATCTCGCCCAGCCCTCGATCCACCAGAATGGCCACATCGGTGTCGCTGGCGGTGAGCACGCGGTGCACCGTACCGCCCAAAATGGCGCGGCCGAAGATCGGCTTGTGGAATCCCATCAGGATCAGGTCGGCCTGCCGGGCCCGGGCGACCCGCGCGATGTCAGCGGGGACGTCGCGGCTGACGAAAGCGATCGGCTCGGTGGACATGTCGAGTTGTTTGGCCGCATCCTGGAGAAGCTGAAGCGCTTCGCTGCGTCCGACAGCGTCTTCGGTGAGGCTGGAAGCATACGGGTCACGATCGCTGGGCCGTTGCAGGTGCAGCGCGATAATCCGCCGCATGATGTCGACCGAGGGCGAAAGTAGGGAGGCCATGGTGGCCAGCCGTCCGCCGCTGGCGGGGCGGGAGACCGGGATCAGCACGATAAAGCCGCGCTGCGCTTCCTTGGCCAGCTGGGCGGCCTCGTCTTCCACTTGGGGATGCAGCCAATGCAGAATCGGCGTCGTCATGGCGGTGGTCACGATGGCCATCAGTACCATCATTGCAAATAAGGTCTGTGGGATAACGCCCAGATCGCGGCCGATGTTGAGGATCACCAGTTCCATCAGCCCGCGCGTGTTCATGAGAATCCCGACGGCGGAGGCTTCGCGCCAGGTGAATCCGCACAATCGGGCGGCCCCCGCGGCGCCGCCAAATTTCCCAGCGCATGCCACGGTGATGATCAGACCGGTGTACGCCCAGAGCGAAGGTTCGTTCAGCAGGGTCAATTGGGTTCGCAGCCCGGTGTAGGCAAAGAAAACCGGCAGCAGGAGCACGACGGTGAAATCTTCCAGCTTTTCGGTCACCGTGGCGACGAAGCGCGTTCCCTTGGGCATGATGGCGCCCATCAAAAACGCGCCGAACAGGGCATGGATGCCGATCCATTCCGTCGCCAGCGCCGAACCCAGCACCAGCAGAAAGATCACCGCCAGGAGGTTCTGGCTGAGGTGGTTGCGGCTCTCGTAGATCTGTTCGATGCGGCGGAGGAATGGCCGCACGACCGTGAGCAGGAACGCGATATAGACGATGGATTTGCCCGCGGTCCAGATCCCGGTTTCCAGGCCGCTGGCGCGGGCCACCGCGATCACGAACGCCAGCATGCACCAGGCGGTAACATCATCGACGGCGGCGCAGGTGATCGCCACGGCGCCGATGCGGGTGCGGTGCAGGTTGCGCTCAGTGAGAATTCGAGCCAGGACGGGGAAGGCGGTAATGCTCATTGCCGCCCCGATAAACAAAACGACTGCGGCCAAACGCGCCGTTGGATGCGGGCCATAGAGCCGGTGGTATAGAAAAACGCCCAGGATTCCGCCCAGTATCATCGGAGTAATGATGCTGGACTGGCTGATCACAACCGCCGCGCGGCCACGGTGGCGCAGGAGATTAATATCCAGCTCCAGCCCGACCAGAAACAGGAAGAAAATCACGCCCACCTGGCTCAGGGCGTTGAGATACGGGACCGCGTCATTCGGAAACGTGCGCGCGAACAACCCCGGCATCAACAATCCGAAGAGGCTCGGGCCAAGCATAATGCCGGCGATCATTTCCCCCATCACCTGGGGCTGGCGAACGCGAACAAATATGAACCCCATCAGCCGGCTGAGCCCCAGGATCAGGGCAGTCTGGATGACCAGCAGAAAGATGAGATGGGTGCCGTTCATGGGAATCCTGCTGCGTCGTGGCTACTGGAAGGCCGGTTGGGATTGCGGCGCTCATTAATCCACTGTGACGTTGTATAATCATCCTGGGAGTGCGCCAATGTCTTATCGCCCGATCGAAAAGCAGGTGGTGTACCGTGGCAAGCGTCTTCAATTCGAAGTTCATCGCCTGGAAAGTGAAGAGACGGGAGAAACGGCGACACGGGAATTGTGCGTGCACCCCGGGTCCGTGGTGATTCTGCCATTTCTGAACAAGGATGAGGTGGTGCTGATCAAGAATCGCCGTTACGCCGTGGGGCAGCTGCTGGTGGAACTGCCCGCCGGCACGTTGCGTAAAGGGGAAGACCCAATCAACTGCGCAGGCCGGGAGCTGCAGGAAGAGACGGGATATCTTGCCGGGACCCTCAAGCCGATCGCCAGCTTTTACGCCTCGCCGGGTATTATGACGGAGAAGATGTACGCCTTCGCCGCCTACGATCTGGAGAAATCGCAGCGCGAGCTGATGGAGGGTGAGGAGATCGAGGTTATGCCCGTGTCGTATAAAGAAGCGCTGGATATGACCGGCTCTGGGCAGATTCACGACGCCAAGACAATTGCCGTGCTTTTATTGTATGATCGATTCCACCGCGCCCAAAGGGAATAACCATGGGCTGGGATGATCGCCCCTATTTTCACGACCACAGCGGTCCGTCTGCCAACCCGGTGCTGCGCCTGTTGCGCGGGTCGATGCCGATGGGATCGTTGCTAGGCATCCGAGTTCGCGTCCACGCGGTTTTTCTGTTGTTTGTCGGGGGTGTGTTGCTGCTGGGTGGGGGCGCCGAAAGTGGCTATACGCTGGGCCTGCGCGTCCTGAGTATGGCGATGTGGGTTCTGCTGGTGGTCGCACACGAGATGGGCCACTGTGCGGCGGCTCACTGGATGCGCGGCGGTGCGCAGGAACTGGTTCTTTGGCCGCTCGGTGGGCTGGCGCCCGCGGATCCCCCGCAACGGCCGATGGCGGCGTTCCTCACTGCCGCCGCCGGGCCGCTGGTGAATCTGATGCTGTGCATCGGCTCGGCCGCGGCGCTGTATTACCTGACGCCGACGCCGCTGATGCGCCTGGAATCGATTCACGCGGGACATGTCTGGGTGGGCTTCAATCCCTTCCATCCGGTACAGCGTTTTGCATGGAGCTGGTCTGATCCAGCCATCTATTTCTGGTGGATATTTGTCATCAATTACACGCTGCTGCTTTTCAATCTGTTGCCGGTCTATCCTTCCGACGGGGCACAGATGCTGCAAGCGGCGTTGTGGCCGCTGGTCGGGCAGTTCCGTTCGATGCTGATCGCCACCACGGCCGGGATGGCCGGCTCGGTGATGCTGGGGGTGGTGGGCCTGGCGATGGGATCCTGGGGCTGGTTTATCGCGGGACTTTGCGTCTGGATGTTTTATGAATCGTATCAGCGGAGAATATTGCTGCGCGAGAACGGACCGGACGATTGGCGCGACGCGATCGATTTCAGCGCCAGCCTCTACCCGCAGCCCGAGCCGCGGCGGCGAAAGCATCTGAGCCGTCACGTCATCCGCAAGGCTCGCCGGATCGCACAGCAGGAAAAGTTTCTGCGCGATCGCATCGACGCCATCCTGGCGAAGGTCTCGGCCCATGGGATGACCAGCCTGACGTGGGTGGAGCGGCGCACGCTCCGCAAGGCCACGGCACAACATCGTCGCAGCGAGTTGGAGCTTTCGCGCTTCCAATAGCTCATGGACGTCGTGTACCTGGACAACAATTCGACGACCCGTCCCGCGCCCGAGGTCGTCGAAGCCATGCTCCCGTTCCTGCGGGAGTTTTATGGCAATCCATCCAGCCTGCATCGATTCGGTGGATTGGCCCGCAAGGCGATCGATGACGCCCGCGCCGCCATCGCGGAGCTTCTTGGATGCCGCGACAGCGAATTGGTTTTTACCGGGGGCGGGACTGAATCGGTCAACACGGCCATTCGTGGTCTTCTGGCCGCCCGCGCGCCGCGGACGCGCATCGTCACTTCCACGGTCGAGCACGCGGCTACCCGGCAATTGTGCCAGCAATTGGCGAAGGAGGGATTCACGATCACGCCGCTCGACGTCGATCCAGCGGGATTACCGGATTTGGATGCATTGACGGCGGCCCTGGGCGACGACGTGGCGCTGGTAAGCCTGATCTGGGCGAATAACGAAACCGGGGTGCTTTTCCCGATGCAGCAGATCGCCGATGTCTGCCGCCGCGCCAAAGTGCCGTTGCACGCCGACGGAACGCAGGCCGTTGGAAAAATCCCGGTTGATCTGGCACAGGTCGGCGTCGACGCGATGACGTTCGCGGCACACAAATTCCATGGTCCCAAGGGCGTGGCGGGTTTGTTCATCCGGCGCGGGATGCGCCTGCGGCCATTGATCATCGGTGGACCGCAGGAGCGCGAGCGCCGCGGCGGCACGGAAAACGTCCCCGGCATCGTCGGCATGGGCAAAGCCGCTCAACTGGCGCGCGAATCCTTGCCGCAGATGTCGAGGGTCGCAGTTCTCCGTGATCGATTGGAGCGCGGGATACTTCAAGGCATCGCCGACACAACGCTCAACGGATCACCCGATCATCGTTTGCCCAATACATCGAATATTTCTTTCGCCGGCCTGGAAGCCGAGGCAATTCTGTTGCTGCTGAGCGAGAAAGATATCTGCGCGAGCGCCGGCGCCGCCTGCAGCAGTGGGAGCCTGGAGCCTTCGCCTGTGCTGTTGGCGATGAAGATTGATCCGCGTCTTGCCCATGGCGCCATCCGGTTCAGCCTATCGCGCTATACTGCCGAAGCCGAGATCGACCGTGCCCTGGCGGTCCTCCCCGGCGTCATCAGCAAACTGCGGAAAGTCATGCCCGTGGGAACCTAACGGCTGTCTTTACATTTCGCGCCAACTTCCCGAAACTGCCGACCACGATGGGCGACTTGACCGACCTGGTTTGGGGTGGATCGGGAAAAGTGCCGTTGATCATTGGGGCAGTTTTGTTGTACGCGGCGGCGCGCGCCTCGGTTGACGCGCTGGGGGGCGTGGGGGCGTCCATGGGAAAGCGAGCGCTGGGTAACTTTATTCCCATCGCTGCCGCCGCCATACTCGCGGCCTGTATGCGCCGCGGTGAGTTGGCGCTGGCGATCATCTTCTCCACGAGCGTGGCGGCGATGTCGTTGATCCTCGGATCGATCGTGATTGCGGCGCCAAATGTCGAGGTTCCAACATCGCTGCGGCGTTTGTGGCCGTTCGTGCTTCCGGCGGCGCTGCTGACGCTGCTGGCGGGGTTCTCCGGCCGACTCACATGGGTCCACGCCATCATCCTGTTGGTTGAAGGGGCGGCTTTGCTGTTCGCCTGGTCAGAGCTGTCGCGACTCGATGCAGAATCCGCACCACCACCGTCTCCGATTGGGAGTCATCTTGCGTTGCGCTATTTGAACCTCGTTCTGTGTCTGTGTGTATCGGCCCTGGGCGCGGCGGCGGCGATCCTGGGCGCGCTGCAGATTTCGCACACCCTTCCCGCGATGACGGCTTCGACGACCCTTGTCGCCGTCCTGGGGCCGCTTCTTGTAGCGCCCATGCTGGTCGCCGGCGCCGCCATGCCGCCGCAGCAGCGATCATGGATCACTACGACCACCGCCGTAGGTGTGGCGCTGCTGAATCTGTGCCTGCTCCTCCCGGTGATCATCTTGCTCTGGTATCTGATCAATGCGAGGCATTTCGATCTGGGAGTGAAGTTGGATATGTGGAAGGAGCCGCTTGCAACTACAGCGCCGCTAGTCTTCACGCTGGTCACCTGGCGCGTGGACAACGTGGTTTTGGTGTTGCTGGCGTTCATGCTGATTCCCGCGGCGCTGGGGCGCTGGCGGATGGGGCGCGCCGAGGGCGTCATGCTGATCGGGCTCTATGCGGTGTACATTCTGATGGAAGCTGCGGCGGGCGCGCGATATTGAGCGGCACGTGCCGCCGCGTAGGATGCCAACGATGGAACTGGAAAAAACCGAGAGTCAGATCCAGAAGAAGCCACCGGAATCAGAGATGACCGACATCATGGGAGGATCGGCGCGCTGGGAGATCAAGGTGCACGATCACGGCCTGGTCGCGCTGTGCGACGTGATGCCGCGCCTGGTTCCAACGGGAAAAACCGCCGACTTCGCCATCGTGCAGGCCGCGCGCGTCTCGTATGGTCAGGGAACCAAGCGCGTCAACGAAGATCGCGGCCTGATTCGCTATCTTGCGCGGCACCGCCACACCACGCCGTTTGAGATGGTCGAGTTCAAATTTCACCACGTGATGCCGATCTTCGTGGCGCGCCAATGGATTCGGCACCGCACGGCAAACGTCAATGAATATTCAGCCCGTTATTCCGTCGTGCGCGATCTATTTTATCGCCCCAGCCCCAAAAGCGTGCGCAAACAGAGCGCCGCCAACCGGCAGGGGGGCGAGGAACCGATGGACGAGCTGACCGCCCATCAGTTCTGTAAATATCTGGATCGAGCAGCGGCGGCGTATGCGGAGTATGAGCAGTTCCTGGAAAAAGGCGTGGCCAGAGAGCTGGCGCGCATTGCCCTGCCTGTCAACGTGTATACGCAGTGGTATTGGAAATGCGACCTGCATAATTTGCTGCACTTTCTATCGCTCCGGATGGATGCGCACGCACAGCAGGAAATCCGCGATTACGCCGGGGCCATGTTCGCGCTGATCCAGCCGATCGTTCCCATCGCCGCCGAGGCGTTTATCGATTATCAGCTCCAGTCGGTGCAGCTTTCACGTCTGGAGATCGAAGCGCTGCGAAGCGGAAAGCCTTTGCAGTCGGAAAACCAGCGCGAGACTGCCGAATGGGAGCAGAAGAAAAAAGACCTGCGCTTATGAGGAAGCCCCATGCCAGTCGCTAAGGCAGATATCAACGACAGTTGGCGGGTTTTCCGCATCATGGCGGAGTTCGTCGAAGGATTCGAGACGCTGGCAAAGGTAGGCAAGGCGGTGACGATTTTCGGCAGCGCCCGCACCCGCCCGAATGACAAATTCTATGTTGATGCCGCGCAAACGGCGCGGCTGCTGGCCAAGGCCGGCTTCGCCGTCATCACCGGCGGCGGGCCGGGCATCATGGAGGCGGCCAACAAAGGCGCCTTCGAAGCCGGTGGGCAAAGCATTGGGCTCAATATCTCACTCCCGCAGGAACAGGAGGCCAACCGCTATCAGACCATCAGCCTTGATTTCCGCTACTTCTATGCCCGCAAGGTGATGTTCGTGAAATACGCCAGCGCGTTCATCTGTTTTCCAGGCGGGTTTGGCACGCTGGATGAATTCTTCGAGACATTGACGCTGATGCAGACGTTGAAGATCGAGCCGTTCCCGATCATCCTGTACGGCACGCCGCACTGGTCCGGGCTTGTCGAATGGTTGCGGCAGTTAGGTCCGCAATACATCGACGCTGAGGACACGGATATTTTTCGGGTAGTCGATCGCCCCAAGGATGCGCTGGCGCTGGTTCGCGAGGGCGAGCGGCGCCACTGGTGGCATCCGCGCGAGCCAACGCTGAAGCGCATTTCCACCGCGTTGGTCGAGGGCAAACCGGGGGGCGCGCCAGATCCCGCCGCAGCGGCGACCGGCGAAGGCACGCGCGCCGGTGTCGCGCCCAAGCGCCCCGACAAGAAACACGCGCAGGCCAAACACAAACCGCAGCAGTAGTTCTCGCTACAGAGATTTGGCCAATTCTTCCAGCAAGGCCCCCAGACGGTATCCCGCCAGGGCCACGCGCACATCCGCCGTCGCCAGCGCGTTTTTCTCATAGCCGGCCGGAAGCGCCGGCACCGAATCGGGATCGTTCTGTGCCTCCTGGATCGTCGTATGGGGGAGTGTTCCGTTCAGATAAACCCTCTCCCTGGCCTGTGCCAGACTCTCCTTCGCCCAGTCAACCACGTTCAGGTCGGCGACCTGATCTTTCAAATCGAGGGCAGGATGATCCTTCTCGATCCGGTCGGCGGTTTTGCGGATCACGTCCGGGTTCATCGACATCCCTTCAACATCGTCCCAATAGGCATGAAGATTCATGACACCATTGTCGCTGGTGCGGATGCGGAGCTGGTTGCCGCCCTGGTCCCCGGTAGGAAATTCCTTGGAATAAAGGCTGACCGCGTGCAGCGGCTGGTGGATGTCGCCGACCAGATGCTCCACCCAACACAGATCGATGGCCTTGCGATCGGCGGGCGTTTTGGCATCCTTTAGTTCCGCCGTCGCCTTGGCCATCGCCTGGATTAGGTTGGCCGGCAACGTGTGTCCATCCCATTGTTCCTCGACGGGCGGACCTTTGATGCCATCCAATTCATACGGATAATCCACATAATGCCAGTTGCCGTGGCCTTCGGTCCGACTCATCGGGTCAAGCGGTGATCTGATCATGTCCGGCCAGGTGGCCGCGCGAAGGAACATCGCCAGGTCGGGGTTCTCGCCCGGGGTGACATCGTGAAGCAGGTCTTCGTGCACGCGGGCATGTTGTTTGAGCACGGCAAAAATCTTTGTCTTGGCATCGGGTGAAAGTTGGTCAAGGGCGATCTGGGCGACAATCTCGTGCCCCGTGCTGTTCCAAGCCGGGCACCGGCAGGAGATGAAACCGACGACAATGACAAACACTGCAATGGGTCGAAGCATGAGTTTTCCTCTACGTTTTTTTGCATTCTATCCGTGTCAATCGGTGCCGCAAGGTAATCGAATCGGTGAATTTCGTTGCATCTTAACCTCACGAAAACCAATGGCTCGGTTCTGTCCGCGCGCGTACAATCGCAGCAATGGGATGAGCTGATGCGAGCCATGGTTCTCTCCAAACCGTCTCCGATTGCCGCGTCACCGCTGGAGGAGCGCGATGTTCCGGATCCCCAGCCGCGGCAGCACGAGATCCGCGTGAAAGTCCAGGCCTGCGCGATCTGCAGGACTGATCTGCACGTCATCGAAGGCGAATTGCCACCCCAAACGCCGCACATTATTCCCGGCCATCAAATCGTTGGCACGGTGGACAAGAATGGCCCCGATGCCGCCCGCTTCACTTTGGGCCAACGCGTGGGCGTCGCATGGCTGTGGTGGACCTGCAGCCAGTGCGCCTATTGCCGACGCGGCAGCGAGAATCTCTGCCCGCGCGCTCGCTTCACCGGGTATCACGAGAACGGCGGATACGCCCAATACGCCACGGTTCACGAGGACTTTGCCTACGCCCTTCCGGCCGAACTGGATCCGATTCACGCCGCGCCGCTGCTGTGCGCGGGGATTATCGGGTTCCGCGCCATGCGCCGGGCGCAAGTGCGCCCGGGCTGCCGGATGGGCATCTACGGCTTCGGATCATCAGCGCACATCGCGATCCAGGTGGCGAAATACTGGAACTGCTCGATCTACGTGATGACGCGCGACTCGCGTCATCAGGCGCTGGCGCGCCAGTTAGGTGCCACGTGGGTCGGCGGGGCCACGGATCGTCCACCCCAACCACTCGACAGCGCGATCCTCTTCGCTCCGGTTGGCGAGTTGGTTCCGCCTGCCTTGGAGGCCCTGGACATGGGCGGCACGCTGGCCATCGCCGGAATTTACTTGTCTGATATTCCCAAGCTGAACTACGAGCGCCATCTCTTCCACGAAAAGAACCTCTGCAGCGTCACCGCCAACACGCGCAAGGACGGCGAAGAGCTGCTGGGGCTGGCCACGCAGATCCCGTTGCATCCGCGCACGCAGCAGTTCCCCCTGCGCGAAGCCAACCGCGCCCTGCAGCAACTGAAAACCGACGCCATCGACGGCACCGGTGTATTGGTCATGGATTGAGAATCTGGCGGCATCGCGATCGTCATTGCGCATGCACCTGCCCATCAGGCCCGCAATCGTTGGTGCCGTGATAGTTGGGGTTGTACGTTCCTGGTAACCGCCCTGGATATTGATCTCCTGCTGAAAATAGCTCAACCCCATCGTGTAGTTCTGGATGCGCTCGACATCGCTGCCGTCACCCGTGGGGAGGGCGGTGAGATTGGAATTAATGACGCCGACCTCCTCGCGTGTGATGCGGGTCATCGTGGTGGAGGCGGATTGCCACTGTCCGCGGCGCTGGCGGTTGGGATCATGCTCGGCCCAGTACCGCCGTGCCACCACCGAAACGGCGAGCGCCTGCGGTTCAAACACATCTTCCCCACGTCGCCAATTGGCGACGTCGGAGAAATGAGCCACCGCCTCTTCCGTCTTACCCGCGGCGAGAAGGTTATATCCCGCCAGCACGTGCGACCAGGCCAGAAGAAATTTGCTCAACGCCGATCAGATGGATTAGAATGAAACTCCTTTAGACGGTCGTGCTTTACCGCGGAGAAACTCAAAAGAAGCTGTCAGGCCGTCCGTCCTCAGCGCCATTTGATCGGAACGAGAAATCGAAGAGCGACAAGCATGCCATCCTTTCTCACCAGGTCGCTGTTCGTTTTTAGAAAACTTCTGGTTGGGGCGATGATCGCTGCGGCGGTGGCGCTGCTCGTATTTGGGCCGCGCGCCGGTGATAAATTGCCCAAAGACTGCGTGATCGTCGATTACTGGGAGAAATGGACGGGAGACGAAGAGGCGGGGATGCGGCAGATCGTCGACGATTTCAATTCCACGGTCGGCCGCGACAAGCACATTTTCGTGCGATACCTTTCAACCAGCGGTATTGAGCAGAAAACTCTTGTCGCCGCCGCCGCTGGTGCGCCACCGGACGTGGCGGGGCTTTACAACCAGGATCTGCCCCAGTTTGGCGCGTTGGATGCCCTCGAGCCGCTCGATGAGATGGCGGCGCGTCACGGGATTAGCGCCCGACAATACAAAAAAGTCTACTGGGATGAATGCCATTATGACGGCCGGCTGTATGGCCTGGTCAGTTCCGCTTACGATCTTGGACTCTATTACAACAAGACGATTTTTCGCGATCGCGCCGGCGCACTTCGGGCGGCGGGTCTTGATCCCGACCGGGCGCCGCGTTCAATCCAGGAACTCGATCAATACGCCAAAGCGCTCAACGAGATCGAGCCTTCAGGCAGGATCAATTTCGCTGGTTACATTCCGCTGGAGCCTGGCTGGTACGCCGGGTACACATGCATCTGGTTCGGGGGAAGCTGGTGGAATGAGACCACTCACAAATTCACGTTTACCGATCCTGGAGTCGTGCGCGCCTACGAGTGGATACAGAGTTATTCGAAGCGGCTGGGGGCACAGCAGGTCGCACAATTTCAATCAGGATTTGGCGCCTTCGCATCGCCGCAGAACGCCTTCCTCGCGCCCACCGTGGCAATGGAGCAACAGGGGACTTTTTTCGCCCAGTTTATCCACAATCTCAAGCCATCGATGGATGGGCAGTGGGTGGCCGCCGTTTTTCCATCTTTTGATCCGAAGCTGAAAGACGCCACCTACTGTAATTGCGACGTGCTGGCGATTCCACGCAGAGCAAAACATCCCGAGGAAGCTTTCGAATTCATCGCCTTCGTCAACCGCCAGGATGAGATGGAAAAGCTGGCAAACCTCCACTGCAAGATTTCACCGCTGGCCAAAATCAGCCCCGGGTTTCTACGTCATCACAGCAACCCGTACATCAGGATGTTCGATGATCTGGCGGCCAGCCCCAATGCGCATCCGACCGAGCCGGTTCCCATTTTGCCCGAAGTCAATGATGAATTGCTGGCATTCACGCAACAGCTTTCGCTATTGCAGGTCACACCCGAAGAAGGGCTTGAGCGCATACAGGTGCGCCTGCAGCAAAAGTACGACGAATTTATGGAGGATCAGCGTCAGCGACACTTGATCCGGTGATGAGCGCTTTTTTGGCTGCGAAGGGTAATCGCAAACACCATGGTACGTATACATTCCGAGGCGCGCGCGTTCTTACGGGGAATGGCCTTTCTCTCGCCGTGGCTGATCGGCTTTTTCGCCTTCACGCTCGTTCCAATCGCACTTTCACTGTATTACAGCTTTTGCGACTTCACGCTCCTGCAGCCACCACTGTTCAAAGGCTTGGCAAATTATCGGTATCTGGCGAACGATCCGATCTTCTGGAAAGTGATCGGCAACACCGCGATCTATGCCGTCATGGCCCTTCCGTTTGGGCTATTGACCGCGCTGGGCGCGGCGATGCTGCTGAACCTGAAGATCGGCGGGCAATCAATTTACCGCACGATCATTTTCCTTCCATCGCTAGTGCCCACGGCCGCCGCTGCAATGCTGTGGCTCTGGCTTTTCAACGCCAAGCTGGGGCTCATTAATGTGGCACTTCATGCCCTGGGGTTTGTCAATCCACCTGGCTGGCTGACCGATGCGCGGTGGGCGATGCCCGCATTGGTGCTGATGAGCTTCTGGGGCATCGGAAACACGGTGATCATTTTCCTGGCGGGGCTTCAGGATGTTCCGCGCGAGCTGTATGAAGCGGCAAACATTGACGGGGCCACGACCTTTGACAGGATCTGGCACGTCACCCTGCCGTTCATTTCGCCGGTTATCTTCTTTAACCTCATCATTGGAATCATCGCCACGCTGCAGATATTTGCCGTTCCCTACATCATGACCCAGGGCGGACCTGCCAGGAGCACCTATTTTTATACGATGTATCTTTATGACAATGCGTTCAGCTACCTCAAGATGGGGTGCGGTAACGCAATGGCATGGGTACAGTTCCTGATTGTCCTGGTGCTGACCGCGCTGGCCGCATGGTCAAGCAAACGCTGGGTGCATTACGAGGGCGCGTAGCTGAATCCAGGGACAAAAGCGATGACATCCGAAAGCGAAAACCCGTCGTCAGAACGCCCACCCATCGCGTTGCGGGCGATTTCGCTTGCGGGGCCTGGGCCTGAACTTGACGTTGGCGACCAGGCGCTCTCTAAAGCCGGCGGGGCGGGTCAAAGGGTTGATCGCGGCAAGAGATTAGCCGCTCATCTTGTTCTCCTGATCGTCTGTACGATGGCAATCCTGCCATTTGCGTGGATGGTTTCCACAAGTCTCAAGACGGCTGAGGCGACCACCGCATATCCACCGTCCCTTTGGCCCTGGCCGATCCAGTGGCACAATTACCTCGATGTCTTTCGGAATGAGAAAGCAAATTTCCTGCTTTGGACGCGTAACACGCTGGTGATTGCGGTTCTTGCGGTCACGGGCACGACGCTTTCCAGCGCTATCGTCGCATATGGTTTCGCCCGCCTGCGTTTTCGTGGCCGAAATGTTCTTTTCGCCATTATGCTTTCGACGATGATGTTGCCATTTCCGGTCACCATGGTATCGCTGTTCGCGCTATTCCGCTGGCTGGGCGATCACACCGGCATGCCCTGGCTGGGGACGTTCAAGCCACTGTGGGTGCCTGCATGGTTCGGATCGGCCTTCAATATTTTCCTGCTTCGACAATTCTTCAGCACCATACCGATGCAGCTCTCCGAAGCGGCCCGCATCGATGGCTGCAGCGAATTCGGTATCTTCTGGCGAATCATTGTTCCGCTTTCCAAACCGGCGCTGGCGGTGGTCGCGCTATTCGCCTTCATATTTGTCTGGAACGACTTCCTGGGGCCGCTGGTATACCTGCAAAGACCCGAGCAGTTTACGCTCGTACTGGGCCTGCAGAATTTTCAGAGCAAGGCTGGCGGAACGTCCTGGCATTTGCTCATGGCCGCCAGCGTTCTGGTGATTCTGCCCGCGCTGCTTCTGTTCTTCCTGGCACAGAAGACGTTCATCGAGGGGATCGCCACGACGGGAATTAAGGGGTAAATCGCAAATTAGAATGAACGGAAGGCCGGCAACACATCGCCTGCGAGCCATATCTGTGAAACCGCTTACCCAGATTGCCAACAAAACGGGCTAACTGCGTGGACGAACCCAAGGCATGGCATCTAAATTGCGAACCTTTCCAACCTGAATTCCAAGCGGGAGATGCCGCTCTTGGAATGAGAAAGCCCGATAATTTGGGCGAATAGCTGCTAGAAGGGGGCTAAGCAGCACTCCCTGCTTCGAGTCAACGCCCCGGACATTTACTGGAAGAATTTCCTTGACAAATATTGCTAGGAGAGGAAAATGAAAGCGGTTACAAAGCCGTTCGTGCGTGATTTATGAACAAAATGGTCTATGAGACGCCAACTCGCAAGGCTCAGCCGACGTTATATGACGTGAGCCGTTTATCCGGCGTGTCGTCGGCGACGGTCTCGCGCGTTTTCAGTGGAAGCGCGCCGGTAAGCGATGAAATCCGCGAGCGCGTGGAAAATGCGGCTCGAACCTTGTCCTATGAGCCCAGTCATGCAGCGCGCTCCCTGGCCGGCCGCAAAACGAAAACGCTGGGCGCTATCTTCCCGGAGATTGCCAGCGGATTTTATGCGGACATACTGGCCGGCATCGATGAAGTAGCCGCTGAAAGCGGTTTCGACGTGCTGGCGGCTTTTGTGGGTAAGCAACGCAGTAGGCCTGAACTGGTCAAGCGTCTGCTGCGCCAGGGGCGGGTCGATGCACTGCTCTTGTTGAACCTTGATGACACGCTCGATCTGGGCCCGGAGACGATCGATCAATTGCCGATCGTGCTGATCGACCGCGCAATCAATGGCTCAAAGCTGCCGGCGCTGGGCATGGACAATGTCGGCGGCGCCGAGGCCATGATCGAGCACCTGTTTGAGCAGGGACATCGGCGGATTGCGATCGTGACCGGACCCCCGGGAAACTATGACTCACAGCAGCGGCTGCTGGGATGTCGGCGGGCGTTCGGCCGGCTGGGCGTGCCGATCGACGAACGAATGCAATGGTCGGGCGATCCCAACAAGCAGTCCGACTTCAGTATCGTCGGCGGCGCCGAAGCGATGCTCCAGTGGACCGATCAGTTGGTGTGGCCGGGAGCATTCACCATGGGCAGCGGCGTTGAGGTGGCACAGGAGCTTCTGAAATCGAAGTTGCCCCTGCCCGATGCCATCTTTTGCCTGAACGATGCCATGGCGATTGGCATGCTCAATGAATTCCGTCGCGCGGGCGTCTCGGTGCCAGGCGACGTGGCGTTGGCCGGGTTTGACAACGTTGAAGGGGCCGCTCACCTCTCGTTGACGAGCGTGGCGTGCCCGATGCGGTTGATGGGGCAAGTGGCAGCACGATGGGCTGTTGAACTTGTGACGAAAAATGCACGGCCGGTCGGCCATCGGCTTCAGGTTCGGCTTGTGATTCGGAATTCTTCTTTGGGAAAGAAAAGCGCTCATTTGGCGTCGGAACGCCGGTGAGCCGCCAGGCGAGGATCGAGCGGTTCGGATGGGCGAATAGAGGAAAATCAGCTGTAACTGAAAGGCGCGTCCGTTCGCGTCCGGTGCAGCCAGTTGCGATGCTCGAAACGGCGAACATCTATCGTGGAGGACCGATGAGCAGGTCAGAATCACAATGTGTGTCCAAACCTCGATGCCTTGCCCCGCGAGGATCCATTCCGGGCTTTACGCTGGTTGAGCTCCTGGTGGTGATTGGAATTATTGCGCTGTTGATCTCGATCTTATTGCCCGCGCTACAGCGCGCCAGAGAGCAATCCAATGCGATCAAGTGCATGGCTAACCTTCGCACAATTGGCCAGACCATCGCCCTGTATGCAAATGACAATGGGGGCAGCCTTCCCTACGGCTTCGTCTACCAGGGAGAAACTATAGCGTTTCCGCCTGCACCGACATACAACCAGCAGTATCCAAGCTCAGGCTATACCGATTGGACGTTGCTGCTTGTTCATGAAATGAATGGCACGTACGGGTCGGACTCTACGCAGCAGGAATCCATTAACGAATCGGTAACGGGGGTTCGTTCATATTTTCTCTGTCCGTCGGTAGACACAGGCAATATGGCGACCACGGCAACCGTTGCATATATCACGCATTACAGCTGCAACCCACGCATAATGCCTGACATCGGTACGATAGATCAGTTTGCATTTAAGACGAGCGGCGCGTTCATTTTCATGCATCCCTATCACCTTAGCCAGATCAAGCGGTCAGCCGAAATGGCGCTGATCTGGGATGGCACTCTGTGGAATCGCAGTGGCTCATGGAACTGTTCCGCAGATACCTTCGCGGTGGATGGGCACCGTCTAATTCAAGGGTATTACCTGACGGACGATTACGCCATCGACACAACGGATGCGGGGATCAATGGAAATACTCCGGTCGATATGACTCCCAACGACAATGGCGTTCCAGTCGGGTCCGGGGATTGGAATGCGGATACACAAGCAAACTGGGGAAACATCCGCTTCCGGCACACGCAGAGTACATCCGCCAATATCCTCATGGTGGACGGGCACGTGGAGGCTTTCACATATAACCCAAACACTCGGCAACCGAGTTTGCTTCGAAAGAATATCGGTGTGAACTACGTTCAGAACTAGTGATCGCGTTCGGGCGCCTTTGAGGCAGGCGATACGGACGTTGAGGGAACAAAGAGGCGGCGACGATGCACTCAAGTCTGCGGATATCGTCGAAATGGTTAGCTGTACTGCTGTGTACAGCGTTCGGTGCCGCGTCTGCCAAGTGCGCGCTCGCGCAACAACAGGCGCCCCAGCAAGCGATATCGGCGGTTCAACTCACTACGGATGACAGCGCCATTGAGAATCCCACCGCGGCGCCCGGCAAGTCGGCGATAACCGCTGCCGATGATTTGTTTCTTGATGATCTTGAACAGCGCGGCATCCAATATTTTGTGGATGAGGCCGATTCCGTCACTGGCCTGATGCCTGATCGCGCGAAGGCGACCGGGGGAACTTCTTCGCCGTCAAGCATCGCCGCAATTGGCTTCGGATTGACTGCACTGTGCATCGGCGATGAGCGCGGCTGGGTGCCGCATCAGCAGGCGTATGATCGATCGATGCGCGTTCTCAGTTTCATGCGCGATCACGTCGAGCAGGTTCACGGATACTTTTATCACTTTCTGAACATGCACACGGGGGCGCGGGAATGGAACTGCGAAGTCTCCGACATCGACACCGCGCTGCTCATGGCCGGGGTCCTCTGTGTGCGCCAGCATTTTCCCGGTACTGAGTTGGCCACGGTCGCGGATGGCTTGTATCAGCGGGTCGATTGGGGCTGGTTGAAAGACCCCGAAGGTACGCTTTACATGGGATGGAAGCCGGAGAGTGGATTCATTCCCGCGAAATGGGACAGCTTCAGCGAAGGACCGCCCCTTATTTACCTGTTGGGAATGGGATCGAAATCCCATCCACTGCCCCCGGAGATCTGGAACGCCTGGCACAGACAGCCCGTTGAGAACTACGCAGGCCTGACATTCATGAAATGCCCTCCGCTCTTCACGCACCAGTATCCGCAGTGCTGGTTCGATCTGCGCGGGCTTCGCGACGACCATGCGGAATACTTTCGCGATTCGCAATTGGCAACCTTGGCGCAACGCCAGTGGTCCATCGATGATTTGAGCAAACAGTTTTCGACCTATGGTCCAAACCTCTGGGGCCTGACGGCCTCGGATAGCGAACGTGGCTACACGGCTTGGGGCGGCCCCCCGGCGCAGGGTGATATCGACGGCAGCGTCGTCCCATGTGCCGCGGCAGGCAGCCTCGCGTTTGAGCCGCGCCTGTGCCTTGACGCGCTGGAAAACATGCGACGCCAATATGGCGAAAAAGGCTACCTCAAGTACGGATTTGTGGATGCGCTGAATCCATCAAGCGGCTGGTTTAACCCGGATGTGCTGGGAATCGATATTGGTCCGACCGTATTGATGGCGGAGAACTGCCGCAGCGGATCCGTCTGGAAGATGTTCATGTCCTGCCCGGAAGCCGCGACGGCGCTCAAAGCCGCTGCTTTCCGGCCGCTGGATGCTGCGGACCAGATACCCGCGACAACGTCGCTTTTTACAACCGGCTCGTCGCAAACCAATGCCGGACAGTCCCGGGCGACGGAGAAGTTCAACTCGGACGGTATTCCAGTTTTTCAAAATGATCTTCATGGTGGGCAATCCTGTGTAAATGTTTACCCAGGGCCGGCCTCACTTGGTTCCTAGTTCCTTTTAGGAGGTGCAGAATGAGACATCATATGACGAAGTTGGCCGTCACCGCGGCCGGCTGTCTAATGTGGGCGGGTGCATTGCATGGCCAGACACTGTTAAACGGCGATTTTTCCCAGCCGGTTGATGCGACCGACTCCACCAGCACAACGGCCACTGCTTGGTCAATGTCCCCCGCGGGCACCAACCTGGGCCAGCGGGCCACGTTTCACCAGAACGCTGGGGAATGGGCGTTCTGGCTCCAGGACTTCGAGCCTTCGGGCACGGCAACCCAGACCGTGACCGCCGTGGTGCCAGGGGTGAATTACAGCCTCAGCGCGCTGTGGGCATTCGAATTGGGTGCATCCGGAGCTACCGGCGCGAATGGGTTCAACGCCGTCACGCTCGCAAATAATCCCAGTAATACTGGGAACCTGGTTGCGTATATGTCCATGCAGTTCCAGACCTCCGGAAGTGCTAACGTTGGAGCTGCGGATGTACTCAACATCACCGCCGGGAGCATCCCGACGGCAGACAATGCGGATTCCTTTGCAAACGCACCTGCCTCGCCGGCACCGCCTTGGCTGACTGAATCAATAGCGGGAATTGCTCCAGTCGGCGCCAGTCAAGTTCTGGTGACATTCGGATGGCTCAATGGCGGAGGCGATGGTGGGACGGGATCGCAATCGGGGTTCGCAACCGATGTGACGCTCGCCCCTGTCGCCGTTCCCGAACCGGCCAGCCTGGGTGTTCTTACACTGGGTGGCTTGGCGCTTCTCGCGCGGCGTCGCACCGTCTAGTACCGGTGTCCTAAAGCCCTCCGCGCCGCACAGGGAAGTGCCTGATGCATGCATCGTCTCTCCAGATGCATGCATGCAGGCACTCCCTATGCGGTGTTTTGTTTATTAGTTTGACTGTTCGGCCTTCGCCTGGATCGAATCAGCCCAGAAATCGCAATGATGGCGCCTACCCTTTAGAGGTGATCGATCGCTTGCCTTTGAACCGTGATTGAATCAATCGAGTTGTTGTGCATAAAAAGCGTCGAATCGGACAATTTGTGAGTGTCGCGATTGAAGCGCTGGAGGGCAGGGTTCTGCTTTCCGCGGCACATCCTTTGTCAACGGCTGGTTCGCCATTGCACGGCTCAACCCATCAGAACATTAATAAGCCCGCAAAAGTGGGCCTTACCACGTCCCCGGCCCCCTCAGTTGCCAACGAGTACCTGTTCTATTTCGGATCCAGTGCGTTCGACAACAGCGCGACGGCGCCCAGCTCCGCCGATCAAAATGCGATCGCCACCGATAAGAGCGCGCTGCTGGCCAACGGCTCGACTGCGACGTTCGCCAACATCAGCAGCTACGCGAATGGGATCAACGGAATCCTGATCGATTTCGCGAATTTGCCGACGGGCGTGACGTTTTCGGCCAGCGATTTCCAATTCAACGTCGGCAACAATAATACACCTTCGAGCTGGGTCACCGCCCCCGCGCCCACCGCCGTCGCCACCTGGACGGGCAGCAACGGCGATACCTTTGCCGACATCGTCTGGGCGAACAAAGCGATTTCCGACGAGTGGCTCCAGGTAACCGTCCTGGCCGACGCCAACACGCACTTGACCAACAACTTCACGTTCTACTACGGCAGCGAGATCGGCGCCACCGGCATCAGCACCGCGACGACCGGCAACGGCCCGGTGATTCGCGTCACCTCCGCGGATGTGGTGGCCACGCAGAACAACGCTTCGCTGCTGCAGAGCGTGCCGATCACGAATCTGTATGACTTTAACCGTGACGGCAAGGTGACGGCGGCGGACATCGTGCTCTGCCAGAACAACACGACGCTGCTGGGCGGGTTGGTATTGATCTCCCCCAGCATCGGGGGCGTCCTGACAACCGATCAGGATATCGGCTCTCCCGCCTCCGCCGGATCGTACTCTTACGTCAACGGCACCTATACGGTGTCCGGGGGCGGAGCCGGTATTTCCGGTGGCTCTGACCAATTCAATCTGGCCAGCACCAGCCTCACCGGCGACGGCACCGTGGTCGCTCATATCACGTCCATCAGCAGTGCCAGCGCCTTGGCCGGTGTCATGATCCGCAACGATTCCAGCGCCGACTCCGCCTGCGCCGCATTGCTCGTCGATCCAGGCACGGGCTTATTGTTCGTGATTCGTCCCAACGACGGTGGCGTCACCGGTCAGACAACCGAGTCTGGGTTTAATGCGCCGTTGTGGGTGAAGCTCACGCTCTCCGTCGGCCAGGTCTCCGCGTTCTTTAGCTCCGACGGAATCAATTGGACGCAGTTCGGCTCGACGCAGCCGATCACGTTTGGTCCAACGACGTTGGCTGGATTGGCGGTCAGCGCCAACAACAATGCCGCGAGCAGCACCGCCACGTTTACCAATGTGTCAGTCTTGCCGGCAAATTGGAGCGACAACGATCTGGGCTCGCCACCGCTGCCCGGCGGCGCGGGCTTTAGCGAGGCCGCCGATTCATATACGCTCTTTGGCTCCGGATCGGGAATCGGCAACACCTCCGATCAGATCAATTTTGCCGATGCGAGTCTCACGGGCGGCGGAAGCGTCGTGGCCCTGGTTGATTCCCTGGCCGGCGGCGGTACGTCCGCTCAAGCCGGTGTAATGATCCGAAACGACTCGACGGCGGGTTCGGCGTTCGCAAGCCTGAACGTCACCACACAGAATTACGTGTCGTTTGCATGGCGCGCCGCCGATGGCGGCACTGAAAATTCCGTCACCGTCTCGGCGCCCAACGCACCGCTGTGGGTCGAGCTTATCCAATCGGGAAGCAGCATCACTGCTTACGAATCCACCAATGGCGTGAATTGGACGCAGATCGGAACCGCCCAAACCGTCTCGATGACCAGCTCGATCTCGCTGGCGGGATTGGATGTCTCTTCCAACGGAACCAACCTGAGCCAGGCGACATTTCTCGATGTCAGCGCCTTGCAGGGGGGCTGGACGGACGGTGACATCGGATCGCCCGCCGTCGGCGGCGCGGCGGTATACGATTCGCCCAGCGATACCTACACGATCAGCGGCAGCGGATCGGATATCTTTGGCACTTCCGATCAGTTCAATTTCGCCAGCACCACGATGACCGGCAATGGCAGCGTCATCGCCTACGTGGATTCGATCACGGATACCAATGCGTCGGCCAAAGCCGGCGTCATGCTCCGCAATGACAACACGCCAGGCTCCGCGTTTGCGGCTCTGTTCGTCTCGGCAACCAACGGAATCATCTTTGAATGGCGCTCAACCGCCGGGGGCATCACCAGCGAGTCGATGGATACTTCCATCGGCAGCCCCGTGATGGCGCCGGTGGGCCTGGAATTAATCCGCTCGGGCAGCAGCTTCACCGCTTTCCGCTCCACTGATGGGATCAACTGGTACCAGGTTGGGTCGAGCGAAACTGTGACGATGAGCAACACCGCGCTGGCCGGCCTGGCCGTTACGGCACACAACAACGGCGCGATCTGCACCGCGACCTTTAGCAGCGTCGGCATCGGCAGCAGCCCTCCGCCGGGCGCGGGCGTGTACAGCACCGCCGATGAACTGTTCCTCAACGACCTGGAATATCGCGAGTTCCTGTTCTTCTGGGATGAGACCAATCCGAATACAGGGCTCTCCCCAGACAACGCCAGTGCCAGCGGAGGCAGCCCATCGGAATCGAGCATCGCTTCGGTAGGGTTTGACCTGACCGCCTTGACAATCGGCGCGCAGCGCGGCTGGGTCTCGACAGCCGCAGCGTATTCGCGGGCGCTGACGACACTCGATTTTCTCTACAACACCGCCGCCCAGGTCAACGGCTTCTTCTACCACTTTCTGGATCCAACGACAGGCCAACGCTACGGCACCAGTGAAGTGTCATCGGTAGACACCGCCGAGCTGATGGCCGGCGTATTGACCGCGGGACAATACTGGGCGGGAACATCGGTTCAGACCGTGGCGCTGCAGCTTTATGACCGGGTGGATTGGCCGTGGATGCAGGAAACGAACGGCCAGTTCTACAGACAATGGACCCCCGAGCATGGCTTCCAGAATAGTTATGGTGACTTCAGCGAAGCGGCGTTGCTGTATCTTCTGGCGCTCGGGTCACCCACGTATCCGGTTTCGGCTGCCTCATGGGATTCCTGGTCGCGCTCACCGGTCGAGAACTACGACGGTTACAAATTCGTTGAGGCCGACGACGCCGCCCTGTTCACGGAACAATACCCCCAGGCGTGGTTTAATCTTCGGGGCATGGCGGACAATACCAACCTCAATTTCTATCAGAATTCCCAAATCGCAACACTGGCGCAGCGGCAGATGTTCATCGATCTCAGCTCAAAATATTCGGACTACGGGCCGAATTTCTGGGGGATCACGCCCTCGGAAGGCCCCAGCGGATACACCGTCTGGGGCGGTCCACCGGCTTCATCCAACATTGACGGCACGGTCGTGCCCACCGCGCCCGGCGGCAGTCTGGAATTCGAGCCGCGCTATGCCCTCAATGACCTGGAGAACATGAAACAACTCTACGGCAGCACCGTCTACAGAAAATACGGTTTTGTCGATGCCTTCAATCCATTGACGGGCTGGACCAGTTCGCTGGTGCTCGGGATCGACGTCGGGATGACGCTCGTCGCGGCGGAAAATTCGCGATCGAATTTTGTATGGGATATTTTCATGCAAAACCCCGCGGCGCAGACCGCTATTGCCGAGGCGGGTTTCCATCTCGTGTGACTTCGGGAATGATCATATTCTCCATCCAAGCCCGCCCGCGCCGACGTGGCCGCCCCGACACCTGGCAAACTTACCTGATTTGATGGGTAACTGAACTCATTTGTTGGGCGTGTCTTATCTGCAATGGGCGATACAGGGCTCGAACCTGTGACCCCCAGCGTGTCATGCTGGTGCGCTAGCCAACTGCGCCAATCGCCCGATCCTCTGATGCTAGCCGCCTGCCGTTGTTCGGGCAAGAGATGCGTTGGATTTTGAAGCTGAGTATTCATTGCGGTAATATCGAGCCATGGCCCTGAGCGCACGAAACCAGTTCCCGGGAAAAATCGTCTCTCTGCGAATCGGATCGGTCATGGCGGAAGTGGTCATCGACATCGGTGGGGGGCACCGGATTGTCTCGTTGATCAGCGCATCATCGGCCAAGCGCTTGCGCCTGCGGAAGGGCGCGGCGGCCACCGCGGTGATCAAGGCGACCGAAGTCATTGTCGCATCCGAACTGTCCGATCGAGGCTAAGTATGCCCGGCCGGACTAAATCCGCGGTGCTGCGGGGCAAAATCTGGATTGAAATCGCGCGCAAGGCCGCCCTCACCGACGCCGGCGCCGACCTCCTGGAACAGATCGAAGCTTCGGGATCGCTTTCCGAGGCGGCGCGGCGGCTGCGTTTCGCTTATCGGCGGGCGTGGCTACTGTTGGATGCGATGAACCGCGCGTGGCCACGCCCGCTGGTGATCACGGCCACGGGTGGCCGACGTGGCGGCGGCGCCAAGCTGACCGACCTGGGACGCCACGTCTTGCATTCGTATCGCGATTTGCAGATCCAGTTGGAACATTTCCTGGATACCGCGGGCAATCCGTTCGACATCTTGCGCTGACTTCCACAATTCAAGACATGCTCCGCAAAACAGAACTTGCAGTCGTTATATATCGCAGTATATAATGATCTGTTTGTCCTCTGATTCGGGTTTTCATCCAGCGGGAAGTGCAAAATGCGAAAGATCCTGTTTGGAAGTCTGACGGTGCTGGGCGCGGCGGGGGTTGTGCGGGGTCAGAGCTATACCGCTCCGTCCATCATTCCGTCGGCCGATTCCTTCGTGTCCAAAAATAATCCCAACAATAACTACGGCGCCGCCGGCGCACTGGAAGTATCGGCGTCGACGGCCGCCAACGGACAATACCTGACCTATATGCAATTCAATCTCTCGTCCGTTCAAAGCGCCATCGATTCGAACTTGGGAAGTAATTGGACGGTCTCCAATATCACGCTGCAATTGACCGAGGCATCGCCCAACAATGGTATTTTCAATGCCAACGCTGCGGGCCAATTCGCGATCGAATGGATCGACAACAACTCCTGGACAGAAGGGACTGGGACGCCCGGCGCGACGACCACGTCGGGCATCACCTATAACAATCAGCCTTCCGCGCCCGATGACGAGCTGGCGGGAACTTTCAGCTACAACGGCGGGACGGGCACGGCGACTTATACGTTGCCGGTCACGGCCGGCGAGTTGTCGAATATCGAGGCCGGATCGCTGATGACACTGGAGGTATTGCCCGACGATTCATCGGTCTCATATCTGTTCAACTCACGAACCGGAGCAAGCCATCCGGCGCTGACGGTCACCGCCACGGTTCCCGAGCCGGCGAGCCTTGGGTTGATTGCTGGTTTGAGTCTGCTGCTGCTCCGACGCAAGCCCGTTTTCTCTGGCATGCGGACTTAAGTCCGCATGCCGGGTAGCGGGAAAACCTGCTACCGCATCAACCCCATCGCCAGCAGCTGCGCGCAGATGATCGGCGAAAGCATGCACAGTGGTGCGACGGTGGCGTAGGCGATAGCGGGGGCATCCGATCCAGCCGCCTCGCCCGCGAACAGCAATGCCGGAGTGCTGGTCATGGCGCCGGCCACCCAGCCGCTCAGCGTCACGAAATTGATTCGCCAAATCCACCGCGCCAGACATCCAACGATAAAGACCGGCACGACGGTGATGGCCGCGCCCCAGGCGATGAACGCCACCTGATGCACCGCCCGCTCCAGGAAATGCGCGCCAGCCTGAAATCCCACGCACGCCAGGAACACCGAGAGGCCAAAATCGCGGATGATCTGGTTCGCAGCCACCGGCATGTACCAGATCACTGAGCCGACGTTGCCAAGTTGTGATAATGCGATGGCTGCCAGCATCGGTCCACCGGCCAGGCCGATCTGCATCGGCAGCGTCATGCCCGGCAGCTTGATCGGAATCGAACCGATGACGACACCGATCACGATCCCCAGGAAGATGGGAAGAATCTGCGATTGATTGAGCGTGTCCTGGCAATTTCCCAGTTCGGTCTCCACCATTTTGATCCCGTCTTCCGGTCCAACGACGGTGACGCGGTCGCCGAATTTGAGACTGAGCGATGCCTTGGGAACAAGATCGACGCCCGCGCGGTTGATTCGCCCGATGGTGACGCCGGTGCGTCGGATCAGATCCAGCTCGTGGAGGGGGCGGCGCAGGACGCGCGCCTTGGTGACGACCAGGTCGGCGCGCTGCAATCCCCCGCCGATCTGGCCCAGGTCAACCGTGCTTTCGCGTCCCAATGCGAGCGCCAGCTCCGTCAGATCGTGTTCCACGCCGACCGCGCGGTAGACATCGCCGACTTTGACAACCGTCTCGGCATTGGGCACCGTCAAAGCGCCGTCACGATAGAGGCGCGACAGCACCACCGGGCGTTTGCGCAACAGGTCATGTTCGCGCAGCGTCTTGCCCGTGTACTGAGGATGCATCACTTCAATATCGACGACGGTGAGCGGAGGCCGCCGCGCCTGCTCGGCTGCGGCCAGCGCGGCGCGCTCATCCGACATTCGTACTCGGAACAGTCGCTGCAACGCCAGGATCACGAGGCTGGGCCCGATCAACCCCAGTGGATAGCTCACCGCGTACGCCACGCCCGTCGCCGTCAGCGCCGCGGCGGCGTGCTCAGGATTGTCGGCCTGCATCTGGCGCAGCGCCTCCTGCCCGGCGGCCAGTCCGGCGGTGGTGGTGAAGGCGCCGGCGAACAGGCCGCTCGTGCCTTCCCTGGGTAAGTGCGCGCAGATCACCACCACCGCGGTCATCGCCGCCCCCAACAGCACGACCGCCACGGCCAGAAGGTTCAGTCGCAGGCCCTCGGCTCGGAACGATGCGATGAATCCCGGTCCCACCTGCAATCCGATGGCATAGACGAAGAGGATGAGCGAAAAATCGCGGACGAATGCCAGCACGTCGCCTTGAATGGTCACACCCAGCTGCGCCAGGCCCAGCGCAGAAAAGAGCACCGCCGAGACGCCCAGCCGCACCCCGCGCACGCGGATGGCTCCCAGGATCAGTCCGATGGTCACCGCCAACGCCAGCTTCAACGGCGCCAGCGCCGCCGACCCCTGCGGAATGAAATTTCCGAAATTCAGGAACATCTGGGGATACTATCGGCACAAGGTTAGGGTTGTCGGCAGATGTTTAGCGGGCGGCTTGCCCGGCGATGGGGACAATCAACTCTCACGCGCGCGATCGCTAACCGGAGGATTTTTCGCCGTTCATGAAAACGTCCACCAGCGCCGGATCAAACATCACGCCGCGCTGCTGGCGGACGAAATCGCGCGCCGCTGTCGTAGTCCAGGCGGATTTGTATGGGCGGGCGCTGGTGAGGGCGTCGTAGACGTCGACGAGATGGACAATCCGCGCTTCCAGGGGAATGACATCGCCTCTCAGCCCGTCAGGATAGCCGCTGCCGTCCCAGTTTTCGTGATGGCTGCGCGCCACGCGGCGAGCGGCGGCGAAATAGGGGCGGTCGGGCAGGATGCGCTCGCCGGCGATTGTGTGCTCCTGCATGATGCTGCGCTCCTGCGGCGTGAGCGGCCCGGATTTCTGCAGAATCTGATCGGGAACGTGCAGCTTGCCGATATCGTGCAGCACCGCCGCCTGCGCCACCGATCGCGCCAGCCCGTCGGCCAGGCCCAGAAGCCGCGACACGCGCGATGTCATGCCCTGCATGCGGCGGAGGTGATCGGCAGTATTCTCATCTTTTTCCTCGCTGGCGGCGGCGAGGATGTACATCGCATCGAGATGCGCCGCTTCCAATTCCTCGGTGCGCTGGCGCACTCGATCTTCCAGTGTGTCGGCGTGCTCCTTCAGGGCTCGCGCCTGCTCGAGCACGGTATCGGAAAGATTAGCTACCGCCAGGTATTGGTCCTGCAGCAATTGCCGGGCAGCTTCCAGTTCGGCGGCCATCGCCAGGCCCTTGGTGGCGCGGCCGAACAGCCCGCTCAGCAGCACGAGATATGGGAATTGTGCCGGGTCGAAGGCGTTGCGCTCCTTGCGCATGTGGATGACCATGTTGAGCGCCTCGCCGCCATCGAAATGCGGGATGGCCGCCAGCGACCCCATGCCCGCCAGATATTCCCCGGCTGGATCGTTGGGCGGGACCTCGATTGCATCCAAGATGCGTGGCTGGCCGGTGTAGAGCAACTCGCCCAGGAACCCACCGCTGTAGAGCGGAAGAAGATCTTTCTGCGTCCACGGATTCACCCATTGTTTCCACAAATCGCTGCGTGTGATGCGATAGAACGGCGCCTTCAAATCCCTTCGGCTCAGGGCAACGGTGCGATCGACATGGATCAGCTCACCGCGCCGTCGCGCGTAGGCATGCACCATGGCCTCGGGATCATTGCAGCAACTGATTTCCCGTAACAGGGTGACAACTGTGTTCAAGTCGCTGTGGGCCTGGGCGCCTTCCATGCTGATATATTAGGGGAGGTGAAGGCGATCTGGGAGTAAATATTTTTCACCGGTTGCAACAATCCGCGCCATGACAATCCGGGAGCTGCAAATTCATCACGTCCAGCGACCATTCGAGCCATTTCGGCTGCTGACGGCAGATGGTCGGGCCTACGAAGTGCGCCACCCGGAGCGGCTGGCGTCGTCGCGGACAGCGCGAATGATATCCGTCGCCACTGATGAAGGGTTCGTGATCCTGGACCTACTCCTGGTCGCCGCCTTGGAGAAGCCGATCAGCAGGAGAAAAAACGGAATGAGGAAGCGGGCCTCATGAATGCGCCTGGTGCCAGCGCCGGCCACTGCTGACGACGCCCGCGACGATCAGGCAGACCGCGGGCCAGAAGGTGAGCAGTGCTAACAGGCTGGGGACCGTCGCATGGGGATTGGGATCGGTGGTCAGGCCGAAGGATGCGGCGATGCAGATCGTGATCAGCGGCCCCGATCCGAACAGCAGCAGGTTCAATCCGATCCAGAATAACTTGGATGGCCCTCGCCGCGTGCGGGCAAGTGGGCCGGAACGATGGCGCCGAAGGTCCATATCATACTTATCGGCCGCCCTGAATATTCCGATTATCCGAATTTGCCTCCGGCTCAACTTTTCACTTCGAGCAATTGCATCAGGCTGTCGGCCAGCCTGCCACACTGCGTCGAGAGGTCGGTCAGGAAAGTTTTGCGCAGGGGATCGTCTTCATCGCTGGCCAGCGCCTCACACACATCATGGGCGTACATCATGGCTTGGGCCTGGGTGAAAACCAGTTCAAGCTCAAATTCCTTGCCGCTGCGCCCCAGAAGCGCCTTGGTGTCCGCCTTCTGGGCGAGGTCGCGGCTGCCTTGCTCGATAAAGGGCAAATCAGGCACATCGTATTCCACGCGCTTGTCCTTTTTCGGAAATTCATCCATCTGCGCCTTGGCGGCCTGGCAGGTGGCGGCGACCTGCTTGACGACATCCCCAACCTGGTCCGAGGCGTGCTTGATGATGAAGATCTTGGCAACATCGCTCTCCTGGGTCATCAGTTTGTAGAGGATGCTGTAGCCTTCATTTTTTTGTCTGAAGATTCCCCCATTCGCCGATGGGGGCTTGGCGGATTCGGCGCAGCCGGTTAACGCCAGGGCGGTGACGAGCAGGCCGAGTTGCGTGCGGACCGTTTTTGCCATGGAGATGGTTATAGCCGGTTGGTGGCAAAGCGGTCCACGTTAGAAGTATGGATGGGTCCGGCCACCGCATTCTCGAAGATTTGTTCCCGCTCCCGGTACGCCGGTAGAGGGGAATTGGAGAATGCTGTTTCGTGATGCTTCGGCGACTATTTTTCGCCTAACGCGCCAATGACCAGCCGCGTATCATTCAGCCCGAAAGCGGGCACAGCATCGCTATGGCGATTTTGAGCATCATCCTCGGCCGGCGCCTCGCCTCCGGCGAGCAGAAGGTCCAGAAAATCGGTGTGCTGACGGGTGTGTCGGCGCTGGGCCTGGATGGCCTTTCATCCTCCGCTTACGGGCCCGAGGCGGCGCTGACTATCCTGCTTCCTCTTGGCGCGGCGGGGCTGCAGTGCATCGGGCCCATCACCGGGGCGATCCTGGTCCTGCTTACGATGCTCTATTTTTCCTATCGCCAGACCATCGCGGCCTATCCCGTCAACGGGGGGTCGTACACCGTTGCCAAGGACAACCTGGGAACCTGGCCCAGTCTTCTAGCGGCGGCCGCCCTCATGATCGATTACATTCTGACCGTCGCGGTGGGCATCTCGGCGGGAGTCGGAGCGCTGGTCTCGGCGGCGCCGCATCTTCACAAATACACGCTGCCGATATGCCTGACGGTCCTCGGGTTGATCACCCTCCTGAACCTGCGGGGAACCGGCGAGGCGGGGTTGGCATTTGCGCTGCCGACCTACGTCTTCATCGCCAGCCTGGGCGCGGTGCTGGTGATGGGGATGTTCCGGGCGATGCTTGGCGGGGGCCACCCTCGGGCAATCGTGGCTCCGCCGGCGCTTCCCGCTGCCGTGCAGGGATTCAGTGTCTGGCTCGTGCTGCGATCGTTCGCCAGCGGCTGCACCGCCATGACGGGCGTGGAGGCGGTCAGCAACGGCGTCAGTGCGTTCAAGGAGCCCACCGTCAAGAACGCACACCGCACGCTCACCGTCATCGTGTTCATCCTGGCCTTTCTGTTGGCATGCATTGCCTACCTGTGTCGCACCTATCACGTCGGGGCGATGGATCAGAGCCGCCCGGGATACCAGAGTGTCCTGTCGCAATTGACCGAAGCTGTGGTGGGGCGGGGATGGTTTTATTACCTGACCATCGGCGCGGTCCTGACCGTGCTGTGCCTGTCGGCCAACACGAGTTTCGTGGATTTCCCCCGCCTTTGCGGGCTAATCGCCAAAGACAGCTTCCTTCCTCGCGCCTTCGCCAGCATGGGAAGAAGATTGGTCTACTCGATGGGCATCCTGTGCCTGGCGGGCAGCGCCGGCCTGCTGCTGGCCGGTTTCGGCGGCATCACCGATCGCCTGATCCCGCTCTATGCGGTGGGAGCGTTTCTGGCGTTCACGCTCTCGCAGCTCGGCATGGTCGTGCACTGGCAAAAGCAGCGACTTGCGGCGGCGTCCGCATCGCCGAATCAGGGCACACCGGCTCGCGGCGGCAACACGTTGCTCAACGTGCGCCTCGGTGTGAACGCGATCGGCGCCGCCGCCACCGCCAGCGCGCTGGTGATCATCCTCGCGGCCAAGTTCATCGAAGGCGCCTGGATCACGATCCTGGCCATCCCGCTGATGATCACCCTGTTCTGGATGATCCATCATCGATATCAAGTCGTTGAGCGGCAGGTGGGCGAATGCGGCCCGCTGGACCTGCGCCCTACGCAGCCGCCCGTCGTCGTGGTGCCCACGCGAGGCTGGAACCGGCTGACGGCCAAGGCGCTGCGCTTCGCGATTCACATTTCCGCGGACGTGATCGCCGTCCATCTGAGCAACCTCGAGGGAGATGCGGCCAGGGACGAAGCGGCCAACATCCGCCGGCAGTGGGAAAGCAACGTCGAGACTCCCGCCCGCGCCGCCGCCATGGCGCCGCCGCAGCTGGCCATCGTCCAAACACCGTACCGGGAATTTGTTGAGCCGATCATGGGGCAGATCGATCGAATCAAACGCGAGCATCCCGATCAGCTGATCGTGGTGATCGTCGGCGAAATTATAGAACCGCACTGGTGGCAAGCCCTGCTGCACAGTCGTCGCGCGGCCCGGCTGCGCGCCGCCCTGCAAAAACGCGGCGATGCCCGCGTTGTCGTGATCGAACTGCCCTGGTTCATGATGGACGAGCGGTAGTGCGAACGGATGTCTTGCGTTTGCGCGCTCGGGCAGTCAACATTTCGCCGCGATGCGCCTGGCTTTCTCCACCAATGCGTTCACCCAATTTTCGCTAGGCCAGGCCCTGGAGGAAATCGCGGCGGTGGGCTTCGGGGGTGTCGAAATCCTGGCCGATGTCCCCCATGCATATCCGGATGAGCGGCTCTCGCAACAGCAATGCGAATCGATCCGCCGCCAACTCGACCGCCTGGGGCTTTCCGTCAGCAACATCAACGCCAACTGCAGCTTCGGGTATTGGAAGGACGCTCCGCCCGAGCCATATTTTGAGCCGAGCCTGATCTCGCCCAACCCGAAGCACCGCGCCGACCGGATCGGGTTGATCCGCAATGCGATGAGGCTGGGCCGCGCGGTGGGGGCCGCCAACATCAGCATCACCAGCGGTCGAATGCTCGCCGGCATGCCACCCGACCTGGCCGACGAGCAGTTCGCGCAGTCGATCGCGGTCGTCTTGGAATCGGCGGATGAGTTCAACATCAACGTCGGCATCGAATGCGAGCCGGGGCTGTTCCTGGAATATGCCGATGAGCTGAAGCAATGGATCGATCGCATCGGCCACCCGCGCCTGGGGGCGAACCTGGATATCGGCCATTGCCAGGTCATCGGCGAATCGATCGCCGCCGCCATCGAATTGCTGGCCGATCGCATCTGGAATTTGCATGTGGAAGACATCCCCGGCCGCAAGCATTATCATCTGATCCCCGGCCAGGGCACGATCGACTGGGAGGCGGTGCGAATGGCTCTGCGGAAGATCAATTACCAGCATTTCCTCACGGTGGAGCTGTACACCCACACGGCCGACCCGCGCTCGGCCGCGCAGCAGAGCTTGAAGTTTCTCACCGAGCAATTTCCCCAACCGGGTTGAAGGGATTCGACCATGCGAGTGGTAACCATCTACAACAAGCCGGGCTGTCATCTATGCGAGGAGGTTGAGCAGGTGATCCGCCAGGTCGCCACGCGTCGCCGCTTCCGCCTGGAGCGGAAGAACATCATGGACGACCCGGCTTTGCAGGAGAAATACGAGACGGCGGTGCCGGTGGTGGAGGTGGATGGGCAGGAGATCGCCAGGTATCGCCTGACCGCGTTCGCATTGGAGACCGCGTTGACGAGCTGAGGGATTGCCCATCCCATGCTGCCTGATGGAACCTTCTTATTTTCTTCACGGGGCGCGGACCGAACTGAGATTTGCGCGAGGTTTTGGCATAACGCTTGTCCGCGTCAGCGGTAATGGCGAACGTCTACAAATTCTGGGTAAATGATGGAAGATCACGGCTGGCGCGGCTTGGCGGCTCAGGACTTCGGAATTGTTTAAAATTGATCAAACACCCCGCCCCTCCTGCGACGGCTAATTGAGGTATCCCGCGGGATTCGCGGTACTCGATCCAATGGAAGACCACCTGCCGGCTGCCTACGCTCTATCCTGAATATGGAAATCGGCATCGATAGCTTCGCAGCGGCGATTGCGGACCCGGCCACCGGCCTTGCGCTGCGCCCCGTCGAGCGCATGCAGCATCTGCTGGAAGAGATGGAGATGGCCGATCGCGTGGGGCTGGACGTTTTCGGCATCGGGGAACATCACCGCGCCGAGTTCCTGGACTCCGCCCCCGTCGTCATTCTGGCGGCGGCGGCGACGCGCACGCAGAAAATCCGTCTCACCAGCGCCGTCACGGTTCTCAGCGCCGCCGACCCGGTGCGCGTCTTCCAGCAATTCGCCACGCTCGACCTGATCTCGCATGGGCGTGCGGAGATTGTCGCCGGCCGCGGGTCTTTCGTGGAGGCGTATCCGCTCTTCGGTCTGAACCTGGAAGATTACGATTCGCTGTTCGCGGAGAAGCTCGATCTGCTGCTGGCGATCCGCGCCAACACGCACGTGCACTGGTCCGGCCAGCACCGTCCGCCGCTGAGCGGGCAGGCGATCTTCCCCCGCCCGCTGCAGGACCCGCTGCCGATCTGGGTCGGCGTGGGCGGCACACCGGCGTCGTTCGTGCGCGCCGGCACGCTGGGGCTGCCGCTGATGGTCGCGATCATCGGCGGCCAACCCGCGCACTTCCGTCCGCTGATCGATCTGTACCGCGAAGCGGGCCGTCAGGCCGGTCACCCGGCCGAGAAATTGATCGTCGGACTTCATTCCATCGGCTTCGTGGGCGAGACCACCGAGCAAGCCGCCGACGACTTTTTCCCCGGCTACGCCTTTACGATGACGGAGATCGGCAAAGAGCGTGGCTGGCCACCAACCACGCGAGCCCAGTTCGACGCCGTCCGCGGCCCCACCGGCGCCCTGCTGATCGGCGACGCCCAGACCGTCGCGGACAAAATTCTCTACGTGAACGAAGCCCTCGGCGGCATCTCCCGAATTACTTTCCAGATGGGAGTCTCGACGGTTGCGCATGAGAAGATGATGCGAGCGATCGAGATTCTGGGCACACGGGTGGGGCCGATCGTTCGGAAAGCGCTCGATGCGAGCAGCGGGGGAACCGGCGGGGGCAGAAATTCCCGGGCTGGATGAGTTACGGATACGGTTCGTAGATACACATGTACCATACAAACGCGATCACCGGGATTAGCGTAATCGCCACCGCGATCAGAAAAACAGTGAGTTGAAACGATGGACGCCGGCGCTCGTGCGGTGCATCTGCCTCTCGATAACGCAGATCGGGGTCTTCAGCCAAAGGACAATCTCATCATTGCTCCTTCTGCTAAATGCGATTGAAGATGCACGAAAGATCACCATACAATCCACCAACAGCTGATTTTTGAAGGATGGTCGCAATGGCCCATATTACCGCAAAGCAAGGCGATATTATCCAATTTCTTCGGAAGCGTGACTACAAATTTGTGAGGGCATTGGGGCGGGGTGGGTGCGGCGAGACGGTTCTCTTGTATGATGAGTACATCGACCAGCATTTCGTATGCAAGAAGTACGCACCTTTTTCAGAGGCGCATCGCCAACAACTCTTTGCGGGATTTGTTAAAGAGGTCAAACTTCTTCACCAACTTCACCACCGCAACGTAGTTCGAGTATTCAACTATTATCTTTATCCCGAGACGCTTCGTGGATATCTCCTAATGGAATACGTCGGTGGGATGGATATCCAGGGGTACCTCTCAAAATACCCGGAAAAACTGAATGACTTATTTCTGCAGACGATAGCCGGTTTCAGCTATCTGGAAAAGACTGGAATTTTGCATCGCGACATTAGACCCGGAAACGTGATGGTGTGTGACGACGGTACGGTAAAAATCATCGATTTAGGATTCGGAAAAAAGGTTCGCGTTTCGAACGATTTCGCCAAGAGTATTTCTCTCAATTGGCTATACGAACCACCGGCGGAATTCGGCGAAGGGCGCTATGATTTCAAATCCGAGGTCTACTTCGTGGGCAAGCTATTTGAGACGCTGATTCGCGATCTCCAAAGCGGACAATTCAAATATACATCTATCCTGGCTCGCATGTGTCAGCGTAATCCGAGTGCGCGGCTCGCAAGTTTTTTCGAGGTTGAGCAACGTGTCGGGACCAATCATTTTGCTGAGATTGATTTCGTCGAATGGGAGACGCTGGCCCATAGAAATTTTGCGGAGGCGATAGCGGCGCAGATTACCAGGGTCGAAGCCGGCGCTAAATATAATGTTGATGCCCGAAAAATAGGCAGCCGGCTAAATGATCTATATCTTACGTTCATGCTTGAAAAAGAGGTGCCAGATTGCACGTTGGTCCTCCGCTCCCTCGTTGAAGGTGAATTCTATTACAGGAAGCAAGGATTATCTGTTGATTGCGTAAAGGGCTTTGTTCAGCTTCTGAGGTCATGTGGCGAAGAGAAGGGGCGGGTTGTTCTTTCAAACTTATATACCCGCTTAGATGTCCTCCCCCGCTACAACAAAGAGGCAGAATTGCCTGACGATGACATTCCGTTTTAGTAAACGATCTGCGGTTTGGGGACTCCCAAAGGACCGCTGCATTGTTTGTCGAATGAGGGCAAAATAGACGACAGTTTCGTTCGCTTGCTGGCGTTGATCGAATTGGCTCAGATCCCGCCGCGAGGCAGCTTGTCCCGCAAGCAACCTCGCGGGGGGACTCGAACCCCCGACCTGCCGTTTAGCAAACGGCCGCTCTATCCATCTGAGCTACGCGCACGAACTATTTTAGGCACTGACCGAAGCCCGATAGGGATCGGGAATATTTTTTCTATCATACGCCAATACGCGGGATTGGAGTGGCCTTAGATGTCAATTGATGGCGGCATCTCGGTTCGAGTGGGCCGCTTGAACTTGTCGGCGAAGAACTCAACCACCCGTCGGGCGTCAGCGTCGTTGGATTTGGAGACCGGTGGTCTCGCCCCTTATGGGGACGCCTTAGTCGCCGGGACTTCACCACCCTACCCCGCCTTTCGCCCCATGATCGCGGCCAGGGCGCGGGCGATCAGTTCGGAGCGGGGCATGCCTTTTTGCCTCGCGAATTTGTCCGCCTGTTTCACCAGGCCGCGCTCCAGGGTGATGTGGATTTTTTGTGAGCCTTTGCCGATGCGGGGTCGGCCTCGGCGGCGGGCGCGGCGCTCCTGGGCACGCTCGGGGCCGGTCATTGGACGTGCCTTGTCCGCGATGAATTCCTGGTCGAATTCCCGCGTGGCCTCCGCGAGTTCGGTTTGAGTCATTTCCCAATATTTCTTTGTGTGTCTGTTCATGTTCGTCTCCTGCGGAAGCGGCGCTTTTCGGGATCGGTCAACGGCCGGGCGTGGATGACATAAGCGGTAAGATCTTCATCCAAAACATAAATCACCTGGGCGTAAGCCCCGTGCTGGCTCTGCCCGATCACCAGCCGTTTTCCCGCGCCGATGGTTTGTGGATAGGGCGCGCGGGCGTTATTCACAATGAACTGCGTTTCGGACGTCGATATTCCATGTTCGGCGATGTGGCCACTGTTCCATGCATTCCAGCGGAATCGCACGGACAATAAGATAGCCACAAAATTAACGCGGGTCAATGAACGATCAACCCGTCCGCTTGAACTGCTCGGTGAAAAACTCCACCACCCGCCGCGCATCGGCGTCGTTGGCTTTGGGGACGGGGACGGTGGTCTCGCCTATTGTGGGGACGCCGTAGACGCCGGGGCCGGCTTGGGTCCAGCGGAATAGCAGAATGCCGGGGTCGGAGGGGTCGTAGCGGATGAATTTGATTTTGGAGCCGAGCATCTCCCAGCTCTGGAATTTGCCGGCGGCGACCAGGCCGCCAGTGCCGATAAAGACCTCGCGGCTGCTGGGATGACGCAGCAGACGCACCGGCAAGTAGACCGCGACGAGCCAGAACAATCCGAACAGCGATATCACCACGCCGAGCATGATGGACAAAACCATCGTGGTTGCTCTGGCGTTGGCGGCGCCTTTCTGCATCAGGGGCAAGAGGGCGACGCCCAGGAGCAGGGTGCCCATGAGGCCGAAGATTACTAAAAGTAACCGTAGGACTTTTTTGGAACGCTGGGTGAGGGTGAGGAGATAGCGATCCCATTCATCGGCGGAGCAGGTCCAGTGGGCGATGCGATTGGTGCCGGCGAGGATTGCATCGGCACGACGGGCGGCGGCGCGGTAAATCCAGTAGAGCCAGGGGCAGACCAGCACGCCGATCCCGCCCCAGGTGCAGCCGAGAATGCCGATGAGAATCAGGGCGGGGGATTGGGAGCCGGTGTGGCTGGTCCAAACCGCCGCGACGATGCCGATGATCAGGATCAGGATGCTCAACTGGAAGAATCGAACGGTGAAGCGGAGCGTGCGCCGCATGGGGTTGGGCGGAACGGGTGAGGGTGCGGCAGTCACGGGCGGGGAGTATAGCAGCGCGGTTGGGAGCGGCAGGGTTGGGCGGTCTGGGGAGTTGTCCGTGATCGGCTGCCACTAATCCCCCCTCCCCTGGTACTCCGGGGGAGGGTTGGGGTGGGGGCTGATCGCTATCGAGCCACCGAAGAATTACTTCCGCGACGGCTTGCGGATGCTTGAGCACATCATGATCCCAAAAGCGCAGGATCTGCACCCCCAGATTGTTTAGACGTGCAGTGCGGATTCGATCGTATTCCGCCTGGCTGTCTCCGGCGTGTTGCCCGCCGTCCAGCTCGATCGCGAGGCGCTGCGATGGGCAGTAAAAATCTACAATATACTCGGCGACTGGTCGTTGCCGGCGGAAGCGATAGCCGGCGAGGCTTTTGAGACGGAGGATTTTCCAAAGTCTGGCTTCGGCGTCGGTCGGCTGGCCGCGCATGGCGCGGGCGAAACGGGTGAGGCGCGGGGTGCGGTCGCGCGGGACGGGCATTGCGCGTGATATTGACGCGGCGAAGGGTGGGGATCAAGGCCCCCACCCTGACCCTCCCCCGGAGTACCAGGGGAGGGGAATCTTGCGGGGATTTGCGCGCAGTGACAATTCACCCGTTTAGCGGCCGCGCTTGACTTCGACGAGCTCAGTCGAGTCGCGCGGCGTGTTTCTTGGTAACCAACGCCGGGCAAGCCCGGCGGCTAAACATCAAACTGACCCTGCCCGTGGTTGGCCGGCTTTACATCTTCAGGGACTGGATTATAGTCGTTTGCTCGATCGTCGCGGCGCGGGTTTTGCGCGGCTTGACGGAGTTTTGCATCATGACGGAATCAAATCCTGCCGCGGGGCCGGTGAATCCTAATAACGAATCATTCCTGCCCCAATCCACCGTGCTCATCGTGGATGATAATCCGCAAAACGTGGAGTTGCTGCAGGCGTTTCTGGAGAGTTTGCCGGTCAAGCTGGTGACGGCGGCGGACGGGGTGGAGGCGCTGAAGATGGTGGCGGAGCATGCGCCGGATCTGATCCTGCTGGATATCATGATGCCGCGGATGAGCGGGTTCCAGGTTTGCCGGCGGATCAAGAACGATCCGAAGACGCGCGATATCCAGGTGCTGATGGTGACGGCCCTCAACGAGCTGGGAGATATCGAGCAGGCGACGGAGGCGGGGACGGATGATTTTGTCAGCAAGCCGGTCAATAAGTTCGAATTGCTCACGCGCGTGAAGAGCTTGCTGCGCGTGCGGCATCTGAAGGGGGAGCTGGAGCGGGCGCTGACGTATTTGAACGAGATTGAGCAGGATGAAGAGGCGAGATAGTTGCGAGTTATGGAGGAAGTTGCGAGTTGCGAGTTGCGAGTTGAGAGTGGGAGACCGGGCGGAGATTGGGGGGCGCGGGGTGTCAGGCTTGCCACTGAAGTGGCAAGCCCGGTGGGGGATGCTGGGGGTTGTTGCGATACTCGCGATGTGTGTGCCGGTTCGGGGGCAGAGCACGGCGCCGGATGGTGCGGGGGAACTTCTTCAGAACAAATCGGCGATGCCGGGGTATGGGGCGGAGGCGTATCGGATCGTCTCGCGGCCGGATGAGATCATTTCGGTTCTGCGCAATGGCACGGCGGTGATCTGCAAGCGCGTGGCGTCGCCGGTGGCGGCGGTGCGGGGGTACGTCTACACCGGCGGGGTTTACGAGGGGAAATGGCTGGGCGGGGGGCTCTCGCATCTGCTGGAGCACCTGGTGGCCGGCGGGTCGAGCGCGCGGCGCACCGAGGCACAGAATAAGCAGCTGCTGCAGAAGATCGGCAACGATTCCAACGCGTATACGACTTACGATCACACAGCATTTTTCGTGAACACCACGACGCCGCACTTCGACGAGGCGGTGGACCTGGTCACCGGATGGATGCTGGGGGCGCTGATCACACCACCGGAATATCGGCGGGAATACCAGGTGGTGCAGCGGGAACTGGAGCGCAACAAGGGGAACCCGGACATGGTTTACTGGGATCTCTTGATGCGCAACCGGTACATCGTCAGCCCGGCGCGCGTGCCGGTCATCGGATACCAGGAGGTGATCCAGGGGCTCACGCGCGATGATGTGTTTAGCTATTACCAATTGGCGTATCAGCCGAACAACATGTGCTTCGCGGTGGCGGCGAATCTGGATCCGGAGGAGATGCTCAAGACGGTTCGGAAGTTCGTTGCGGATGCGAAGCCCGGGCGAGCGTTTTCGCGTGACATCGCCGCCGAGCCGCCGGTGCAGGCGCCGCGCACGGTGGTGGCGACGTTCCCGAACCTGGGGCAGGCGCGGGTGGACCTGGCGTTTCCATCTGTGAAGGAAACCGATGCGGATATGTATCCGCTGGACCTGCTGGCGCAGGCGCTGGGAGGCGGGGAGAGCTCGATCCTGGTCGAGGAAATACGCGACAAGCTGCAGTTGTGCAGCGCCATCGGGTGCGGGGACGACACACCGGCGTACGTGCAGGGATCGTTCCAGATCGATATGCAGCTGGATGCGGACAAGATCGCCGCGGCCGAGACGGCGGTGCTGGCCCGTATCGAGAAGATCAGGACGGAGGGGATAGAACAGGATCGCCTGGATCGCGCCAAGGCGCAGATGAAGATGGCGCGGCTGCAGGCGTTGCAGACCTCGCAGGACGTGGCGGCGTCGCTGGCAACCGATTACATGAGCACGGGGGATGCGCATTTCAGCGACCAGTACGTGGATCACATCGCGGCGGTGACAGCCGAGCAGGTAAAGGCGGCGGCGAATGAATTTCTGGACCGGGGGAAGCTGATCACGACGGTGCTACTGCCGGCCGAGGCGGTGGGCGCGGCGGGATTGCCGGCGGCGACGGACCTCGTGCGCGCGCCGGCGACGCAGCCGAGCAATTCGCCGACGACAAAGCCGGCGGATCAGGAGAGTTTCGCCGTCACGCGCACGGTGCTGGAGAACGGGCTGGTGGTGATTCATCGGCGGATTACGACGACGCCGCTGGTGCAGATCAGCATGTATGCCCTGGGCGGGCTGACGGCCGAGGATGATGCGAGCAACGGGCTGGGGAACCTGGCGATGGCGTTGCTGCGGCGCGGGACGAGCAGCCGGTCGGCGGAGCAGATTTCGGATTTCTTCGACCTGTCCGGCGGCGACCTGACGACGACGTGCGGGAACAACACCTGGTATTGGACGGTGGCGTGCACGCGCGATGATTTTGCCAGGACCATGGAGGTGTATGCCGACCTGGTGAAGAATCCCGCATTTAGCGCCGCTGAAGTGGCACAGATGAAAACGCGCATTGACGCGGGGATCAAGAGCCGGGATGCGGCGTGGGATAACCAGGCTTTCCGGTATTTCAAGGAGCAGTTTTACGGTCCGCTGCATTCGCCGTATCAGTTCGACACGTTGGGGACGAAGCAGAACGTGTCGCGCTTCGGTCCGGAGGAGATTCGCAAGTGGTACGAGGGGAAAATCCTGTCCGCGCCGCGCGTGCTGGCGATCTTCGGGGATGTGGACAAGGAAACTGCGGTGGCGATGGCGCGCAAGTGGCTGGGCGATGGGAAGCTGCCGCAGATTCCGACGCGAACCAACGGGCATCCGGAATTGGCGGCGCCGGCGGCGCCGCCGAGCGTCAACGTGCAGCGCGTGGAGATTCAGCCGACCCAGCAGCAGGTGGCGGGGGTGGTGATCGGTTTCGAATCGGACAGTCAGATCGGCGAACCGGGCGAGGCGACGCTGACGGTGGCGCAGTGCCTGGCGGGCGGGTACAGTTATCCGACGGGATATATCTTCGAGATTTTGCGCGGGCGCGGGCTGGTGTACGAGGCGGGGGCGTTCAACCAGCCGGGGCGCAGCGCGGATTTGCCGGGCGTGTTCATCACCTACGCGGGGTGCGACCCGAAGCGCGTGAAGGACGTGGTGGATGTCATCCTGGAGAGCATCGCGAGGCTCCAGGGAAACGAGGCGGATATCCAGGCGGATTGGTTCGGCCGATCGCGCGCGATGATCACAACGGCGCAGGCGATGGAAACCGAGACGGCGGCGGCGCAGGCGACGCAGGCGGCGACGGATGAATTGTTCGGCGTGGGGTACGATTATCACGCGGGGTTCGGGGCGCGGATTAATGCGGTGAGCCTGGGACAGGTGCAGGACTTGGCGCGGACGCGGCTGCGCAACTGCGTGGTGACGATCTGCACGCCCGATCCGGCCAGTGCGCAGATCGCGCCTGGAGTGCGGACGTATGCGACGTTCTCGCCGGTGGACCTGACCCCGCGTGGAATTCAGCACGATGTGGTAGGAAAATAGTTTGGCGGCCGCTTAAGACCCCCACCCTGACCCTCCCCCGGAGTACCAGGGGAGGGGAACATAGTGCAGATGTTGGAAAAGGACGTGGCGTGTTCGACCAGAAGGCGACGATCGAGGGATTTCTGGAGGCGGCGGGCGCTCGGCAGGCGACGCCGGGGGGTGGCAGTGTCACGGCGCTGGCCGGGGCGCTGGCGGCGGCGATTGGGGAGATGGCGGTTAATTACAGCATGGGGAAAAAGAGCGAAAAGCCGCGCGAGGAGCTGACGGCGGCGGTGGGGCAGTTCCGCCGGGCGCGGGCGATGATGCTGGAGCTGATGGTGGAGGATCAGAATGCATACGAGGCCCTGACGGCGGCGCGGAAGCTGGCGGCGGATGCCCCGCAGCGCGGCGAAGCGCTGGCGGCGTGCATCGGGGTTCCTCAGAGCATCGCTGCGGCGGGGGTGGCGATCCTGGATTTGTGCGATACCATCGTGGAATCGATCAACCCCCGGCTGCTGTCGGACCTGGCGGTTTGTGCGGAGCTGGCGATGGCGACGACGCGCTGCGCGATTTATAACGTGCGGGTGAATTTGGCGGAGCTGGGCGAGGGAGCGGAGCGGAGGGAGATCGAATCGAATAGCAATCGGCTGCTGTCGAGGGCGTTGATGTTGATCCAGCGCGTGGGGCCGAGGATTTGGCGGCGGGTGGGGGAGGGTGGTTGAGAGGTTTTGTGGCTTGCCACTGAAGTGGCAAGCCCGGTGAGGGACGTGGCAAGCCCGGTGCTCGATCATGGATGAAACGGGCGATTATAAGCTGGATATCGCTTCGCTGAAGAAGACGGGCGGCGCGGAGAACGGGCGGCCGTATCTGAGCGTGCTGTTCGCCTGCTGCCATGTTTATCAGCGGGTTTATCGCAACGCGGAGGGGACGGCGTATCTGGGACGATGCCCGCGCTGCGGCAAGGCGGTGCGGTTTGCGATTGGGCCGGAGGGGACGGATGAGAGGTCGTTTGTTGTATATTGAGGGAATGGCGGCGTAATCGGGGGAAACGCGGCGAGCATGCTCGCCGGCTAAACGTGGACGCGTGGGACAGGGAGGTTGATAAATGAGCACGGCGGCGACTCCCAAAACAACCGGGTATGCGCTGGGGCGCGGGCAGGGGATATGCCAGGCATGTGGGAAACAGATCGCGCCGGGGGAAAAGCAGATGGCGGCGGTGCGCGATGCGGCGGTGCTGGAGCGATTGGACATCTGCACCGCTTGCTGGGGCGGGTTCGATCGGACGGGATTGCTGGGATTCTGGCAGACGACGGCGCCGACGGCGGCGGGGCCCAAGCGCATGTTCATCGATGATGATGTCCTGTGCGATCTATTCGAGCGGCTGGGCGAGGCGACGGAGCCGGCGAAGCTGAACTTCCGATTCGTGCTGGGGCTGATCCTGATGCGCAAGCGGCGGATCGTGTATGAATCGACCCGGATGGAGGAACAGAAGGAAATATGGTCGATGCGATTTCGCGGGCGCGAGGAGAAGCTGGACCTGCTCAACCCGCGCCTGTCCGAGCAGCAGGTGGGGGAAGTCAGCACGCAGCTGGGCGAAATCCTGTGCGCGGATTTGTGATGCGACCCCGCTGGCCGATGCGTCTGGCGGTGCTGGCGGCGTGGGGATTGTGCGGCTGCGCCGCGCCGGCGCGGCAGACGGGGCGGGTTGCGTATTACGGCCCGACGTTGCCGCTGGAACAGGTTGTCGCGGGCATCAATCGGAACAATCAGAAGATCACGTCGCTGTGGACCCGGATATCCTATCTGGAAGCCTGGTTTGTCGATCGCCAGAATAAGAGCGAAAAATACGTGAACGGAAACGGGAACCTGCTGTATAGCGCGCCGGCGTCGATTCGTATCACGACGATGAAGGAGCTGGTGGCCGACCTGATGGACATGGGGTCGGACGGCACGCGCTTCTGGCTGTGGCAGAAGCACGACAATGTTTTCTGGTGGGGCGACTATGCGGACCTGGAGAAGCCGGGCGCGCGGCAGATACCCGTCCGGCCGGACCTGGTGCTGGAGGTGCTGGGGATTCGGGCAATCGATCCGATTCTGACCGATGAGCCGGTCCCGGTGCTGCGCTTCAACAACGACGCCGACAGTTACATGATCGTGTGGCAGAAGCGGGTGGCAGACCATTGGGCGGCGCAGAAGGAGATCTGGTATGACCGGGTAACGCTGCGCCCCAGCACGGTGCTGCTATTCGATGCGGATGGGCGCGTGGTGTTGCGGGCCTGGCTGTCGAATTTCCAGCCGGTGCGGGTCGCGAACCAGTCAGCGGATCAGTGGCCAGTGATGGCGACGCATTACAGGTTGTTCTTTCCCGAAAGCGGCTCGAAGATGAATTTTGATCTGGGCGAATTGGCGCTGACGGGCGGGCGTGGCGACGCGTTCCCCAAGCCCATTAGCTTCCAGATGCCCGATCCGCAGAAGCTGCAAAGTTCTGGAATCAAGGTGAATCGGATCGATGACACGAGCGGCCCTTAGCGCGGATTTTCCAATCAGCAGGCATTCCGCTGGCTGGCGCCCGCGGCTGTTAATGATTCTCTGCGCTTGCGGGTGGGTATTGCCGGCGATGGCGGCCGGGCCGATCCCACCGGCGCCGCGCGACCTGCTGGCGCATGCGGATGGCAGCCGCTTCTGGATCGCCCAGGTTGGGCCGATCCGGGACCAGGAACAAATCGGGGAGCGGACGACGATCTGGTATCGGGGCCGGTTCGATTCGTGGGAGACGCTGCCGCCATTGGGCGGGCGAGTGGTCTCCATGGCCAGCAGCGGGGGCGAATTGTTGCTGGTCATGGCCGACGGTCAGTGGCTGATCGCCGATGGCGATCAGTTGCGTCCGGGTCCGTCGGCGCCCGAGGGCGAGAAGGTTCTGGCGATCGCCAACGAGGCGGACGAAGTCTGGGCGATCGTGCTGACCAATGCATCGGCGACCCATCCGACGACCACCGCATCGACAAGCCCGTCGGGCCGGCGGCTGGTCGCGTTCCGGTTCAGCGCGGGAAGGTGGGTCGATCCCAACAGTCTGCCCGATGCCGTCAGCGACGATCCGCTCGATCTGTCGATGACGGTCGTGGATCAACTGCCATGGATCGCGTGGCGGGGCAAAAGTGGGACGCTGCTGGTCATTCGATTGGGCGACAACCACACGTGGCTTCCGGTGCTTTCACTGCCAGCGCAGGGGCCGGACGATTTCAAGCTGCTGACGATTCAGGGCCAGGCGGCGCTGTGGCGCGATACATCGCAGCTCACCCCGCGCATCGCGGGAACGCTTTCACTAGGAAGCGATTTTTCCAGGACGGTGACGCTGAGCGCGGCGAGCGGTGTGCCAGTTGCGGGCGCGCACACGCTGGCGTTTGCTTTCGAGCGCCTGCGCTGGCTGGCGGAGGCGGGCGATCAACCCATCGACCAGTCTTATGACCTGCAGGGGCATGCGGTGGGCGAGCTGGAGGTGGTGCGCGGCCCACAGCCGGAGCCGATTCCCATCGGCCCATGCGTGACGGCGGCGGCGGCGGCGGTGCTGATCGCCGCCGGCAGCGCGCTGCGTCAGCGGCGTCTGCAACCGGCGGTGGTGGCGGTCAAGGTTCCGGGAGATTCACCCAGCGAAGTGCGCTTGCGCCTGGCGCCGCTGGGGGTGCGTTTTTCCGCGGCGCTGGTCGATCTGCTCCCCTGCGTGGCGGCGGTCGGGCTGCTGCGACACGGCGGCGGCGCCGCAGGCGCTGGCCAGTGGGTCGATCTGCTATCCATCCAGCGCATCAGTGCGCTGTCGCTGTTGACGTATCTGTTGCACACGACCGTGGCGGAGATGATCTGCGGCCAGAGCGTGGGGAAGATGCTCTTTGGCGCCCGCATCGTGGGCCCGGACGGTCAGGCGCCCAGCGTGCGGTCGGTGCTGGTGCGCAATCTTCTGCGCATGGTGGACCTGGGGCCGGTCGGCGTGGCGCTGATCCTGCTGACGCCGCTGCACCAGCGCCTGGGCGACCTGGCAGCGGGCACGGTGGTGATCGCGACGGATATCGATCGGGATCGGGGGGATGAATCGGCGTGAATTGCGAAAACTTCGGGCGCAGAGATCAGTCCGCGGCGGGAAGGATGGTAGAAATTTGTCCGCCTTCGATCGTGACCACCTTGTGGACCATGACGGCGGGAGTGTATTCCCTGCCGCGCGGCGAGACGCGATCGTAGGCGATGCCTTGAACAAAGGTGACGCGGCAGCGCTTGAATGTTCCAGTGTCGGTCAGGACGGCGATGCCACCGCCGTGGCTCCGGATGAAGGCGAGCATATCGGCTTCGGATTCGCCGACGAAGATGTCGTCGCGATTGAGATTAGCGGCGGCGTCGGCGATCTGTTTCTTCAGGTCTTTGATCTGGGCGAGGGCGCTATCGAGCTGTTGGCGAAGCTGCTGGTTCTCGGTTTGCAGGGCGGCGATCTGGGATTGGGGATCGGAGACGGTCGGCTCAGTCGTAGGGGGTGATGGTTGGGTTTGGGCGAACATGATCATGGGGGACGTGATGACGACTAGGACGGCGAAGAGTGTGGTGCGCATGCGGGGATTTTAACAGTCATGGGGCGTTTTGCGCGATCGAGCGGCGAGCATGCTCGCCGGCTGAACGGGGGAGGAGCACGGCGCTACAGTGAGCAGGCGACGATGGGTTCTTCTTCGGCGCTGCTGTGTAGCCAGCGGCGGCCGTCGAATTCGATGAGATTCATAGCGGCCTGGGGACCCCATGAGCCGGGCGTGTATTGCTGGGGGGCGGTTTTGCTGGCGGCCCAGGCGGATTCGATGGGGTCGATCACCTGCCAGGCGGCTTCCGCTTCGTCGCCGCGGATGAACAGCGTCTGGTCGCCCAGCAGGGCATCGTATAACAGGCGCTCGTAGGCTTCGGGGGGCTCGGTTTTGAACGCGGTTTTATAGAGGAAGTCCAGGGCGACGGATTTGATGTTCATCGCACCACCGGGAACTTTGCCGTTGAGCCGCCAGCTGATCCCCTCCTCCGGCTGGACGCGGATCACCAGGTCGTTGGGAAAGACGGCCGATTCGCACTGCTTCTGGAAAAGCGTCAACGGCGGAGAGCGGAATCGGACGACGACCTCGCTGAGCTTCTCGGCCAGGCATTTTCCGGTGCGGAGATAAAACGGCGTGCCGCTCCAGCGCCAGTTGTCGATGAAGAGTTTTATGGCGGCGAAGGTTTCGGTGCTGGAATTGGGCGCGACACCGCGGGCCTTGAGATAGCCGGGGGTGGTTTTGTTGTCGGCGTATTGCCCGGGCCCATATTGGCCGCGCACGGCGAAGGCGTCGAGCTGCCCCGCACGCAGGGGGCGGACGGATTTGTAAACCTTCACCTTCTCATCGCGGATGCTGGTGGCATCGAGCGCGCTGGGCGGCTCCATCGCCACCAGGGCCATGAGCTGAAACAGGTGGTTCTGGATCATGTCGCGCGTGGCGCCGCTCTGATCGTAATATCCGGCGCGGTCGTCGGCGCTGAGCGTCTCGCTGACCGTGATCTGGACATGATCGATGTACTTGTAGCTCCAGATCGGCTCGAAGATGGAGTTGGCGAAGCGCATGACCATCAGGTTCTGCACGGTCTCCTTGCCCAGGTAATGGTCGATGCGGAAGACCTGTTTTTCCTCGAAGTATTCGTGCAGGACGGCATTGAGATGCTTCGCACTTTCGAGATCGCGGCCGAAGGGTTTCTCGATGATGACGCGCTGCCAGCCGTTGGCGCGATCGGGGGTCTGCTCAACCTGGCGCTCCCCGAGTCGGCGGATGATGCCTTCGAAGACTTCCGGCGGAGTGGAGATGTAGAAGAGTCGGTTGCCGCCGGTTTGGTGAGACTTGTCCAGCTCCTTGAGGCGCGCCGAGAGACGCGCCTGGTCATCTTCCGAATCGTAGGCGCCGGCGACGTAGAAGATATTCGGCTCCATGCGTTTCCAGGTGTCCTGGTCGATGGGCTGATGGCGGGCGTGCTTCTTGATCGCTTCGAAGCAATCCTTGCGATATTGCTGATCGTTGAGTGGCGTGCCGTCTTTTTTCTGAGTGGATCGCGCGAAACCGACCAGGACAAATTTATCGGAGACGAGTTTTTCGCGGCACAGCTCGTAGACCGCGGGGATGAGCTTGAGCTGCGCCAGATCGCCGCTGGCGCCGAAGATGACGATGGCACAGGGGACGGGGTTGGGCATATGCGCGTCAAGATACCGTGCGGGGTGCGGCGATGCCACAGGGGAACGGCGAGCATGCTCGCCGGCTAAACGGTGGAAGGGGAGGATTCACTTCTTCGCGATCATTGGATCGGTGGCGCGTTGGATGGCGTGGCCGCCGAACTGGTTGCGCAGGGCGGCGCTCAAACGCGCGGCGAAGTTGTACGGGTCGCGGGTGACGAATCTTGCGAAGAGGCTGGCGGCGATGACGGGCATGGGGATGTCGTGCTCGATCCCCGCCGCCAGAGTCCAGCGTCCTTCGCCGCTGTCCGCCACGTACGGTTGCACGGATTTGAGATCGCCTTCGGTTTCCAGGGCGCGCTCGGCCAGCTCCAGGAGCCAGGAGCGCACGACGCTGCCGTGGTTCCAGACCTTGGCGACCTGATGCAGATCGAGCTTGAATTCGGACTTGAAGAGGACCTCGAACCCTTCGCCGTAGGCCTGCATGATGCCGTACTCGATTCCGTTGTGAACCATCTTGACGAAGTGGCCCGCTCCGCTGGCGCCGAAATGCTGCCAGCCGTCTTTGGGCGCGAGCGTGTCGAAGATGGGGCGGCAGCGATCGACGTCGGATTTTTGGCCGCCGACCATCATGCAATAGCCTTCTTGCCGTCCCCAGATTCCGCCACTGGTGCCGACGTCGAGGAACCCCAGCCCGCGCTGCGCCAGGCCGGCGGCGCGGCGGACCGAGTCTTTGTAATAGCTGTTGCCGCCGTCAATGATGATATCGCCGCGGGAAAGCAGATCGGCAAGCTGGGCGATCACGCCTTCGGTGGCCTGGCCGGCGGGGACCATCACCCAGACGATGTGCGGTGCGGGCAACTTCTGGATCACCTCGGCGAGCGACGGGACGATGGAGATTTGCTCGACGCCGGCCAGATCTTTGTTGGGATCGGTGGCAAAACCGACGATCTGATGACCACCCTTGACGGCGCCATCGGGCGACCCGAGTGCCAGCCGCAGGACCATGTTGCCGCCCATCTTTCCCAGGCCGATGAATCCGATTTTCATGTGGTCACTCCGTCACACCACTGTACGGCCGTTTCCCGGATGGGCGAAGCGCGAAAAAAAACTATTCCTCTCCCGGCGGCGGACGGGAGCGCTTATGATCGGGTCCATGCGCGATCCGCGGCTGGGAAAGTTGGCAGAAGTGCTGGTGAATTACAGTGTGGCCGTCGGCAAGGATCAGCTGGTGCGCCTGAGCGCGCCGGAGGTCGCCACGCCGCTGGTGAACGAGCTGTATCGCCAGGTGCTGGCGGCGGGGGGACAACCGATGGTGCGGATGGGGACGGAGGAGATGCAGGAGATTTTCTTCAAGAACGCGGGGGACGCGCAGCTGCGCTATGTGAATCCTGTCACCAAATATGAAGTCGAAACGATCGACTGCTCCATCGGCATCTGGGCGGAGGCGAACACCAAGGCGCTGACGGGCTGCGACCCCAAGCGCATGGCCACGGCGGCGGCGGCGCGGCAGGCGATCTCGGACATCTTCCTGCGCCGCGCCGCCGAGGGGCGGCTCAAGTGGTCAGGCACGCAGTTTCCCTGCCAGGCCAGCGCGCAGGATGCGGACATGTCGCTTGCGGAGTACGAGGATTTCGTCTTTGGCGCGGGATTGCTCGACCATCCCCAGCCGATCGAAGCGTGGAAGCAGGTTTCACTGCGACAGCAGCGGCTGGTGGATTTCCTCAACGGCAAATCGGATTACCACGTTGTGGCGGCCAACGGGACGGACATCCGCATGTCGGTGGCGGGGCGGCGGTGGATCAATTGCGACGGGCACGAGAATTTTCCGGATGGAGAAGTCTTCACCGGGCCCGTGCTGGACAGTGTCCAGGGCGTCGTGCATTTCAGCTTCCCCGCGGTGTACCACGGCCGCGAGGTGCATGGCGTGCGCCTGCGCTTCAAAGCGGGGAAAGTGGTCGATGCGTCGGCGGAGAAGGGGGAGGATTATTTGATCTCGATGCTCGACATGGACGGCGGCAGCCGGTTCCTGGGCGAGTGTGCCGTCGGCACCAACTTTAACATCAAGCGCTATACCAGGAACACGCTGTTCGACGAGAAGATCGGCGGCACGGTGCACCTGGCGCTGGGCGCGGGATATCCCGAAACGGGCAACGATAACCACAGCGGCCTGCACTGGGACATGGTGGTCGATTTGCGGTCGGGGGGGTATATCGAGATCGACGGACAGCGCGTGAGCGAGGATGGGAAGTTCACGCGCGAGGAGTGGCCGGGGATAGGGTGATTGGTGATTGTTGATGATAAGTGACGAAGGCGGGACTTCTTGTCACTCATCACCCATCACCCATCAACCAACAATCACCGTTTTATTATTTCTCCAGGGCGAACGCCTGATAGGAATGCGGCTGTAGTTGAACCGTGAAGAGCATCCGCGTCGGGGATGGTTCAGCACGCCGGTTGGAGGAGCGCTCGGGCTGGCCGGAGATGACCTGATCGCTGACCAGATCGCGGAGCTTGTCGAATCCACCGCCGACGGAAAGGGCGACGCTGGTCGGCGTCGGCAGGAATGATTCGACGATGCACGTGTTGTTGTCGTACGTGAACAGGGCGACCCGCCCCGGCGCGATCAGCCGCACGGTGGTGTCACGAAGGATCACGTTCTTGATCGCGCCCACGACCTCCGGGGGAAGCGCGTACAGATCATTGAAATTATCTGGAATGGCCAGGACATACAACACGCCTTTGGAATAACGATCCATCAGCAGGATGGGATATCCATTTCCGTTGGCGACTCCCTGCACGAGCATCCAGGCGTCGTTGGTGAGGAAGCGGATCTGGGGGAATAATAGAGGCTTGTCGAGCGTGGCGGCGCCGATCGGTGTGCCGCCGCGCCCCTCAAACGCGGTGACCGCCGCCTTGCGGTCGGTGCATTCGGTCTCGCAGATGTCCTGGATTCCTCTGTCCGCCAGCGCCCGCAGCAGGCCGGAGGTGATGACGACCGACTTGCCCGCCGACAGTTGGCCCTTGATCTTGTTGACAATATCGGGATCGAACTTGGCCGATTCGGTCAGGAGGAGCATGTCGGCGTCGGCGGGGAAATCGGGGCACAGGTCGATGGGTATTCCGATCATCCCCAGATAGTTGTGCAGAAAATCCTCGCCGGTGGCGTGATAGGGTCGGTAGCTCTTAAGCCCGACGGGTTTGCCGAGCTTGTCGAGGAATCCATCAACCTGTTGCAGGGCGTATCCGGCGGCGCGAGCCATGGTGGGTGTGTCGGCGCCGCCGCCCTGCTGGTATTGGTGGAGCATGGCGTCGTAGCTGAAGCTGGTGGACAGGCCTTGCCAGGCGGAGCGATCGCCCTGTGCGATGGGCCGCTGCAAGTCGACGAAGTTGAAGAGCATGATTTCCGCCGGCTTAGCGAAAGCGGTCAGCCAGAGCTGCTCGGCATAGCGGTCGATATAACGAATGCCATAGGTGTCGATCCACCCGCCTCCATTTCCGCCGGGTCTGATGTTCTCTAAATAGCGCATGATCAAGTAGCCCTCATACGCCTGAAGATGCTGTTCGGTCTGGACGGGATCGCGGGTCTCAGTCCCGGTATAGATCCCGTCGAAAATCGACGGCTCGCGCTGCAGGTCATAGCCCAGGCCCGCAAAGTGCTCATACCAGTTGGGGAATTTGATCACGACCTTCACACGGGGGTTCACCGCATGGGCCGGCTTGACGATCAGGTTCTCCGCGGCCTCGTCCATTGTGTCCAGGCGAAACTGCGTCCAGGTTTTGTTTCCCTTGGCGGCGATGTCGGAATCGTTCTTGGTGTTAAAGAAGAAGAAATCGTCGAGAATGATTTCGTCAAAGTGCCGGGCGGTCATCTCCATGACGTTCTTCACATAAGCGCGGTCCTTTGGATCGGTGTAGCAGAACGTTCGGAATTCCCCGGTGGGGTAGCTGGTATCGTGCAGCGCCACACCGGCGGCGACGCGAACGCCTTTGTCGGCGAAGAATTTCTTGATCCGCTCCAGCGACTGCTCGTCGGCGATCTGGCGCGTGCGATAGGTTTCGATGTAGACTTTGTCGATCTTCGCCTGGGCACAGAATCGTTGCCACTGGTCGGCCAGCCACTGCGGATCGTCCATCTGCCGGGTGATAAAGATGGGCACGTAGACGGCAACGGTGAAATTCTTGTAATTGCCCGCGGCCCGGGCTGGGTGATGAAGCGTGAAGATGAGGATGGCAGCGATCGCGCTAGCGGCGGCTCGAGCGTAGGGTCTCATTCTTCTGGAATTCTCTACAGAAACCGCTTGCTGTCCAATAAAAGTCGCCCAGCAGACATGGGCAATGAGCTACATCTTGTGGCCAGTGAGCAAAACGACACCCTTTGAAACCAGCCAGGGGCCGTTGAGCAGCCGGCGGGCCAGGGCGCGGGCGAAGGCTTCGCGGGCAACGGACCAATCCTCGGCGCTCAGGCCCTTCATCGTGCGGCAGGAATCAAAGTAGCGGAGCGGCGGCTCGGTCGTCTCGAATCGGAGCGCCGCTTCCACGAAGTTAACCGATACGCTTGCGAATACCTCCTCCATCAACGCAGGCCCAGTTCGTTCGTTGAACACGTTGCTGGCCGGCACGACGATCCGCAGGACATCGGCGATCTGGTCCTTCAATTCCTCGGCGGCTTCGCGCAAGGCCTGGCGATATTCCGCGAAGTTGTTCTGCGCGTTTGTCACCGCGAGAAATCGCCCATGCGGACGCAGCACGCGGTGCGCCTCGCGCAGGGCGCGCGGGATGTCCGCAACGTGATAGAGCATATGACGGGCGGTGACGACATCGAACCTGTTATCCGAAAATGGGAGCGATTGGGCATCAGCCTGCAGGAATTGGACACCAGCCCCAATCGACCTGGCTTTGTCGATCATGCCCTGCGAGGCATCGATTCCGACAATTCGGCCGCGATGTCCGGATCGTCGAATGCGCTGCGGAAAATCGCCGGGACCGGTGCCGATGTCGAGAATGGATTCTTCGCCGCTCAGATCTAAAGCACGATCAATCGCCGGTTCCAGAGGCGGGCCGACGGTGTAACGCTGGTGTGTCTCGATGCGAATGCGAAGGTTTTCGTCGGTTTTGTATTGCTCGCTCATTTTCGGATCAGTCATGTAAGCGCTTTTACCGACCGTAGAATGTCCTTTCCTTTCGATTGATCTCAAGACCCGCCGGTCAAACCCAGACTTACGTGAATTGCCTGGTCGACCGCGTGCAGCACGGGGCGCGAAATCCTGCCGAGCTTGCGGACCAGGCGCTGGCGATCGATTGAACGGATGTGATTCAAGGTCACAACCGAATCGGTATCCAACCCTCCCTCGCCTGGCCGCAAATAGACCTGAAAGGGGTACGGCCGTTTGAGCGTTGACGTGATGGCGGCAACGATCGTGATTGGGGAAACGCGGTTGCCAACGTCGTTTTGGATGATCAGAGCAGGCCGAGTCTTTTTGATTTCGGCGCCGAGAGTGGGATCAAAGTTCACGAGCCAGACTTCACCACATTGGGGATGAGCTATTTTGCGGGCCATGCTTCGGGAAGTTGTGCCCATTGCTGGGCAATTTCGCGGTCCTGTTTTGCCGCCGCCTTATAGCCTGAGGCGAGCAATCGTTCAAACTCGCGGGAAAAGAGCGAATGTTTGGCGCGCTTGGGTTGAATGAGGGCACGCAAGCCCGCCTGAACGACCTCGTTGGGCGAACCAAACTGCCCGGCATGAATGCCCTCACGGATCAATTTGATTTGACGCGGTGTCAATGAAACATTCATCGTGGAAGCGCGGGCCATAGAACGAATCTTATCATATTCTAAGCCACCGCCGCGACCACTTTTTTCGCGGCGTCGGTCAGGTCGGTGGCGGTTTGCAGCGTGGGCAGCTGGGACTTGGCGTCGGCGAGGATCTTCCGCGCCTTGTCGACATTCGTGCCTTCCAACCGCACCACCACCGGGATCTTGAATCCCACTTCCCGGCCGGCTTTGACCAGCGCTTCGGCAATCAGGTCGCACTTGGCGATGCCGCCGAAGATGTTTACCAGGATCCCCTTCACCTTGGCATCGGAGAGGATGATGCGGAAGGCTTCGATGGCGCCGTCGGCGCTGACGCTGCCGCCGACGTCCAGGAAATTCGCCGGCTCGGCGCCGTGCAGCTTGATGATGTCCATGGTGGACATCGCCAGCCCCGCACCGTTCACCAGGCAGCCGATCGTGCCGTCCAGCGCGATGTAATTCAGGTTCGCCTTCTTCGCGCGCACGTCAAGCGGCTTCTCCTGGCTCTCGTCGGCCATCGCGAGAATATCGTTGTGTCGGAACAGCGCGTTGTCGTCGAAATTCATCTTCGCGTCGATGGCCAGGAGCTGATCATCCTTCGTGACGACCAGCGGGTTGATCTCCACCAGCGATGCATCGGTCTGGAAAAATACTTTGGCGAGGTTGGCCATGAGTTTTGCAGCCTGCCCGGCGAGCTTGTCGGCGAAACCCAGCTTGTACGCCAGCTCGCGCGCCTGGAAGCCGAGCAGGCCAAGCATCGGATGCAGCGGCTCCTTGAAAACTTTTTCCGGAGATTTGCGCGCCACTTCCTCGATTTCGACGCCGCCCTCGGCCGACGCGATCATCGTCGGTGTGCTGCGGGCGCGGTCGATGGTGATGCCCAAATAATATTCCCGCGCGATCTGCACGCCCGGCGCGACGATCAACAGCGAGACGGGCACGCCCTCGGCGCCGGTCTGCGGGCTGATCATGCGATGGGTGAGCATGAACTTGGCCGCTTCCAGTGCCTCATCGGCCGACCTGACGAGCTTGACAAACCCCGCCTTGCCCCGACCGCCGGCGTAGACCTGCGCCTTGACGACGCAGAGGGGCTGCCCCAGTTTCTTAAACGCCGCCGCCGCCTCGATCGGCGAACGCACCACCTCCGCCGGCGGCACGGGAATGCCGGCGTCGGCGAGAATCTGGCGGGATTGGTACTCGTGGATTTTCATAGCACGCAACTTCCCCGACTGCATCGGAATCGCATCACTTGTCAGCAACTGAACGCAACAATTCGCTCCAGACCGTCGGAAATACCGAGCAATCTGGCAACCGATTCACGGCCACACATCCTCGCCAGGGAATGCGGCCCTGAAGAGTTTTTCGCCAATTGCCAGGCGAATGGCCGCGAGCCGGACTTGGCGGCCATCGTATTCCGGATGGCGCATTCGCACACCGGTTTCCGTTAACGAGCGCAGGGAATTGCTCAGATCCAACGCCATTCTGGCGCGTCCGCTGGGTCCCAGGCATTTCAGGACTTGCAGGTGAACCCTGGCCGCTTCGGGCAGTGTGTCGATTGGCGTCGGCATTCTATGATTCAACGATACAACGCGGCGGATTCGGCGGCAATCTCACTCTGTTATACTCGCCGACGGAAGCGTTGACGATCGATGCCAAGCGATCAAACTAAAGCTCCGGGCGGCGCCGTCGTGTTGAGCAGCGGCGGCGCGGACAGCACGACATGCCTTGCCATCGCGCGGCACGACGGCTTCGCGCCGCTCTATTCGCTTTCGTTCGATTATGGACAGCGACACCGCCACGAGCTGGCCGCGGCGGCCACCGTCGCCAGGGCGATGGGCGCCGCCGAGCACCGCATCATCACCATCGATCTGCGCCAGTTCGGCAAAAGCGCGCTGACCGATGCCATCGATGTGCCCAAGAATCGGGCCGAAGCGCAAATGTCACAGGGCATTCCCATCACCTATGTCCCGGCACGTAATACAATCTTTCTCAGCTATGCGCTGGCCTGGGCGGAGGTGTTGGACGTGCGCGACATTTTCATCGGCGTCAATGCCGTGGATTACAGTGGATACCCCGATTGCCGGCCAGCATTCATCCGCGCATTCCAGACGATGGCTAACCTCGCGACGCGCATGACCACAGACGGCGGCGCGGTGGTGCGCATCCACGCGCCGCTGATCGACCTGACCAAGGCGCAGATCATCCGCCGCGGTGTGGAGCTGGGCGTGGATTACGCCATGACGCACAGTTGCTACGATCCGGATGAGCACGGGCGCGCGTGCGGGCGATGCGATAGTTGCCTCATTCGCAAAAAGGGTTTCGCCGAGACGGGCGTTCCCGATCCCACGCGCTATCGGGCATAAAGATTTCTAACGCAGAGAGCGCTGAGCAGGCGCAGAGAACGCGGAGACGACGCTGGCAAGCGAGCGCTCGCGGGGATTGATACTCGGGCCAGCGATTGCGGGATCGTCAATTTCTGACTATGGACATCAACGTCGAATATAGGGTTCGGACGAAAGACTGGCCGATACCCGCGCAGCGATTACAATATCCGCGGGCATGCGTTCCGGACGAAATGCAAATCGATGGTGGTGGATAGCGGGCGGGGCGGCGCTGGTCGTTTTGCTTGTGGTGCAAAACCTTCTGGCCCGCGCGGGCGGCGGGGATGGATTCTCCGGTGGGGACGGCGGTGGTGGTGGCGGGGGCGGCGGTGGTGGTGGGGCGATCTGGCTGCTCATCCAGTGGGTCGATTTCTGCATCGAAGTGCCCTGGCTGGGACTTCCCATCACCGGCATCGTCATCGTGGGCGTCATCATCACGCATCGCTCGGCGACTAACGCCTACAAGGGCAACGTCATCCGCAGAGGCGTGGATGTGGCGGACGACAATCGCGCCGCCGAGGCGCAGACGGCGATCACACAGGCTGTGCCAGCGTTTGATGTGCAGGCGTTCACGCAGCGCGTGCAGCTGGCGTTCACGAAGGTGCAGGCCGCCTGGTGCGCGCAGGACCTGAACACGGTGCGCGCGTTTATCTCCGACGGCATCCACGAGCGGTTCTCGCTGCAGTTTCAGGAGCAGAAGACGTTCGGTTGTCGCGACAAGATGGACAACGTGCGCGTCACCTCGGTGGTGTTGACGGAGGTGGCCTCCGACGGGGTGTTCGACGTGGCGACTGTCGCCATTGAAGCCGAGGCGGCGGATTATCGCGTTTCGCTGGCGGATGGGGCGCGCCTCTCCGGCTCGACCACGCCGCAGCTCTTCGTGGAATATTGGTCGTTCCTCCAGCGTAAAGGCGCCACGCGCGACCCGAGCAAGCCGGGCCTCATCGAAGGCCATTGCCCCAATTGCGGGGCGGAGCTGGCGATGAACCAATCGGCCAAGTGCCAGTATTGCGGCGCCCTGCTGCGCAGCGGCACGTTCGACTGGGTGCTGGCGGAGATCACGCAGCAGAGCGAGTGGCGCGCCGGCCGGCGCGGGGAGGTCCCGGGATCAACGGCGCTGCGCCGCACCGATCCGGCTTTCAACCGCGTGGACTTGGAGGACCGCGTTTCGGTCATGTTCTGGCGAAAGACGCTGGCGGACATGATCGGCAAGGTCGATCCCCTGCGCAAGATCGCGATGGATGATTTTTGCGACAAATACCGGGCGACGCTCGCAGCCGACGCCGACGGCCACCGGCAGTTCTGGGGCGATTGCGCGGTCGGGTCGGTCCACCTGCTCGGATTGACGTGCGGCGGAGAGGTGGACCTGGGAATCGTCGAAGTCGCCTGGGAAGGCGAGCGCATGATCGCAAATCCCAACGCGCCCATCACCCGCACCGGCCAGCGCATTCAGACGCACCACTTCTTCATCCTGTCGCGCAAGCCGGGCGTCAGCAGCGACCCGGGGCAGAGCGTTTCATCGGCGCACTGCGTTCATTGCGGCGCGCCGCTGACGGATGACACCTCTTCCGGCTGCCCGTTTTGCGGTACGGTGCTGAACGACGGCACGCGCGGATGGGTGCTCAGCGCGATCGTGTCACCGGCATCGGATGATGGGCGGATGCTGCTGGCGAAGATTCACTCGAATGAACCGCCCGTGGTTCCGAGCGGGCCGGCGACGTGCTCGACGCGAATGTCTCCATCCGGACTGCTGGGCTGGGCGATCAAGACGGCCATCGCCGATGGAACAATCGATCTTTCGGAGCGGCAGTTTCTGGACGATCTGGCGCTCAAGAGCGGCATCACGCTCGATCGTCTGCAGCAACTGATCGACATGGCTCAGGCGGGGACGCTGCAGATCCCCGATCCGCCCGATCAGCAGACGGCGCGGCTGTGGCTCACGACAATCGCCAACGCCGCCATGGCCGATGGGGATGTCGATCGCCAGGAGGCCGACCTGCTGACGGCGACGGCGCGGCGGTTCGGGTTCAGCGATACGGACGTGAATCTGCTGCTGCGGCAGGCCAAGGCGCAGGCCTACGCCAATGCCCGCCAGGAGCTGCGCACCGCGCGGCAGCGCGGGGACAATGGTGATGTCCCCAGCAGCAATTGAGATCGCCATCACCCCAATTCCCCCGCACCCCTCGGAAGCAAATGTCCATCTTGCAATGCGAAGGCCCGCTTCTAGAATGAGATCGATACGGGCAGATAGCTCAGTTGGTAGAGCAATGGACTGAAAATCCATGTGTCGCCGGTTCAATTCCGGCTCTGCCCAGTTCTGAAATGCCGCTCAAGCCCTGGTCTGACCAGGGCAGTTTGGTTTGGTCATCGCGATCTCCGTGCTCGTTGAATATTTTTCGCGCACGTTTCTTTGCGTGCGTCATGTTTCCGTCATGTTTTGCAGGTAGCCTGACGGCGCATGAGGCAACCGCGCTCAGGGTCGGTGGTTCGTTCGGTCTGCGGGCTTCTCCTAATTTTTATTGCCGTCGCATTGGGTCCGGCGGCGTGCGAGAGCTATCGGCAGATGCCGCTGGATGCGGCGGCGATTGATGCGCGGCTCGCGGAGCCGTCGAATGATGTCCTGCGTGCCGAGGCTTCCCAATTCCACCACCCGCTGCTGCCCAGCATCGCGCTGGAACCGCAAGCGGGTCTGACGCCGGATCAGGCGGCGATTGTTGCGGTAATGGTCAATCCCGCGTTGAGGGCGGCGCGCGATCAGCATGGATCATCGCAGGCGGCGCTGCTTCAAGCGGGTCTGCTTCCGAATCCTCAGCTTTCATATAATTTCGACTGGGTGACGGGCGGCAACACGCTGGGAGCGGTGAACGCCTACGGCTGGGGTCTCAGCTACGACATCACGACGCTCATCGCGCATGACGCCAACGTCCGCGCTGCGCAAGCGACGGCAGAGTCGGTCGATCTGGGCATCGCTTGGCAGGAATGGCAGACCGCCGAAGCGGCCAAACAGTCCGCATGCGATCTGATTTCATTGCAGGCTCAATGCGAATTAGCGGAGCAGGTTGACCGGCGATTGCAGCAGAATCTCGAACTGCTTAAGCGCGCGGCGTCGGAGGGGCTACGGACGATTGTGGATGTCTCGGCGGCGGAAGCGGCGGCTGACGAGGCCCATGCGACGTTCCTGCAGGCGCATCGCGATCTTGAAAATCAGCGCCTGTCACTCAACCGGGCCCTGGGTTTGCCGCCGACGGCCACGCTGACGCTTAAACCGGGGGTGGCTTTGCCCTCATATTTTGAGCTTCCATCGCGGGCGGATTTGCTGGATCGGCTGGATCAGCGGCGACTTGATCTGGTCGCGTTGCGTCGCGGCTATGAAAGCCAGGAGCAGACGTTGCGGGCGGCGGTGCTGAATCAATTCCCGAAGATCAATCTCGGTTTCAACCGCAGCAGCGACGACACGGGCGTCCATCTGGCGGGG
>Ga0182024_10001189_pt1 | contig 67476 bp, 72 predicted proteins | sample P32metaG_FD_120480 | JGI IMG/M metagenome (GOLD analysis project Ga0182024, IMG submission 120480) | Permafrost microbial communities from Stordalen Mire, Sweden - P3-2 metaG (Illumina Assembly) | ecosystem: Environmental > Terrestrial > Soil > Wetlands > Permafrost | place: Sweden: Stordalen... | reverse complement strand
GAATCTTGTGCTGCAGCGAGCAGCGCGCTCGCATGGGTTGTCCTCAGAGGCTCTAAGCGGACATGCTCCCCCTCTAAGGTGCAGGGGCCCAGACTCGCTGTCAAGTCAACCTGTTCCAGGATCTCATCTTAGATAAAGTTCGTGGGATAATGCAAGTCTACTTCCGCTCTATTAGCTCAAGCCAGATTCCATTCGGGTCCTTGACGAATGCAATCATGCTGGAACCCAGCGAATAAGGCTCCTTGGCCACCTCGACCTTCTTTGCCTTCATCTGTTCGATTGCCTGCGCGAGGTTCTCAACACCGAACGCTACGTGGTCCAACTGGTCGCCTTCGGCATAGTCTCTCTTGTCCTTCCACCACGTCAGTTCTATTCTGTGGTCCGTTCCCTTCATCTCGAGGAAGGCAATCTCGGCATTATTCTCCTTGATTTCCCTGCGGCTGCCAAGCTTCATGCCCATGATGCCCGTGTAGAAGGCAATGCTCTCGTCCATGTTCTTCACAGTAATCGAAGTATGAAGGAGTTGCACGTGGCCTGAGGTGGTTCAAGGACTATAAAATCAATCGTTCTCGCTAAATAACAAGCTCAAATGGGTATGCATGTGAAGAACCAGTCCGCCGCGCTCTTGGCGGTCGCCCTTCCAACATTCGTCTACGGCATTTTCCGGTTCTCCATTGGTGTGGTCGTCCCTGAGATTGAGGGTGCATACGGGATCAACGACTCGGTGATGGGAGCGATAATCTCGATTTCTGTGGGCATAGTCGGAGTGGGTGTCTTCCTCTCGGGAAACTGGACTCGGAGGTACGGTCCGGGGCCGACGCTGCTTGCAGGCCTCGTCATCTTCCTGCTTCCGCTGGTGGTGATCTCATCCGGGGTAGGGCTCTATGTCTTCTCGGGACTGTTCCTGCTCTCCTCTTTCGGCTCTGGGTTGATGATCACCCCTTCGTTCAGTATAGTGTCAATAATCCTTCCACAACGGAGAGGGATGGGGGCCGGACTCGTGACGTCAGCCTACAACTTCGGCGGTCTTGTCGGTCCAGCCGCGGTCGGGTACCTCCTGCTTTACTACGACTGGCGGAGCTGGTTCCTGGTCGTAGCGTTCACTGCAGTTGTCGCCTTCGTCATCTTCTTCGTCGTACTGCGAGGCAGGACGCGTAGGCAGTCGGCTCCGCCCGGAAAGGGTAACCTGCGATCGCTAATCAGGGACAGGAGGGTGCAGGTCCTGGCGCTCGGGGCGATGCTCGCCGACGCTGGCTTTGTGACGTATCTTTCATGGACCCCGAAATTCCTGCTGACGGAATTCGGCGTCTCAGGAGGCTTCACGGCGGTCGTCGACCTGGTCTTCGGGCTCGGTATAGGTCTGGGAGGACTCGGGATATTCGCCGCGGGCTACCTGTTTGAGAGGATTGGGGGAAGGAAGACCACCGTCCTCGGAGGTATCGCGGCGGCGGCGGCCACCACGGGCCTGTATCTTTCAGGTTCCGTCTTCTTCAGCCTGGCCTTCGTCCTGATAGGAAGCTTCTTTCTGAACTGGTTCTGGTCTCTGCTGACGGTAATGGCGCCGGTAAGCGTGCCCGAGGAGAAACGGACATCGTCGGTCAGCCTCGTGCAGACCATCGCGTTCGTGGGAGCGTTCGCGGGTCCAGGTCTGGCGGGAGCGCTCGGGGGAGCCGAGACGGTGCCGCTTATCCTGACCGTAGCGGTACCATATCTCGCGTACGCTCTCGTGTTGGCATTCCTGTTCAAGGAATGACCGGGCTCAACTGGACCTATTCTGGGAAGATGTCCTGCGAAATCATCGTCCCGACGACCCAGTTCGGCTTGTCGACCACCTCGTGCACTCTGACGTCGGCCGCGACGCTACACAAAATATACGCTTCTTCTGCCGTCAGGTCATAGTTCTTGGAAAGATAGGCTATCATATTCCTCACCGATTCCTTCGTGGCTGTCATGAGGTCGGTCGCGATGCCCGTCGCGGCGTAGTAGCCTTTCTTCGGCTGCTTGTCGCCGCGCGTCGAGTACTGCGGCCAGCGCAGATTGGCGCCCCTCTCGATGTGGAAGCGTAGCTTGGCTGTACCGGAGCATTCGATTGCACTTAGGCAGACTTCTCCATCGCCCATCGACGCGTGGACGTCTCCGGCTGAGAAGAGGGCGCCTGGCACCCATACCGGTATCTTGACGGTGCTTCCCTTGGCAAGGTGCCTGATGTCCATGTTGCCTCCGTGTTTGCCTGGCGGGGCCACGTCGAAGCTACCCTGGCTCTTCGGGGCGACCCCTAGCACACCACAGAACGGATTGAGCGGAATCTTGATCCCGTTCTCGAAAGAGGCGAATCGCTTGTCCTTCAGGTCCCACTTGTACAGGTACGGTTGCTTGAATTCCTCAAGGATTCCGAACCCCGGCATGATGATAGTCCACCCAAAATTCCCGATACTCATATCGAGGACCTCGACGACGAGCGCATCCCCTGCTTTCGCACCCTCGACGTAGATCGGGCCCGCGAGCGGATACAGTTTTTCAGGGTCAAGGCGCGTGAGGTCGTCGGATTTCCAGCTCTTCGTGATCTCCCAGCTCCAGACGTCGTTGATCTCCAAGGTGACGTCGTCTCCGTCCTCGACTCTCAGGACGGGCTCGTGAGACCTGTTCCACTTGTAGTGGAAGGTCTCAAGGGCTATCTTATGATGCGTGACCAGAGCGGTCACTTCTTACCCGCGTGAAGAGATTCCTTGTAATCGTTCTCCAGATGGGTGCGGAAGATGTCCCACTCTTCATCGACCTCCTTCTCCCACTTCTTTCTATCCTGGACCTCCTCCTTGCTGTCGAAGCTGATTTGGAACTTCATGTCGAGCTTGGTCTTATTTTTGCCCTTCTGGGTCAGATTGTACTCACCCAGCTCTCGCTGGTCGCCGCAGGTGTCGAGCGTCCACGAATCAGGAGCGTGCAGCCAGACTACCCTGATGCCCTCCTGGGGCTTCCCCTTCTCCTTGTACTCGGTCACCCACACTATCCTCTTGTCAGTTCTCTCCAGGAAGGTCGTCTTCGCCTTGGAGCCTGTCATCTTCCCATCATCCTCCCTGAAATCCGTGCACCAGCCAAAGACATAGTCGAGGGGCGCCTTGAACGTCTGGGAGATCTTGTACGTCTCCACGAATGCTTTCTTCAATCTGGAGTTTTTCTAGTCTGGAGATGCTTTAAGCTTTCACATCGCCCGAAGCTTCGATTCCGAGTAGCTTCAACCTCGTTGATATTGTGGTTTCCGGAGGGAATCGACTTAAAGATGTGAGCAGATGGTCAAGCTCCAATAAATCTCGGTGCAGACTCTCTCCTGAGTCAAGTCACCATGGAGGAAAACTTAAGTCGGAACAATCAAAGCGGGTAGAGCGCGCCAAGGTAGCTCAGCCTGGGAGAGAGCTTCTAGGCCTCAAGCCCCCGGCTGAAGTGGAGAGTCGTCTCCTCATTTACCGGGTTGTCGCAGGTTCAAATCCTGCCCTTGGCATCTATCCTCTTCGCAACACTGGCCTAGAGTTTTCTCAGATGCTTGACAGAGCTTGCGAGAGGTCCGCCTTGAGATCCTCGATATCCTCCAAGCCGAGCGCGAGCCTCAGAAGGTTGTCCCCGATACCCAACTCCTTACGGACCGCGGGTGAGAGTGTCTTCGAAGCGCTCGTGATTGGGTAGTTCAGCAATGATTCGGTCCCGCCCAGGCTGGGAGAAGGCTTGATAATCTGGACTTTCTTGAGCATCTCGAGAGCCTCCTTCTTGCCGCCCTTTACCTTGAAGCTCAGCAGGCCTCCGTACATCTTCTCGCTGAAGAGCGCCGTCGCGGTCTTGCGGTAGGGACTGCTCTTGAGCCCAGGATAGAACACTTCCTCGACTTTGGGGCTGTCTTCGAGGAACTCCGCGAGTGCGAGTGCGCTCGCGCACTGAGTCTCAAACCTTACCTTGAGGGTGCTCACCCCTCTCAACGACAGGAAGGCCTCGAAGGGCCCCATTATAGACCCGAGACGTCTCCTGAACTCCCAGAGGTCGACGAGGTCGATTGGATCGTTCAGCACTATCGCTCCTCCTATCACGTCGTTGTGTCCGCCGATGTACTTGGTGACGCTGTGCAGGGCGAGCCACGCGCCGTCGGCCAGAGGCCTGTAAAGGAGCGGGGTCGCGAATGTGTTGTCCACGACGAGTCTGGCGCCCACTTCCTTGCACCGCTTCGCGATGGCCCTGACATCCACGACCCGCGCCTGAGGGTTGGTTATCGTCTCGACGACGACAAGAGATATTCCAGGCTTGATCTTCTCGATGAAATCGGCCGTCTCTGGTCCTGCGAGCACCGTCTTGATCCCGAACTTCGAGAGGTTCAGCGCGAGGTCCTGCGTCGTACCGTATGATTCCTTTGTGATTATGATGGTGTCTCCAGAACCCAGGGCCGAGAGATACACCGCAGATATGGCCCCCATCCCGCTGTTGAACGCCAGAGACTGAGGACCTTTCTCGAGCTTCGCAATCACTTTCTCGAAGCCTCTTACTGTCGGATTCTCCTCCCTGGAATACTTCTGCTCGAACCCCCTGTCGCTCTTCCTTGCTTCTCCGGTGCGCCGGTCCGGATGCTCGAAGATGGTCGAGAGGTAGAGAGGGACCTTGAAGGCTCCCGTCTCGACGTCGTAGTAATCATGCCCGTGGACCGAATCGGTGGAGAATCTTGCCATGCTTGTTCTCGTCCTTAATCGATGAGATAAGCTCATAAAGATAATGAAATATTAATTCCTTGGAGAATTACGTGCTCAGTACATCTGCAGGGTCGGGTCGACCTCTATGGTCCAGGCCCTAATGCCACCCTTGAGGTTCTTCGCCTTCTTGAAGCCGAGTCCGTTCAGGAACCGGACCGCCTGGGCGCTCCGCATCCCGGTGTGACAGTAGACCACTATGTCGTCGGCCGTATCGAGCTCGTTGACCCTCTGCGTCAACTGTCCAAGTGGGATGAGCCTTGAACCCTCAATCTTGCTAATCTGGTTCTCGAACGGCTCCCTGACGTCGAGAAGGGTCACGTTCCCCTTCGCATCAATAATCTGCTTCAGTGCTAGCGACGAGATTTCAAACTCCGGTTTCAGTTCTTCGTTGACGCCACAGAAGGCTTCGTAGTCGATGAGCTCCTTCACTGTGGGGTTCTGGCCGCAGATTGGGCATTCCGGGCTCTTCCTGAGTTTCAGCTCTCTGAACTTCATATCCAGCGCGTTGAAGAGAAGCAGCCTCCCAATCAGAGGAGTACCCTTCCCCAAAATCAAGTCTATCGCTTCAGCGGCCTGGATGCTGCCCATTATCCCGGGAAGCACTCCGAGTACTCCGCCTTCTGCGCAAGACGGTACTAGACCCGGAGGCGGAGGTTCAGGGTAGAGGCACCTGTAGCATGGTCCTTCCTTCGCGTAGAATACCGAAGCCTGCCCTTCGAATCTGAAAATGCTCGCGTAAACGTTGGGTTTCCCGAGCAGGACGCATGCGTCGTTCACTAGGTAGCGAGTGGGAAAGTTGTCGGTACCGTCCATTATTATGTCGTAGTTCTTCAGGATACCGAGCGCGTTTGAAGAGTCGAGACGGATCTTGTGGAGCTCGATGCTGATGTTCGGGTTTACCTGGAGCAGGCGCTCCTTCGCTACTTCGGCCTTACTCTTCCCTATGTCTTGTTCGGAGTAGAGTATCTGCCTATGAAGGTTGCTCTTCTCGATCGTATCGAAGTCGACTATCCCTATCCTGCCTACCCCTGCGGCTGCGAGGTAGGTGGCGGAAGGCGTCCCCAAACCGCCGGCGCCGATTATGAGGACGCTCGAAGACTTGATCGCTTTCTGTCCCTCAAGACCTACCTCGGGCATTATGAGATGACGGCTATAGCGCGCGAGCTCACCGCTCGAGAAGGTCACATTGTGCGGATCCCCTCGGGCCGAGCCGCCGGCCACCGAAGGAACTATCAAGAGAGTGTCCCCGTCCTTGAGGAGGGTCTCCTCTCCGCCGATGTAGCGGATGTCTTCCTCGTTGAGATAGACGTTGATGAAGTTTCGAAGTCTTCCATTGTCAGAGTAAAGATACCTCTTCAGGTTGGGGAAGGTGGTAACGAGCTCCTGTAAGGCGCCCTTCACGTCTCTCGAGCTGAGTTGAAGCTCATCCTCATTGTTCGTGTGCTGCCTCAATGCGGTAGGTATGATTATTTTGATTGTCATGGTCTCACTCCAACACCTCGACCGCTTCCTCGGAGACAGACATCCGGTCCTCCCGGGGTATCCATGCTTTCGTCTCCTGAGCCTTCCCGTGCGGAACGGAGATGACGATGTACGAGTACCAAGGGAAGGAGTGGTCCATATCGAACTTCGAGAGTGAAGCGGGATAGTCAGGATGAGAGTGGTATATCCCGGCGATGGTGAGCCCCTTCTGCGCGCTCGCTCTGTCGGCCCTGAATAGCTCGAGAGGGTCTATGTTGTACCGGTCATTCTTCGGCCCGTCGTAGACGTTCTTCATCCTGATCGACTCGATCACATGTTTTGACTTGTCCGAAATAAGCAACCCGCAGCATTCCTCTGGGTAAGCGGATTCGGCGTGGGCATGGATTTCATCGAGAACCCGTCTTGTGATTGATATTGTCATCTGTGTTCACGCCTGCGCTCCCAAGGTCACCGGAGAATAAGATTGGCAATTCTTGACCGTCACCCCGGGCGCGACGGGTTCTTCATAAGGCTGACGGAATTAATATTCTTGAAGGAATAAAAATGCGAGGGGCGGCTTCTACATTCCGCCCATGCCGCCCATTCCTCCAGGGCCACCGGGGCCGCCTGGAGGCTCCCTAGCCTTGGTGGAGGCGATGACGTCGTCAATCCGGAGTATCATGCAGGCAGACTCCGTCGCAGCCTTGAGAATCTGCGTCTTCACGGCCGTCGGCTCGACCACGTTCTTGTTCCACATGTTTGCGACCTTCCCAGATAGAGCGTCTACTCCGGCCCACTTCTCACCCTTGCTGTGCCGTGCTCTGAGGTCTACTTGTGTGTCGATTGGGTCCATCCCTGCGTTCTCAGCCAGTATGGTGGCGATGCTCTCTATGGCCTCAGCGTAACGGAGCGCCGCGAGCTGCTCCCTGCCAGTGAGCTTCTGCGCCCATTCCCTGACCTTGCTAGCGACCTCTACTTCTGGAGCTCCACCGCCGGCGACAATCGATGGCGATTCCACAACGTCCTTGGTCACCATGAGCGCGTCGTGAAGAGCACGTTCTGCTTCGTCCACTACTCTCTGCGACCCGCCCCTGACCAGGATGGTCACCGCCTTGGGGTTCTTGCAGCCTTCGATGAAGACCCACTTGTCCTCCTCGATCTTCCTCTCTTCCGCGAGCTTGGCCTGCCCAAGGTCCTTTGAGCTGAGGTCGTCAAGGTTTGTGACTATCCTGGCTCCGGTTGCCTTGGCGAGCTTGGTCATGTCGCTTTCCTTCACCCTTCTAACCGCAAGGATGCCTGCCCTGGCAAGATAGTGCTGCGCTACATCATCGATTCCCTTCTGGCAGACGATGACGTTCGCTCCAGACTCCTCGATCTTGTCCACCATCCCCTTCAGGATGCTGTTTTCTTCATCGAGGAACTTCTGCATCTGGTCTGGGTCGCTTATCCTGATTTCTGCGCTGAATTCGGTCTTCTCGATCTCAAGCGGAGAGTTGATGAGAGCTATCTTGGCTCCCTCGATCCTCTTCGGCATTGCCGAATGGACCACTTCTTTGTCCAGCGCGATGCCGGAGATTAGCTTGGTGTCGACCATTGAGCCTCCCGCCTTCTTTTCGACCTTGACATTGTCAATGTCGACCTTGTATCCCTTCTCTGTCTGCTCGGCGACCTGCATCACTGCGTCGACCACGAGCTGGGCAAGGTGGGGTGCGTCATCGGAGACCAGCTTCGTCATCATGCTGGTCGTTGCGACCTTCAGGAGGTCAACCTTCGAGGATGGGTCCACCTTCTCTGCAATCTGATTGAGAACCTGTTGAGACTTCTCGAGCGCCTTCATGTAACCGTCTACGACAACTGTCGGATGGACATCCTTGCTGATCAGTTCTTCGGCCTTCTCCAGCAACGCGCCTGCTAGGATGACCGCGGAGGTCGTGCCGTCGCCTACCTCGTTGTCGGTGGCCTTGGAGACTTCCACCAGCATCTTTGCCGCGGGATGCTGCACGTCTATCTCCTTGAGCATGGTCGCGCCGTCGTTGGTGATGGTGACATCACCGAGCGAGTCGACCAGCATCTTGTCCATGCCGCGAGGACCAAGAGAGCTTCTCACTATCTCGGAGATCAGCTTTGCCGCCTGGATGTTGTTCCGCTGGGCCTCTCTTCCCTTGGATTCCGATGTACCTTCCTTTAGAATAATGTACTGTGGACTGTTGGACATCAATAATTCACATCAGCTATACAACTTCGAGTTGTATATATGATTTTTGTTCCGTGGTCAACTGAGGTGGATTGTTATGTCATCATGTAATAGATTATATGAGAGGGTCCAGGGCTGATGACTCTTGGCCTTCATCAAGAATTGCGGGATTATGGTCGAACCTCAAGAGGGCATGGCTGTCAAGGAGTTGCTAGACATCGCGAGGAGTGTGGAGAAGGAGGGCTACGGGTATTTCTTCCGCTCAGACCATCTGCTCCCGACCACCCGCCGGACCAATCTCGACTCCCCCGAGTGCTGGGTCAGTCTCGGAGCCATAGCTGCCCACACCAAGAAGATCAAGTTCGGGTCGATGGTCTCGCCAATAGGCTTCAGGAACCCCGCACTTCTTGCGAGGATGGCTTGCACAGTCGATTCCATATCTTCTGGGCGACTTCAACTCGGGGTAGGCGCGGGTTGGTACCAGGACGAGTATTTGGCGCACGGGTTCGAATTCCCGTCGGTCAAGGTCCGGAAGGAACAATTCCATGAGGCGCTGCAGATTATCCGACCGCTGACGCAGACGGGGAGAGTCAATTTTGAAGGGAGATATTTTTCGGCCCACCTGGACGCATTGCCCAAGTTGGATCACAAGATACACATGATCATCGGCGGCAGGGCACCTTCAATAGTCCGAGAGACGCTCAAGTACGCAGACGAATGGAACTTCTTCGCCGCCCAGCCTCCCGAATTCGAAAGCCTCAAGAAAGCTCTCGCCGCGAGCAAGAGACGCATCGACATCTCACAGATGGGTCCGTTCATAGTGGCTGGCGACAAGAGAGGGCTCCGGATGAGGGTCCGAGCGGAGATGCGGAGACAGGGCATAAGCAAGGATGAAGATGTCTTCACCCGCGAGCTCGCCAGCAAGGGATGGTTGGTTGCGACGTCAGGGGACTTCGCTCAGAAGGTGAACCAGCGCAGGGAGATTGGGATTGAGAAGATCTACTTCCAGATCTGGGAGACGAATGACAGTGAGCCGGTGGAGCTGCTAGCAGGGATACTGAAGAACCTCTAGGTTAACAGAACGTTTAAACTGGGAGATGAGGTCGAGTCGACCATGCCACAAATCGGAAACGTAGCTCCGAGTTTTACTCTATATGACTCAGACAAGAAGGAACGGAATCTCTCCGAGTTCTTGAACAGGGGGAAGAGGACGATACTAGCCTTCTACCCGGGCGCGTTCACGGGCGTGTGCGACAAGGAGTTTTGCACCTTTCGAGACATGTTCTCAGAGCTCGAGAAGATGAACGGTCAATTGGTAGGTATTTCGGTCGATGCTCCCTTTGCACAAAAGGCGTTTGCCGAGAAATATAACTTCAATTTTCCCTTGCTCTGCGATTTCAAGCGCGAGGTCATCCAGAGCTACGGTGTAGTCTGGAAGAGTCTTGGAGGAGTGAACGGCTACGACACGTCCAATCGGGCCGTCTTCATACTCGACGACAACGGTAAGGTCGTCTACTCGTGGACGGCGCCGAACCCCGGCGTCCTGCCGGACTTCGAAGCGATCAAGAAGAACCTCTCCTGATAAGGCGAGCGGCGATATGCAGCGTCGAACCTATGGTCTCTTGATGTTGGTCACCAACAGCTTGAACTGAAGGGTCTTTCCAACCATTGGGTGCCGTCCGACCTTACCATATCCTTTCTCAGGTGGGATTGTGACCTCCTTAGTTTCGTTAATCTTCATTCCAACTAGGGCTTCCTCAAATCCAGCAATCACCTGATGCGCGCCTAGGACTACTTGGAGGGGTTTGTAGTCGCGCGCTGGAGTGAACAAGCCAGCGTTTGTCGCCTCCGACTTCATGCTCGTATCAAACACCTTTCCCCCAGGAAACTTTCCGACGTAGTGCACTGAGATGGTATCTCCCTTCTGAGCAACGAGTTCGCTCAAATTTAGCTCGGCGTCGCGTCTCTGACTCGCTCTTTAACGATTACGTTCGGAGCGATCGACCGATAATTGAAGAGTTCGTAGAAGGCCCCGCGCTTCGATGTCTTCCTCTGGTCCTCTGGCTCCGCTGAATCGACCTGAATCAGGGTTCGTAGCAGGTACGAGGCATAGGTAAACCTAATCTCTAACCCTCAGCCACCACGGGCGAGGTCCACTATTGCTAGAATTGGAGCTCGGATCGGTGGTTTCCCTTTGGCTCCTCTTCGGAATCGCCACGGGCATCATACTAGCTATCATCGTCTTGGTCGGCGTGATATTCTCAAGGGACCTGAACAGGGGAATAACGACTTCAATTAGCGAGACAATCTTTGAGGGTGCGTGGGACAAGAAGGATGTCTTCCTTGCGAATTTCGAGAAGGAGCTGAAACGAAGGGGTCTGGTCCCCCGGGTCCCGCTTGAGAAGAACGTCGATCTAATCTACAGAGATTTTTTCAACGAGGTGAGAATCTACGTGACTCAAGAAGGTCCCAACCTAAGGCTCGGCTACAGAATGTCGGCGACGCCGGGGGCGATCGCACTGGGAGTGATACTGCTCATACCCTTCGTGATAGGCTCGATAGTCCTCTTCGCGCTGGCGATATTGCGACGCATGAACACACAACATGTAATCGAGCAAGCGGGCCTATCGGCCGCCATCCTCTCTCGCAGCGCATAATGCCGCTCGCAGAGCTCTCGACTAGGACTGAGATTTTCCGCAGTTCGGGCAGTAGGTGGTACTGCCATTCATCGGCGCGCCGCAGAACTTGCATGAAGGGTCGTTTGATTTCTGGGCAGGACGGTCGACAGCGCCACTGCTCTCCAGTTGCCCTCCTCCGGTGATGGCGAGAATAGCACCAATCAGAAAAAGAATCAGGCCTACAAGGACGAACCATTCGAAGGAAGAGAGGTCGCTCTCCACGCCAGTCACGTACGGAATGGCAGCCACCGAACCCTCAACTTTGTTGACAGCGTTACTTATCGTCGCTTGAGTTGCGGATCCAAACCCGATAAGATAACCTCCTGCGACGCAGAGTATGCTTCCAATTAGGCGTGAAGTTCGCGACAAGAGAACCCGGCCGCTCTACGATGGCTATTTAACACTCGGTGAGGTGCGAAATCCAGCCGCAGAACGAGGTCACGCTTGCGACTCAGGGGGAGAGAAGAAAACGAGTAACTTCAATTCTTCTTTGATATAGTGGGACTCATGAGGTATTCTGGACGGGACGAAGATCAGTGAACCTAGACCCACCTGTCGCTCCTCTTTCCCCACGCGAACAGTCGCTCTTCCTCCGATTACATAGTACAGCTCATCTTCGTCGTGCGGTCTCTGGGTATCTACTTCACCGGCTTGCAAGACATAGACCCCTGAACTGAGCGAGTTGGTGCGCAGAAATTCGAAGTATCCGGTCAGACCGAGCTTGTTTCTCGGTCAGGTCCTTCAGTTCGAAAGCGTCCACAGTTGGTTTGGCGGGTTCTTGCTATTAAATCCGGGTGACCGGACTGGTTCGTATGGTGCGGGGGGTGGGATTCGAACCCACGAACCCCTAAGGGATGGGAGCTCTGAGCCGGATGGCACCTCAGTCCCACGCCTTTGACCAGGCTGGGCGACCCCCGCACGAGCCTCGCCTTGTTAGGGACGCTTCTAAAACTCTTCCGAGTAGACCCTGTCTATATTTTAAAAGGGGCATGAAATCGAGTGCGTGTCAAGCAAGCCGGCGTAGCTCAGCCTGGTAGAGCATCTGTCTCGTAAGCAGAGGGTCACGCGTCCAAATCGCGTCGCCGGCTCTCATCCGCCAAAAGACACTTATTGAAACGGGTCCCTGGCTCCTGCGGGTTTTTTGCGCCCGAAATTGACAGCGGGTCTGCTCATTTTCCTTTCCACTCTCGCTGTGTACTTCTTCTCGCTGAACGGCGTTTGGGCGATCGACCACGCGACGAGCTTCCTGGAACTGGATTATGCGATGTGGACGAACCACTCGTTCATCCTGGGATCTGCGGCGAACTTCAAGCCCGGGTCAGTTGACGATTTCAAGTACGGCGGGAACTACTACAGCGCTCTTGCTCCGGGCACCCCCATACTGGCTCTCCCCCTTGTCGGGATAGGCTTCCTACTGGACGGCCACTTTACACTGTTCGGCTATGCCGCGTTGTTCTCGGAGTTCTTTGTAGCACTCGCCAATTCAGCCGCGGCCTCGTTGGTCTATGTCGTCGGTCGTTTCTTCTTCGACAAGAAGGTGTCTGCATTTCTCGCCTTTACGTACGCGTTCTCGACCATCAGTTGGCCCTTTGCTACGTACTTCTTTCAGAGCGACGTCTCCGCGTTGTTTTGTCTGCTGGCCGTCTACTTTGCCATTCGGGTCATCCGCTACGAACACGGACGACTGCGCGACTCGGCTCTCGCCGGGACCGCGGTCGCTGTGGCTATGGTCGTCGACTATATCGACGCCGTATTCTTGCCGATAATCCTACTGTACGTCGTGTTGGTCTTGAGGGAGAAAAAGGTACCGCTGGTGAAGCCGGCCCTGGGGTTCCTTTCGACAGCGGTGCTCGGGATTGTGTCAATCGGATTGTATGATTTTGTGAACTTCGGCAGTCCGTTCCATGGCGGCGAGCAACTCTACCTGCATGCTTCTAGCGTATTCGCGGAGTTCTCCTACCCTCTCTACTTAGGGGCGTACCTCAATCTCTTCTCGCCATACAGGGGGCTCTTCATCTATTCCACCTTCCTCGTGCTGGGAGTCTTCGGCTTCTACGATATGGTCAGGGACTCTCTCTACAAGAGGGAAGCGCTTCTACTCTTGGCATGCTTCCTTGGTATCTTCATTCCCTACTCTATGTGGTACGACCCGACCGGTGGCGAAGGCTTCGGCCCGCGCTTCTTGGTAGCGGCGATACCTTTCCTCCTCTTGCCCGCAGGAATCGTCATTCAGAGAGGAGACAGGAAGATGTGGGTGCTTGCATTCGTCCTGTACGCGGTGGGCGTCGTCATGAACGGCATTGCGGGGCTGACGGAGGCGGTGACGCCGATGTTCGGCTACGCAACCTCGCCATTCCTTACGTGGACCCTCCCTTTGTTCCTGCGAGGCGGCATCGACACCTGGTGGCTGCGGTACGTTGGAGGAGATTGGGAGGTGCCGTCCGTAATCCTGGTCGCCGCAGCGACGATAATACCTATTGTATCGAGCTACATCCTCAAACGCAAGGACTGGGGCGAACCTGCTAATCCGCTCCCTTGATGGTCCGCCGTCAGCTCAGTAACCGATTTCGGAGCTAGGTCTCAGGTGCCTCATCGACTTCACACGACCGCACTTCTTGCACTTGTAAAGCCCCCGGCCCCGGGGATTGTACCTGCGAGTGTCCTCTATCAGTTCGTGTTCGGTCCGCATCATGCATTTCTCGCAGTACCTGTATTCTGCCATCGGATGTCTTCGAAAAGCTGCCTCGAGGTATATAAACAGCCACGCGAAAAAACGAACCTGATGCTCGAATATTCGCTACTGGGTTTCACACTAGTAATAGGGGTATTGTCACACTCCTGCTCGCAACGATAACGTCGTCCCGCGAGGAACGCCTGGATGCGGCTGGTGTCAAGGCGACGAGATAATCAAGGGAGAACCTCAAAGGAACGATCCATTATTCTGCCGTCATATTCGCTCTGAAGGAGGGTCTCGGGGGGAGATAATCGGGCCGGCGGGCACGGTGCCGCTCGTCAATCAAGATGCAAAATGCTAAACTTCATGGCTTTGGCAGAAGTCCTGAAGAGGACTGCTAAGCTCAGGAAAGCAGGACGGTCGAATAGCCGAGCGTCATCCAGTAATACATAAATACTAAATCAGGATTACGTACTGACTATGCAGAAAATAGACCCCATAATCCAGTTCAGCAGCCCTGCCAGGCAGAAGCTGATGGAGGTCTTGAAGGAGGAGAACGCCTCCAACGCATTCCTAAGAATAGACGTCTATGCATCGGGAGGCTGCGCGTGCAGCGGCGGCTACAAGTATGGGATGGTCCTAGACGACAAGGCGAGGCCGGATGATGTGGTCGAAGAAGTTGAGAACATCAAGATCGTCACGGACAAGAACAACGTAGATATCCTGAAGGGCTCCAAGATCGACTACAGTGAAAGCGTACAGAGGAGGGGGTTCAAGATCATAAATCCGAACGTCCAGGCCGGAGGATGCGGTTGCGGCGGCCATTAGGCATCAAAAGCAAAAACAGGGCCTCCTCTCCCCATTTAGAATCACCGTGCGCTTCCTGTAGTTCACTCACCGGAGTGGCGGGGTGATACCGGTCGATTGGTCCGAGCTACTTCTTGGTCGCGCCGACCAACTTCTTCAGGTTTAGGAGTCTGTCTATCTCGGCATCGCCGTACCCCAGCTCCTTGAGTGCGTCCCTTATGGAGAATTTGTCAGACAGCTCCTTCCCAATCTTGGCCGCTTTGTCATAGCCTATGCTGGGTGAGAGCACAGTAATCAGAGATGGGCTGGTCTCTGCGAACCTGCGCAGGCGTTTCTTGTTTGGTACCAGGCCATCGATTACCATGGTCGAGACCTTGCTGAGCGCCTCCGAAAGAAGCTTCAATTGAAGGTTGATGTTGTACCCTATGAGCGGGACCCCCATACTCAGCTCGAACTCCCCCAAGGTTCCTGCCATCTGGTTCGCCTGGTCGAGACCGGCAATCTGGGAGCACGCCAGAAGAGAAGCCTCGACCGTGACAGGGTTAGTTTTCCCGGGCATAATACTACTGCCGGCTACTTCCTCCTGGGTCGGGATGTCTATTTCCCCGAGCCCGGTCAGGGGCCCAGAGAACATCAAGCGTAGGTCCTGGCACAGCCTGTGAAGGTCCAAGGCAGTAATCCTGAGGACCGCGCTCAAGGCCACAAGGTCGGAGAGAAGTCTCATGGCCCTGAACTTGTCAGCGGCCTCGCAGAATCCCAGCTTGGTCTCCCGATTCACCTCGTCAACAACCATCTTCCCGAATAGAGGGTCCGTGTTGATGCCGGTACCTACCGCTGTCCCACCGATGGGAAGCTCGCAGGTATACCCAAGGACATCCTTGATCAGACTTTTATCATGTTTGAACGCATCGGCATAGGCGTGGAACTCCTGCCCCAGGGTGACCGGCATGGCGTCTCGAAGGTGGGTCCTCCCCGCCTTGTAGACGGACGACGTTCTGTCGGCTAGATCCTCGAGACTATTTATCGCCCGCTTCAGGCTTGGGATGAGCCTCTTCTGAGCGAGAGAAACCGCCGCAATGCGGATTGCTGTGGGAACGACGTCGTTCGAGGATTGCCCCATGTTGACGTGGTCGTTCGCGTGTATCTTCATCCCAGCCGCCGCGGACGCCGCCTCGGCTATCACCTCATTGACATTCATGTTGATACCAGTACCAGAACCGGTCTGAAAGACGTCCACTGTGATCCTTTCGTCATACTTCCCTTCCATGGTCGCTCTGGAAGCGACCGAAATCGCCTCGAAGGTCTTGTCATCCAGCTTCCCGAGAGAATGATTGGACCGAGCGGAGGCGTACTTTATCAGGGCTACCGACCAGATGATCTCCCGAGGGAACGCGGTGCCCGTGCTGAGGAAGAGCTTCTCCGCTGCCTCCACGTACTTCATGTCTCGCAGAGACGAGCGAGCGGGGCTTTCTTAAGCGTTGGTAGTGGTCTAGCGTCTCTGTCGGACGCCGATCTTTTCTATCAGGCGACCCAGCTCCGAGTCGTCGACCGCGTCGACCCGGAGATACTTGAGTATCTCGTCCTCGCTCATCTGGAGCCTTTTGGCCTCATCTATAGTGTAGCGATATGCTTCGATTTCTGTCGGCCGATCCACGTACTCGAAGGTCTGGTCGTATAGGTCCCTTCCGTCCAGAAACTGCTTCACGTGGACTAAGACGTGAATTACATCAAGGTATAGACAGTTTATCCTCGCTGACGCTAGATACTTCGAACCTATGCAAACTGACCCCGTATTGTGATCGAGCCATATCCCCCAGTCGGAGTCGACGATTCTAAGCTTGAGATGATGTATTGTCTTCAACATGCTCCTCTGGGAACCGAAGAGCCTAAGAAGGGTTGGGGAGTTCTCTACGCCGATGAATATCTGGGTGAATTTGTACTCTCCCAGAGAAATATTTCTCTTCGCTTTGAACACCTTGAGGGGCAAGACGTGTGCAAAGCAGCCCCGGAACATCAAAAGACCGGAACTCAAAAACAGTTCACTTGTTGCAGGCGAAATCCTAGCTCGGTGTCCGGAGAGATGGTGGTAGCATCAATAAGCGGAATAAGGGGAATCCTGAATCAGGACCTGTTTCTTTCCGATATCGCCATGTACGTCGAGAACTTCTCAGTCGCGCAGCCTTCCAGGGAATTCCTAGTGGGCAGAGACACGCGCCCTTCGGGAGAGATAATCGAGCGAGCGGTCTGTGGCACCCTTATGGCGGCCGGGTCGGAGGTTCTCGACTATGGGGTAATCTCAACACCGGCTCTGTTTCGGGAAAGCAAACTACGCAGCGCGCCGGCCGTGATGATCACTGCGTCTCACAATCAACCTGAATGGAACGGAGTCAAGCTCGTAGTTAACGGGAGAGGGGTATCACAGCCCGAGTTGGACCAAGTTCTTGGGCGGCAGAAGAGAAAGACCGGAAACGCTTCTCCCGGAATTCTCACCCTAAGGCAAGAATCGTCGTATAATCGAGAGCTAATTGAGATGGCTGGGAGAGGTGCCGGTGAGGGGGTGGCCGTGGCTGTGGACTTGAACGGGGGTGCGGCAATCCCTCATGCCCCGCCGATACTCGAGGGCATAGGTTGCAGCCTAAAGGTCCTAGGAGGAAGTCGGGGCATTTTCAGCAGAACCGTTGACCCCACTAGCGATAGTTTGGAACTATTGACGGGAGCTGTCAAAAAAGAAGGGTTAGACGCGGGGTTCGCCTTCGACTGCGATGGCGACAGGCTGGTCTTAATCGACAACGAAGGGGAGAAGAAGACCGGTGATTTCATGCTGGCGCTCGCGGTCAAGAAGCTGCTGCCGAACCTCAAGAATCGTTCGGTCGTCGTATCTGTCGACACCACGCGGGCGATCGACGACATCGTCTCTCAGCTGGGAGGGACAGTCTACAGGTCTAAGGTTGGCGAGGCTAACGTAGTATCAGAGATGATCAAGCAAGGCGCGGTGCTAGGTGGCGAGGGAAGCAGCGGAGGATTGATCGATGGTAGCTACAACTACTGCCGAGACTCGATGATCGCGGTTGTTACCCTCGTGAAGGCAATAAAGAAGAACGGGAGCAGGGTCTTCGGCGAAGTACCTTCATATAAGCAGGTCAGGCTCAAAGCCCACTTCGAGAGAAAGAAGGCTCTCGCTGCCATCAAGAGACTGCAGAGAGAGTATCCGGAGGCAGACCTACTTGATGGAATCAAGCTTGAGACTTCCGCACGATCCTGGGTCTTGATTAGGGTCTCTGGCACAGAAGACGCGGTAAGAGTCTCCGCAGAATCGACCACCATCGGGGAGGCGCAGGAGCTTGCTGATTCCTACTTGAAGAGGGTCGAGAAACTCGGGTAACATGAACGAGTACGAGATTATCGAGTTACTGACCAAGGCGGCCGGAAAACTTCCCCGTGGTTTCTTGCCAATCGGTGACGATGTGGCCTCGATGACTACGGCCCCGGGGAGACTCGTGCTGAAGGCAGACATGCTGATTGGTAGGACCGACGTCCCTCCCGGGATGTCCTGGAGGCAGGCGGGCAGAAAGGCCGTCGCGATGTGCGTGAGCGACTTTGCCTCAAAAGGCGTACTGCCGAAGGCCTTCATGGTCTCTCTGGGCATCCCTCGCAGGATGCAACGGCGAGAGATCCGGTCGCTGGTCCGTGGCTTCACGGATGGAATCTGTGAATGGGGACCGCATCTGATAGGCGGAGATACGAACGAAGCTGACGACCTAATCATAGACTGTATAGTCGCAGGTTTTGCCGACCGATTTGTCGAGAGGAAAGGTGCTCGTCCCTCTGAGTTAGTCGTAGTCACGGGCGACTTCGGCACAACATCCGCTGGGTTGAGGATACTTCTAGAAAAAGCACGCAGTGCGCCCGCATTCCGCAGCGCGGCGGTGAGAAACGTCTACCACCCCTCGCCGAGGCTCGAACTAGGAATTGCGCTCCGAGACTTCTTCTCGTCGGCGATGGACTCGAGCGATGGACTTGCTATATGTCTGCACACGCTGAGCTCGGCGAGCGGCGTCGGGATGAGGATAGACACGTTGCCGTTCAGGAAGGATCTCGTAGACTTTTCGGCCAGGAACGACTATCGTCTCGATGACCTTGTTCTGTACGGCGGAGAAGAATATGAGATAGTAGGCACCATTCCGAAGGATAAAATCGAGCGAGCGAAGACTATCGCCCGTTCCCTTAAGTCGGAACTGACGGTAATCGGAGAGACCACTTCGAATAGGAGGATAGAGACTTCTGCGGGGGATTCGATCGAGAAGAAGGGCTGGATTCAGCTAGCCTAGGCCGAAGCCGTCTTCGCTATCTTTGAGAACTTCTTGAAGACTGCGTTTACCTTTTCCTCTGTGTCTGATTCGCCGAAGATCCTTATGATTGGTTCAGTCCCGCTCGGTCTGACCAACACCCAGGTCTTGTCGTCCGTCCAGACCTTCACCCCATCGACTTTTTCGACCCTCCCTGTAGCTTGCTTCTCGACTGCCTTCATTATGGTCCGGGCCTTCTCAGGGTCGATGAGGACCTTTGTCTTAACCTGGAAGAACCGCGGAAACGCGCTTCCCATTGCGCGGGAGAACGTCAAGCCTTTCGCGGCGAGACACTCTAGCATGAGGGCCGTGGCCATCCCCCCGTCCCTGACCGCTATGTGAGCCGGATAGATGCAACCCCCGTTCTCTTCGAATCCGAAGAACGCTCCCCTCTCCATCATGGTCCGCGAGACATCGACACTGCCGACACGGGTCCGGATGACCTTGGCGTGATGTTTCGCCGCCACAATCTCGACCACCTGAGACGAACTCACGGGCGTAACTATGGTCGCCGCCGGGTTTCTCTCGAGGAGATAATCAGCCAAGAGAGAACCTGATTGATCACCCCAGTACACGGAGCCCGCCTCGTCGCAGAATATAGCCCTGTCCCCGTCACCATCGTACGCTACGCCAAGGTCGGCTCCCGATGCACGGACAGCGGCGCTCAGATCCTTCAGTGTCCCCGGAGTCGGCTCTGATCCTCTCGCCGGAAATCGGCCGTCTATTATGGAGTTGATCGTTATTACCTTACACCCCAGCATATCGAGCAAGTATGGAGCCGCCAGGCACTGCGCCCCATTTCCTGGATCGACCACTATTGAGAACTTCCTTCCCGAGATTAGCTTGACGTTGACCTTCGAAAGGATTCCCTGCAAGTACAGCCGGATCGCTGATGGTTCTATCCGGGCCGTGCCCACCTCGCTCCAGTCCGCCCTATGTATGGAACGGTCATGATAGACATGTTCAATCTTCTGCTCGTCAAGCCTTGGTATCTCCACGCCGTCGGCCCCCATTACCTTGATCCCGTTGTATTCCGGAGGATTATGCGACGCAGTCACCATGACCCCTCCTCTGTATCCGAGCGCCTTCGTAGCGTACTGCAGTGCCGGAGTGGGAACCATACCGGCCTCGCCTACATTCCTCCCGGAACTCATTAAACCGGACGTCATCATTAACGACAACGCCTCCCCAGACAGCCTCCCGTCCCTGCCGACGAGAATCTCCCCTTCAGAGAAATATGTTCCTATACACTCCGCTAGGACAAGGACAAACTCAAGGTCTGCGTCAATTCCGGGTTTGAAGCGCACCCCATTCGTCCCGAATAGCCTTCCTTGGGGTGACACCACGGTCTTGGATGGCCCCTCTTCACGTTAAAAGGCTTCAAGACAAATATTATCATAATAATCATCATCTGACCACATATTTCTTGTACATTCTTCTGATATCGACATTAAATGGAAAATGATGGAAGCATCTGCTCACAAATGCTTATGTTAATCGCGGCGAGGCGTCCGAAGAAGGGCCCGTAGCTCAGTATGGATAGAGCGCTAGCCTTCTAAGCTAGAAGCCGCGAGTTCAAATCTTGCCGGGCCCGCCACCGTTCGAGTCCAAACCGTTCGTCGCTCTTCGGCTGCAGTTCTTTAGGTTTGGACATGTGAAATAGATTACTTGCCCGGAATATAAGCACCAACTCGCCAGAATGTCAACGGCAGGATTTGAAACCAAACTGACCGGATCCAAAGACTTGGAAATATGCGGACTTGTAGCGCTATCTTGAATGAGCCGGACGCAGCCTAGCCAGGTATGCTGTGCCCTTTTTTTTGTCGCCATATCTCAAGGTAGAGACGTCGTTGAGGTCAGCAACAGCCTACCCTGTGTAGGCTGCCAATGTCATCAGTGCTGAAGTTAGCATCGCTAGGGACCGAGTGTTCAAATCTCACCGGCCCCACTCAGTATACTATTCGAATCCGCGTCTTTACTTTTCAGTCCTATGCTAGAGCATTTACCTAAATCTTGGAATGAAGTTGAATTATTACAGAAAACCGTTACAAATAAAGGCATAGCCAAAGTTGAATCGCACTTATACGAGGTATCTTATGTCGACCACAAATGAGCATTCACAAAAATATTGGATAGTTGTCGCCTCAAAAGACCATGTTAATATCGGAAAAAGGCTAGGTGTTGTGCAGGCTAACCACGGGAAAGCATCTGGACTTAGGCGAATGAGTGCAGGAGATTATGTAATATTCTATTCCTCAAAAAACAATTTCGAAAAGAAGGATCCGTACAAGAAATTTACAGCAATAGCCAAGGTAAAGGAGGGGGATGTGTACAAGGGGTACATGTCAAGTGACTCGGAACCCTATCGCAGAGATGTTGAATTTATCCCCTCCGAAGAGGCAGATATAATTCCGCTTATTCCAAAACTTACTTTCATAAGAAAAAAGGAGAGTTGGGGGTTTGTGTTTAGGTTCGGCTTGTTTGAAATACCAAAGGAGGACTTTGAGACCATTGCAAGAAATATGAATCTAAAAATTTAAAAACGAAGTCAAAAGCATGAAAACTCCCCTAACTACTTAGGGAGTTGTGGAGATGGACGCCCCCAAGGAAAATAGTTAGCCCGATTGGCTTGGGTCTACCAATCACCCCGTTACCGATATGAACGCAAGGAGTGACCGACAGGGCCTCTATTCCAAATGAATAATTCGAATCCATGAAACGAAAGTATACTGGTCGAATCTCACTGGCCCCACCAAGTATACCATTCAAATCCGCGTCTTTTATTAGGCCGAACACGTAGTCAGAGTGGCCTAGTGAGCCAGGCCCATGCGGCGACTCCCTTTCGTTCCCGTGGAATCCTGCCAGGCCGGGGTCATGCTGATGTACGGGGCAATGGAGCGGAGGACCTTCCCCTCGGCCTTCCGCAGGTGCTCCTCGTACGTGGTCCTCGGGAGTCTGAGCTTACTGGCCATCTCCTCTGAGGTCACCTTCTTCGGAACCTGATAGTACCCGTTCTCGAGTGCAAAAACCAGCGCCTGAACCTGCTTCTTCGTAAGTCCGCCAAAGAGCGCGGCGGTCGAGACTAGCATCGTCTCCTTGATCGCTCCCGAAGGTATCGAACGTCGGGAGATTATCTCGACTTTGCAGAAGGTCTCGAGTTCCACCAAGAGTTTCCTCATTTCCTTCTGGCTGAAAGAGATGAGTCGGTAATACTCCCAGCCCCCCTTGAATGTGGTGGGTTGGAGCGCCAGACAGTTGTACTTCTCGAAGACCGGGCTCACAGGGGTTGGGACGTTGTCGCACCCGCAGTTTTGGACAACAATCTGGACGTTGCGGTTGCTGTTCCACTTTCGGATTACTTTGCTCTGCAGGGCCTTCTCGAGCGACTTGATGTCTTTCTGAAGCCCGTCGAATACTGCCGGGTCGTCGGAAGAAATCTCCATGACGTCGTTCACGTTGTTACACCAGGAAGCTATCAGTAGCGCGGGGTTGTTCTTCGAGAGGTCGTTGAAGGGACAGTCATGCTGCAACCTTAGTGCCGTCTCCTGCAGAGTCATGATGCAGTCGGAGACGCGCCTCGGCTATAAAGCAGGTGCCGGCGTATGCCGGTCATCCGGTCCGCCTGCCTCTGCCTCAGGATGCCGGCCTATGCCGGCATCAAGGATATGCGGGGCGAATCCTCCAGCATCTTTGGCGAAAACACATGAAAGCAATCAACGGTAAAATGCAACTGGTAATCAAGAGCGAAAAGGTGCGCAGATTCATAGAGTTCGAGGTACCGCTGATGACGTCTCGTGGGAAGGTCGGTGTGGAAAAAAAGCGGGCGATAGTGTACGACTACGTCCTTGACGAAACACAGAAGCTAGCGTTGAATGAGGCACGGGAGTTGGCGAGAGAGCGGGGCCTCGCTCTCAAAGTGACCGACCTTTCGCGACAGGGTTTTCTCGGGCGAATCGTAGCTTCGGGTATGGACAGAATCCGTGGACACGTTTGGTCACGTTCGAACTCGTTGTTGGCTGCACCTGACGACTGGCGAGGATAATCACTCAAGTGGCGCATATTGACGCGTCTCGTCGGCCCCACCAAGCAGGCGGTCTGAATCCCGCCGCCTTCTTGGAAGTCTGGGAAAACAGTGAGTTCTACCTATCCAAAAGTCTCTTCTAACTCAGGATAGATAGAAGTTCAGTTTCATATGTCGAAGTATTTGTAGCGGTTAACCACTAAATCTATTTTCTTGCTACAGTTCGCCATACAGGTAGATTTGCTACCTGATGGGGCAAGTCGGGTCTGCGGCGATTTGGACTCTAAAGAACCCAAGGCAGACTGAAGGAAGCTCTGCTTGACTCCATTGTGAGCTCCTCCTATTCCGTTCGGGCCCCGCCTGACTCAGACTGTACCAGCCACCTCACGACCCGTTCTCGGTTCCGGTATAGGTTAGGTAGAGTCCGTTTGGTTGCGCCTTCTTTGCTTGCTTAAAGGGAGGTCCCTTTGCATCTCCTTCGCCAGCAACTTCCAACCTCTCGAATCGTCGGCCCTGAGTTCGGCCGCCATCTCCTCTATGCCCTTGGGTGAGCGACGTTTCCCATCATAGTTGATCTGGAGGCCGGTGAAGTCCAACCGAGACCTGTCTTCGGCCTCTTCGACTATGTGGTACCAGAACTGTGAGTGTTTGTTCGGGCCAGTTAGGTGGGTGTTGGTCCAAGCCATGCGGTCACTGTTCAGTCTAACGAGCCTCTGCTTTGTGACCGGCCGGCGTCCCTTTCCCTCGCCCGTGATGACCGTGTCCGTGAGTATGAGCGTGTCCTCGTTGATTCGCTTGATCTTTCTGGTCCCCTCCTTTCCCATCCTCCCCCAGTCGTCGGGCGCGAAATCGGTGCACCATTGGTACGCCGTCTCTGCGGGGAAGTTGAAAGGCTGGCTGAACCTGTAGCGGATCGAATACGAACCATTGCTCGTCTGCGGCAAGCATGAGTATGGTGGGACTGGGCGGATAAGAAGATTGTTGTTCGCAACGACCCGCCTGAGTTGGCGGAATGCATGGGACGTTGACCAGCCATTGGTGGCGGCTGCACCATCGTCGGCCCCGGGAGGCCTGATTAAATCAGTCCAGCCCAAGTGTGTGTGGGCGCTAGGGTCGCCAAGTCGAAGACAGCCCCGAACTTGAGAGATAGCTTGGAACGAATTCTATATCTATTCAAATATCGAAGTAGAGGTAGCAGATAACTTCTACCTATCACCCCAGAGGGACGCCTTCTCAGGCGTTTCACCTCCGAAATCAGGCTAAGAATGGGCCTTGAAGGATAATTCGCCCTGGGCCTAGCCAGGTATGCTGTGCCTTTTTTTTGTCGCCATATCTCAAGGTAGAGACGTCGTTGAGGTCAGCAACAGCCTACCGGTGTAGGCTGCCAATGTCATCAGTGCTGAAGTTAGCATCGCTAGGGACCGAGTGTTCAAATCTCACCGGCCCCATCACCCATTGCTTGTTCAAAGTCACCCGCTGGAGTCGTATCGTCCTGTGCCGGCGCTAAAGGTAATCAGTTGCCGATTGGCTACCTTGCAGGTAGCAGAGCCAACCTGCCCAGATGGTGTGAGCCTACAGCACGGTAGGCATCGACCGCCTGATCAAGCGTGAAGGTCTTGCCAAGATGCACCTCGAACGCGTCGGCTTCGATCAGTTTGTTGAGTTTGGTTACCAAAGCTCGATCCATGTTCCCCAACATGTAGCCATCCAGACGAACATTTGACGGGGCTCTCGGGGGTGGCCTAATATTGTCTGTCCAAGGATATGCCACACGCCCACCTTCGCGCACGGTGGTAAGAGCGCTTTCAGCTGCCTCGACCGCCCCTTCAGCCTGCCCTCGAACTGTTATCAGGGCAGCGTCGAAACCATCCGGGGCGAACTCCCGGGCCGGAGCGCCTATGTCTCCGCCATGTCCATCCACGGCAGCCTCAGCTCCCAACCTTCGGGCAAGAGCTACGCCGTCCTCCCCCGAGGCTATGGCAAACACCCTGGCCCCGAGCCGCTTGCCAAGTTGGATGGCCAGATGCCCCAAACCGCCGCTCGCGCCGAAGACCATCAGTTTTTCGCCCTTCTTCAGATTCAGAGTGTCGTCCAGCCCTCGCAGGGCGGTACCTCCATCGATGAGCAGGGCCCCCGCCTGTTCGGCCGTTATTGTCGAGGGAATCGGCCATGCTTGGTCCGCGTTTAGGGCCGTATATTCAGCGTAGAATCCTGCCTTTGGATTTGTCCCCCACACGTGGCCGTAAACCAGGTCTCCCTTCCTAAACCCGGTGACCTTCTCTCCGACCGCTATGATCTTGCCCGCACCTTCCGAGCCAAGCACCCATGGGAACTTGGGCTGGATTCCGAGCCTTGTCACAAGCATTCCCTCTCGTTCTGCAACATCCCATACGCCTATTCCTGCGGATTCGACCTGGACAAGGATTTGATTTGGCCCTAGTTCCGGCACGGCAACGTCTCTCACCATGAGGACTTCAGGACCGCCGAAACGATCTATCGCCACAGCGCGCATCTCGTCTTTGGACATAGCTTAATCATTAATATCTAAACTATTTAAGTCTTGATTATCGGTAGCGGGATGGTTTATGTCCTAACCAGCGATAGCCTAACTATTTATATCTAAAACAACTGAAGTTACGCTATGCCTGCGCGAACGAGAACAGCCCAAGTGGACCAAGAGGCCTACAATGCCATCATTGCGACATCCAAAGTGATTAGGCGCGTCGCTCTAGGCTTGTTCGCAGAGGAGGGGATAACGGAATCTCAGTTCCTGGCACTCATGCTGCTTGTAGAGAACGGACCTATGCTGATGAGGAAGATGAGCGATGAGATGCTCGTTACGCCCGCCAATGTCACGGGTATAATGGACCGGCTGGAGGAGAAGAGCTTCGTCAGGAGAACTGCTGGGAAGGAAGACAGAAGGGCGACCATCATCGAGATCACCCCGGAGGGGAAGTCCCTGTACGAGAGGGTTGCGATAAAGAAGGGCGACATGCTCCAGAAGGCCCTGGGAACGTTTACAAAGGACGAATTGACGACTCTACATAGCCTCCTCCAAAAATTCCAAAGGGAAATGTCTCGGTCAATTGGCTAGCACTAGCATTATTCCTAATGAATAATTCAAATCCATCCATGGAAAGTATACCGGTCGAAGTTCACCGGCCCCACATCTAACTCCTTAAATTGAGCTTCAGTTTCTTGAGACCGTCAATTATGTTCTGCATACATAACCCCGCTTCTGGGGCATGCAAAGCCTTGTTTTGCTAAGAAAAACATATTTTGCCAAACTCAAACCCAACTTCATCCCTTCTTCCCTTTCCCACCCACCCAGCCACATCCGGACACCCAGACAGAGACCACGTTAGATAGTTGGCCTGACCGCCCGCGAGCGAATCGCGATGCTCAGCCTCCAAACGCCCACGCCACCATCAGCGGGAACTCTTCTCTCCAAAACGCGTCGCCGTGCGACCCGACCCGCTCGGTCATGAGAACGTCCGCACCTGCGTCGCGCAGCGCGACGGCCCAGCGGGACGCGTTCTTGAGAAAGAACGGCTCCAGCGTGCCGGCGACGAGGTACACGCGCGGAAGCGAATTCGGCATCGCGGCAGGCGGTCGGTAACCTCCGCCCGGCGACGCGCAGAAGACAGCGCCATAGATGTCGGGATGGCGAAGCCCCATGGCGAGCGCGAGCTCTCCACTCGCGGAGACACCAAACACCGCCGTACGCTCGGCGGGCAGCGCGACTCCGAAACGTGACCGCGCCCATTGGCGGACGTCTTCGACGAAGAACTTCTCGTGCGCCGCGAACCGTTTTGCGTCAAAGACCGGCGAGTACTCGTGGAGCCGCAGCATCTCGTCGTCCAGTCGGTGGATACCGACAATCATGGTCGGCGGTACGTCGGCGGCCTCAAGGACCCCGCCCCACTGCGAGATCAACTGACCGTCACCGGCGAACACGACTGCTTCGGGCGGAACTGGCGGAACGTACGCCGTCACCTGCCGACCACCATCGTAGTTGAAAGTCTCGGTAACGAGCTTTCCCGTGATGGACGACATTGTCACTGCCTCCTTGTCAGTAGCGGCGGCCGCGTTCGTAGGGGGCGCGCATGATCTCGAGGTAGGCGACCTGCCTAATACTTCTGATTTGTGCTTGCGATTCTTTGCAATCGGCTTTCTCAGTAGTAATCAACTACCACGAATGAAAATTTTACCACGGATTTGAACTCATGGCGAGTCTAGAGCTTGCCGGGGCCGCCATTCGCGACGCAAGGTAGCATTCATTCTATCCGGGAGAGGTAGGGGGTGTCTCAAGAGGGATGCCCTTCGCGGATGCAGCTCGACCTATGAAGGATCTAGCTGGGTCGCGGCTTTACGCTTTAATAACCAGCGTAGGGTGCAACAAACATGACGGCGCGCGACGACCCGAAGCTGATCGGCCAGTTGAAGGAGATCAGTGGAGACGAGAATGTCTTCTCGGAAGGGTCGGCGGCTGAGGACTACGCTCATGACATGGCAGACTACGAAGCGGTGCCGATGGTCATAGTCAGGCCGCGTTCGGAGGATGAAGTGGTCAGAATAGTTCGACTGGCGAAGGCGAACAAGGTTCCGATTCTGGCCAGGGGAGCGGGCAGCAGCCTCACCGGCGCGGCAGTACTTGAGGGCGGGCTCATCCTCGACATGAGGGGTATGGCCAAGGTCCTGAAGGTTGACATAGTGAACTGGTACGTCCACGTTCAGCCCGGGATGTCACTCGAAGATCTCAACAAGGAGTTGAGACCATATGGGTTCTTCTTCCCACCCGATCCAGCAAGCAGCTACATTTGCACAGTAGGAGGCGCCATCGCCGAGGGCTCCGGCGGACTCAGATGCGTCCGATATGGGACGATGAAGGACTGGGTTATGGCGCTCAGGGTGGTACTTGCAAATGGAAATGCGACCCGTTTCGGCGAGCCGCTATCCAAGAACAGGGCCGGCTATGATCTGGTTCATCTGATGGTCGGGAGCGAGGGGACGCTCGGGATCATAACTGAGGCGTGGCTCAAGATAATCCCGCTCCCTTCGGTCAAGACAAGGAGGTTCCTGGCCACCTTCGGGGATTGGGAGTCGACGGGCGAGGTGATAAAGAGACTGCGGTCCTCTAGGATACTACCCAACCTCTTCGAATTTCTCGACCGGGACAACATCCAAGCGCTCAATGAAAAGCTGGAGATGAACTTTGAGGAGGCAGAGGCTACGCTGCTCGTTGATGTTGAAGAGGCAGAAGTGGAGCGTGCGGCGGAGATTCTCGAGGAATGCGGGGCGTTGAAGGTCACGCTCGCACGGGACGAAGAGGAAGCGGAGTCCTTCTACCAGGCCAGGTCGATGGCCTATCTGGCAGTCAAGGCTCTCGCGACCGGGGTCCAAGTCGAGGACGTCGCCGTTCCTATTGACAGGCTCAGCGACTACCTGAAACTGGTGAAAGAGGTGGCCTCCAAGTACGGGATAAGAATCCCCGTCAACGGGCATGCGGGTGATGGTAACGTGCACCCGGTGATACTCTACGACAAGTCAGACCCCGCTAGCAGAGAGAAGGCGAACCTCGCTTTCGAAGAGATATGCAGAAGGGCGATTGCCATGGGAGGTTCGATAACCGGGGAGCATGGGGTAGGAGTGCAAAAGCCGAAGTTCCTCAGAGAGCAGTTGGTGGCTCATGACGCGCAGGAAGCGCTCAGGCTGATGAAAGAGATCAAGGCCGTCTTCGACCCTGACAACATCATGAACCCTGGGAAGTATGTCGAGGTAGCGTAGTTATCATGGCAGCGGCTCCAAGGGGAAAATGGCTCTTCAAAGAGGAGCCGTCACATTATTCGTTTGACGACCTTCTCCGCGACAAGAGAGCAGTCTGGGATGGTGTAGAGAACAACCTTGCGCTCAAGCATCTTAGGAACGTGAGACGCGGCGACGAGATACTCTTCTATCACACGGGGGAAGAGAAGAAGGCCGTGGGCCTGATGAAGGCGGCCACTGATGCTCGCCCGGATCCGTCCCGCAAGGAAGAGAGGTTCGTCGTGGTAGAGGTCCAGCCAAAAAGGAAGCTGCGCCGGGCCGTAACCTTGTTGGAGATTAAATCGGACCCAAGCTTCGCCGGCTTCGACCTGGTGAGAATCCCAAGGTTGTCGGTGATGCCGGTGGCTGAGAAGTTCTGGACCGCAATTCTCAAGATGTCGGAGAACTAGCTCAGGCGAGCTTCTTCCGCATCCTGGTCACCGCTTCCTCCAGAGTCTTATCCTTCTTCGTGAATGTGAAACGCACCCGAGTCTTTCCTCCTCTTCTGCCCGCGTAGAAACTCGAGCCGGGAACGACGGCGACACCGGCTTTCCGGGCCAGATCGTTCGCGAATTCGTAGTCATCCAGCTTGCTGAGCTCTTTGAAGTCCGCGAAGATGTAGTAAGCGCCCTCGGGTCTCGGGCATTCGAACCCGAGCTCTTCCAATGCTCGGAGCAAGAACATCCTCTTCTTGTCGTAGGTTCTCGCCAGAGATTGATAGTAGGAATCCGAGAGCCCAAGCGCGACAGCAGCAGCCTTCTGCAGGGGTGTCGGAGCACAGACCGTCGAATAATCGTGTATCGTCCTTATCGCCTTCGTAAGTCTCTTCTCCGCGACCACGTAACCAATCCTCCATCCTGTGACGCTGAACGTCTTTGAGAATCCTGATATCGTGACGGTCCTTTCGCGCATGTCCCCGATGGAAGCGAGGCTGACGTGTCGCTTTCCATCATAGACTATGTACTCGTATATCTCATCAGTTATCGCGATTACGTTGTAGTCCTCGCAGAGGTCGGCTACGATTCGGAGCTCCTCCATCGAGAGGACCCTACCGGTCGGGTTGTTGGGCGTGTTGAGGAGTATTGCCTTCGGCCTGGTGCTGAAGGCTCTCTTGAGATCCTCTTCCGCGAGCCTGAAGTCAGGTTCTCTCATCCTGAAATGGGTCGGCTTCGCTCCCGAGAGTATCGTGGAAGGGATGTAGCTCTCGTAGAAAGGCTCTGGTATTATGACCATGTCTCCAGGGTCTGTCAGGGCCATCATGGCGTCGGCTATGCCCTCAGTCGAACCGCACACCACCGTCACGTTCTCGTCGGGATCCGTCTCAATACCGTTGAACCGCTTCATCTTGGTCGCGATGGCTTCGCGGAGCTCAGGTGAACCGATGGTCATTTCATACTGATTGTAGTCGTCGTTAATCGCCTTCGCCCCTGCACGCTTGACGGAGATGGGTGCTGGAAAGTCGGGCGACCCCTGAGCGAGGTTGACGGCCCCTATCGTGTCAGCGAGCTCGGACATATCCCTGATGGCCGATTCGGGGAACAGACCAATCCTCCGGGATATGAGGGGAGTGCGTGTGCTCGCCTTCAATGGCCCACCACGTCAATCTGACGCGTATTTAACGTGAGAAAGTGCCTGTTACCTAACTTATTGCGCGGGTTTCAGGCGCGGTGACACTAAGGGATAAGTAGATGGACGGTCAATCAGGCGCGTTTGAGACCTGTCCCGACTCTATTGATCCTTGTTGGTGTGCTCTTGTTGCTCGCAGGCATAGTATTCACGCTTCAGGGGATGGGAATAGTCGGCCCTCAGAGCTCGTTCATGTATAACAACCCCACCTGGATCTATCAGGGAGTCGCTGCCGCTCTTGTAGGAGCCTTCATCGTAATCGGAGGGTTAGTCATAGGAAGGCGTACGAGCGTCAGCCCGAAATAGCGGGCTTCATTCGCCGCGTCCTTTATCTTCTCCGGGGGGCCACGGGCATCGGGCTCTCGGCCAGCCTAAGGTTGGTCTCGTACGTCGAACCAGTCCTCACGAACCCGATGGTCACCTCTTCGCCTATGGTGAATTTGGAGAGGGAGGTCACAAGGCTCTTCATGTCCTGCACCTTGCTCTCACCGATGCCGACCACTATGTCGCCTTCTCGGAGACCTGCATGGTAGGAGGGCCCGTCCCTCAATACCTCGGCGAGTAGCACGCCCGACTCCATGGAGAGGCCGTAGCGTTTCGCCACGGAGCGATTGACGTCGAAGCCGGATATCCCGAGCCACGGCCGAATCACGCGCCCCTGCTTCGAGATCTGTTCGATGATTCTCTTGATTGTCCCCGATGGGATTGCGAAGCCTACCCCCTGAGCGAAGGGAATCATGGCTGTGTTGAGCCCTATGACTCTCCCGTCCAAGTCTGCCAGAGGGCCGCCACTGTTACCGGGGTTGATTGCCGCATCAGTCTGGATGAGGCCTTCGATGACGAAGTCGGTGCCCGGTAGCGGCCTGCCGAGTGCGCTGATGACTCCCAGCGAAACTGTCGGTGCTCCAGGCAGTCCGAGGGCATTACCTATGGCGAGCACGAACTGGCCAACCTTCAGGGACTCGGAGTCGCCTAGGGTCGCATATGGTAGGTCCTCGGTGTTCACTCTGACTAGCGCGACGTCGGTAGCGGGGTCCGACCCGATTACTTCTCCCACGAAAGACCGACCGTCCTTCAGGTTGACCTGGACCTTCGCCGCATCGTCGATCACGTGGTGATTAGTGACTATCGTACCCTTCGAGTCTATTATGACTCCGGAACCTTGTCCCTCTATGGGTACCAGTCCGAACCGGTAGTCTCTTGCGAGTTTGGTGCTGTCAATCCCTACTACACTCTCGCTCAGCTTCTCGACCGCGCCGGTGACCTGACTCTCTAGAGCTGTTAGGGTCATGCTCTAACAATCACCAGGGTGGCCTTACCGGCGGTCCGGGGTCGGGTATCGAAGGTCCCGGTCTTGGTCCTCCGGGCTCCGACATCTTAGTCGCTCTCCGGCGCGGGACCGGGTACGATGGACAACCCTTCGAGCTTCCCTCCGCGCAGAATCCGGAGCTTGACTGTCTTCCCGACCGCCTCCTGCGTCAGGCGCCGGGTCAGGTCGTGGAATCCGCCCACCGTGTTCTCGTCGAATCCGAGGAGCACGTCCCCCAGCGCCAGCCCCGCCTTGTCAGCTGGGCTTCCTACCTCTACTGACAGGATCAGTAGCCCGTAGTCCTGTCTGACTTCAGGAAGCTTGGTCGCCTGCTCCGGGAGCGGTATCGGGTTGGAGACAATTCCGAGATATGCTCGACCCATGGGTGTTCCTGAGGTTATCTTCTCGACTATTTCGGATACCTTCCGAACTGGTATGGCGATTCCCCTCGACGAAATGAGGGCGACGTTCAGCCCCACCATCTTTCCTGATGCGTCTACGAGCGGCCCTCCTGAGTACCCCGGATTGACGCGCGCGTCGGTGACTACGGCTTCGTCAATCTGCACCCCCCACCAGCCGCCGATGTTACGCTTCACCCCTGTGATGATTCCTGACGTGGCGCTGGCCTTCGACCCGAAGGGGTTCGCAAGTGCGAGGACGAACTGGCCCACCTTGAGGGACTCGGAGTCCCCCTTCTGGATTGGCTGAAGCTTCCCGTCTATCTTGAGGAGAGCGACGTCGGAACTTCTGTCCCGGCCCACCACCTTAGCCGTGAAGGTCTGCCCGCTGTCGGAGCTGATCTCCACTTCTTCAAGGTGCCGCACCACGTGATACGCAGTGACGATATACCCCTGGTCGTCCCACACAATCCCTGTTCCGTTTCCCCCGTCAGAGCGGATGCTCACGACGGAAGGACTTGCACTTTCAGCCACCTGCTGTATTGCGCTTGAAAGCGTCTGCAGTATTTCAGTTGAACTTATGCTGCTCATGTTGAATGTCTGTATGAGAGTAGAACGGAGGGGTACTTGTTGACTGGGATTCCTTCGACCCGGTCACATCAATTAGGAATGATGAACTGGCCGTCGAGCTTGTAGAATGCAAGTCTCTGGCCGGTGGGATTAGGATACACCTTCGAGATGTACCCGACGAGCTGGTGCGCCGCCTTGATTGCGTCTGTGAGGTCCTTGCCCTCCCTGATTCTGCCCTCTATGGTAAGCTCCCCATTGGTGAAGATCGCATCAACTTGGATGCTTCCATCTTCCGTGATCCACTTCATGTTGGTGCCTTTCTCATCATCCGAGTAACCGAGCCACCGGAGCGGACCGAACCAACGCCCTCTCAACTGTAGAACCGCTTCTTGGGGGTTCTCGACGTGTGGAAGAAGGGTCTTTAGTAGAGTGATCCTCGCTTCTGAAGCGGATAGCTGTCTGAGCCCGGTGACCTCCCTCCCCTTCTGAGTGACGCGATATCCTCTCTCGGTCTTCTCAAGAACGCTCTGCTCTTCCAGTCTGTCGAGAATCCTTGAAAGCGTCTCGGGGTGAGTTCCGAGTCTTCTCTTCAGCCCTTCGAATGTGAACCCGAGCAGGCCCTCTTCCGCGATGAACTGCATAACTTCCATGTCCCTCTGCCCAACCTCCAAACCGTTGAATTGGTCTCTGTGGACATTGCGCAACTGGTTTCGCTGTGAATCGTGAGCGCGGTCGTATTTATATATCTAGTAGTCCCCCAGTTCTAAGTAGGTAATCTTGACTTGAGTAAGTCCGTTCAGATTAACCAAGAAGTCCTCGATTCGTGCAAAGTCATCCACGGCTCGTGGAATGAGCTGACGAAGGTCTGGACCCTACCAGTGATTCACTCTCTGGGGCTGCAAGAACCGGCGAGGTTTAATGAACTCAAGCGCAGGATTGAGGGCATAAGCGCGACTAGCCTCGCGGAGAGGCTCGGGGAGCTCGACAGGCAAGGAGTGGTCGCGAGGAAGGTCTATCCTGAGAGCCCGCCACGCGTAGAGTATTCCCTCACCGAGAAGGGTCAAGAACTCAAGGGGATACTGAAAGAGCTCGGCGACTGGGCCATAAAGTGGTCGAAGTAGTAAGCTAGGGTCCCACTCCAACGTGCGGGGAACGGGAACGAAATTTTAAGAGAAGCGGCCTTTCTTACCACGGGAGGCATGGGATTTGGGAAACGTAGCTAACGGCGTCAAAGCGGGAGTCGTTGCAGGTGTTGTATACGGCATCGTACTCGCCATCCTTAGCTATTTCACCGTCATCTCGGAAAAGAGCATCATAATCTCTGCCCTCACCAACAATCCTCCTGCAAACTCACCCTTCACGCCCGAGCAACTCTATGGGATAGCGGTGCTCGCCGCACCAATAGTCGCCTTGATAGGAGGCATAATAGGGGGAATCATAGTAGGCGCCATATACGGTCGGTTGTTCGAAAGGATCCCGGGTCATAGTTCTACGGTCAGAGGGATCGTGGTCGGAACAGCGCTATGGCTAATCCTGAGCGTCTTGGGAGGTCTGGGGAACCTCCAATACGGTATAGAGACCTATCTTTCCGGGATAGGTGTAGGCCTGATAAGCGCATTACTGTTTGGCTTCCTGCTAGGATACTTCTATGGTAGGTTCTCTCGTCCGCCCAAGCTGGATCCAACGATGCAGGGCCTTTAGCGGCCGCGTCATCGCCCAAAGCCGACCGGCTCAGAAGTCTTGAGTCTTATTCTGCGGAGCCGCGCTCCTTGCAGCGACGATCTGATAGGCTCTAATGAAATCGATGGCGAACTTGTCGGCGTATTTTTCGGTGCCTCTGTGGTCATCCCCAAAATATCTGAGGTGGTGATAGAATTCGTGGAGAATCGTGAATGGGTCGTAAAGGAACTCGCGGCGCGCCGCGAGGATTTCCTTTCTTCGCGCAGAATAGACCGCCTGGACACCCTTCGTCCTCCCTTTGACAACCCCGATGCGGAGTCTGGGCGTTTCGACCCGGTAGTACTCGCACAACAGGTCTAGCGCCAGGTGGGGATTGGAGTCGAGGATTGTACTCACGATGAGGGCCTTGAACTGTTCGTCAGGTTCCTGTCTTTCTTTCGTCGGTGCTCATCCCGTCATCAGGTTTCGGCTATTGTGAAGGTGAACCTGGCGCCGGCGAACTCTTCGGTTCCCGCTCTCTCCCACTTTATGTCGTAATTCTTTGTAATCTGCTTGCCGATTATCGCGACGTGTCCGGGGAGCTCCGAGAATAGAACCTCCACCTTGTTCTGGTCTTTGGTGGATAGGAGGCTTCTCCTTCTCTTCATGAGGTACTTGACGGCGACGTTCTTGTGCTCGTGACCCTCCGCCTCGATCTTCTCCTTCCCAGTGTCAATCGTGAAAGACCTCTTGGCCAACAGTCAGACGAGGCTCTCCTCCGATTAATGGGTTTTGGTGATTTCGAACGGTTTGAATAGACCGGTTTTCCCTCTTTCTTGTTGAGAAACATCCTAGTGGCGGCTCCCTTTACGAAGGAGGATCTTGGGGGGCTGGTCGGCTCTGCGAACCTGTACTGGCTTAAAGATATGAACCAGGAAGAACTTGAGATACTTCTTCCATCCGTGGACTGTATTTTTGTGCACTTCTGGCCGAAGGAGCTCGATAGCGAGAATCTGGAGAAGATGACGCGATTATCGTTCATCCAATCTGCGCTCGCCGGCGTCAACCATATCCCCTTCGGAGACCTACCGTCGAGCGTCGCGGTTAGCAGCAATGCGGGAGGTTACTCGGATGAAGTCGGGGAATTCGCGTGGGGTTTACTCCTCGCGGCAGCGAAGAGGATAGTCAAGCTGAATGGGGCTTGGAAGGAAAATCAGTCCAAGTCACCCCTTGAGCTAGGCAGAGAGGTCGTCGTCCTCAAGGATCGCGTTCTGGGCGTGCTCGGATACGGAGGGATAGGCGGTTCTGTCGCAAGAATCGGGATGGCGTTCGGGATGAAAGTGATAGTCCTCTCAAGGAAAAGGGTGGTAGAGGGAGGCCTCGAATCTCTTCACGGAGAACAGGGTCTCAAGACAATCCTCAGCAACTGCGACGCCCTGGTCCTGGCGCTACCGCTTACAAACTCCACAAAAAGGATGATAGGCAGGAAGGAACTCATGCTGATGAAGAAGCGTGCGATACTCGTCAATGTGGCCAGAGCGGAGATCATCGACCAGGAAGCGATTTACGACCATCTTCTGCAAAACAAGGATTTCGTGTATGCTACCGATGTATGGTGGATGAAAGACGGCAGAGAATCCTACCCGCCTGACCTTCCCTTTCTAGGTCTAGAGAACTTCATTGGAACCCCCCACGTCTCTGGACCTAGCGCAGTTGTGGGGAAGGGACCGTTGAAGAACGCCCTGGAGAACCTCTTGAGGTTCGCCAACGGGCTAGACCCGGAGAAGGTCGTGGACCGGACCGACTACACATGATCAATGAGCACTCATGCATCAGCGGCATTCGACTAATCCCTCGACAGTATTTCATTCCAGAGTAAAGAGGGTCACAGACCCGCGGCCGCCCAAACATCATCGTCGTTGTCGAGCTGTGTGTACCCGCACCGGTCGCATTTCCTCCCCATCAGAGACGTCTCCTTCGTTCCCGTAGAGATTTTCTTCTGATATTCGACCATCTGGCCCGCACGGCAGCGTTCGCAAATCAACACTCAGCGACCAATATGGGGGAAGCTTGAAGATTTAAGTTAGAGAAGGTGTTGTGGCTTCGGAAGATACAGGAGGAGAGATTTTGGGCATACCTGAGAAGATCAAGAAGATAGAAGACGACATGCACAGGACGCAGGTCAACAAAAAGACAGAGCACCACATAGGCCTCCTCAGAGCCAAGCTCTCCAGGTTGAAGCAGGAGCAAGAAGAGCAACAGAGCCGCCGCTCAGGCAGCGCGATAGGTTACGATGTCAAGAAGTCAGGCGACGGGACGGTCGTGCTAATCGGGTTGCCGAGTGTCGGCAAATCTACCCTGCTCAACGGGCTCACCAATGCCAAGTCCAAAGTGGCGGCGTATCACTTCACCACCCTGGATGTCGTGCCAGGCCTCCTCGAGCACAAAGGTGCGAGGATCCAGGTCCTGGACCTCCCGGGAATCATCCAAGGCGCTTCATCCGGCAGGGGACTCGGGAAGAGGGTTCTGGCCGTCGCTAGGAGTGCCGACCTGATACTCTTCGTCGTCGATGTCTTCCAGCCTGAGGCCAGGTCGCTCTTGGAGAAGGAGTTGAGGAGCACCGGCATCAGGGTGGACGAGAGGCCTCCCAACGTGGTTCTCGAGCCGATGACCTCCGGTGGAATCGCAGTCACTACAACAGTCAAGCTCACGAAGATCAGCGAGCAACTGGTCAAGGAGATGCTGCGGGTCTATGGCGTCAACAGCGCGCGGGTCGTAATACGGGAGGACATAACGGATGAGCAACTCATTGACGTGCTCTTGGGGAGCAGGGTCTACACGCCATCGCTCACGATCATGAACAAGATAGACCTGGTAAATGCGGGGTTTACCAACGAACTGAGCTCCAAGCTCTCGTACAAGTTCGTCCCGGTCTCCGCGGAGAGCAACATCAACATAGCCGCGCTGAAGGAGGAGATTTACAAGAGGCTCGACTTCGTAAGGATATACATGCGGAGGAGGAGCGGTGAAACCGATTTCGAGGAGCCCATGATCATAAGGAACGGGTCGAGCGTGCTGGAAGTCTGCAACAAGGTCCATAGGAACATAAAGGACGAATTCCGCTACGCCTTGATCTGGGGGAAGAGCGCGAAGTTCGGAGGTCAGAGGGTCGGCATAACCCACATGTTGATGGACGAGGACATCATCACGCTGGTCACGAAGTGAACGGTAGAGAGATATAATCAGCAGTAGGCTGTAAGGACCATGCAGAGCTCTACCATCTCACCGGTCGAGGTCATGAAGAGAAGCAAGGTGATAGCCGTCGTCGGCGCCTCGAAGAACCCGGAGAAAGAAGCTCACTCAATCCCTCAGTACTTGAAGGACAACGGCTACCGGATAATCCCCATCAACCCTACTGCGACCGAGATCTTCGGAGAAAAGACCTTCCCGGACCTCCTCTCTCTCCCTCCTGAGGTCGCCACCCAAGTGGAAGTAATCGAGGTCTTTCGGCCCAGCGACGAGCTTCCGGATGTCGCTCGCCAAGTCGTAGAGCTATCCAAGAGGTACGGTAAGCAATACGTCTTCTGGGCGCAGGCGGGCCTTGAGAACGATCAAGCCAAGAAGATATTGAGCGAATCCGGCATCCCGTACGTCATGGACGCTTGTATGCGAGTCGTATACGGGATTAGCTCCAGAGTGAGATGATGCTGAGCGCTGTCGGTGCTACTCACTTGAGAAGCTCGTAGAGCCTGTAGCGGGCCTCTTCCCCAGGCGTGAGCCGGTAGCCGCAGAAAGTGCAGGACACACCCTCATCCTTTCTGCGCAAAGAACACCGCTTGCACCCAGGACAACGCATCTCGGACTCTTTGTTCGTGTTGGCCAATGACAACGATTTATCGTCAAGGTTCTTATCTTCTTGGGTGGGACGCGCTTGGAAGGTCTACATAGTAAGATGTAAGACCGGTGAGCTCTACACTGGTTGTACCGTGGACATCGGACGGAGAATCAAGCAGCACAACCGGGGGACCGGGTCAAAGTTCACCAGCAGCCGTCGACCTGTGACCCTTGTCTATCAGGAGCCCTGCACCGACCAGTCCGCCGCCCTCAGGCGGGAGAACCAGATCAAGGGGATGCGTAGGGGCCAGAAGATCCGTCTGATTCAGACAGCTTCTGCCACCAAGGCATAGACCGGACTCTCAGACGTGAAGCCTCGTTTGGTCGAGAGCGATTCGTACACTCCAGATACGGACCAACCAGAGCTGCCGAGCATGGTGATTAACTCGTGAGGTGAGTACACCCTGATGTCGATCGGGAACTCCCCTGCCAACTTCATCACATCTTTGACTTTGAGGTAGAACCTCCATGTGCCTCGTTCCCGCGAACGGCCCACGTCAAATGAATACTTGTCCAGTACGAGTAGGTTCTTGCTTTCCTCGTAGATGTTCTGTGCAGGATGCCCCACGATGTAGTCCCTGTTTCTGAGCCCCGAGATCATGAAGAGACCTCCTCTCTTCACGACTTTCCGCAGACTCCTGAAAAAGTCCAGGTCTTCTTGCTCGGAACCGTATCCGATGCTCGTGAAGACGTTTATTGCGCAGTCAAACGCGTCCTGTTCGAAGGTGGAATGAAGCTCAGACATCATGCCGCTCAGGAAGGAAGCCTTACCGTTCACCCCGTACTGCCGCGCCTTGGAGTTTGCGACTGTAACTAGGTGTGGCGAGAAGTCCACCCCGGTGACAGAGAACCCGAGCTGCGCTAGGGGAACGCCCACTCTACCTGTCCCGCATGGCACATCGAGTATCCTGCAGGAACTCATCCCTTTGTCTTGAAGAAAACCAGATATGGCGAGTGCATCATCTTCGCCGCTCTCCCGCATACCCTCCAGCACGAGCTCGTATAACTTGGCGTTCCGCACGAAGACGTTCTTTGCCCAGTTCACGCAGCCTCTATAGCCTTCGAGGTAGAAAAACCCGGACGCCAGGGGTACCTATCGAAGCTGATGAGGCCGCACTCCTTCTAGGTTATGCCATCTCCATCTCGTTGGAATCAGGGATTGACTGCGGGATGTCCGGGAACTTGTCCTTCATCCGCGACTCCGCCACCGCAGCGGCTTCAGCGAGTGCTCTTTCCGCCTCTTCGTTCGCGGTCTCGAAGTTGAGTGACGTGCCCGTAACCGAGCCGGCGTCGACAAGGATTCCGCTAAGCAGGCCAGAAATCTCGCTCATCTCTCCCTCCGCTTCGGGCATCACGCCAGCCAAGCCCTCACGTAGGTTCCTGACGACCGATGTTGCGGGCGCGAGCGTGAGCACTACTTCGCCGAGTTCAGTCACCGTGTTCAGTCTCAGCACGATCTGCTCTAGAGCGAGTTTCGACTGGGTCACCATCTTGCTCATCCTGCGGAGCTCCGCCAGTTCGTTTGCGAACATAGAAGCCCTCTGCGTGTCTCGCTTCTGAACGGATGATACGATCTTGTTGAACAGATACGTGTCCCTGTCTCGCAGCTTCACTACCGCGGTATCTAGCTTGGCCATCACCGTCTGAATCTGGCGCGTGGCCTGGTCTAGACGTGGCTTGAGAGGACCCGGGCTGTTGAACTTCCCCATTAGTCGGTCTCCTATGCCCGGTCCCTTCTTGTTATCCCAGTTATTAGAAAACTGCGACATAATCAATCGATAGCCTACTTAGCCTACTTCGAAGGTTATCTTAACTCGAGTGAAGATTTCTTTACACTTCTATGAATCGTCAGTCCCTGCGTATCGCGTTGTGCGTTTGTGGCCACTTTCAGCTAGCTGGGCGTCCCTTGACTAGGGACACCTCTTGACCTCCACGCGCCGGGAGCTATTGGTCGCCCTGGAATTTCTTTGCGACCCTTTCAGCCGCCTGAGTGGCGGCCTCCACCGCGTTCATAATACTGGTTCGAACGGCCCCTTTCTCCAGCTCGTAGATGCCGGCTATCGTCGTTCCGGCGGGGGTCGTGACGAGGTCGCGTAGTTCAGCGGGGTGCATACCATTCTTGCTGAGGAGGTCGGCGGTTCCGGTGAGTGTCTTCGTAGCAAGCTTCAGCGCGATGTCTCTTGGAATGCCTACTTTCAGTCCAGCGCTCACCATCGCTTCGATCAGCACCGCGATATATGCCGGACCACTCCCGCTGAGGGCCGTTACCGCGTTCATCAGAGATTCAGGGACCTCGATATGGTCTCCGAAGGTGCTCAAGACCTCCCTGACCAGCTCCAAGTCCTTCTTGGTGATGTCTTTCCCCGGCGAGTAAGCGGTTATCGCCTCTCCAATTGATGCGGCGATGTTAGGCATGCTTCTAACAAGTTTCGCCTTCGGAAGAGAGCTCTCCAACATCCGGAGCGACACTGCCGCCATCATCGATATCACTACCTTGCCGCTGGTCTGCTCAGCGATCTCTTCGAGTATCCCCTTGGCATCTCCGGCCTTTACCGCCAGGATGATCACGCTTGCGCGCCGCGCAGCGCGCCGGTTATCGGTCGTAACGCGAATCTTCGACCCGAGACCCTTCAGTGTTGACGTATCCCGCTTGGTGACTACGACTTCCGAGGCGAAATCTGACCTCGCGATACCTCTGGCAACTGCTTCACCTATCTTTCCTGCTCCGATTACGGCCACTATCAAGACGGACCGCGTAGCCCGTATGTGCCCATATAACCTCGGTAGACTGTCTTTGCCTAACGGCTAAGCAGGTTTCAGCGTTTGGGCAGATTGCTTGCGCTGAATCCTGAGGAACACCCAGAATGCGACCACTAGGATGACCGCTGTCGCCGCGAGCTCTAGAATCCCAATTGCGCGGATGGTACGGGGTCTTAGACAGATGGCGCCGCATCGACCTTGGATGATTCTCTGTGGCTCTTGCCGAAGAGGTTGATATTTAGTCTCTCGACTATAAAGCACGGAACCAGCGCGTACGCGGCTCCGCCTATTAGATCGATCAGGTAGTGCTGACCTAGATACAGGGTTGAGAACAATATGGCGGCGGTGACCGGGATGACTATGAAAGCCAGGCGACGGTCGAGTTTAATCATGAAGTAGCAGAAGATTGTTGCGTATGCGGTATGAAGGCTCGGGAAAGCGGCGAACTGGTCCGATTCTATCATCGAAATGGCCGAGGATAGGGCGTTCGGCAATACTGCGGCCCCACTGCTTTGATAGAGGTTTACAGCTACGCCTTGATACCATGGCGGAGCGGTCGGGACCAGTATAAACGTGGCCAGCGCAGCGTAGGACGTTATGATCATGACAGCGGTGTACTTGCCGAATAGTTGTCTGTTAAAATACCATAGAGTTGCGGAAGTGATTACAACTAGGGGGAAGTGCAGGGTGTAGAAGAACGAGGTTACTTGGGTCATGTCAGGAGAATAGAACGTGCTCTGGACCCATCCGGTCAGGTTGAATCCCCAAAGAGATTTGTCAATAGGGTAGAGAGAGAACACTACCTTGGATGAGGCGTATGACCCGACGACTCCTGCGAGCGCCTCATACGAGAGAAGTATCGAAACGAAGGGAAGCCAAGACCTAGCCAGATCTCTAGATGAACCGAGAATTGCAAGGACAGGTATCGCCGCCATGAAGAATAGTATGGGGAGGAACTGGAGCAACTTGCCGAATGCGATGTAGTACGTCAGCATCGCCACTGAATATCCAAGAGGCGGAAGAATGTACAGGTTGTCTCTCAGGTTCAGCCGCTGGCGTGCCCTCTGCAGAAACTTCCTGGACACTTCAGCTAAGCCTTAATCGTCGACCTTCGAAGCTTCTAGCCTCCCGGTATTGCTGTGGGCAGAATGTAAAGTAAAGGATTTCTCTCAACCAGACACGGGGCGCCCTCTAAAGATGAAATTAAGCTTAGCGAACTCCAAATCCAAGTGCCGCGTTGCTTGTTATACCCACGAAAACCACCTTGTGAGTATTTATACCCAGGGACTTCCATCGATTCTCTATGATGAACGGGTCCTCTGATGTCAAAAATCGTTCCAGTGAAACGGCTACACTCGCGGGGGGTTGCTTCTGGTGCACGGAAGCGGTTTTCTCAGAACTGAAGGGGGTGGAGAAGGTCGAATCTGGCTATTCTGGAGGGGATGCCCCCAGCCCGACATATGAGCAGGTTTGCGGCGGCGACACGGGTCATGCTGAAGTGGTCAATGTGACCTTCAATCCCGACGTAATCACCTATAGGCAGCTGTTGGAGATCTTCTTCACGGTTCACGACCCCACGACTCTGAATAGGCAGGGGGCCGACGCTGGCACCCAGTACAGATCGGCCATCTTCTATCATGATCAGAGACAGAAGGAAGTAGCCGAGGAGGTGATTCGTGAAGTGAACTCAGCCAAGATCTGGAACGGCCCGATAGTCACTGAACTGTCCCCCCTCGTCGCTTTCTACAAGGCCGAGGGCTATCATCAAGAGTACTTCATTCGTAACCCCAGACAGGGATATTGCACCATCGTAATAGCGCCGAAAGTGCTGAAGTTCAGGAAAAAATATTCGGCTATGCTCAAGGGGAACTGAGAGTGCAACCTGTCCAATCAGAGTCCACTTCAGCCTGTTGAATTTGTAGCGAGTTCCGCGGAGACGTGGACCACGCTGCCTCCGTTGCCTGTCAAGAAATCGACACTGTTCTGTCCTTTCTGAGCCGCGGTTGCACCGCTTATGTCCCAGTGAACCACGGTATATGGGGACGCCAGGTTGGCGGTGATGGTCACGTTCACGTGAGGGAGTACCTCGACAGTCGCATTCTCCGATGCGGACAACGTCACACTGGTGGAGTCGTAGGATACTACAAGGGATGCGCCGCTCGTGCCGATCACCTCTATCCTGACGTAGCTGCCGTCTACGTATTCGACGATGAACGCCGCTGAGCCGATGATGGTGACAAGCACAGCGACGGTTATGATGTAGAACCGCCGCCTCTTCGATGCCACCTGCATAATCCGACGTGTCATCAGAGGTGCTTGAATTCTTTTCAGATTGACATGGTGCAGCGAAACGCTCCTGCAACGAACCAGGTAACCGCTAAAATACCGAGAACCCCTGAACGTCACGCATGCGGAGCTCTGCGGTGTTGGGAGCCATTTTGGTGCTAATTGGACTCCTGCTGGTATATCTACTCAGAGATCTGCTGGTGCAGGTCATTGTTCTCTTGCTGGGAGTCGCAGGGCTCATCGTAGGCTTGATCCTCATCGTGATAGGACTTGGTCTGATTTTCGGCAGGGGGGTGATCAAACGAAGGTTCAGCTGGCGCGTTTCTGCGGGCACAAGGTCGCCGGAGATTTAATAAGGAGAACTTGACGCTAATCCTCAGGACTGATAGTCTTGAAGATTGGACCGGGCATGGGCTTGATCGTTTGCGTCTTGTTGCCGATCGTTCTGCTGCTGTTCGGGATACTTGACGTGCTACAGACAGCTTCTGCGATATTGCTCCTGGGCGGACTGTGGGCCATCACGTATGGAATCGTGTTCGGTAAGGTAGGAAGCAAGTTGTACAACGTCGGCGCTGGTGTCGTGGTGGTCTCCGTCTCCACGTTCGTATTCTTTCCTCTTCAGTATGTGCTCGGACTCGTCCTAATATCGGCGATAGCGATGGTTCTAATCTCTGTAGCAGCCACTCGCAAGAAGTCATAGCTCCGCTGATGTAATCAAATCAATCGAGAAATGCGCCGTCGCAAAGCCAGATATATTTCGTTTCAGGAACAGCAGGCATGAAGGCGGACAAATCAGGGGTTTCGGTATTGGTACCGATGGACATCTGGCAGTCGCTGACTGAGATTCGGTTGCAGTTGGACTCGTATTGTCCGGGTGCGCCGACTCCGATAGAAGAGACGTTGAGGGAGATTATCCTTCACTACAAGGGATGCCCCAGGGCCCAAGAAGAGATGGATGCGTTCTGCGAACGAGCGAAGGCCTGGAAGCGAAGATAGTTATCCGGAGACGCGGCTCCAGATGGTCGGATGGCCCAAGAAGTCCTGGTCGGTGTTTCGTGCTGCACCCTTAGAATGAGGGTCCGCTCGAGTCATCCGAGCGAGTCGTACCTTGCTTGCTCATCGAGTTTTTCGCCGAGCGAAGCCTCCTTGTCCATTATCTCCTGATTGAGAAGCTCATAGACGGCGATGATTTCCCTCACTTCCTGTGTTGCGATATCGTTGCGCAAGTCGGCTAGGTTCTTTGGAACCCTAGCGGAGTTCAATACGTACGAACCCCAGTCGAAGACCTTGCGCTTGTTCCTCTCCACAAGCTCGTCTCTCCTAGTCTCCAGTTGTGAAAGTTGCACCCTCAGCTTCTCCACCGCTTCTGCGCTCTTTCCGCCTGACATCCATGATTTGGTCATCGCTCTCTCCGAAAGATTCGGTAACGGTGGCCTTCGACTATCCTAAAAGCAGCGCGTCTTCCCTTCACTATGGGCTGCACGTGTATTGATACGTCGTCGACCCACGACCACTCGGCCCACAAGGGCATTGTGAAGGGTTGACATCTGGACAGGGACTGCCTCAGAAAGGCGGTCTTGAGCTCGTCTGATACTTCGGTCTGAATTCGAATCCGCACTTGACGCAGGTACGCATTCCCGGAACGTCCGAAACGACTTGTCTCGTGCGGCACTTCGGGCACTCCATCGTATCATGCGCGGGGGGGATGGAACCGCTATGCTCGGAACGCACCTTGTCGATGGCGTTCTTGTAGGCGTCTTTGTGGGATCTCAAATTCAGTAACCCCAAAATCTCGCCATACAATAAGATTGGCTCCTGCATTCGCCGGACGTTCGTTGTCGGGTCATCCTATAGTCCGAGGCTCTTTAGCAGGCGCAGATGCTGCTCCTCGCTGACCCATTCGACTTTCAGGTATTCCACAATCTCATCCCGTCTCATCCCAATCCGCATCGCCTCCTCGATGGTGAACTTGTATGCGGGAACTTCGATGGGACTGTCTACGTATTCGAATTCGTCCTGGAAGAGCTTCTTTCCCTCCATGAACTGCTTGACGTGGAAAAGCTCATGGACGACGTCCAGGTATAATATCTTCATCTCGCTGTTCTTCAGGTGGTGGGCGCTTACCAGAAGGTGTCCGTCTTCGTCGCTGACGCTCATGTATCCGAACTTAGCCGAGAAGAACTCCACCTTTAGGTTCTTCAGTACGTCTGCCGTCTTCCGACCGAATATAGACCTTATCGCCTGAACGTCCTCGAAGCCCTTGAAGTAGTCAGTGAAAGGATGAAGTTTCACCGGTGCGTCGCGATCGATCTCCACCTTCAGCTTCGAGTCTTTCAAGCAATAATCACAAAATTTTCGACGAAAGATAAGGGTATTGGAGGAATCGGCGACGGCGGGGTCGATTGCAGGATCGCCAGGAAAGTTAGTCCCAATCCAGCTAAGATGAACGCGGTATTTAGCGCCAAGTTATCATATTTGAAATGTGCTATGGCCATCCGGTTCCTCCAGTAGTATACGCCCGCCTGCGTCATACTGTCGAGGAAGAGATGCCCCAGCGCGATCAGGATTCCCGCGGTCGTCCAGAATCCGAGTGCGGCGAGCTCCGGGCCCGAAGAAACCGCCCGCGAAAAGATACAGACAGAGATTGACGAGATAACGGCACCCCACAATGGGGCCGTGAATATCGAATGGGTCAGCCTCGTGCGCGACGGGGTCCCAACAATCGAGTGCCCTAGCGCGTCAATCACGTAGTTGATTGACAAGGACAGCCAGAGAGCGAAAGCGATGGAGTACCAAGAAAGCTGACCGAACGCGGAGAGTGCATAGAGCGAAGCCCCGGCCGAGAAGATATAGTGCGTCAGCGCCTTCATTATTTCACAAGTCTAAGGCGTTGGCGTTATTGAACGGCCACCACTAGCGCTGGGAGGTGACGTCTCGCCGGGTCTTTCGGCGCACGTCCGCGGGCTCAGGATTCGCGCTCCTCTTTTCGACTTGGTCCTTAAAGCTGATTTACCGGTGTCGCAACCCCCCGTCTTTAACCCGAAAACATTGAGGTCGAACTTCGCGGTCCTCCTGTTCTCCACCTTCGTGAGCGACGTGGTCTCTCCTATATTTGCGCTCTATCTTCCGCTATTTGCATACCAGCTCGGCGCCAACGTATTCGAGCTCGGGCTCGTTGGGGGGGTCGCGTACGGGTCTTACAGCTTCATGCCATTCATCATCGGAAGGTACTCCGATCAGGTGCGAAGGAGGAAGGACTTCATGGTCATATCGCTGGCTATGCTGGCGGCCTGCTCCCTCGTCTATGCGTTCGTAGCCTCTCCTATCCAGCTCATCGCTCTCAGGGTGCTGGAGGGGGTGGCTTGGGCGATACTGTGGCCGATTATAGACGCGGAGGTGAGTGAAGACGTGTCGAGGGAGAGCAGCAAGTCGCTCAGCATCTATAACACCGTCTGGTCTGTGGCTGGGGCGCTGGGTCCGCTAGTCGGGGTGGCCCTGATAATCCTCCTGACGCAGATCAGATACATCTTCGTCGTCACGGCTCTCATGATGGTCCTGGCGACGGCCGTCAGCGCAACTTTCATGCGAGATGATGAGAGGGCAGTCCCGACCTCAGCTTCGAATTCCGGAACAGAGACCGTCCTCGTCAAGACGAAGAGTACCGACGTCAATTCAATCTGGATATTTGTGGTCGCGATGGTCTTTCAATCCGCAATCCGCGGCGTCTTGTTCACATTCTACCCGCCTTTGGCGGAGTCGAGAGGCATATCCTATCTAGTGGTGGGGGTGGTCGGGTTTTCCTTCGGCGCCGCCCGGGCGGGAGTATTCTCCTTGACGACCCATGACGGCTTCAGGGGATTCTTCTTGAGAAGAGAGAACATCAGGAGGACTCTGGTAATCTCCCTCGCCGTTTCAGCCGCGGCAGGGTCATTGCCCCTGCTCAGCGACAGCACCTGGATAGTCGGCGTGGTCGCCTTCTCGATAGTGGCACTGGCGAGCTCGTTCACCTTCATGATAAGTCAGGTAGAGCTGATTGCAAGGGCCGAGTCGGCCAAGAAGGGCAGCGGTGCAGGGGTCTTCGAATCTACGATAGGCATCGGTGTCGCTCTCGGTCCGGTAATCTCCGGGTTCGTCTCCGGTGGTTCCCTCTCGATTCCATTCCTGGTCGCACCGGTCGGCTTCGTCATAGCATTACCGATTCTGGTCTTACTCTTTCGGCGCCGGAGTGCCTCTTGACGCACACGCGTGTTCCAACGCGGCGCGTTTAGGGACCTTGGCCGGCGTTGGATCTGAGGTGTGACGACCGCCTTGCAGGACTGGGATGGAGCCCTTCTCTCGGGTACGCCTTCTGGATTATGCGAGTCCTGAGTTGATGCAGCCCATCTCCCCTCACAGCAGAGATCTTGAGCACAGAAAATCCGCTGAACAGTGGGCTCGCCTCAATCTGCCTCGCATCGGAATCCTTGAGCAGGTCGATCTTATTCAGCACCAGGAGGACCTTTTCCGGGTCCACCTTGAGCTGGTCGAGCGTCTCCCGACAGCTCGTCAGCTTTATCCTAATGCTCTCTTCACTCTCGCTGGCGTCTAGGAGCAGAAGCACCAAATCTGCATAAGTCAGTTCCTCGAGTGTGGATTTGAAGGACTCTACCATGTAGACGGGAAGTCTCGAGATGAAACCTACGGTATCAGACAACATGATTTTCTTCTTCACCTCTTCGAAGCTTACCGCTCGCGTCGTGGTAGTGAGCGTGGTGAAAAGGCTCGGGGATTCCTCCTTCGATTCTGAAGCGAACTTGTTGAAGAGGGTGGTCTTGCCGCTGCTTGTGTAGCCTGCCATCGAGACCAGAGGCATCCCGAGCTTCCTCCTCTCGACCCTGTGGAGCGTCCGAGCCGACTGCGCCCTGACGAGCTTCTGTTTGATGAAAGTCATCCGGCGCTTCAGGGCCCTGAACTTGACGTCCACGGCCGCTTCTCCCATGCCCATGAACCCGGCTCGTTCGCCGGCCACCGAGTATCGGACCTCGTCCCTGGCGCGCGGCATCTCGTAGCGCAGTTCGGCAAGCTGGACCTGGAGCTTCGCTTCGGTCGTCTTCGCCCTCCGGAGAAAGATATTCAGGATGAGCCTCTCCCTATCGACAATCTCCGCGCGCGTCACGGTTGCGAGCTTGTAAGCCTGGGAGGAGCTGAGCGATTCGTCGATTATCAGCGTCTTGGAGCCGTTCTTGCTGATAATTGCTCTGAGCTCTTCCGCCTTGCCCACTCCCACCCCGTAATCCGATTTCAGTACCTGCTTCTGCGTCATTAAGTCCACCACGGTATACCCTGCTGCCTTCGCTAGTTCCTGTATCTCCTGCGTTGCGAAGTCGTCAGGGTAGGTGACGACGGTGGCCTTGTCCATGGAGGCGACCTCCTTTTCCCGGTATAAATGATAGTCAGTTCTGCGGAGCGCGCTACCCGCTCATCGTCTCTGATGGCTCGGGATAGGTGACGTTTGCTACGATGGTCCTTGAGCAGTCGACGCAATGGACTACGCTGTTTGCGCATCTGGTGTGATATCTTGAACCGCATTCGCACTCTATGTACCGGTCGGCTCCGCTGCCGTATTCGAGCACGGACCTGATGTCCTTACCGCAGTACAGGCAGAGCCTGCTGAGGCCTAAGATGTCCCTCTGGGTGAAGATCCCAGTTATCTCGCCGTCCTTGGTCACGAGCATCCTCCTGATCTTCTTACGACTCATCAGGTCTATCGCTTCGCTCAGCGTCCTATCCTCATCTATGGTAATCGGATGGGGGGTCATTATCTCGCTCATCCTGGTAGACTCCGGGTTGCGGCCGGCTGCCAGGATTTTCCTCACCAGGTCCCGTTCCGTCGCGATGCCGACGGGCCGTTTATCACTGGTCACGATTATGCTCCCGATGTTGCGCTCCGCCATTATCTTGGATGCCGATGCCACGGACGCTCCTTCCTCTATCGTTATCAGGTTCTTCTTGGTGATCTCGCCCACCTTGACATCGAGCATCTTGTTGAAAAACTCGGTGCCTTCTTATTTAAACAAGACACGGGCGACTCCGACGCGTTTGTCGTTCTGGACGAGCACCGGCTGCAATCCCCGATTACCCTGGTCGATATGACCTGCGACGGGCTGCAATCGGCGCCGGCGTTGAACTTGTCTACCCATCGCGACCACGTTAGCTCTGAACTCCTCTCAATCCGCCGCAAAGTTCAATTCGGAGTTAGTTTTCTCCAGGACTGGAGTCTGTGACCACATGAGCGATCTATTCTTTGACCGAATGGCCAGGGAGCTCATCGCGTTGTTCGTCGAGGCGAGGAAGGAGAAGGTCCAGCACGAACTGGATGAGGAGGTCGAGAGAATCACGGGTAAGGAGTGTGATGACGCGGCCAGAACGCTCTCGAAGTCCGAGTTCAAGAGAGTGGCCGAGGAGGCTATGCAGAACATAAGGAAGCGGAAGAAGAAACTCCTCGAGAGCTCTTCAGAGGGCGGAAGGAAAGTTTCGGCCTACGCTTAGATCAGCTGGACAGGAAAGAAAGGGCGCTGCGAGCGCAGCACGGTCAGCGGTTCCCTCTGTAATCGATCAATCATTATACGAGAGGAACGATAGGTCCGCTGCAAGGCGCGGAATCCCCTCGGTGAAATAAATCATCGACGTTGGGGGAGCTCGACCAGGAAGTTGGTTCCCGTTCTACCTCGGCACGAAGCTAAATAGCTCCAATCTTCCGTCACGAATTGTTGGGAGCCGATGATGTGGGGGGCCGATTCAGATTCGGCCGCATTACCGTCTGGTTTCTCTTAGCGGTAATAGCAGTAATCATAGTTCTCTCCATCGCGTGGGTCATCCTCGAGTGGTCGATCGCCGAGTACGTCTACTCGACCAAGGCGGGGCTGGACTGGTTCGGCATCACTTTCTATCACGACTATCTCTTCATCGCCGCGGGGCTCTTCGCCCTGCTCCTGATCAATCCCAGGGTGGGTAGGAGCGACCTCCTGCGGCTCATCGGCGCGATCGGGCGGGGCGTCCGAAGAAGGGATTACGAGTACGAATCTGTGCCGGCGGAAACCCCGAAGGCCGACGGGAGGACTATGGGCACGTGGCTCTGGGCCCTCTGGCAGACGGTCAAGTGGGCGCTGGGATTCTACTCGTTCGTAGCCGTGCACGGCTTCTTGGTATTGGGAGAGATCATGAACCCGATCATGATGATGACCATGGGGCTGGGAAGCTGGACGGATGTCCCGCGGATATTCCTCCTCCCCCTGTTCCCGGCTTCGGGGCAGGAACTTGTCCAGCTAATGCCTTCCATGCAGATTCAGTACAACGTGCTCTCCTACGCGGTCTCCGCTTTCCTCCTCGTGTTCGCCGTTCGAATGGTCATGCGGGTCGTCGCAGACCTTACTACGAGGAGGAGCGACGTGTGGTTGAAGGAGCTGTTGGCGGTTGCGGCTGCCGTGGTGGCCAGCGTCCTTCTTGGAGCCCCCTACTGGCTGATGAATATATCGACCCCGTACGCATATGGATTCGTCTGGGTAGTTTTCCTCGGTATGATCGTGGGTATAGGATACGTATCCCAGAGGAGGAACCTGCTCGCGAAGAGGGTCTACATCTTCAAGGGGCTGGCCGTGGTGCTGGCGGTCCTCATAGTGGTCTCCACGGGGGCCGGCATCTACCTGTACGCGAACTGGAACAACAACTACCTGTCATACCAGTGGACTCCGCAGACTCAGAAGGAGATAACGGTAACTCGCTGGGCGGCCGGGCTGAACAACATCCAAGTCAGCAACATCACGAACCTTCCCACTAGCAACCCCTCTACCACTCTGAATCTTGTCAGGCAGTGGGACCAATCGGCTGCCGCGGTCACGAACACCAAGGAGATAGGAGCGTACAACTGGATGGGTCTTGCGAGCTCGGAGATAGTATTCTACAACAACACGGAGTACTGGGTCTCGCCGACCACCCCCACCTTCCCGTCCACAGACTGGATCAGCGAGCACCTGATCTACACTCATGCGGCCAAAGTCCTCGTGATCAACACGCACACGGGTGCCGTGGTAAACGCCACCACCGCCTTCGGGATTCCCACCGAGCCTCTGATCTATTACGGTGAAGGAGCGGGCTTCAACCAGAGTGTGTACGTACACGTTCCGGGCTACGACGAGGTCCAGAACGTCTCCTATCCCGGAGCTCCAGATTATGTCCTGAGCGGTTGGCAAAAGTCGATGTGGTTCACCTTCGCTGAAGGACAGCTCGGTTTCGCCTTTTCGAGTCGCTCGATTGACATGTTATGGAACAGGAACATCTTCAACAGGGTCGGAGACATACTCATTCCTGGTCTCACCATGGACCCCGCAGCCTACATAGTCTCGGACGGTAAGAACCTGTACTATGCAGTCCAGGTCTACATAGACTCTCCGCTGCAGTCAAGCTTCTCGGCCAGTCCCTACCTGAGGTTCTTCGGTGTAGTGCTAGTGAACATCCAGGACGGGTCGATGCAGGGTTATACCGTCTCCAACCTCATGGGCGGGACCAACAGCAGCGACTTTCTCACCCAGTACTACCAGAACTATTACAGCAGCTGGCAGGCTCCTCCTGCGTGGTTGGTGTCGCAGATACGCTACCCGGAGCAGCTTCTCGGGACTCCCAACGTTCCCGGCCAACTCGACTATGACTTCATCTACCACGTGAGCGACCCATTTGTCTTCAGGTCGGGAACCCAGTTCTACGAGCGACCTGCGAACAACACGGTGCAGTATATCCCGTTTGCCGTAGGGAACGAGGTGAACTTCGTCGGCTTGCAGCTGGTACAGTATCAGGGTGCCGTGAGTAAGAACCTTGCGGGCATGTACGTCGCCTATGGCGGAGACAAGCTAGGTCAGATCGTTCTCTATCAGAACCCTTCAGCCTCAACGCCGATAATCGGGCCCTCTGCGGCAGAGAACGCCCTCAACACCAACAGTCAGGTGAGGACCCAGCTCACCCTCCTGCCCAACAACAGGATCGGTTCATACCTCCTCTACTCGGTCGGCGGGGTGCTGACGTATTTTGTCGCCGTGTACACGAACCCTGGGACATCCGGGGTGGTCACGCAACTAGCCTTCATGACCGCTGTCAATCCGAACAACGGGACGGTCGCGGTCGGTCCGAACGCCGCGGCGGCATTTCAGAGCCTCGGGGTGAGCAGTCAATCCCAGACATCGACCACAGACAAGGGCACCACACTCCACCAAATCGACGGCCTCATCTCCTCTGACGGTTACACTCTTGTCAACGCGACCTCCGTAAACCCCACGGTGTGGATAAACATCGGCACGGTCTCCTTCAGCGCCGCTGGCCCCAACGCGACGGTCGCTGAGGTGCAGAGCTTGTTGCAGCAGTACGGACAGCAAGGAGTGGCAAGGATGGTCTACGAATGGGCGGACAGCTCGGGTAATATCGACTTTGGGGTGATTGTGGCGTCAGGCCAGGCCGTGACCGAGCTGTACTACGTCACCATCACTCCGTGAGCGCGCTCAGCGTCTCGCCAGGACGACGACCACCACGAGTATCAGCGCTATGAGGCCGAGCACCACGATACGCATCGTCCCGTTGCGCTCCCAGATCATCGTGTTCGCGCTGATGCCGTCGATTGGGTTCCTAGAGTTCAGCAGCCTCACAAGGCGCAGAGCCTCTTCATAGAGGAACTTTCCCCTGTCGACGAGTATGACGTTGTCTCCGCTCATGACGAAGGAATGCCCCTTGACCGCAAGTGGCAGCTTGGACCTCCTGTTGGCCCACTCGTGAAACTGCTCTTCGCTCATCCCCGCTCTTCCTCTCGCTCCCTTTCGGGATGCTTTTCTCTCTTTTGGGTAAGCGGCACGCAGACTCGGCTTTTCCAATCGCCACATATGAGCCGTCCGAGTTCACAACGACTTTCGCGGGAGGTTCCGCTACAGGTACCCGCGGTCCTTCAGGACGGCGATGAGATTCTGATCTCTCCACCTCACGAGCTCGGCATAAGATTTGCTCTTGATCAGGCTGAGCTCCCTGGTCTGCCGCTTCGTCTCCTCTTTGACCGGCTCTGGGATGGTCGTCCAGGTGCTCAAAGTCTCGCAGACAGACTGAATCAGTGGACCGAAGTGCTCGAGGTAGTGCTCCATCCCGCCCGCGCCGCCGGCTAGGTCGGCTGTGATAATCGGGCCCATGAACGCCCACCGCAGGCCGATGCCAGCGCTCATGATCTTCTCAAGACCGTCGGCGTCGACGACTCCGTCGGCGAGCATCGCCAGCGACTCGCGGAGCACAGCTGTCTGGAGGCGGTTTGCGGCGAACCCAGGCAGTTGCTTATTGATGCGCACGGGGACCTTGTCCAGCGACTTCATCAGCTCGTAGACGGTCGACACAGTCGCCGGAGAGGTCTTCTCTCCCCTGACTATCTCCACGAGGGGAACCAGATGGGGCGGGTTGAATGGGTGGGCAATCACAGCCCTTTCAGGATGCTTCATACTCTTCTGCATCGTGGTCATAGAGAGCCCGGACGTGCTACTCGCGATGATGACGTCCTTGCGGATAATTCTCTCCAGCTTCCCAAGGAGCTCTATCTTGACGTCCAGCCGCTCCAGGGCGGATTCCTGGACGTATTCGTAATCGGCGACATCCTCCAGTCTTGTAGTGGTGCGGATTTTGCCGAGTATTCGTTTCACCTGGCCCTTCTTCACGATTTCATTCCTCACCAGGGTGCCGAGCATGTTCTTAATCATCGCCGTCGAGTTTGCTAAGGCTTCCTCCGTGAGGTCATAGGTGATGACATCGTAATCTTTCATGGCATAGAGGAGCGCCCAGCTGGAGCCTATCGTGCCCGAACCGACGCATGCGATCTTCTTCGGTAGAGTCACAGATTATCGTGAGGACGAGATCCCGCTTTGCTGATAAGCGTTCTTCGGACTCGATTAGTACAAACTCCCCATCAGCACGAATGGAGCCCAATAGCGTGGATGTGAGAAGTCCTTCGCTGGACCCCCCACGAACTGGACTAGCTGCGGATCGACGTCGGATGGTATTTCCTTGAGCGAGCGGACGAACAACTGAGCGTCCTGCAGCGCGCTTGGCTTGTCGAGTCGTCTCTCGAAAAGATTCTCATAGAATCTAGTCATTATGAGATAGGTCGCGCAATCATCCACCTTCCAGAGGCTCGCCACAACGCTGCGTGCCCCTGCGAAGGTCATTGCCCTCACCAACCCAATCATCTCGTCCCCGGGTCTTTGAACGCTGACGGCGGACTCGCATGCGCTAATAGTCACTAGGTCAGCGGGCGTCTCGAGCGTCAGCCAATCTCGGGCTGTGAGCACGTCGCTGCCCTGTAGCTTCACGCACGAGCTCAGGGGGTCGTCGGCGTTGAACCTGGCGTGGCACGAGAAAGCGATGTTCCTCTTCCCTTCGATTGAGCTGATCACGAGATCTTTTGTCGCCTCGCTCCCGATGATGGGTTTCGTTCCCAGGAGCGCGGCAATCCTTCCCGCCTCCACTCGCGCGAACGGAAGGTCAGATTCGGCATCCCCGACCACGATGGCGCCCGAACGCTCCGAGTCCTCGTCGCTTAGAAAACCGAGGATGGAGGCACTCTGTGAATAGGATATCCTGTGAGTCTCTACGAGCGGACGGCCGGCCAAGGGGAGGATGTGTATCGGGATGGTGTGGAGAATCCCGTGAGGAATCAGGTGGACGTATTGGTACCCAGCGACAACGTCTCGCACGGGGCCGAGGAGGTAATCACTCATCTCCTTCGCCACCTCTACATAGCCATTGTTCGAACCATCCTTGAGGGCAGCCAGCAGCCTCGTGCTCAGTTCGCTCAGAGTCGCGGTACCGACACCGCTCGAATAGACGTGTAATCCATGACCACGAGCGAAGACGTAGATTAGGAGCTGCTTGTTTAGGACGTAGTACTCGATAATGACAGTTTCCTTAGCTCGCTCGAGCAGCTCCTCGACCTGAGCCGCTCCGATGGTCTCGCCCCTCCTGACGGCGAGATACGCTGCCATCTCCCGAGAGGGTGACGTAGCCTCCATGCGCTTCCATGTCTCGCGGAGACTTGCCTCTAGCTCTTTCCGTCTCGCTGGGTTCTTCGAGGCGAACGAAGCCCGCAGGTCATCAAGGAACCTCTTCTCCTCTGCAAGCAGCTCGGAGTCGGTGGAGGGTTGACGCAGCATGGCCGTCCTCAGGTCTTCGACGAGGACCCTGGACTTCGACTTCTCGACGTACTCGAACGACTTGTCTTCTTCTCCCTTCTCGTGATATGCCTCGACGATGGCGCCGTAGATGCCAGTCTCACCTCCCTGAAAGCTCATCCTGAGTGCTCCTGAGCTCATTCTCGAGCGTACCGAGTCGAGCAGTTCGGAGGCTTTCAGCAGGTTGTCGAGAGAACCGTCGGCATCGCCGGTCCTCTTCGCGATTGCGGCTAGTCCTGCGTAGGACGTCGCAATGATGGCAGGCTCAGACTCCGAGACTCCGAATCTCAAGAGTCCGTCTTCCATTGTCGATTTTGCTTCCTCGAGCCTGCCGGCGGTGAATAGGATTAGCGCCTTGCCATTGACGGTGTTGAGCGCCTCGTCGACGAAGCCACCCTCCGCGTACACCTTCTCAGCGGCCTCTACTGCTTCTAGTGCGGCTGGGATGTCGCCGGCCTCGGCGAAGATGTATGCAAGGTCTCTGAGGGTCGATGCCCGTTCCCTCTGCAGCCCCAGACGCCCGTAGATCTCCAGGGCTTCTCGCTCGGACTGTTCGGCGGCTCCTTTTTCATTCGCCGAAGAGCGAGCATCAGCAATCGACCTGTAGACCTCGGCTTTCGTCGTCATCATCGGCTCGAGTGAACCGCAGACCTCCAGTGCATCGTCGAGACAGGTGTTAGCGCCATCGCGGTCCCCTTGGCTCGCGTACGTGGAGGCCAGTCCTGTCAGCGCCTGGACATATTGGTACAGGCCAGCGTTTGTCTTTTGCGCCTCCGTCGCGAACTCGTCGAGAGCCATGTTGTAGCATCGCTGCGCGTCGGAAAGGGAATGGATGTTGTACAGGTAACAGTTCCCCTGAAGCACTTCGGCTCTTGCCCTCCTCGTGGCATCGGAGGTCTTCAGGGCAGCCTTCGCGGCAGTCTCGAGGTCTTCGATAGCGCCCCCGTATTCTCCCATCAAGAGCCTCTCTGTGGACGACTGGCACATCAAATCTGAAAGTTGAGCGTCGTCTCCTAGAGCCTCTGCGATGGATACGGCCTTCCTGTAGCAGGTTAGCGCCTCAACATGCCTTCCCATCGACGAGAGGCTCGAAGCGAGCATCGCGAGGGCCATGAGCTCGTACAGGTCCCCGCGGCCGTTGTACTCGTGGGCTACCTGCATGCTACACTTGAGAGAGTCACTATAGCGTCCGAGAGACAAGTATGCTGTCGCCTTAAGCTGCAGCGCCACCATCTTCGTGTCGGACTTGACTGCGATCTGGGTAGCGGCTTCGGCGCTCGTCACCGCATCCTCGAACCTATTCAATGAATTCTCGTAGAGATTGCCAAGGGAGAGGTAAGCCATCGCCCCCGCCTCACCGTCCCCAATCTGCGAAGCCAGGCCTACGGACTCCTTGAATGCACTCTCCGCCTCTGCCAGGTCGCCCGAACCCGTCGCCGCTTGGGCGACGCTCCTCAGAAGAGACATCCTCTTTTGGGGGTTCGCCGCCTCCTGGGAGGACAGGGCTCTCCGATAGTCCTCGAGCGCGGGACCGAAGTCTCTCAGGACTAGCTCGACGTCACCCCTCCTCTCGAAGTACCATTCCTCGCCGGGCTTTCCCTCTGCCATGACGTGTGAGAGAAGCCCGGCGGCAGACTTGTAGTGCGATATCGCCTGCTCCTTCATCCCCTTCAGCTGGAATCCGTTTCCAATAGAGTATTCGAACCAGACGAGGTTCGAGACGACCATAGTGAGGGGCGCGCTCGCCGGGAACGAGCCCGAGAGGTCGAGCCCGAGGCTTGGCGCCAGGGCCAGCGCCGCTACGAGGTCTTCCGCTGCTTTCTCGGGAGCGGCGTTAGAGTGTATCATCCCCCTACGTATGAGGGAGAAGTAAAGCATCATGGTCGCATGAGCCTCGCCAGCGAGGGAGACGCACAGGTCGAGGATCGCGCTGGCCCTCGTCGGCGGCACGGCGGCCACCCCCTTGAGGAGGGCGTCGACCACGAGCGCCTTCTGGTCCGGCTGCAACCCCGCGACCACCGACGCGTCGGATCCGGCGAGAAGCTGGTCGACGACGCTCTGGACCTGCGACAACGGGGTATCTGGCGCTCAGCCCGCTTATTACTTGTCGCCCGTTTCAATTTCCTTATATCTTGAGGCCGTGCTCCGACCTCTCAGTTGTCGGCCGAGAGAGACTACTCCGGACCAGTTACGAGCCTTCCCCCCGGATATCCTGCCTACTGCATCTATGTACCCACCGGGATGAACCAAGACTTCGAGCAGGCTACGGACCAGAAGCTTCAGACATGGGGTCAGGCGATGGGCAAGAACCTCTTCGTAGCCCCTTGGAACATCGGGGATCCGTCTTACGTGGCACTCATGAAGACTCTGGGGTTCACCAGGCGTCCGGCGATAATCCTGAGCGACGGCAACCAGTGGACACCCGACTCTTTCGTGATGAAAATCGATGACCCCCTACTTGTCAGGAACGTAGACCGACTCACCAGCATGCTCCCGACCCTGCTGGACCTGATACTGCTTCAGCAGTACAACCGGGCTGCGAAGGACGCGATAAGTGCAGGTAGAGTTGCGCAGATCAAGTCGATCTCGGGCGACATCGCGAACGTCTTGAGCAAGGTCAAGGTGACATTCTGCTGGAAGGGCATCACCGTCGGCCTTTGAGACTCTTCGAAAAGCTATGGCTAATTAGGAAGAAGTGCGGAGGTAAGGTCATTGAAGTTCATACTGCAGTCGGGCAACTGGGCCGCGCAGTGGCCTCTGATAGACCAAGCCGTGCCCCTGGCGGATGAGATGGGCTTCTGGGGTTTCCTGATGCCGGACCACTACATGTGGGGGGAGGATAGAGGAGGCGACTCTACCCTCGAGACCTGGACTGCTCTCAGCTATCTTGCCGGGAAGACCAAGAGACTCATGCTGGGTACCCTCGTGACGCCCATCCCGTTCAGGCATCCGGGGATGCTCGCGAAGGAGGTCTCGACCCTCGACCTCATCTCAGGAGGGAGGACGATCTTGGGAGTCGGTGCAGGCTGGTCCCAGACGGAGTTCGAGGGTTACAGCACCTGGGACGAACCAAAGGTAAGGGTGGACAAGACCGTAGAGGGGCTGGGGTTCATACTCAGACTCTGGGGGAAGGAGGCGAAGGTGGACCACCAAGGGCGCCACTACAGCGCGAAGGGCGCCGTTTTGCAGCCTAAGCCCGTCCAGAAGCCGCACCCTCCACTCCTGTTCGGCGGGGGAGGGAAGAGGATGCTCAATCTCGCGGGGAGGTTGGGAGACATCATCGTCATCCCGCCCTGGTACGAAGGAGGTTTCGAGGAAGGAAAGAAGGTCGTCGTCAAGTCGGCCCGCAGGCACCACAGGGAGGACAAACTCTCCTTCGCCGATCTATGGTTCGGATTCCGGGAGAAGTACGACCGCCAGAAGATCCTTGTGAGGGTCGAAGCCGCCAAGAAGGGCGGGTGCGAATACTTCATCGTGGGGTTCCCCGGACAGACGTACATGGAGTCGATGGAAGACTTCGCCAAGAATGTGATTCCTCTAGTCTAGACATCTAGATATCTAATTGTGTTCCATTCTCTGGGTCGTTCGCGTCGCCGTTCCTTTTTGAGTGATGTTCTTTCGGATGATTGTCAGTGCGAGCCCAATAGCTGAAACAATCGCGATTACTGTTCCTATAACGATCAATGGCCAAGCCAAGGGTGGAATGCAGCTAATTGGTGGCGCTTCTCCAGAAGTCATGGTTGGCTCGGTGTTGATGCACCCCTGCAACGGCCCACTGACGATAAGCAGGATTCCTGCTAAAAGCCCTATCGCAGACAGAAGCCTCAGGTGGGCAATAGAGGTCAAGTAGGGGATTCTCCTTGCGCTTGAAATGCCCGCTGGAATAAACCGTACCATTTGTTCGCCCCCCCCCTCGACCCTGATTGCCGCCGCTTCTGCGGGAGTTTATCCGTCCACCGCCATATGCGGCTTCACGAAGTTGCGGAGCGGGTTTTTCCCTACACACGCCCCGGAACAGAATCAACACCAAGAATCTTTCATGCCTACCGCGCCACAGTCTAAATACCAGAACCTGAACCCCGTTTGAATTCGTGGCCGCGGTGGTGCAGCTTGGTTAGCATGGGAGCCTGTGGAGCTCTAGACCGTGGGTTCAAATCCCACTCGCGGCCCCTAATCTTCCTCCTTCTCCTCATTCGGGCATGGCTTGAGCTATTATGGCTATTATCTCCCAGAATTCGACGGAAGAAAAGACTGTGTGACCTACCATTGCTTCCGGAGTGCGTCGATGCGGCGATAAACTACCTTCGCCAGAGAAGGCGGTTCAAGTTCAGAGAGGTCAACAGCGAGCTGGGGCTTGCTGCGTATCCCGGAGAAGGATTCCTTCATAGGAGGCGATGGAAACCCCAGAACTTCGGGCTGCTTCTCGACCTTGCAGATCCGTTCAAGTTCGCTGACAGAGGGATGCTGCTCGATGCTTTCTTGACCTTCATGGTGAACTGGAGGGTCTTCGACTCAGCGACGGACAGGAAAGGTGTCAGGTTCTGCTATCCGAAGCCCGAGATCGTCTCCCAGCTGGAAATCGTGGGCACGAAGGCAGATAGGATGCGCGTAATCTACGAAGACACTCAGATGTCCCTGATCGCCGCGCACGGGAAGACGATTGCGAACCTTATCCGATGCCTTGGATCTTCACCGATGTCGTTCGAACCCTTTGTCTATGACGCTCAATCGGCATCTGACTCGTGAGTCTTCTGCCTCAGCGATTTTGAAAGTCCTTGCTCTTTCAGTCTGACTTGCGCGTGTAGCAGAAATACGGAAAACCGGCGTTCACCTTGTCGATCGCCCATTCGACGATCTTGTCCGAGATCTCCTTCCACTTCGTGCTCCAGTCTATGTTGGATACGATCCGTTCCTTCTCTATCTCGCTCCCCACCTTGGGTATTGACTCCCATATCGGGCGCCCATAGAACGGCTTCACGATCCTGACGTTCCATCGGTTGCACGTCATCTTCTGGCCTTCCTTGGAGAAGAACTTGCAGGTCGTGCAGTACCGCGAAAGCCAGATTATCTCCTTCGTCCGCTTCACGGACTTGCCTATCTCGTCCAGGAGCCTCTCGGACTCGCGCCTGATCATCTGGGCGAGTTCCTCCTGCCCCTTCTTCGTGTTCATGTAATACTCGGGGTCCTTGGCCAGCGCTTCCTGCCAGCCCAGACGCTCCTCATCTTCCTCCAATTCTTTCGGTGCGAAACGGACACGGCTGGTAAATAACGGTTATCAGGTTCCAGAAGGGATAATAAATGCCCGGCGCTGGTACGTTACAGACGCGTGGCGTGCTTCGACGGGCGACCTAGACTGATTCGGATCAGGATGAAGATGAAACTGCCACGCGTCTACTCATCATCCTGATGACGCTTTCGCTGGTGGTCTCCCCGGCACCATTCGCGACCATCGACCTGAAGGCGTTCGCAGAGTCGGTCGGTTTCACGTTGACGCCCTTCACGCAGTCGCTGATGACATTAACTGTAAAGCCGTTCGATATCCCGTCCAGGACGGTGTTCTTGACGCAGTAGTCGGTGGCGAGTCCGACCACGTACAGCTCGTTCCTCCCCGCCTCCCTCAGGCGTTCGGCAAGCTCCGTGCCCTGGAAGCCCGAGTAGGCCTCGATGTCTTTCTTCGTGCCCTTGCTGATAACCGCAGCTCCTTTCGGGACATGGAGGGACGGATGAAATTCGGCCCCGGGAGTGTTCTTGACGCAGTGAGGAGGCCACGGGCCGCCCTTGGACCTGAAGGAGCAGTGATCTGCGGGGTGCCAATCCCGCGTAAGGAAGATGGGGAGCCCCTTCTTCTCGAAGAGTGAGATGAGCCCGTTGATCGGCTCGATTATCTGGTCTCCCTGCTTGACTGCTAGTGCGCCACCTGGACAGAAGTCACGCTGCACGTCGACTATTATCAGGGCCGGTCCTCGTCCCACGGCCTATCGCCAGCTTAGGGAAGGTTCTGCTTGGGCGACCGCCTTGATCTCCCTCATAGTCTGCGAGCGTAGCTCTTCGATGCCCTTGAACCTCGACGTTATCTTCCCGTTCTTGATGATGGGCTTGAGCAGCACTTCGTGCTCGCCCGGGATGTCCTTTCCTTCCAGCGTCACGAGGTCCCTGTAGCCCTTGGACCTGAAGACAGCTTTCCTGCCGCCCAGTCCACCCCGCTTCCCACGGTACTGCCACTTGCCATTCTCCTTCACCGCGACTATCTTCGCGCTGAAATCGACTCCTGGGGGATAGGCTACCGCAGTTCCCACGCCGAAACCGTCGACGAGAGCGCCCAGCTGGACCATGTCATCCTCGGTCAGCCTGCCGGAGACGATAATCTTCACCTTCTCTCCTCCTCTGATGTTCAGCTCCCATCTGACCTCCTCGATTATCTTGCGGAAATCGCCTCTTCTCGAGCTCGGGGTGTCGAGACGCACGGCCCAGAGGTCCTTCCCGAGCGTCTCGAAGGCCTTAATCGACTCTGATTTCTCATCCCAGAACGTGTCGACCAGCGCGGTCCGTTGGATCTTTTTCGAGACGGTCTTGTCGAACAATGTCCATGCCTTTGCCTGATCGCCGATGACCTGGACCAGCGCGTGCGGCATCGTCCCAGTAGGCTCACGGCCGAGGAGCTTTCCGCCTAGGACATTGGATATCCCGTCGAAACCCGCGACGTAACAGTTACGCTCGACGAGCGGGGCGAGCGCCGGGTGCACTCTCCGGGTCCCGAAGCTGACGAGCGACTTGTCCCCAGCTGCGGCCCTGAAGCGAGCGGCTCTCGTCGCGATGCTCGTTGAGGATGAAAGGAGTCCCAGCACCGGATTCTCGTACTCCACGAAGTCGCTGTACCTCCCGACTATCGTCATGACCGGCTCGTACATCGCTGACTTGGCGTCGGCCAGGAATATCGAGCCTTCATCGAACGACCAGACATCCACTGGGAGCCCCTCGAGCAGCTTGGCTACCTCGTAGACACCGGTTAGGACACCCCAGATTCCCGGGTATGGGAGCAGGTCCCGTACATAGACCTCCATCACCACTTCAGAATCGATGTGATTCTTCGTTAGGACCTCCTTAGTGTTCAGAAAGTAAACGTCAGTGGTCTTCGCGTCCTTTATCTCATCTTCGCGGGCCATCCAGAAAATGCGGTCCGGTAGGTCCCGTTGACTCATCGAGTAAAGTGAAATCACCCCATAGAAAAAGTATTTCACGGAAGAAACCTGAGCTCTCTCGAGTTGTTAAGAGCCGATTCTGACCTTTCCGGGGTCAAGAGGAAAATCACGTCTTTCCTAAAGGAAAAGGTCGAGCAATCGCAGACCGATGGGGTGGTCTTCGAGCTCAATGGCGACGTCAATTCAGCTGTAACCGCTTACCTGTGCATTGAAGCGCTGGGGACCAGGAGGGTGATTGGTCTGATGATGCCCGACCTCCGCTTATCTGTGGACGAAGACATAGCAGACGCGAAGACGGTCGCCGACGAGCTCTGTCTGGAGATGCGGGAATTCGATATCGCCCCGATTCACAAGGCTTTCATGAAGAATCTCGAAGGAAACAGGCTGCCGGAGGACAACCTCAGAGCGCGGATTAGGATGTCTCTGCTATACTATCACTCCAACCTCTTGAACCGGCTCGTTGCTGGGACCGGAGACAAGTCGGAGTTCCTGCTGGGTTACTTCACGAAGCACGGTAGCGGCGGAGCGGACATCCTGCCAATAGCGGACTTATACAGAAGCGAAGTCAGGAAGCTCGGCGAGGTTCTCGGTATCAACAGGCGAGTTGTCGTCAAGAAGGGCATCCGAAGGCCGAGGGCCGGACAGGTCGCTGGTGCGGAGTTCGACCTTGACTATGATACAGCAGACCAGATCCTCAAGCTCCGACTGGACAGCGGTCTCGATGCCGAAGCTATCGCATCTCGCACAGGGGCGTCTCGCGCGAAGGTGGAGGCGACGATCTCACTGTATGAGTCGTCTTCGCACAAGAGAGAGCGGCCGCACGTATGCTTGCTGCACTAACATCATGTTCTCTTGGCTATCTTTGAATACAATTGTCACTGTTGAGTGGGAGATGGACCGAGGGTATCCGCCGCGATGTCGCTGCAGGAGGTGGATTCGAATTCCCGAATCCAAGCAAGTCATCAGCATGACCCGTACGATTGTCAACGCGAGAGCGAAGAGACTGGAAGAGCCTTCGGGTTAGGCTCAAGCTCCTCTTTGATAAGAAAAGGAGCAGGAAGATGAGCCAAATATGTTGATAAGAGTTATTGAAGCTTCCCTTTTATCACGGATTGACCTGCGTCCTCGGCCTCGTGAGGTCCGGGCCCGACGGGGCCCGAAGCGTTTTCGGTGCTCAAATTGGTACTGTCCGCTGGTTCAGTACTTTTGAAGACTCGAACCTGATACTAAGTGAATAGTTAGACACAGTTGGAGAACTTCAAGCTTCCTTTGGCCCAAGGAATCTGTCTGCGAGTGCGCGCATCAATTCAAGGTGCTTCTTGGTGGCTTCCTCTCCTTCAGGCGTGATCTCGATGACCGTTCTCGGGCCCGGCGCGAGAACAAAGGCTCTGCGTTGCTTGATGAATCCATAGTCTTGCAAGATCCCGAGATTCTTGTTGAGCGAGCTCTTTGGAGTCTTCACCGCAAGGAGCAATTCCGTGAACGTGGTCCTCTTGAATCCCAGAAGCGCCGTCATTATTCCTACCCGGGTTGAGACCGAAAACGGGCCCGGTGAGCCTACATCAGAAACCAGATCCTCCTCTTCCTTTCCCACCGCACCGTCGCTTTGTCCCGATTTAGGAGGCAACCAGCGCAAACTCCTTGGGTGCTTCGTAGAGCGATTTCGTTCCACAGAATACAAAGAGAGGTGACGCGAGAGCCCAGGTCCATACCGGAGCTCCCGGGATGATAGCCACGAACGCGATTAGGATGATTCCTGCTATGAATGCCCAGTCCTCCACCCTCCTTTCGACGATGCGGTCCTCCTTCGTCGGATATGAAAACCCCAAGGCTAAGGCCACAATCACGAGGAACATCCCAGCAAAGATGGGATAGCCCTCTTCGTTGGCGATTGTGTATCCGAGCCAAGGCCCGACGGTCACGAGGAACCAAACGGAGTTGCGCCTCCAGGACAACCGGCGTTCCCTCTTCTCATCGTAGGTCGTCCCACCCTCCCCCTTCAGGAAGTCCATGCTGTACTGCATTCTCGAGAATTCACCAAATCCGCACAGCCTCGAAACAAACCAGACGGCGACGGTGCCCACTATCGTCCCAGCAATTGCGTACGGGAGCGGAACTGTGGCGTAGAGGATGAGTGCCATTAGAGGAATTACCGAAGCAAGAGAATAGAGTACTCCGAGGCCTCTTCTTGCCCTGAATCGGAAAAGCCGTGCAGCTATTAGTTCGGCTTCTATGCGCTGCTCTTGCAGAGCATCACTTTCCAAAGGGGAGACTATCTCAGAATCAGAATCTGCGCGCTATAAAATGATGGTGCGAGTTCACTAAAGTGAACTACCTCCACTGTTTAACTAACCGCCCAGGTCCTTGTTCAAAGTGTCGAACCGCGGTGGTATGATTTGATCGAGACAGTTAGCCTGACCAAGAAGTTCGGGGACCTGACCGCGGTCGATGGCGTGACCCTCCGAGTTAAGGAGGGAGAGGTCTTCGGGTTCCTCGGACCTAACGGAGCAGGGAAGACCACCATGGTCAGAATGCTCTGCTGCCTGATATCAAAGACCAGCGGTGATGCAAGGGTTGCTGGTTATGACGTGGGTAATGAAGCAGACTCACTGAAAATAAGGAAGCTCATCGGGTTCGTACCCGACAACGTAGGCCTCTACGACGGCCTCAGCGCCTATGACAACCTGGACTTTTACGGGAAGCTCTATGATTGCACGGAGGCGCAGAGGAAGGAGAACATCCAGCGCTTCCTCACGATGCTGGGGCTCTGGGAGAGGAGGGACGCCGCGGTCGGCACCTACTCGAAGGGGATGAAACAGAAGCTCGGGATAGCGTGCGCCCTCATTCATGACCCACAGATACTCTTCATGGACGAGCCCACGGCGAACCTCGACCCGGAGTCGGCGAAGACGGTCAGGGACTTCATCCTGGAGCTAAAGAAAGAGGGAAGGACCATCTTTCTGAACACGCACAACCTGGATGAGGCGCAGAGGATCTGCGACAAGATTGCGATCCTGAACACGAAGCTGATGGCGGTCGGTACCCCGGAGGAGTTGGAGCGTTCGGTAAGCGGGAGGAAAACCGTAGTTCAGGTCGTGGAGGTTAACGATGCGATTCTCGCCGCACTGAGGAAACTGTCGTCAGTAAACTTGGCGATCGACGGCAACAAGCTGACTTTCGACGTCAAGGATCCAGAAAAGGAGAACGTCGCCATCACGGACGTGATCTATCGGGCCGGCGGCCACGTCCAATCCGTTACCGTCGTCGGCTCAACTCTGGAGGACGCCTACCTGAAGCTCGTGAGGCGAGACAACAAATGAGACTCTCGAAATCCTGGATAATTGCGTCGAAGGACTTCAAGGTGTTCTTGAAGAAGAAGAACATAATCTATTCGGCCTTTGTCGTCCCCCTACTTGCCTCGCTTTTCCTTCCCGTTGTAATCTACTACGTCGAGCTGGAAAATGGGGGAAGCGGGATTGCGGCGTCGGAACTCACATATCTTCTGCCGGCGCTCACTTTCTTCTACCTCATCCTCGCGGGCTTGATTCCGACGACCATCGCCTCCTACAGCATAATCGGCGAAAAGGTCGAAAAGAGCTTCGAACGGCTCCTGGCCACTCCCACCACCGATAGCGAGATCCTGCTTGGAAAGGGAATCTCATCGTTCCTGCCGCCCCTTGGCGCCATCCTAGTAGGGGCTGCAATCTACATGGTCCTCATGGACGTAGTGACACATGGCACATTGGGCTATTACTTCTTCCCCAACTGGAATGCTGCGGTGGTCTTCTTCCTCGCGGTCCCTCTCGCAACAATAATGAGCGTGGAATGGAACGTCATCGTCTCGGCAAGGGTGAGCGACGTTCGGGTCGCGCAACAGGTTGGCATGCTCCTGGTACTCCCATTCGCAGGGGTCTACGTCGGCGGCGAACTCGGCGTAGTACCGCTGGGCAACACTGGCGTCCTCCTCATCATCTCCGGTATTCTACTGGCGACAGACCTGCTCCTGCTTTACGTCGCCAGAGCCACGTTCCGCAGAGAAGAGATACTCACAAAGTGGAAGTGAACGGCACCTCAATGAATACTGAACTACCCATCGGTCTGGCCATCTTCGGCTTGATTGCCGTGGTGATGGTCCTTCTTGTTAGGAAAAGAGGACCGGAACTGCTTCCCACTCGAGGGTTGATAGCCGAGAATACAGGCTGAGGACCAGAAATGAGCAAGCAAGAACCCGTCGTGGCTGCCACGGCGACTCCTCCGGGCGGACTCCGCCTCTACTTCGTTGACTACCTAAGGGCGGCCCTCGTGGGCCTCGTGATTCTGCACCATACGGCAATCAGCTACGGTGGGTCAGGTTCCTTCTACTACACGGAGCCTGCAACCGACCCGGTGGCTGCGTTGCTCCTCACCTTGTTCACGAACTTCAACCAGGCTTGGTTTCTTGGCGCGTTCTACCTTGTCTCGGGTTACTTCAGCCCCGCTTCTTTCGACCACAAGGGCGCCGGACGGTTCATCAAGGACAGGCTGATTCGCCTAGGTATCCCGCTCGTCGTCTTTTTCTTCGTCATGAACCCGTTGACCATCTACATAGCGTTCTACCATATGACGGCGGCGCAGCTGGTCCAGCAGGGAATCACTCCACCTATGGGGCTGAACCCGACGTTCATCTCCCAGTCTGTGGGGATTGGGCCGCTCTGGTTCGTCGAGCTGCTGCTCATCTTCGAGTTCGGATACGTCCTCTGGCGTGTGGCCGCAGATCGCGTCCGCAAGAGGAACGAGGAGGGCCGCCCCCTTCCATTATATCGCAAAGTGGGCGCCTTCATCATACTTCTAGCACTCTCGGCTTATCT
>Ga0182024_10001188_pt1 | contig 67484 bp, 64 predicted proteins | sample P32metaG_FD_120480 | JGI IMG/M metagenome (GOLD analysis project Ga0182024, IMG submission 120480) | Permafrost microbial communities from Stordalen Mire, Sweden - P3-2 metaG (Illumina Assembly) | ecosystem: Environmental > Terrestrial > Soil > Wetlands > Permafrost | place: Sweden: Stordalen... | reverse complement strand
TGAACTCCGGATGCTTGGTGCGCTTGGCGTAGGCGATGCACTGATCTTCCAGCCAGCCGTTCAGCTCGGTCAGGCTCGTCACCCGCGGCTTGGGACGGAACAGTTGGTCGCGCAGATTGCCGAGGGACGCGTCGATCTCGGCGTCTCACGTGGCAACACCAGCCGATATTTCGAGGCGTGGGGGCTCAATTACGAGGATCGCTCGACCGCCTTCGATGCCGGCTTTGAGACGCTGATCCGATACTGGACTGAGCCGAAGGTCCAGGTCGGCTCGCGCACCGAGTCAATCGAGCCGAAATGCGTCCAGCGACCGCACCCGCCGGTCTACGTGGCGACTTATCGCGAGGAGTCCGCTGCCTGGATTGGCGAGCGCGGACTCACGCTGTTTCAGGGCAGCCAGCAGTCGGTAGACAGCATCCGGCGCTGTATCGGTGCGTTCAAAAATGCTGGCGGCGACGTGGCGCAGGTGCCAATCGGTCGCTTCGTTGTCGTCGGAGAGAGCGACGATGCCGCCTGGCAAGCCGCATTGCCCGCGGCCGAGAGGCTGACCGCCGGTTATCGCCGTGGCGGCGAACAGGTGCGGCGGCGGATTTCGACCGAAGACGAGCTTGAGACCGAGCGCTGGCTCCGCGAGGTGGCGATCGTGGGCAACCCGGACACCGTCGCCGAACGGATCGCCGCCCTTCACGAGGAGTTCGGGTTCGACAACTTCCTGCTGGCAACGGGCTTCCTTGGGAATCTTCCTCAAGAAGAGGTCATCAGGACCCTCGAACTGTTCGCCAGGGAGGTCAAACCGCGGTTCTGGCCAAGCTCGGCGCTGACAGGAAGCGGATCAACCGACGCGTAACGCCTACCAATCCAGGGGTGACGAGGGATTTCATGATTGCGGCCAGCGAACCGGCTGAGACCACCCGTCATCCCGGTTCACGTCTTGAGGTTTTGCGCATCTTCCTGCGGCTGGGCTTGACCTCGTTCGGCGGGCCGATCGCGCATCTCGGGAATTACCGCAGCGAGTTCGTCGCGCGGCGCAAATGGCTCGACGAGGCGTCCTTCGCCGACATCGTCGCGCTGTGGCAATTTCTGCCTGGTCCGGCGAGCAGCCAGGTCGCGATCTCGATCGGCATGCTGCGCGCCGGTCTCGCCGGGGGGTTCGCGGCGTGGCTCGGCTTCACGATGCCATCGGCGCTGCCAATGATTGTCTTCGGCTACGGGGTCGCGTGGTTTGGCGATCTGTCGCATGCGGCCTGGCTGCACGGGCTCAAGATCGTCGCCGTTGCTGTCGTTGCCAACGCGGTCTGGGGCATGGCGCGCAACCTCTGCCCCGATAAGGAGCGCGCGACGCTTGCCGTCGGCGCCGCAATCCTGACGACCGCGCTGCCCTCGGCGATCGGCCAAATCGGCGCAATCGCTGAACGACACCTTTCTCGCCGGCTACGGCGCCGCACGGGCGGTTCCCGGTCCGCTGTTTACCTTCGCCGCCTATCTCGGCACGGTGATGGGTCCGACACCGAACGGGTGGCTCGGTGGGCTCATTTGCCTCGTGGCGATCTTCCTGCCGTCGCCGCTGCTGCTGGTCGGAGTGTCGCCGTTCTGGGACTCGCTCCGTCGGCAGCAGGCGGTGCAAGCTGGGCTCAACGGGATCAACGCTGCGGTCGTCGGCCTGCTGCTGGCGGCGCTTTACAATCCGGTGTGGACGAGCGCGATCCACGCGCCGGCGCCCACGTCGTATGACGCGTTTTTCCACGGCCTCGGGCATGGGCTGGCATTGCCTATCGGCGAAGGTGCTCGACCGCCGCAGCTCGGCTTTGTTGGTCGCTCATCGATTAACAAACTGCCGCTGTCCGGCGCCAAGTCGTCAACGCCGACAGAGCGCGCACCACGCACAACGACCGGCTCTGTTCGAGCACGACCCGACAGTCCCGCGAGGTAATCGGACCAGCGGCTGCCGTCCGTCCTGCCGCGAAGCGCCCAATGGTGGCATCCCGGGGATCGGGCTGTACCGAGGACTTTCTTACTCAATCAACGAAGCTCCAAAATGAACTCTTCCTCCCATGTTCGTGGCGCAGTCTGGCTTCGTAGACGTCGTGCGGTTCGAACCGCCCGAAATCTTCGATCGCGGACGACAAGCCGGAGCAGTCGAGGAGATGGCGTGCGGCGTGTCGGTATCGGCTTGAGCGACTGTTCGTTAGGGAGAAGTCGATCATCGCCCGCAGCACCACCGTCGCCGCGAGCGGATGCTTGCCCGCGAGCGCATCGGCGGCCGTTGTCAGGATCTCGTAGTGATCTCCGTCCAATTCGCCCGCGCGTTGCAGCACAAGCGTCGCCGCTCGGTCCAAGGCCGGCCACGAGACGAGGAAAGACAGAGCCTGGAGCAAGTTGTGCGACCGCTGGGCGTAGTCGAGCGCCTTCTTCTCAGCTTCGATGTCATCGAAATCGGGGAGCCGCTTCAGGTGAGCCCGGAGATGGGTGGACGACAGAGAGCGCTCATAGCACTCCCAACGCGCGGCCTGGGCATCGTCGGCGCGTCCCAATGCTTCGAGAACGTCGATCCGGGAATCTTCCCATTCGAAGTCGGGCCAATCCCAGCCGCTGTTGCGTCGCCGATGCTCCGTCGCCTCGATCGTCCGCCACGCCTCCTGGGTCCGGCCAGCGGAAAGCAGGCGCCGCGCGATCTCAGCGGCAATCTTCGGCACCTTCCTGGTCTCGGGCTCATACTGTGCAATGAAGGCATCGACGTCGCCCAGCGCGTCGGCGATTTCGGTCAGCGCCAGGTGGATCGTGCTGACCCGAAAGCGCTCCGCCATCTCGTCTTCGTATATCGGCCCCGCGGATGACCAACCGATTTTCACGCGATCCTTCTCGGCGGGCTTCGTTACCGGCCGGTTCGACAGATCGATCATCCGCTGTTTCAGGTGCCCCAGACCGGCCTGCCCCAGCGCCGGCGTCAAAACTCGGATCAACTGATCGAATTGGCCATAGTCGTTCACGATCAGGGCTTCGAATGACCGATCGGCGAGGGTTGTCGGGTCGGCCTTGGCCTTGACGGCAACCTCGCCCATGTCGCTGCAGGCCTCGTGAAAAACGCCGATTACCCGTCCACTGCTGTCGTCGCAGCGCTCGAACACCGAGGAAGCCAACGCCATGAACCGCCAGAGCAGATCGAGAGCTTCCGTCGGATCCGCCTTGGCCACTGTCTCGACGATGGCGCGACGCTGTGTCTCAAGGTCATCGGCCAGAGATCGGATGCCCTGCCAGTCCACGAACGACCGTGACCGCCCAATCGTCGCGAGTCGCTTGCGTACCTCCTTGGCGAGTTCGCCTGGGCTCTGCGCACCCGCCAACTCCAATCTCAGCCGTCGTTTGGCGGCGGCGTTGCCGGTACTGATCTCGATCAGCAACTCGGCTAACCGCTCCGGGCCGAGGGCTTCGAGGTTTTTTGCGTTGAGGGCTGTTTTCGCCGCCACTCGGTCCGTCTCGCGCAATGCCTGCCGTGAAGGGGACCATGCCAATGACTCGCGAGGTCGTCAAACCTGTCGGTTCCCAGCCAACCGGCGCCGATGGCCGGTGCCGACGCACCGTTCTGGGCCACGCTCAATCCCGAATCGAGTCGGCGACGGCCGATGCCCCGGAGCGAAGAATGGCAACATCGTCAGGCGCACGCTGTTCTGATGGGCAACGAGCGCTAGCGCCGCCGTTGCGGCGGCGGTCGAAGATGGCTCGGCATTGCGCACGGCGAGATCGAGCGTCCGATCATCGCTTCGGTAGATCCCCGCGGCAACCGCCTCTCTCAGCTTCGGTCAGGGCCGGCGTCGGCACGGTGCTGCGCGCCACCGCAGCCGTTCAGATCGGCGCGCGGTCCGGCGAGGTCGATCGTGCGGAAATGCCGAGTTGCGATGATGCCGACACGATCCTCTCCGCGGCAGGAAGATCATTCACCGGCGATGATAGGTGGCGCGCCGCGGGACGCGACACGCCGAGCTCATTACCACTAGATTGTCGAACTATGCGAGCGTCATACAACCCTGTCCACCTTGGCGGTGCGGGCCAGATCCGGTTGCCGGCTCGGGCAATTTGTACTCCTTTTGCGGTGACATGCCCCATGGGAATCGAACCGTCGCTGCTCCCGTCCCTCGCCTTGCGGTTTTCAAAAATTGAACGATGGAGAGATAAACCCGAACGTCCGGAATCTGGCACGGAAGAATCAACGCCAGACGGAGCAGGAATGGCCGTTCTCGGCGCGAAGGCGTCAGCGGGTGACACAGATCGGGAATGGAGGCTCGCCACCCCTATTCGGCCGATCCCGTGCGCGAGCCACAAGAGCCACATCGAGATCACGAGCGGCCGATCTCCCGTCGAGCAATGAATGCCCGCGATGGTCTCGAGGACCGAGTTTTCCAAAATGGCCCTAACCTTTGATGCCGACTCGGCACCGAGCCCACCGTTTGCCAAAAAGAATGTGGATTGATCGGCGTTTCTCGGGGATTTGAAGCCCGCGCGCGCCACCGGGAGCGGTACTCTTCCGCGCAATAGGATCGGGTGGTAATTTCAGAGCGACAACGGCCCTCTGGTCGCAGGTTCCACAATTCGGCGTTCCGATTCGCCCTCTCGAAGCCAACGTAAGGGGTACGGCAGCGGGTTTCGCGGGCCAAGACGGCTAGCCGTCTGCTATAGCTAAGGGCATGGGTAACCGTAGCGACCGTTTCGGCCGGGACAAGGCCAGCCAGCGCCGGCAGAAGATCCGCCCGCAACCGGGCACGGCGGCGCCCGAGCCCATCGTGTTGAAGCGCGGCGATATTGTCGCGTGGGAGCGCCGCACGGGGGTGGTTGCGAGCGTTACCGGCGACATGGCCGATGTCCGCGAGGACGGCGCTGCCGGCCGGGTGTGGCGGCTGCCGGCCGTTGGGTTGGTGCGGCGGTAAAATCGTTTGGGAAAAATCGGCGTAAAGAGACCTTGCCCGCGGGTTCGCGAGCCGGCGCGGCGCAACGCGATGACCCCCAGGCCAGGATAGCGGTTCTTCGGCTGGCGCTCGCTGAGCTCGCGCACCATTATCGCTGCGGCATTAGACCAATTAGTCGAAGCCACGATGGCCGACAGAGCGTACTGCCGGTTTGCCAATGCAGGTTCAGGAGTTAGTGAAGCGTCGCGTTGCGGAGGTGTACCGCGAACGACGGCTGGCCCACGGTAAAGGCGCGATATCGCGAATAGATTTCTCGCGAAGCCAAAGACTTATTGCAATGTCAGCACAAATAATAAGCAAAATGGCTACGGCACTCCGAAGAAGCGCGGATACCCTTGAGGTGACATTGTTTACCTACAAACTTATTTTGTTCGCGACCGATCTGGCGAGGTCATCCGTCTGATCCCGGTTGGGATTTTGCCTACACCTTCGGCTTAGGGGCTCTCGTGGCTGAACGAGAAAGCGCCCCCGGTTGGGGGCGCTTTCGTGTTGGTAGAGTTCTCCTCGGGGCCGCATACGCATCGGCCCGCCTTTTTTCAGTGGTTGGTGTGCCAGTAGGTGTTGCGGAGCACCCGGCCCGGGAGCGCTCCGGTGTGCTTGCCGCCCTCCAGCAGGACTTCGCCATTGACGATCGTGTGGGAGACGCCCTCGGCGGTTTCCTTGATGCGCCAGCCGCCGGCCGGGAAATCGTGGACGACTTCTTCCGGCCCGCATTTCACGGTGGCCGGGTCGAAGATCACGATGTCGGCCGCCATCCCCGGCCGTATGAGGCCGCGGTCGTAGAGGCCGAAGGTCGAGGCCGAGTCGAAGGTGAGGCGCCGCACCGCCTGTTCCAATGTCATGACGTGCTTCTCGCGCACCCATTCGCCCAAGAGCTTGGTCAGATAGCCGTAGCCGCCGTGGAACTGGACATGGGCGCCGCCATCCCCAAGGCCGATGATGGCGTTGGGGTGGGTCAGGATCTTGGTCAGCGCCGCGTCGTCGATATTGTTTTCGGCCTGCAGGAAGCGGGTTTCGAGGTTTTCCTCGACGACGAGGTCGAGGAAGGCGTCGATCACGCGCTTACCCTCCTTCTCGGCGATCTGGCCGATCGATTTGAACTGCATCCACTTGTTCTTGTCGAGCACCGGCTCGTTGACCCAGATGTAGTTCCACCAGGTTTTCGAGATGCCGACGGCGCTCTCCGGCTTGTTGACGACGGCTTCCTCGTGCAGCTTGGCGCGGATTTCCGGGTCGGCGTAGAGCCGCAGCTTTTCCTCGTTCGACATCAAGAGGATCGGATGCCAGGTCGGCAGGCCGCGGAAGACCTGGCTGTTCTTCATCGTAAAGTCCTGGGTCACCCGGTTGGGGCTGCACATCGGATAGGCGCGGATGCCCATGGCAGCGGTCTCTTCGATCCGCGCCATGTGGATCTTCCATTCATCCGGGCGGCGCATGGTCTGCGACAGGCTGTTGTAGACGACGGTGCGGCCGGTCGCCTCGGCGAGGCGCCGGATCATGCCGTCCTTCAACTCGACATACTGGCCGCCGCCGGCCTGGATCGTGCCGGTGCTCAATTCGCGCAGCACGTCGCCCAGCGCGAAGATCTCGGCTTCGTCGGCCCAAAGGGCTGGGATCGGCACGCCCTGCGGATCGAAATGGCCCTTCTCGCGCGACACCGAGAGACCGAGCGCGCCGGCCCGCATGCCGTCGCGCACGACATCCCACTTGCGCCTCGGTGGCGCCGGCCTTCTGGCAATCATCGCCCATCACGTAATGGCGCACCGCGGTGTGGCCGATCAGATTGCCGACATTGACGCCGAGGTGATGGTCGAGATGCTCCATGTATTGCGGCACCGTCTCCCACTCGAACTCGACGGTTTTCAGTATCTCCATCGGGATCGCTTCGACATAGCTGAGGAACTCGGCCAGCCGCTCTTCCGTGCCCTTCTTCACCGGCGCCAAAGAGAGGGAGCAGTTGCCGAAGATGACACTGGTCGCGCCGTGCTCGGGCGAGAAGGTGCACAGCGGGTCCCAGGTGACCTGCGCGTCGTAATGGCAATGATTGTCGATAAAGCCCGGCGCGACGGCGCGGCCGGCGGCGTCGATGGTTTTCGCGGTCGGGCTGGAGAGCTTGCCCAATTCGACGATTATGCCGTCCTTGACCCCAACATCGCCGCGGAAGGCCGGCAGCCCCGAGCCGTCGACAATGAGGCCGTTCTTGATCAGCAAATCATACGCCATCGGGGTCCCTCCTTGGGTCGCTGGTCACCCGAATGGCGACCGGTCTCTTGGCGACTGTAACACGCCGGCCCGGCCGTCATGCCCGCTTTCGCCGCATGGGTCGGGGCCGAGCTATGCGAAAGCCGGAGGCGCGCCGTCCCCAGGTCGGCGAGCAGCTCCCGGCGGATGCCTTCGGATGCGCGCGACACTGGCGCGCATGAATAATCTATATTATTGACCTAGATCAATCAGCGAGCGTTTCGCCGATCGGCGTGGGCAACGCGCCGTCCAGGGGAGGAAGTCGATGAGCGAAAGCGGGGTAGCCGTCGCACAATTGGGCGGATTGCGGGCAATCAGCCGCTACCAGTGGCTGGTGTTTGCTGTTGTGTGGGCCGGCTGGACCCTCGACGCGGCCGATTTCGGGCTCTATTCCCTGGTGCTTCGCCCGGCGATGATCGAGCTCCTCGGCGGCAACCCGCCGCTCGCCGATATCGGCAAATACGGCGGCCTCCTCGCGATGACCGGGCTCTTGGGGTGGGCCTTCGGCGGGTTCCTTTTCGGCATCCTGGCCGACTATATCGGCCGGGTGCGCACGCTCGCCTTCAGCATCGCGATCTACGCCGTGTTCACCGCGCTGCAGGGGCTGTCGCACGGCATCTGGGATTTCGCGATCTACCGCTTCATCGCCGGGCTCGGCACCGGCGCCGAGCTGATGGTCGGCATCCCGCTGCTCGCCGAGACTCTCGGCGAGACGCATCGGGCGAAGATCGCCGCGTGCATGATGACCGGCGGCGCCGTCGGCACCTTCATCGGCTCCTGGGCCTATGGCCTGGTCGGCGGCTATGGCTGGCGCTATGTGTTCTTTCTCGGCATCGCGCCGGCGATCCTGCTCGGCGTCATCCGCCGGCGGATGTTCGAGCCCGATCGCTTCGCCGATGTGCAGCAGCGCCGCCAGGCAGTCGCCGCGGGCCGTGCAACGGCGGCGGACGATCATCAGTTCATGAGCTTTGTTCCGCTGCAACTGTTCAACCGGGAGAACCGCTACAATACGATGGTCGGCTTGCTGTTCGGCCTGGGATCGCTCTTGGCGATCTGGACCACCAACATCTGGCTGCCGACGATCCTCTCCTTGATGGCGCAGAAGAGCGGCGCCGACGCGACGGCCGCGGTGCCGCTCGTCAGCCATGGCATCATGCTGTGGAGCCTGGGCGGCATCTTCGGCTATATCGCGTTCGGCTTTCTCGCCGATTCGCTCGGACGACGACTGACCGTCGGGCTCTACAGCGCCGGGACGATCGCCGCCGGCCTCACCCTCTATCTCGGCCTCGACGCCTATTATCCGTGGTATCCCGTGGTGTTGCCGATCTTCGGCTTTTTCGTGTTCGGGGTGTTCTCGGGCTTTGCCGTCTATCTGCCGGAACTGTTCCCGACCCAGATCCGCTCGACCGCGGTCGGCTTCTGCACCGGCAGCGCCCGCATCGTCACCAGCTTTGGCCCCTTGGTCGCCGGGCTCCTGGTCGGCGCCTTCGGCGGCAGCTTCAACCGGGTGACCGCATTCATGACCTGCTTTGCCGTCCTCAGCATCATCGCGATGTTCCTCGGCCGCGAAACCAAGGGCATCCCGCTGCCGCGGTAAAGGCCGGGTGAGGGTGCCAGACACCGTTCACCTGTCGCCGTTCGCCCCCTCACCCTGCCCTCTCCCCCGGTGGGGGAGAGGGTTTATATTGGGGCGCGGTCGATTTCGAGGCTCGAACGGCCTACATTGGGAAAGCAGAAGGAGGACCCAAGAAATGAAAGTCTTGATCAAGAGCGCATGGGGATCCGACGAATCTACAAAAGCTGCCTTTGCCTTCCTCCATGCCAATGCCTTTGCCGAGGCAGGGCACGAGGTTCAGATATTTCTGCTTGGTGAGGCAGTAAATCTAATGAAAGATGAGATGATCAATTCGGTGACGCCGGTTGGATGGCCGCCACTATCTGAAATAGTACCGAAGACCATCGCACATAAAATCCCGCTTAACATATGAACCGCATGTTCACGGGCCCGTGCGGTCCGCGAAACTGACCTCGAAGGCAAAAATGCCCGGTTCGTAACGCCTCCCGATTTGGTGGCGTTGGTGGAGTGGGCCGACAAGGTCCTTAGCGAGTAACGATCAAGCCGCCTGGACGCTCGAACGCACGAGCGGGGAACGTAACCGTCAGGACCCCTCATTCCCCATGATGATCGTGCCGCTTGCGGCGAACATGCCGCCGACGCCGTGGCAGATCGAGATTCTCGCGCCGGGCACCTGGGCCGGGGCGATGCCGCGCATCTGGCGCACGCTCTCCTGCAAGGCGTACATGCCGTACATCCCGGAATGCATGTAGGAGAGGCCGCCGCCATTGGTGTTGAGCGGCAGTTTCCCGCCCGGCGCGGTGTTCCTGTCCCAGATGAACCCGGCAGCTTCGCCCGGCTTGCAGAAACCGAGGTCTTCGAGGCCGTAGATCGGCAGATGCGCGAAGGCGTCGTAGATCATCAGATGGTCGACATCCTTGTGGGCGATGCCGGATTCCTCGAAGGCCTTGGCGCCGGCGATGCGAAAGGCGCGCGACGAGGTGAAATCCGCCATCTGGCTGACCATCGGCGTTTCGACACTCTCGCCGGTGCCGAGGAGGTAAACCGGCCTTGTCGGGAAGTCCTTGGCGCGCTCGGCTGTGGTCAGGATAAGCGCGCCGCCGCCGTCGGTGACGAGGCAACACTGCAGAAGCCGGAACGGATAGGCGATCATCCGCGAACTCAGGACATCCTCGACGGTGACCGGGTCCCGGAAGGTGGCGCGCGGGTTCATCGCGGCCCATTCGCGCTGGACGACCGCGACCATCGCCAATTCTTCGTGCGTCAGCCCATAAGTCTTCATGTAGCGCAGGACCGGGATCGTGAAGAGGGTCGGCGGCCCCATCGGCCCGTAGGGCGCCTCGAACTGGCCGGCGAGGCTCCCGGGCGAGGCTGCCGGGCGCGAGCGCGCGATGCCGGAGCGGCCGCTTTCGCCGTGGGTGATCAGGACGGTCTTGCAGAGCCCGCTTTCGAGCGCCGCGGCGGCGTGGCGGACATGGATCATGAACGAGCAGCCGCCGACCGCGGTGCCGTCGACCCATTTGGGCGCGAGCCCTAGGTAATGCGCGATCGAGGTCGGGGTTTCGCCGGCCGTGGCGACCCCGTCGATATCGGAGGGCTTGAGGCCGCAATCCTTCAGCGCGTTGAGCGCGGCGTCGGCGTGGAGGCCGATCTGCGACAGGCCGGGAATGCGGCCCATCTCGGTGGTTTCGGCGGCGCCGACGATGGCGATCGATTTCGGTTTCATCGGCTTACTCCTTAATCCCTTGGGCCTTCGCCGGGCGGAAGAGGGGGAGGGTGATCTCGTCGTCGATCTTTTCGAAGGCGACTTCGAGCGGCATGTCGAGCTGGAGCGCCTCGGGGGTCTGCGGGCACTCGACGATGTTGCTCATCAGGCGCGGGCCTTCGTCGAGTTCGACGACGGCGATCGCATAGGGCGGAGTGAAGCCCGGCACCGGCCGGTGATGGATCACATAGCTGTAGAGCCGGCCCTTGCCGCTGGCCTTGAACACGCTGACCTCGCGCGCCGCGCAATGCGGGCAGAACGGGCGCGGCGGAAAGTAGGCCTTCCAGCAGGAATCGCAGCGCTGCAGGCGCAATTCGCCGGCGCGCGTCCCCTCCCAGAAATGCATGGTCTCGGGCGTCGGCGTTGGCCGCGCGCGTTGTCCCTCGGGCATCCCCTCATCTCCTCCCTGATTAGACGAGGCAGAGTTTGACCTGCGCCCCCGATTGCGGCAAACAAGTCTTGTGCTGCACTGCACAAGAGAGGATGGCGATGATCACTCCCAGCTATGTCCGCACGATGGCGGAATACAACGCCGAGATGAACCGGCGCCTCTACGATGCCGCCAAGCGCCTCGGCGATACCGAGCGGCGCGCCCCCCGGGGCGCCTTCTGGGGCTCGATCCACGGCACCCTCGTCCATATCCTGTGGGGCGACAGCCAGTGGATGAGCCGCTTCGACAATTGGCCGCGGCCGGCGACTCCAATCAAAGAGAGCGACCATTTCATCGAGGAGTTCGGCGAATTGTGCGCGGCGCGCGAGAAGGGAGATGCCGACATCTCGCGCTGGGCCGGGACGGTCGACGAAGCTTGGCTCGGCGACGATCTGGTGTGGTTCAGCGGCGCCGCCGGGCGCGAGATCCGCGCCCCGAAGCGGCTGCTCGTCACGCATTTCTTCAACCACCAGACGCATCACCGCGGCCAGGCGCACGCGCTCATTACCGCCGCCGGGCAACCGACCGGCGACACCGATCTGTTCCTGGTGGTCCCCGAGATGATCGCGTGATCTCTGGGGCCCGTGGTCCCGTCATCAGCGCTGCATCGGCACATCGCGTCCTTCGAGACGCCCCCTTCGGGCGCTCCTCAGGATGATTTGAGCTTGATGATGGCATTAGGAACGGACGTCATCCTGAGGAGCCCGTGAAGCGGGCGTCTCGAAGGACGCAGGATGTCTATCCGGGCGTTGATTTCCGCGGTGCGGCGCGCATAGTGGGGCGAATTTCCCGGCGGAGGACACAGGATGTTGGCGACCCCAGGCTTCCACCATCTGCACCTGAACTCGGTCGATCCCGACGCCGCGATCGAGTTTTATACCAAGCAATTCCCGAGCACGACGAAGGGCAGCTGGGGCGGCATCGCGGCCCTCCAATCCCCGAACGACGTCTTGGTGCTGTTCGACAAGGTCGCGGCGCCGCCGCCGACCCGGCCGCAAAGCGCGATCTGGCATTTCGGCTGGCATGTCAGGGATTCTCAAGCGAGCGTACAACGCTTCAAGCAACGCCCCGAAGTCACCATGCGGCCGCTCTATACGACCGACGAGGGGGGCTCGGTCTTGATCAGCAGCGACACTTGGCCGAGCGTCGGCAATACGCTCGGCCTGACCCGGGCGCAGATCGCCGAAGCCCGGGGGAACGGCGTCCAGCCGACCAAGAAGGGCGGCTTCGCCTATATGTCGGGCGGCCCCGAGGATGCGCTCTTTGAGATCGCCGGCGATTACCCGGCCGAGCGCTTCAACCACGTCCATATGTGGCACGAACAGCCGTTGTGCGCGCTCCTCTGGTACAAGAAGCACCTCAACGCGCCGGTGCGGCAGGGTTTCCCGGACACCGAGTTGAGCGAAGCCAATTGCCGGGTCGAGCGCGGCGCCGAGCGGACCTGGCCGGCGCTCAACCGCGAGGGGATGTTTCGTTCGCCGCGGGCCGGGGTCGAGTTTGGTGACGTCGTCTTGACCTGGTACGCCAACCAGGGCGAGAAGCCGCTCGCCAGCAGTCGCGGCCAGATGCAGGACCATATCGGGCTGAGCGTCGGCGATCTCGATTCCTGGGTCGAGAAGCTCAAGGGCGAAGGCGTCACCTTCCTCGAAGGCCCCTACAAGCTCGGGCCCACCCGCGCGGTGATGATCGAAGGCCCGAGCCGCGAGGCGATCGAGCTGGTCGAGGTGAACTGAGGCTACCGGCCCCAAGGCGCCGTCGCTATGTGTGTGGCGGGTTCCGATTTATGGAGAATATTCCTGACAAGGGTGTCGCCACGCCCGCAACGTCATCAATAGCGCAGCCACCACCGGGTTGGCTATTTCGTCCGATTTATGCTGTCTGACCGTCAGTCTGTAAACGACAGAGTGACGTTATGCCGCAGCAAATAAAACAATAAACAAATATCTGTAAATTTTATTCTTAGCACATTGCTCTAGGTATATTCCGACCCTAGCCTGGGAAGTGGTTTGCCTCCATCTATCTGGGCAACGGCATTGTTCCTCGACAAAGCTCGTGGAGATTCAAATGTCTGAAACCCGAGTGCAGACGGCGGGCTCGGCGTCGGCGCCCGCCGGAAAGGTGACGACGACCACCACGACGGAGAAGACCGGGCGCTAGGTGTGGATGGAACGAAATTTGTTCACACGAGGTTCGCTTGAGTCGCCGGCTGTCGTCAATCGAGAGTAATCACAGGTGATATTATGAACGATATCTTGTCGGAAAACGTGAGAGACCTGAATTCGCGCGTACTCGGGACTGGAAAGGCCATCGGCGAGCAGGTGCACAGCGCCGCCGCCGCCACCGCCACCGCGGCCGGTCAGGCCCAAAAGATGGTTCAGGATGCAACCGAGGCGACCGCGGCTGGGGTCGGCCAGGCGAGAAAAGCCCTGGGCGATGCAGGCGATGCGGCACAGGAAGCCTGGTCGCAAGCAGGCGAGATGGCCGAGGACGTCTTCGATGCGGGTCTGCGCGCGAGCCGATCGGTGTCGCGGCAGATGCACGAGAACCCGTTGATCGCGGTTCTGGTCGGCATCGCACTCGGCTGCATCGCCAGCTTGTGGTTTCGCGGTGGCGGGTCAACCGCAAATGCGGCTTCCCCCAGGAGATCGCGTGTCGCGGCTCCGCCAAAAAAAGCAGCGCCCCGTTGAGGCGCAGCCGCGCTGAAAAACCTGGATGATCGCTGAATGACACTGAACGCATGCCGACGCGTTGTTGGTTGTGCCGCAGCAAGGAGTACGTCAGATGAAATACGGGATTTTGTGGCTTCTCGGTGTTCCTCTCCCGGTTCTGGTCATCGGGTATCTCATTTTCCATTGAATAAGATCGTCCGGGGACACGTCATATAAATCCCGGTGATTTGTCTAGTGGATAACATCCAACGCTTCGCTCCCTAAACACCGTCATACCGGCGAAGGCCGGTATCCATGGCAGCCGTGGGTCCCGGCCTTCGCCGGGACGACGAGGAGGGTGGCAAGCGTTTGATTCGTACAACTAGTTGTCTGCAAGCGCCGACCCGGCGCGAGCGCGGTCAGCAAGGAGACACGAATGGGCCTGATCCTCTTAATTGTCCTGATCGTCCTGTTGGTAGGCGGCGGCGGCTTTGGTTATTCGCGTTACGGTTACGGGGGCGGGATCGGTATCGGCGGCATTCTGCTGATCGTCCTGATCGTGTATCTACTGTTCGGCTACGGGAGGTTTTGAACCTGCCCTTCCAGCAGCCCCGCGTGAGCCTGAGCGCAGACGCCGGCGTCTGCGCTCAGGGGCGAACGACCCTCTGCGCCGCGCGTAAAAGAAATGCCCAGCCCGGCAGAGCCTGGGCCGTATCCGTGACCGACTCCGCGTCCCAAATCCGTGTAGATACGGAATCTACTCAGATTTCACCCGTTATTAACAGGGGGAGTTGGGCTGAGTATTTTCCGATCCTACCGCAGCGACCCGCCGTTCTTACATGCTCGTCGTGGTAAACGGAAATCATGTCAACGGTAGGAGTTGAAGTTATGAATAAAGATCGGATCGCGGGATCGGCGAAAGAGATCAAGGGCTCGGTCAAGGAGACCGTCGGCAAGGCGGTCGGCGATGCCAAGCTGGTGTCCGACGGCAAAGCCGACAAGGTTGAGGGCAAGGTCCAGAACGCGATCGGCGGTCTAAAGGACGCGCTGAAAGGGTAATAGGATAGGCCTCCGCAACCGTTACCGCCGGTGGCGCCAGCCGCGACTCTTCGATTGACCCTACCGGTAAGTCCACGACAACAATAAGAGCGAAGAGAGCGGTGGTCAGCCGCTCTCTTCGTCTGTGCAAACGTCCCGGTCTTTGCGGTGGTCACACCGATGAAAGGAGCTGCGACATGACGCGCCGCTCGGATATTTTTCCTGTCGTTTGTGTGGGAGGCTCGGCCGGGGGCCTTGATGCCTATACACGGTTACTACGGCATCTGCCGGCCGATATGGGTGTTGCTATCGTCATCGTTAATCACCTGAGAACCGTGGCGACCCTGCTCCACGAGATTCTCCCGCGCTATACAGAGATGCCGGTTGAACTGATCACGGAAAAATTACTCATCCAGCCCAACCGTGTGTTCATCATCCCGGAACGGCGCGATTTGCATATTCTTGACGGAGAGTTCCGTCTAAAGCCGATATCAAAGCCTCGGGGATGGCCCGACGTGATTACGGTTTTTCTGCGCTCCCTGACCCGGCACTGGGGCGGCCAACTCATCGCGGTCATTGTCTCCGGCTATGATGGCGATGGGGCAGCAGCCCTGTGCGGCATAAAAGAAGTGGGGGGCATTACCATTGCGCAGAAGCTTGAGACAGCCCCGCACCCGGATATGCCTGAGAGCGCAATAGCAAGCGGATACATAGATTTTGTTCTGTCACCCGAGGATATCGCTCTCGAAATCGTGCGAATTGCGCATGAGGGCATCTAACCGCGCTATTGGGTAGTTTCCGAGGATGTCGCTGCCCGCGGTGCGCGCGTAGCCTTCCCGCGTCGAAGGCCGCGGCAACGCTTAGGCCTTACCTGTCGCCGGCCCGTCGGTGCCGCGACCAATACTCTTACGCACCACAGCAACAGGAGCAGCCGGCCATGGGCGAGCACGCGAAGAGTGACGCGAAAGTGCAGAAGCCGTCCACCTATTACGATGAGCCGCATGAGGTGGTGGTGGATACCTCGTTGTCGAAAACCCAGAAGGTCGAAGCGCTGAATACGCTGGAGCAGGATGCCCGCCAGCTGGCGGAAGCCTCGTCCGAAGGCATGGGCGGCGGGGAGCGCAGCAAGCTGCATGATGTGCTCATTGCCGAGGACGCGGTCGCCTTGCCGCCGGTGGCCGGCGATCGAATTCCCGGTGCGCGGCGACGGCCATCACGGCCGACCCGAGGCGATGTGGTGGTGTGAGCGCAAGCACATCGGCTACATCGGTGGCCTTGCCGGCGATGGCGAGGTTGGCGGCGAGCCGGACCGCGATCTCGCCGATAGCATTCCCCCTCGCGGCGAAGTACGACCCGCAATGGATCCGCGACAACGCGCTCGGAGAGAACGCGCTTTGCCAGGCGGAGAGCCTGGCGCGCCGTCTCCCCCTTCGCGCCGGAATGCGAGTCCTGGATCTCGGATGCGGCAAGGCCACCAGCTCGATTTTCCTGGCGCGCGAATTCGGTGTCGAGGCTTGGGCCGCAGACGGCGCCACGTCCCCTAGCGAGAATCGCAAGCGCGCGGTCGCCCTCGGGTGCGAGGCGAGCGTCTTTCCCTTGCGGGTGGACGCGCATAGTCTGCCCTTCGCAAAAGACTTTTTCGATGCGGCGATCGCCATCGATTCCTACCTCTACTACGGCACCGACGATCGCTACCTGAGCTACCTCGCCCAGTTCATCAAGCCAGCCGGCTTTATCGGCGTAGTGGACATCGCCTTCACGCGCGATGTTCGGTCGATCGAGGACGCACCGGAATATCTCCGGCCCCAATACCAGAAGCATTGGTCCTACGTGCACACCATCGATTGGTGGACGCAACACTGGGAGAAAACCGGGGTGGTCGATGTGCGATGCGCCGAACTCTTGCCCGAGAGCGACGATCTGCTGCGCGATTACGTGACGGGCCGGCCGACAGAGCAGGATGAGGACTCGATCATGCGGGCCGTGCCGCACGATGAGGACGGACTGATCGCACTCTTCTGCTTGGTTGCACGCAAGCGGTGACCCTGATCCTCGATGGGAGGTCAATATGGCGCTGCGGCCAACCAAATAATAAGCAAAGAGACAGCGATTCACGATTTTAGCGGAATTGCTCTAGGTATATTCCACTCCTAGGCTGGCAAGCCCTCTGTCACCATCTATTTTGGGAGCGGCATTGTTGCCTAAACAACGGTCGTGGAGATTCGAATGTCTGAAAACTTGCGCGTCGGCAACGGTGGCTTATACTTTATTGTTGGCGGCTTGGTGGTTGTCGTCGGACGCGACTCCATAAAAAAGTAGTGCCTCAATGACGTGTTGTTGGCCGTGTCGTACCCAAGGAGTAAATCAGATGAAATACGGGATTTTGTGGCTTCTCGGTATTCCCCTCCCGCTTCTGGTCATCGGGTATCTCATTTTCCATTGAATGCGATCGCCGCCAAGAGCCGGGGTCACTAAGCCCCGGTGAGCGAGGTAAAGGGTTTATACCCGCTGTGCTGCGTCTTCATACCCGCAGACCGCACCTTTCCGAAAATAGCGGCATCCTCTGTTAGTGCTGCTACGCTAGGTACTTTCCGAATCTAGCGCAGCCGCCTCCCGTTTCTTTACACTGGCGCGCTGGTGAACGGAAACTTATGTCCACACTGGAGTTGAAGTTATGGATAAAGATCGGATCGCGGGATCGGCGAAAGAGATCAAGGGCTCGGTCAAGGAGACCATCGGCAAGGCGGTGGGCGATGCCAAGCTGGAGTCCGACGGCAAGGCCGACAAGGTTGAAGGCAAGGTTCAGAACGCCATCGGCGGCATCAAGGACGCGCTGAAGCAGTGAAGACTGGGTCCCTTTCGACATGCTCTTCCGGCGTGTCACCCGAGCAAGAGCGTCCGCTTTGCGGTCTCTTATCACGGAGAAATCTAATGGCAACAACAAAGATCTTGGGCGTCGCCGTCGTGCTCGGCGCGATCGGCGGGAGTGCTTTTGCCCAGATCAGCACCAGCATCAGCCCGGCTGCGAGCCCGCCGGCAGTCTCAGCGACCAACTCCGATTCGAGACCCGTCGCCGCGCCGGCTGCCGGGGCGAACAGCTTCACCGAAACGCAAGCGCGCAGTCGCATCGAAGCGCACGGCTACGCCAACGTCTCCGCGCTCGCGAAGGACGCCCAGTCGATCTGGCGGGGCAAGGCCACCAAAGGCGGAGCGCCGGTCAGCGTTGCCCTCGATTATCAAGGGGATATCTTCCCCAGCAAGTAGTGCGATTGGGTTCCAGGAGCAATTCCGATGACGACAAAGATAATTACCGGGCTGTACGACACCTATGATGATGCAGCGCAGACCGTTCGCGACCTCGCGGCTTCCGACATTCCCGATGCCGACATCAGCGTCGTCGCGAACAACGTCGATAATGGGTACGTGCTCGGGGAGGAGAGCAGCGCCGCTCCCGATGCCGAGGCAGGCGCCGTGGTCGGCTCGGTGTTGGTGGCGGTGCCGGCCTTCTCGCCGGGCTTGGCCTACTTGCCATTCCCGGCGTCGGACCGGTCGTAGCGGCGGGCTGGCTGGTCTCGACCGCCGTCGGCGCCATTGCCGGCGCCGGCGCCGGGGCCGCTACCGGCGGTGTCATCGGCTCGCTGACCAGCGCCGGCGTCAGCCGGGAGCATGCCCATGTTTACGCCGAGGGCGTTCGTCGCGGCGGCAGCCTGGTGACCGCACGGGTCGAGGGGCATCGGGCTGCGGCGGTTGAGGAGATCATGAGCCGCCATCGCTCGGTCGATCCCGATACCCGTGGCCGGGTTTACCGGGAGGGCGGCTGGCGGGCTTTCGACGAGGCCTCACCTCCGTACACGGCGGAAGAACTGGAGCGGGAGCGCGAGCGGACCCGCGACCTTATCCCGATTGCTTAGTACCGACGCGACCCGGGGCGCCCCGTTGGGGCGTTCCGGGCCGGCGACCCGCGCTCCTCATCAGGCGTCGCCTGCGCGAGGAAATATACGAGCGAATCCCCGTTCGTATACCTACAAGGAGAGATCGACATGACGAGACATTGGCTGGCGGGCGCAGCGGCGTTCGCCATGATGACAGGCGTCGCGTTTGCGGCGGATGCGCCATCCGAATCGTCGACGACAACCCGCTCGACGACGACGACGGCGGCTCCGGCCGTCGAAAACTATAAATCGACCGAGACTCACCGGGGTATCGATCACGACGGATATATGGCCCGCATGAAGAGATTCGTTCACCGCAACGCCAACGGTGCCAACGGGTCGACTGTCAGTTCCAAGACGCGGACCACGATGCCGGATGGCTCACGGACAACGACTCGTGAGAAGGAGACAACTCCCCTCAGCGGTTCGTCGACCGAGAAGAAGACCACGACGACGATCGATCGCTAGCCGCGAGCGCCCCGGTACGGCAGAGATCGGAAACCCAGCCGCAGGGCGAGGACCCGGTGGTACCGGCACCGGGCCTACGGGTTGGAGCGCGGTGCTGAATGGCGTCGTGGCGGTGCCGGTGATGGTCACGATGATGCTGCTGACGATGCGCCGGTCGATCATGGCGGGGTTCACCCTGACGCTGCCGCTCCAGGCCATGGGCTGGCTCGCCACCGCAACGATGGCCGCTACCGTCATCGCGATGGTCTGCTCGTGGCTGGAGTAACCCCAAGTTCGCCGGTTTATGCAGCCCCGCGCCCCGTAGGTATCTAGTGGATAACATCCAACGCTTCGCTCCCTAAACACCGTCATACCGACGAAGGCCGGTATCCATGGCAGCCGTGGGTCCCGGCCTTCCCCACGGATCAAGTCCGTGGGCTGAAGGCCCACGGGACGACGAGAAGGGTGGCAAGCGTTTGGCTCGTACCACTAGGTATCTTCCGAGCCTACCGTTATCGTCACTCCAGCCCTACATTCAATCGACGTTCTTAAATTCAAATTTTGGAGGAAGTTATGGAACTCCTGTTGATCGTCCTTGTGGTTATGTTTCTGTTCGGCGGCGGCGGCTATTACGGTTATCGCCGCTGGCGCTAAACGGTCGTCCCGCGACACTTGTTCACTCCTTCGTCCGTTGACGACGCCCGGGGATTTCTCAAAGGAATCCCCCGGGGGCGCCGGTAATTCGGTGTTCGCGAAAGGTTGAGCCTCATGAACGACCAAAGGAATGCCGACAGGACCGCGGCGACGCGGCGAACACAGCCGGCGGTTGTCGCCGCCGTCTCTTCCGGCGAGGGGCAACCCCTCGTCCCCGAGCCCGTGCGTGAAAGCCACGGCCTCCAACAGGGCTTTATGCTGGTGGCGGCTGGCCTCGCGCTGGGCACTCTCACCAGCCTGTGGGTGCAACGCGCCCGCTGAAGAGGCCTCTCGACGGCTTCAAGGCTATGTAAGAATATCCGTCCTGAGATTCTGACCCTGCCAACCCCTCGGGGGCTGGCGTTGACAGCCCCCCTCTCCCCCCGCAAGCTGGCCGCCTGAGGCAGCCTTGCGGGAGGAAGCGGTGGATACGGACGAGCAGAATTTCGTCGAATATTCCTGCGCCGACAGAATCGTGACGATCACCCTCAATCGGCCGGACAAGCTCAACGCGGTCAGCGACGAGGTCGTCCGCCAGCTCGACGGGGCGCTGCACCGGTTCGACCTCGATCCCGAGGCGCACGTCGCCATCCTCAATGGCCGCGGCCGCGCGTTTTCGAGCGGCGCCGATGTCCGCCAGCGCCAGCTGCGCAGCCGCGAGGAATTCCAACGGCTCGGCGGGCCACAAGGCCGAGGGACCAACTCCGCCGATCTCTTGACCAGATCGGTCAATTGGAAGCCGGTAATCGCCGCGGTGCACGGCTATGTGCTGGGACTTGCGCTGGGCCTCACGCTCGAATGCGACCTCATTGTCGCGGAGGCCGGCACGCGATTTCAGCTGACCGAAACCTCGCGCGGCCTCGGCGCCTCGCGCTACTGGGCCTTGTTCCACTATAGGAATGCCGCCGCTTTTGGCGAGGAGATCGCCCTGACCGGGCGATTTTTCACGGCTGAGGAGGGGTTGGCCGCCGGGATCTTCAACCGCGTGGCGCCGGCCGGACAGCATCTCGAGGTCGCGCGCGACCTGGCGCAGGCGGTTGCCAAGAACCCGCCGCTTTCGGTGCGGACCACCGTGCGCACGCGGCGCTGGTATCTGGAGCGCATCACCCGCGAGGCGCAGTTCATCGCCGCGCCGTTCCAGCTCTATCTGACCGAGGATTTCCAGGAAGCCGCGCGCGCCTTTGCCGAAAAGCGGCCGCCGCGCCCGTTCAAGGGGCGGTAGGTCTTTTATGCATGCTCCTCCGATAGTCATTCCCAAAGGCCCGTGTTTATGGGTTCCGGGCCGCCTCGCGGCGTTCGGCCCCCGGAATGACGGCCGATAAGATGCCTCGCGCCAACCGGCCGCTCGCCGGGATCATCGTGCTCGATTTCGGTCAGGTCTATCAGGGCCCTTATGCGACGATGCTGATGGCCAAGGCCGGGGCCGACATCATCAAGATCGAGCCGCCGCAGGGCGAGCCGTTGCGCCGGCGCGCCCCGCCGGGCAAGAGCACGACCTTCCCCATTGCCATGCTCAACGGCAACAAGCGGGCGATCACCCTCAACCTGAAAGACGAGCGCGGCCGGGCTCTCCTCTTCCGCATGGCCGAGAAAGGCGACGTGCTCCTCGAAAATTTCGCGCCTGGCGTCATGGACCGGCTCGGGGTCGGCTGGGACGTGTTGCACAGGATCAACCCGCGCCTCGTCTACGCCTCGGGCTCGGGCTATGGGCTCTCCGGGCCCGACCGCGACAATCTGGCGATGGATTTGACGATCCAGGCGGTCTCGGGCCTCATCAGCACGACCGGGTTTCCCGACGGGCCACCCGTCAAGGCCGGACCCGCAATCGTCGATTTCCTCTCCGGCATCCATCTCTATGCCGCGACCGTGACCGCGCTCTTCGAGCGCGAGCGCACCGGGCAGGGGCGCCTGGTCGAGGTGGCGATGGAAGAGGCCGCCTATGCGACGCTAACCTCGCCCCTGCAGGCCTATTTCGAGACCGGCAAGGTGCCGCCACGCACCGGAAATTCAAGCCACGGCCGCTCGCCCCTCGGGGTCTACCCGACCAATGACGGCTATGTCGCGCTCAACGTCGCGGTCGAGGCGCACTGGCATAATCTCTTGAAGGCGATGGGGCGCGAGGAATTGCGCGACGACCCGCGTTTTTTGACCAATGCCGACCGGGTCGCGCACATGGCGGAGACCGACGCGGCGATCGCGGCCTGGACTGCGACCCTCGGCAAGATGGAAATCTTCGCGATCGCCAAGCGCTATCGCATTCCGTTGGCGCCGGTGCGCGAGGTCGACGAGGTGATGAACGACGCACACATGCACGAGCGCGGCATGCTCGAATGGATCGAGCATGACGAATTGGGGCCCGTCGTCGTGCCGAATTCGCCCTTGCGTTTCCACGGCGCCGACAAGGTCGAGACGACCCCGAGCCCCAAGCTCGGCCAGCACAACGCCGAGATCTACGGCGGCTGGCTCGGCTTGTCGGCCGATGAGATCGCCGAGCTGAGGCGCGGTGGGGTTATTTAGCATCGACTGCTACCGGGGCTGATTGCCTTCATATTTTCTTGCCAGGGAAAGGTAAGAGGCGGACCATCGCAATGTCACGCTGGGCACCTGGGGAATGGCGGTAAAGAGCCTAAGGTGCCGGTCCCAGGCGGAATGTTTATCCGCTTACGTTGAACAGGAGACGAATTCGATGCGCGGTTCCCTCATTCTTTTCTGCGCGATAGCAGCTCTTTCCCTGGTCAGCGGCAGCGTCATCGCCGCGCCGAGCTGCTCGGTGTGGATGGCGCAACCCAACGGGACACAGTGGAGAACGTGCGTCGACGACCAGGGACGCCAATATTGTGAGCAAGCGGCCGGCGGAAGCGTGACCCGGATCTCCTGCAAGTAGGTTCATCGCGTGCGGAAGGGCAACGGTATTTGCCAACGCCCAAACCGGCTGATGGCACGAGGAGGGAAGTACAAATGAACAGCGATATTAAAATCAAGGTCATCGCCGTTTCACTACTAGCAACAGCATTGACAGCCTCATCACCGGCGCGAGCGGACACAATATTCCTTATATGCGGTGGAAACGATTTCACCGTTGATTTATCAAAAAATACCGTTAACAACGAACCAGCGGCGATCAATCCGACGGCTATTGATTGGGAGGTTATATTGATTCCGTCAAATGAAGGAACTTCTGGTACATTACATAACCATATCGACCGCACCACAGCTACCTACACGTCTTCCGTTACGTACGTTAGCCGAGGAGGTGGAAATCTCGGGACAGTTGCAGATACGAAGCCCTGCGCTTTGGGCAGTCCGCCGCGTCCAAAGTTTTAGGCCAAATGGCGCTGATGGAGGCCACGAGGTCATGCCAACTGGATGCGCGCATTCCTCGGCCTGATATCGATTTCTCTGCTTCTGTTGGGTAATACCGCAACCCTGCGGGCCGACGATCCGGTTGATCTCAGGGGCAAGCAGGGTGTCGTGGACTCGAGCACACTTAAGTGGGAAAGCCCCCGCCTGGGCCGGCTCGAAGGTTGGGAGGCGATTCGGGGCTTCTTTCGGAGAGCGTCCGGGATCTTCTCCTTCGCGATCCACTACAGCAGCTTGGCTAGAACTTTGGCGTGAGGGGAGGGGCATCCGGGGGTAACGGGATATTTGTCCTGACACAGCTGCCTAGCCCACCGTTTCCCCAGCGCTCTTCCCCATTGAACCTGTTGATTACAACCTTTTGGCCTTCAATCGCTAAAACAAGCGACTCAGGTGACACGGTCACGGCTTCTACCTCCCGATCAAACCGGCCGTCGTTTGCAGGAGGGTCAAATCGCGTTACGGCTACAGCCCGGCTCAAATCGATCCAGTGGACATTTATATGAGAAGGACTTCCGGGTGGTGCGCCATAAATCGAGATAGTGCATCTGAGCGAAAGAATCTCGGCGTTCGCTCGACCGATGACGGTGACAAAGGCGATCGCGGTGAGTGCCGCAGCAAGATGTTTCCCCGTCATTCGCTTTCCCTGCTAATCCTTCCTTGAAAGACGGGCACGTACGATCCAAGTCCGATGCAGACCAGTAATACCGATATTTCCCGGATTGCGGATCGTCGGTGGCCATAGTCGCCCCTTTCGGGCGTCTTGGGCAATGGCAAATGGCGCACCGCGTCCGCAGCAGTCGGTCGAAACCGCCAGTTGACCGCGGGGGCGGGGGGCGTTCAGCGCCGGCGCCAACATCAAGGACCCGAAGACCCACACCAGCGAATCGATCGCCGACGCGATCGAGGCCCTGCCGAAGCGGCGGCGCTTTCAGGCGATGAATTTATTGTCCGATTTCGCCAAGCCCCTCATTGCCGCGGTCAACGGCTATGCGATCGGGATCGGCTGCATCGTGACCTATTGCTGCGATCTGATTGTCGCCTCCGAGCGCGCCGAATGGCGGCCGACGCAGGTGTCGCTCGGAATATTGCCGGCGCAGGGCGGCACGGTGCGCCTGGCGCGCTGGATCGGCCGCGGCCAGGCGATGAAGCTCGCGCTGGGCTTCCCCTTGACGGCCGAGGAAGCCTATCGGGTCGGCCTGGCGCAATGGGTGGTGCCGCATGACGAATTGATGGCAAAGGCGATGGAGGTCGCCGAGCACCTCGCCCAGCTGCCGCCGCTCGCCGCGCGGCTCGCCAAGGAGGCGGTCGCCTTCGGCCTCGACGGGTCGTTGCGCGAGGCGGCCAACGCCGATCTCTACCACTTCATGGCGCTCGAACTGACCGAAGATAAAAAGGAGGCCCACCAGGCCTGGCGCGAGCGCCGCAAGCCGGCGCTGAAGGGGCGATAGCCGGCGCCGGCCAGACGAGATTTCGAGCGGGTTGATCCGCCGGTGCCGGCCCCTCACCCCAACCCTCTCCCCGCGGCCGCGGGGAGAGGGAGGGACCCGCGCGAAGCGTGGGAGGGTGAGGGGCGGGCACCGCGCGAGCTGACATGACCGGAATTCGCAGCGATCATAATCGGCACGCGATTGCTTCGCTCCGCTCGCAGTGACAAAACATCGGCCATGGACAACACCATGCGCCCCCTCGCCCTCGTCACCGGCGCGTCCGGCGGCATCGGGGCGGCGCTCGCGCGCGAGCTGGCGCGGCACGGGCATGACCTCGTGCTTGCGGCGCGCGGTCATGCGGCGATGGAGAGGCTCGCCGGCGAGCTGCGCGAGGCGGGCGCCGCCGCGACGGTGATCGCGGCCGATCTCGCCAAGCCCGGCGCGGCCGCTTCCCTCGCCGACGAGATCGCGAACCGCGGGCTGGCGATCGACATTGTGGTCAATAATGCCGGGCTCGGCGCGGCGGGGCGCTTCGACCGATGCGAAGCCTCGCGGATCGGCGAAATCCTGCAGGTTAACATCGTGGCGCTGACCGAGCTGACGCGGCTCTTCTTGCCCGGCATGATCGCGCGCGGCCATGGCCGCGTGATGCTGGTCGCCTCGGTCGCCGGGTTTCAGCCGGGCCCGCACATGGCGGCATACTTCGCCAGCAAGGCCTACGTGCTGAGCCTCGGCGAAGCCTTGGCCTATGAGCTGCGCGGCACTGGGGTCAGCGTGACGGTGCTGTGCCCGGGCGCGACCGCGACCAATTTCTTCACCGCCGCCGGGAACGACAATTCAATAATGGCCCGCCATCTGCGCCAGATGATGCCCGCCGAGGATGTGGCGCGCCTCGGCTACCTGGGCCTCGCCGCGGGGCGCCGCGTGGTGATCACCGGAAGGATGAACTGGCTGGTGGCGCAGGCCGGCCGCTTTATGCCGCACCGCATCACACTGCCCGTAACGGATTGGCTGATGCGGGGGGACTGAGTGTCCTGCCGGCCGGCCGTTTTCGCGCCGTCGCCGGATCGGCGTGGACCGCGCGGGTCAAGGCGTAAGCGCCGAGCCGCGCCCCGTCCATCGGCTCGGCGAACAGATGTCCTTGTCCAAAGCCGCAGCCGCTGGCTTCGAGGAAATCGCGTTGCTCGGCAGTCTCGATGCCTTCGGCGATGATTGCGGCCTCGTAGGTGCGCGCGATGGTCAACAAGGCCTGCGCCAGCGTCTCGCCATCCGCGGTACCGATCCGGGCAATGAACTCGGCATCGATCTTGATCGTGTCGACCGGATAAGTGCGCAGGCTGTTGAGCGACGAATATCCGGTTCCGAAATCGTCGATGGCGATCTGGATGCCGAGCGCGTCGAGCTGGGCGAGAACCGCGCGGGTGATTTCCGGGTTGCGCATGAAGCTGGTCTCGGTGATCTCGAGCCGGAGGCGGCGCAACGAGAAGCCGCCTTCATAGATCCCGCGCAACGTCGCCAGCAGTGCCGCGGGGTCATCGAGCTGCCGCGCCGAGAGGTTGACGCTGACCCAGTCGATGACGTCCCGGCCATATAAGAGGCGCCAGGATTCGATCTGGCGGACCGCCTCGCGAATGACCCAGCAGCCGACCTCGACGATCAAACCGGTGTCCTCGAGGAGCGGGAGGAAAGAAGCGGAGGTGACCAGCCCATCGCTCGGATGGTTCCAGCGCAAGAGCGCTTCCGCGCCGACCATGCGGTCGTCGCTGAGCTGCAGGATCGGCTGGTAGTGCAGCATCAATTCGCCGTTGTCGAACGCCCGGCGCACCTGCTCGGCAAGCGAATAGCGGCGGATCGCCGCCCGGGTCAGCGCGGGTTCCCAGGCGTGCACCTTGCCCGGTCCGGACGCTTTTGCCTGGCGCATGGCGAGGTCGAGATCACGCAATAATTCGTCCGCGTCGCGATGCGCCGCGGTGTTGGTGATGAACCCGATGCCGGCGCTCAGGCGCAGCGACTTGGCGCCGATGACGATCGGCGAATCGACAATGCGCGGGAGCCGGGCAGCGAAAGCTTCCGCCTCCGCCGGCGGGAGCGCGAGGGGACCGCAAATGATGCCGAATTCATCGCCGCCAAGCCGGGCAACCATGTCGCGGCGGCGCGCGACCGCACCCTCGTCGCCCAGATGTCGCGATCGGGTGCCCGAAACCAGCCGCTCCGCGATGATCTTGAGCACCTCGTCGCCGACCTTGAACCCGTGCAGGGTGTTGAGGGTGCGGAAGCTGTCGAGATTGAGCGCGAAGACGGTGACGGCGCGGCGTTCGGGATCCGGATCGGTCAGAATTTCATGCAAGCGCCGGGTAAATTGATGGCGATCGGCGAGCCCGGTCAGCCGATCCGGCAATGCCACGGCGGCCGGGATCGCGCCGATGAACCGGAGAGTCCAATCAAAGGGCCTGTCAAACTCTGGGTCCATGCCGGTCTTCTCCCGAGGCCATTCTTTGCGTGGGGTTCTTGGCAATTCGACGCGATAGTGGTTAACTGAGCATTAAACGCAAGTAATCACTTAAACGATTTTACCTCGAATGTTGTGGAGTTTTGAAAGAACGACTGTAACGTTTTGATCCCGCTATTCGGCGAAGAATCGTCGGCGCGGCCCCGGACGGCCGGACGGCGACCGCTCGGCATACTCCGGCGCCGCCCGCCATGGTGATCGGGGACGCAGGGTGTTGGCGTGAGGTGGCAGTCTCCGCCTAAACGGCGAAGCGGGATTTTTTGGATCTTATTGGGAGAGCCCCCACCCTTCCCTCCCCCGTTACAAAGGCGTCGAGGGTGGGGGCGCTTCGGCCTTACAGTTTCTCCAGCATCGCCTCGGCGCTGGAGACCGCGTATTCGCCGGGTTTCTCGACATTGAGCGCCTTGACGACGCCGTTTTCGACCAGCATCGCGTAACGCTGCGAACGGACGCCCATGCCTTCCTTGATGCGGTCGAGCTCGAGGCCCATGGCGCGGGTGAAATCGCCGCTGCCGTCGCCGAGCATCATCACTTTGCCCTCGGCCTGATGCTCCTTGCCCCAGGCGCCCATCACAAAGGCGTCGTTGACCGCGAGGCATGCGATCGTGTCGACGCCCTTGGCCTTGAGCGCGGCGGTATTGCCGACATAGCTCGGCAGATGGCGCTGCGAGCAGGTGCGGGTATAGGCCCCGGGCACCGCGAACAGCACGACCTTCTTGCCGCCGAACAATTCGTCCGCGGTAATTTCCTTGATCCCCTCGGCCGTCAGATTGCGCAGCGTCACCGCCGGGACCTTGTCGCCAACCTTGATCGTCATCGTTCTCTCCTCTCTGATTTCTGCTCGATGTGGAAAACCGCCTTGCCCGGGATCTGCCGGTCGCGCAGCAGCGCTCCGACCCGGGCGATGTCGCGCCAGCCATGCTCGGCGATGAGCGGCCTGAGCGAGCCGTCCGCGATCAGCCCGGCCAAGAGCGCGAGATCGGGGCCAAAACGCTCCTCGGCCTCCGAGGTGAAGTAGTGGAAGGCCTGGATCCTGGCATTCTGGTGCTCGGCAAAGTCGCGAAAATTGATCCCGGTCGGCTCGCCCGAGGAATTGCCGAAGACGACGACCGTGCCGCGGTGCCCGACCCGCTCGATGGCGGCCTTCAGCGACGCGCCGCCGGCCGCTTCGAGGATGAGGGCGAAAGGGCCCTCGGCCGCCTCGATCCGAGTGAGGGTCTCGGCGGCGCCGAGCCCGTCCAGGACGCGACCGCGCTCGGCATTGCCGACGATCGCGGTGACCCGCGCGCCCGAACGGGCGGCGAGCTGCACCGCGAGATTGCCGACCCCGCCGGCAGCACCGGTCACCAGCACGCGCTTACCCAACAGCGGCGCGCCATGGCGCAGGCTGCGCAGCGCGGTGAGGCCGGCGACCGGGAGCGCCGCCGCGGCGCCGAACGAGACATTGTCGCCGATGGGCGCAATGCGATGAGCCGGCACCGCGGCGTGCTCGGCCCAGCCGGCCTGGTCGCACAGCGCGACGACCCGGGCGCCGGCCGGCGGGCCGTTGCCGTTGGCCGCGGCGCGCAACACCACCCCGGCGATGTCCTGCCCGGGGCGCCATCCCTCGGGGCGGATCTGGAAGAGGCGCAGTTCGCCGCGGTTGAGCGAGAAGGCATGGACCGCGACGAGCGCCTCGTCGGGGCGCAATTCCGGCTCCGCCACCTCGCGGATCGCGACCGGCTCCGGCCCAATGGGCGTGTTGACGATGGCGAGCATGTTGCCTGCCCCTTTTTCGTCATGGCCGGGCTTGACCCGGCCATCCACGAAAACTCCACGAGATCCCCGGGTCAAGCCCGGGGATGACGTCGCTCGACCAGCCGGTCGAGCAGCGTCAGTTCAGCCGCAGATCGGTGATGTGCTTGGGATCGGGCTTCAATTCGCCCTTTTCGACCCGGGCGACGATGTCGGTGAGGATCGCGTTGGTCGGGGCCGGGATGCCGACCTCCTCGCCCTTTCTCACGACAAAGCCGTTGAGGAACGGGATCTCGGTGCGGCGGCCCTTGACCATGTCCTGACCGGTCGACGGGCGGTGCTCGCCGCCACCGCTGTTCGCTCCGGCCAGGCGATGCTCGTCGATCTCCTTCTGCGCGGCGGCATCGCCCTCGCCGGCGCGGGCCAGCGTCTCGGGGTCCATGTGGCTGACCTCGTCGAAGGTATAGCCCAAGGCCTGGCCGACGCGGATCGCCTCGCTGCCGAGCCGGTTCGAGAAATGCCGGATGACGTCGTTCTTAACGACGTCGCGGCCGATCATGCCGGTGCAGGCCGAGAGCCCGTTGCCCATCACATTGGTGACGAGCTTTGACCAGCGCTCGCCCCAAATATTCTCGGTGACGAAGGCGCTGTCGGCGTTGGCGAGGAGGCCGCAGACCTCCTTCGCCCGGTCGGTGATGCGGCCATGCACCTCGCCGACCCGGAACACCGTGTGCTTCGAGCCCGACTTTCCGGCGGCGCGGCGGACCTGACCCGGGGCGTGCAGCTCGACCGTGATCGAGCTGGCGATCGAGCCCAAGACCTTGCCCCAGCCGACGACGCCGGCGATCGTCTCCTCGTTCATGCAGTTCTGTAAGGAGACGATATAGCCGTCAGGCGCGAGGTATTGCTTGATCATCATCGTCGCCCAGGCCGTGTCATAGGATTTGGTGCAGACGAAGGCGATGTCGATCGGCTTCTCCTTAGAGAGATGCTGCAATTCGGTGACATGGAGGGCGCGCACCGGAACGGTGAACGGCTCGACCTCCTTGATGTGGGTGATCGTCAGCCCGTGCGCTTTCATGTGCTCGACATGCTCGGGCCAGAAATCGATAAAGGTCACGTCTTCGCCGGCCTGGACCATATGCGCGCCGGCATAGCCGCCGACCGCCCCGGTGCACACGACCGCAATCTTCTTACCTGTCGCCATCAGCCTTCCTCCGCGTTGCTCCGGCGCATGGGTCGAGGGGGCGCCGTCGTCTCACCCTAATCCTAGTACGAGCCGGCCCGGTTGGGAACCGATGCCCGGACCCGGCTATCGTTGGAACCGCGCATGGCTCTATCCTGCGGCGGACCGGGAGCGCGCTGGTGAGAGCACGGGCGCCCCCGGTCTGCGGCAACGGTGCGGGTGGAGATGGCGTCTCAACCATCGAGCGGGCGTGCCGGTGGTCCCGTGGGCGGCGATCCCGCCGGCGGCCGCCGGCTTAACCGCGCCGCGATCACCGCCTCGATCACCTGCGCGACGATCATGCAGGGGGTCGACACAACGATCACCAATGTCGCCCTTCCGCATATCCAGGGGAGCCTCTCAGCCTCGCAGGACCAGGTCGCCTGGGTGGTGACCTCCTACATCGTCGCCGCGGCGATCATGACGCCCTTGACCGGCTGGCTCGCCGGGCGTTTCGGCATCAAGTACGTGTTCCTGTTTTCGGTGATCGGGTTCACCGTGGCGTCGGCCTTGTGCGGGGCCGCCGCCAGCCTCACCCAGCTCGTCCTTTACCGGCTCCTGCAAGGGGTGTGCGGCGCGGCGCTGGTGCCCTTGTCGCAATCGGTGCTGTTCCAGACCAACCCGCCCGAGCGTCACGCCAGGGCGATGGCGGTGTGGGGCACCGGCACGATGCTCGGCCCAATAATGGGGCCGGCGCTTGGCGGCTGGCTGACCCAAAATCTGAGCTGGCGCTGGGTGTTCTATATCAACCTGCCGGTCGGCGTGTTGTGCGCGCTCGGCATCCTCATCTTCATCCACGAGACCGGCCGCGCCCATCGCGAGCGCTTCGATTTCTTTGGCTTTGCGATGCTGACCCTGGCGATCGGCGCGGTTCAGATGCTGCTCGACCGCGGCGAGCTGAAGGACTGGTTCGGCTCGACCGAGATCTGGATCGAGGCGATCATCGCCGCGCTCGCCTTGTACATGTTCGTCGTTCATACGGTGACGGCGGGCGAGCGCTCGTTCCTCGACCGCGAAATGCTGAAGGACCCCAATCTGGTGGCCGGCGTCATCCTGATGTTCTTTGTCGGGATCATCCTCAACGGCACAATGGTGCTGCTGCCGACGATGATGCAGGAGCTCATGAACTATCCGGTCGTGACCGCCGGGTTCATCACCGCGCCGCGCGGCATCGGCACGATGGTCGCGATGTTCTTCGTGGCGCGACTCGTCGGCCGGGTGGATACGCGCCTTATTATCCTCACCGGCCTCATCGTGGTCGCCGTGTCGCAGTGGCAGATGACCGGCTTTTCGCTGACCATGGGGCCGGAGCTCATCCTGGTGACCGGAATCCTGCAGGGCTTCGGGCTCGGCTTTGTGTTCACGCCGTTGAGCACGATCACCTTCTCGACCCTGCCGCGGCACCTCCTGACCCAGGGCACCGCCCTCTTCAGCCTGACCCGCAATATCGGCGGCAGCTGCGGCGTCGCGATCGTCGTGGCGCTGTTGTCGGAGAACACCCAGATCATTCATTCGCGGCTGGTCGAGCATCTGCGGCCCGACAACCCGCTGGCCCAGGCGCCTTTTCTTGCCGGGCCCTACAGCCTGTCGATCCCCTCGGGAGTGGACGCGCTCAATGCCGAGGTGACCCGCCAGGCGCAGATGATCGCCTATATCGACGATTTCTACCTGATGGGGATCATCATCCTCGTGGCGTTGCCGCTCCTGTTGCTGCTGCGCCGGCCGCGCCCTTTGATCCCGCAAGCGGCCGTGGCGATCGAGTGAGGATGAGACATGATGCGCCCTTGGCCGCGCCGGTGGGCGAAGCTCAGGAGAGCGGCTCGATATTGATGATTCGAGCGAAGCGCCGAAAGTCAGCGACGTTGAAAGTGAGCAACCGGCGAATGCCGTGCTCCAGCATTGTCGCGACGATATTCGCGTCGTGGACCTGACGGCCGGAGGTTTGGTGGGCTGCGAGGAGATCGAGAAGACGGTCGAGCACCCCCGGTCGCTCCTCCGCAACATCGAAGACGGCCTGAAAGCGTCGCACATCGGCTATCGCCGTCGTCATCGGTAGGCCGGGGCTGGTCAATTGGGGTCGTGTGACCGCGGCCAGATATTCGCGCAAAACCTGCATGCTCACCCACAGGGCGGAGCCTTCGCCCTCCAACCGCGTCAGCGCGGCCTGGGCAACGCCGTGCTGGGCAGCGGAGGGGCGGCTGACATAGACCAGGACATTCGTATCGACGAAGACCGGTTCAGCGACCATCGTCTCCGTACATGTCCTCGCGGCGAAGCGAAATGCTACTGTCCCAAGGTGCGTCGTGGATCGGCAAGTCGGCGACGCTAATGCGTTTTTCCGGACGCGGCGACTCGGCGAGCGAAAAATCCTCCGGGCTGAGGCGGATTACACCCTCAATCGGCCTCCGACCCTTATCCCATGCGACGATTACCAACGGTCCTACCCTCCATGGCAATCGCTTGAGAAGATATTTTCCGCGCGGCTGTTTTGGGTCTTGATGAAGATCATACTCATCAAGAAATGATTTATTCACGGCAAGCTTGAAGCTGTTGTCTTTGTAGGTGCAGCTGAAAAGGTAATCTTCGCCAGCTTCGACCGGTGTAGCGACGTGCAATATCAGCCTCACTCCAAGTTCGTCAGCGTTTGAAAATCTCACGCCGGCCGCCTCAAGGGCGTGTTTCAGCGAGGCGACAGTCGATCGGTTTGCGACCGCCTGCCCTCTTTCGAACCGGACAATCGTAGTCGTCCCTACCCCTGCCGCAGCGGAAAGATCTGCTACTGTCCAGTCAACCGCCGCGCGGGCCATGCGGCACTGTATCGGGGATATCATATGATATGAATTATATCGTTCGAGGAGGGTGTCAAGAGCGCGCTTCGGCGCCCAACCCACATTTGTCGCGCCGTCCGCCGTCCGAATTGATGGCTACAGGCCGTCTGCCCGCAGCATGGGCCTGATTGGGCTCCCCCAGTCCGCCACCAGTCGCCCTTACCCTCGGTTGAGAGGGTAGGGATACAGGGGCAGAGCGCCTTTATTTTTCTACTTTCGTGAAACGCGGGTAGTCGGTGTCGTCGATAAAGGCTTCCTCGCCCTCGGTCGGCACCGGCTCGGCGTAGTCGAGCGCGCCCTGGATATTCTCGCCCCATACCTCGCGCGGCAATTCGTACAACACTTCGACGCCGTAGCCGTTGGGGTCGCTGATGTAGAGGCTGTGGGTCATGCCGTGATTGACCCGGCGGTGGAAGGTGACGTTGTTCTGGCGCAGCCAAGCGAGCTGCTTCAGCCACGCTTCGCGGTTCGGCATCGTGATCGCGATATGGTTGATCGCGACCGGCATGTCGAACATCGCCCAGTTCTCGGGCGGCTTCGGCAGGTTCGGGTTTTCGCACAGCGCGATGTCGTGGTGGTTCATCTGGCCCGAATGATCGCCGCTATAGAAGCGCATCGGGCGGCGGCTCGACCGGCCGACCTCCTTGAAGCCGAGGATCTCGGTCCAGAATTTGTGCGACTCTTCGATATCGCGCACGTTGATCACCAGGTGGTTGATGCCGCCCGGGGTCACCGCCGCCTGGGGGGCCGGGAGGACGATTGGAGTGGTGCCGTCCGCCATCGTCATGTCTCCGCGATCTGAAATTTGCGTTGTCGGCATTATATGTGGACCGCGCGCGCTTTGCCAATCAGCCGCGCGCCTAGCGGTTGAGCCAGCGCCGGGCGAAGCCCAGGAGCCCTTGCGGCAGGAAAATCACCATCGCGATGAAGATGAGCCCGACCGGGACAAGGTAACTCATCCCGGCCAGCCCGCCGAGGCCCAGCGGCGCCAAGTACTTTATCGTGAACAGGCGGGAAAACCCCTCGCGCAGCAACAGGTAGAACCCCGCGCCGGCCAGCGGCCCGACGAGGGTCCCGACGCCGCCGATCACGTTGTAGATGACGGTCTCCCCGGACACGACAAAGAATACGAAGCTGGGCGCGGCGAACTCGTTCTGCAGCGCATAGAGGACGCCCGCGAGGCCGGCGAAGAGCCCCGACAGCATCACCGCGACGATCTTGTAGCGCTCGACCGGATAGCCGACCGCGCGAGTGCGCCTCTCGTTCTCGCGGATCGATTGCAGCACCATGCCGAACGGCGATTGGGTGATCCGCCGCAGCGTGAGGTACGACCCGGTCACCACGGCAAGCACGAACCAGTGCAGGGTCGTGGCGGTGAATTGCCGCGAAAACAGCCCGGGGATGGTGAGCGCCGGCCGCTCGAAGGTCAACCCGTTCTCGCCGCCGGTCAAGGACGTCCAGGTGAAGATGATCACATAAAAGATCTGCGAGAAAATGAGGGTCGTGATCGCGAAATAGATGTCGCGCAGGCGGGTCGAGAAATACGCGACAAAGGCCGCCACCACGGCTGCGGCGATGAGGCCCGCGGCCAGCGCCAGCCACAAATTCGGCGGGTTCGAGTTGAGCAGCGCCGCGGCCGCGCCGTACATGCCAAGGCCAAAGAAAGCCGAATGGCCGAACGACACCATGCCGGTGTAGCCGATCAAGAGATCGGACGACATCGCCAGGAGGCCCCAGATCAGGATCTCGGTCAGCAGACGCCGCCAAAACACCGGCAGGACAAGCGGCGCCACCGCCAGGAGCGCGACGACGACGACGAGCCCGACCCAAAAAACCACCGGGTGGCGCAGTTTCATTTCGCGCGGTATCCGATCAACTGCGATCACCCCATAATCGTCATCCCCGGGCTTGACCCGGGGATCTCGGGGGCACGCAAGGAGATGGCCGGGTCAAGCCCGGCCATGACGGGTGGGGGACGCGATTCAGGCTGAAGAAATATGGCTTTAGTGATCGGGCTCATTTCGGGGTCGGGGCAAAGAGGCCGGTCGGCCGGAACAGCAAGGTCAGGATCAAGACGACAAACGAAACGATGATCGACTGGGAGGGGCTGACCCATAAGGACGAATAGGCGTCAAGGAGGCTGATGAAGATCGCCGCGGCAATGGAGCCGCCGAGATTGCCCATGCCGCCGACCACGACGACGATAAACGCCCGGAGGATCCAGTCGACCCCCATGGCGTAATCGACGCCGACGAGCGGGGCAAACAACACGCCGCTCGCCGCCGCCATCGCCGAGCCGATCGCGAAGACCCCGGTCAGGACCCAGGGCACCGGGATGCCCATCGCCTGAGCCATCACCCGATCCTGGGTGGTGGCGCGGATCCAGATCCCGTAAGTGCCGAATTTGAGGAACAGCCACAGCCCGCCGATGATCGCGGCCGCGAGGGCGGCGATGATCAGCCGGTACCAGGGGTAGTCGAGGTAGAACAGGGTAAATTGGCCGGTGAACGGCTCCGGGATCCGGCGCGCCACCGGACCGAACTGCCACAGCGCGTAATTTTGCAGGACGAGCGAAATGCCAAAGGTGGCGAGGATCGTCGTCAGCGGGTCGCGGCCCAGGAGCGGGCGCAGCGTCGCCAGATAGACGACCGCCCCGAAGGCGGCGATAACCAGCGAGGCGGCGACGAGCGCAAGCCAGAAACTGCCGGTCGCGGCAAACGTCAGGACGCCGACATAGGCGCCGAGCATCAGGAATTCGCCATGCGCGAAGTTGACGACGTCCATGATGCCGAAAATCAGGGTCAAACCTGACGCGACGAGCGCCAGGATCATGCCGCTGACGATGCCGTTCAGCGTCTGGATCACGAAATGCGCGAACGGAATTCCCATGTCACACGCCGAGATATTGGTGGATGACGGCATGGCCGACGTGCAGCTGCGCGGCCGGGGCGTGGTGGCGAACGACACCCTTCTCGATGATGTAGATCCGCTCGCTGGCCGCGAGGGTCAGCGGCACATTCTGCTCGACCAGCAGCACCGCCACCGAATCCTTGCGCAGCACCTCGATAATCTCTCTGATCTGCGACACCATGCGCGGCATCAAGCCTTCGGTCGGCTCGTCGAGCAGCATGATTTTCGGCTCGAGCATCATCGCCCGGGCGATCGCCAGCATCTGCTGCTCGCCACCCGACAACGTGCCGCCGGGCTGGCGCCGCCGCTCGGCGAGCACCGGAAAATATTGATAGGCCTTGTCGAGCAGCTCTTCCTTCCTGGCCTTGCCGACGCCATGGCGGTCGAGCCCGGTGCGCAGGTTTTCAACGACCGTCAGCAGCGGGAAGATGCGCCGGTCCTCGGGAACATAGCCGATCCCGAGGCGCGCCACCCGGTGGGCCGGCATTCCGCTGGTCGGCCGGCCGTCGAACAGCACCCGGCCCGCGCTCGGATGGACGAGCCCGGCGATCGCCTTCAAGGTCGTGCTCTTGCCGACGCCAGTGCGGCCCAAGAGCCCGACCACCTCGCCGCGGCCGACCTCGAGCGAGATCCCGTGCAGGATGTGGCTCTTGCCGTAATAGCTGTGGATGTCCTCGACGGTGAGGAGGGGTTCCATAGTCACTGGTCTTACCCGTTACCAAGCGCTGGACCAAGCGCTGGGAACAGCGCCGCGCGTCCTTCGAGACGCACGCTAAGCGGGCTCCTCAGGATGAGGTAAGTCTTTAGTGCCACGTGCAAATCTTCCTCATCCTGAGGAGGCGCGGAGCGCCGTCTCGAAGGACGCACTGTCGGCCGAAGCGCGTCATGTCTTGAGGTAGACCTCCAGCACGCGGGGGTTTTGCTGGATCTCGGCGGGCGTCCCCTCGGCCAGGATCTCGCCGTAATCGAGGACGGTAATCCGGTCGGCCAGCTCCATCACCACCTGCATGTCGTGCTCGACAATGAGGATGGTCAGGTCCTGGGCGATGCGGCGCACCAGCTCCATCGTCTCGTGGGTCTCGGCCGCGCTCATCCCGGCGGTCGGCTCGTCGAGGCAGAGGAGCCGGGGCTCGGTCGCCAGCGCGATGCCGATTTCCAGATTGCGCTGCTCGCCATGCGACAGATTGGCGGCGAGCTCCTCGGCCTTGTCGCCCAACCCGACCTGCTGCAACGCCCTTTCGGCCTTGTCGATGATGTCCTGATAGGCGCGGTGGTGGCTCAGCATGCTCCAGCCGTGCCGGCGCGACTGGGCGGCGATGCGGACGTTTTCGAGGACCGTCGCGTTGGGCAGGATATTGGTGATCTGATACGAGCGCGCGATGCCCTTTTGAGAGATTCGGTCGGGCGAGAGCCCGGTGATGTCGTCGCCGCCGAAGCGGATGTGCCCTGCCGTCGGGCGCAACACCCCGGTCAGGCAGTTGAACAAGGTGCTCTTGCCGGCACCGTTGGGACCGATGATCGCGCGAATCTCGCCGGGCATGACGGCCAGATTGACATCGTTGAGGGCGCGCAATCCGCCGAAGCGGACCGCGAGACCCGCGGTCGAGAGAATCGGCGCCGCGACCCCCGCGGTCGCCGCAATTCCCGCCGCCGCGGCGCCGGCCGGCTCACCGGCCATTTAGGCGGAGAAGGTGCAGGCTGGCGGCACCACCGTCTTCTGCCAGGGGATCGTTTCGTGGACCTTGTAGGTGCCGCCCTTCATCTCGAAGATGATCTCGCGGACGAACGCCTGATGGTCCTCCTTGCGCAGCACCTTGTCGCCCTGGGGAAAGTCGTCGCTCTCCTTCATCTCGAGCCCTTCGAGGGCGGCGATCAATTTGTCGCTGTCGGCGCGGCCCTGGAAGCCGGATTTCTCGATCCCGACCTTGACCGCGTTCATCGCCTCGTAATTGGACTGGACATAGCGGTCGGGCAGCGCGCTTCCCAATCCGGCCTTCTTGAAGCGGTCGACCGCCTCGTCCAGGAAGGCATGAAGGTACGGCGTGTCGAGCGGCGGGTCGAACACCGGCACATAGCGGTCGATCCCGACAAAGCCCTCGATCTTGTTGCCAAGCGCCGGCAGCTGGCTCGAGACGGCGATGGCGCCGTCGCCGGCCCATTTGTATTTCTTGGCGAGACCCAAATCATAGCCCTGGTTGACGATGTGGATCGCATCGGGGCCGAAAAAGATAAAGAACAACCCGTCGAAATCCCCGCTGATCTTCGACAGGAACGGTGTCATGTCGGCCGTGCCGAGCGGGATCCCGATCGTGCCGACGACCTCGCCGCCATTCTTCTTGATCTCGGCGGCATAGGCGTCTTTGGTCGACTGGCCCCACGAATAGTCGGCATAGGCGATTTGCCACTTCTTGCCCATCTTGTTGACCAGATACGGGGCAAACGCCACCGCTTGCGCCGGCGCGAAATCATAGGGCCGGAAGGTGTAGCGGTTGCACTTGCTGGTGGTCAGAGTCGTGTCGAGACAGACGCTGATCATGTTGACGACGCTGTGCTCGACAAAGACCGGCACGCAGGCGAGGCAGATATTCGAGAGATAGCCGCCGACATGGACGTCGATCTCATCCTCGGTCACCAGCTTCTCGACGGCGCGGCGTCCGGTATCGGGCTTTGATTCATCGTCGGCGACGATCAGTTCGACCGGCCGGCCGAGAATGCCGCCCGCTCGGTTGATCCGGTCGACCGCCATCTGCAAGCCGATCAGCGCGGTCTTGCCGCCCAGGGCAGCGACGCCGGTCAGCGGTTGCTCCGTGCCGATCCGGTAGGGTTTCTTGGCTTGGCCGAGCGCGACCCGCCACGGCCCCGCGGCCACGCTCGCCCCACCCAGCGCGGCGGCACTGCTCGCCAGCACCCGACGGCGGGTGATCAGACCGGCGCGACCGAGCCTGTTTTGCGTCTTGATGCCATCCATCCCGCTATCCTCCCCGTTGGGTCACCCCCCGATTTCGTCATCCCGGGTCAAGCCCGGCCATGATGAAGCAAGGGAGGCGAGTTAATCCGAGTGCCGTTCGGCTGCAACACAAATTGCAAGACGATGTGCAAGACTCAGGCCGACCGGGTCTCCTCCCACGCGGCTGTGGCCCCGAAAAAAAGCCCGGGCGCTTGGGTGCGCTCTCGCCGACGATGGTAGCGCGATCGCCGGACTGCCGGCGGGGCTTCGCTGCGCTCAACCTATCCTACGCGGGGGCGAGGCCCATTTGATCGAGGATTGCGGCGCCCAGCAACCCGTAGGGGTTGCACAGCGTCTCCGGCAGCTCGAGGTGGCTGTAATTGTCGCCGACGATCAGCTCGACGGGCTTCTCAACAGCCCGTAGGGCGGCGGCGAAGTCCCGCGCCTGACGCTGGAATTCGGGTGTTTCATAGGTGCCATAGGCAACGATCAGCGGCGCGCGCAGCCGGTCGAGATGGCGTTGTGGGCTGAGCGCCGCCACCATCTCGTCGGTAAAGCGAACATAGGACGCGCGGTGCGACAGCCGCACCGGCGCCAGATCGTACATGCCGCTGCTGCACAGCCCACCCTTGATGATGTCCGGCGGCAGGTCGAACGCGCGACGCCAATCGGTGGTCAGCGCGACGGCGGCGAGATGCGCGCCCGAGGACTGGCCGCCGAGGTAGAGGCGCTCGCGGTCGCCGCCGAAGCTCGCCGCGTTCTGGTAGACCCAGGCGATGGCGCGGCATACCTGGTCGGCCATCGGAAAGAGGCTGCCGCCGCAATCCTGCACCCAGGCGAAATCCGGCACGACATAATGCGCGCCGGCACGGATGAACATCTCGGCCGGCGCGGCGTAGGTCGCGGCCCGCCCGGCGCGCCACGCCCCGCCATGGATGAACACGAAAACCGGGGCCGGCGCGGGCGCCTCCGTGCGGAAAATATCGAGCGCTTCGATCTCGCTCTGCCCGTAGGCACGGCGCAGCGGCAGGCCGATGCGCGCCCGGGCCCGCTCGCTGTTGGTGACCCAGCGGTCTCTCAGCTGCTGGATGTTGGGCTGATAAGCGGCCTGATCGTAGGCGGCGTCGAGCTCCGCCTGATCATAATCGAGAAAGACGATGGGACCCTTCTCGTGCGGCGGCGGCCCGGGCCGCTGCGGAGAAGAGGTGCGTCCTTCGAGACGCGTCCCTGCGTGGCGCTCCTCAGGATGACGAATATTTGTGTTTGGCATCAAACCCTTATCGTCATCCTGAGGAGGTCGCGAAGCGGCCGTCTCGAAGGACGCACCGCCGAGCACCCGCGCCTCCTACCTGGTCTCACCCCGGGAAGAGGGCCATGCACTTGTCGGAGTTGAAGATATAGCTCTCGATGTAATCGACGATGACCGGCTCGCGCCCGAGCGCGTGCATGGCGCCGCCGAGGCAGACCCAGTTGAGGAATTCCTGCTGGCCGGCATCCTCGATCTCCTCGGTCGTCAGCTCGCCCCAGCGCGCGAGCTTGCCCGAGCACAATTCGTCGAAGCGCGCGCGATCGCTCGCGTTGTCGGGGTAGAGGTAATGGTTCTTCGGCGTCAAAAACGCGTGCGACCAGCTCGATGACGCGACGAGGGCGACCCGCCACGGGCTGTCTACGAGCGCCCGCGCCACCGCGCCGCCGACATCGAAGCAGCGCGACGGGTTGGGGCCCGGCGGGTCAACCAGGTTGGGGTCTGCATCGCCCGTCAGATGCGCGGTCGAGCCGCGCTTGGCGATGACCGAGGAGCCATAGCAGTTCACGTGGAACGGCACGACCGGATAGGGGAAGCCCTTGCGGTCGTAATCGAGGTAGAGGAGCGTGTTGATGAAAGCATGCGGCAGGCCGTTCTCGTAACGCATGCGGTAGGCATAGCTGACGTCGTAATCGGCCTTGATCAGCTTCGCCGCCAGCGTGGAAGCAGCGGCGTGATGGCCCTTGGTGTGGATCACCGTGTCGGCGCCCTCGCCCCAGACATTGGCGTTTGACCGGCCCGGGCGCGCATAGGGACGCGACTCGATGTCATCGAGGGCAAAGACGCAGAACGACGGCACCCCGTCCTCGCGGAAATTCTCGTACTGGTCATCGCCCCAGATCAGCACGAAATCGGGGTTGAAGGCGTCGAGCGCCTCGCGGCATTTGCGAAAGCCGTTGACGAGGCGGCTGCGGTGTTCCTTGGCCGCAGCGAGCGGGTCGGCCCATTCCCTGCGCATCGGCTCCGGCCAGCGCGCCGGGTCCTTCATCGCCTCGGGGACCTGATCGCTGTTGAGCGTGCGGTCCAGGAGCCCGGCCATCTGCTGGTCCGGCTGAATGAGGCCGGGATAATGCGTGACGCCGATCCCGAGAATGTCGCCCATCGTGCCCTCCGTCTCCGGGCGGCGCGCGCCGCCGATCCCTCATCATAGCACCGCGCGGGGCTGGTCGGGAGGGAGAAACCGAATTCGAGCGGGTCGATCCGCCGGTGCCAGCGCGAACCAAATGGTTCGATTTTGCGCTAGGGTCTATGCTCTGGGCGCATCAGGGGAGGACCGCGATGGCGTATTGGCTCATCAAATCCGAGCCGGCGAGTTATTCCTGGGACCGGATGGTCGCCGACGGCCGCACCCATTGGAACGGGGTGCGCAATTTTCAGGCAGCCAACAATCTGCGGGCGATGAAAGTGGGCGACCGCGCCTTTTTCTATCATTCGAACGAGGGCAAGGACATCGTCGGCATCGTCGAGATCGTGCGGCCGTTCTATCCCGATCCCTCTGATCCGAGCGGCAAGTTCGGCATGGTCGACGTCGCCCCGGTGATGCCAGTGAAGCGGCCGGTTGGGCTCGCCGAGATGAAGGGGGTGCCCGAACTCGCCGGCATGGCGCTGTTGCGCCAGTCGCGCCTCTCGGTATGTCCGGTGAGCGGAGAGGAATGGGCGGTGATCTGCCGTTTGGCGGGGATCGCCCCCTAGGCGTCGGGCCCGGCCGCTTCAAAACCACACCGGTTCGGCGTACAGTGGGTCCGAGATATCCGGGCGAACCGCGTCGCCCTAAATAATATCGGGAGCCGGGAAATGGCAGCAGAGATCACAGAACAGATCGACGTGTCTGAAGCTGAGATAGCGGTCCATTGGCAGGAAGAAAAAAAATACGATCCGCCGGCAAGTTTTGTCGGCCAGGCCAACTTGACCGACAAGAACGTCTTCGATCGATTTGCGCTGGACAAGTTTCCCGAATGCTTCAACGAGTATGCCGATCTCCTGGATTGGCACAAACGCTGGGACAAAACGCTCGATACCAGCAACCCTCCGTTCTGGAAGTGGTATGTCGGCGGCAAGATCAACGCCAGCTACAATTGCGTCGATCGCCATCTCGCAAGGGACAAGAACAAGACCGCGATCCATTTTGTCCCGGAGCTGGAAAACGAGGCGATCCAGCACATCACCTATCAAGAGCTCTATGTCCGGGTTAATGAATTCGCCGCGCTCTTAAAGGATTTCTGCGGGCTGAAGGCGGGCGATCGGGCGACCCTGCACATGCCGATGGTCGCCGAGCTGCCGATCGTGATGCTGGCCTGCGCCCGGCTTGGAATCGTCCACAGCCAGGTGTTCAGCGGGTTCAGCGGCAAGGCCTGCGCCGACCGGATCGTCGACTCGCAGAGCCGCGTCCTCATTACAACGGACGGCTATTATCGCAGCGGCGTCATGCAGGACCAGAAGGAGAAGGCCGACATCGCCGCCGATGATTCCGGCGCGCAGGGCCATAAGGTGGACAAGGTGCTGATCTGGCAGCGCCACCCCGGAAAGTATTCGAGCAAGAGCCCGCCGGTGTCGGGGCGCGACTACATCGTCAACGAGCTCCTGCCCAAGTATCGCGGCCACCGGGTCGCGCCGGAGCCGATGGCGGCCGAGGCGCCGCTCTTCCTCATGTATACGAGCGGCACGACCGGCCGGCCGAAGGGCTGCCAGCACAGCACCGGCGGCTATCTCGCCTATGTCGCCGCCACCTCGAAATACATCCAGGACATCCATCCCGAGGATGTCTACTGGTGCATGGCGGATATCGGCTGGATCACCGGACATTCCTACATCGTTTACGGACCGCTCGCGCTCGGCGCCTCCTCGGTAATCTACGAAGGCGTGCCGACCTACCCCGATGCCGGGCGCCCTTGGCGGATCGCCGAGGAGCTCGACGTCAACATCTTCCATACCTCGCCCACCGCGATCCGCGCGCTGCGCCGCGCCGGGGCCGACGAGCCCAACAATTACAACTACCATTTCAAGCACATGACGACGGTCGGCGAGCCGATCGAGCCGGAGGTCTGGCGCTGGTACTACAACACCGTCGGCAAGGGCGAGGCGGCCATCGTCGACACCTGGTGGCAGACCGAAACCGGCGGTTTTCTGTGCAGCACGGTGCCCGGCATGGCGCCGATGAAGCCGGGCAGCGCCGGGCCGGCGGTCCCCGGCATCTACCCGCTGATCTATGACGAGGACGGCGTCGAGATCCCCAAAGGCGCGGGCAAGGCCGGCAACATCTGCATCCAGAACCCGTGGCCCGGGATTTTCCAGACGATCTGGGGCGACCCCGACCGCTTCGTCGCGCAGTACTACGCGCGCTACTGCAAGGACCCAAACAGCAAGGATTGGCGCGACTGGCCCTATTTCGCCGGGGACGGCGCGGTCCAGGCCGCCGACGGCTATTACCGCATCCTCGGGCGGATCGACGATGTGATCAACGTCGCCGGCCACCGCCTCGGCACCAAGGAGATCGAGTCGGCGGCGCTGACCGTCCCCGAGGTCGTAGAGGCCGCGGTCGTCCCGGTCGCCGACGAGATCAAGGGCCGGGTCCCCGATCTCTATGTCGCGCTGAAAACCGGGGTAAAGGCGACCCCGGAGCTGCACAAGCGGATCTCCGACGCGGTCGTCACCGAGATCAGCCCGATCGCCCGCCCGGCGCACGTCTGGATCGTGCCCGACATGCCGAAAACGCGCTCCGGCAAGATCATGCGGCGGGTATTGGCGGCGATCTCGAGCGGCCAGGACGCCGGCGACGTCTCGACCCTCGCCAACCCCGAGGTGGTCGAGGAACTGCGCCGCCTGGTGACGCATTGATGCAGGCCAAGAACCCTTCTTTGGCACGGGCTTTACACAGACCAATAAAGGCGGCCCCAGTAGAAGAGGAACGCGAGGGTCAGGCGCTCTTCGAAATGGCGAATTTGCGCCCGGAGCGGACGGGGCTGCCGTTTGTTGTGTACATTTCGCAAAAGGGCGGCGCTCGTCATGATGTTCGGGTGAAAATTGCCCATGGCGCGAAGGTCCGCTCCTCGGAGATGGTCACGGTCGCCGTGCGGCCGAATGTGCGAGTGATCCGAGGGGCGCTCGATCCCGGTGATCTGGCGCGGCTGGCCGAATGGATCGAACTCAACCGCGCCACTCTGATCGATTATTGGAACGGAAATATCGAATACACCGAAGACGTGCTCAGCTCCCTGAAGCCGCTCCTTTCACGATGACCACGGCCAATTGAAATTGTCATCTCGGCGAAGGCCGGGATCCACTCTTCCGCAGCCGGAGCGGTTCGCACGTGGATCCCGGCCTTCGCCGGGATGACACCTCTTTTCAGCCCTTCCGCATCAGCTCGATGTAGCCGAAGGCGTCGATCTTGGCGTCGAAGAGGCGGCTGATTACGGTCGAGGTCTCGTCCTCGACGATGACCGCGGGGCCGGGGATGATGGCGCCCGGGGCGAGGGTGCTGCGTTCGTGGATCGCCACCTCGATGAAATCGGCGCTGTCGGGATCGAACACTTGGCGGCGCCGGGCCGGGGCGGGGTGCGAGGGCGCCGGCTGAGCGGGCGCGGCGTCAGCCTCGTGCGGCGCCGGCCCGCTTAAGAGCACGACCCAGCTCAAAACCTCGACCTCGACCCCGGGGATGACCCGGCTGTAGAGCCGGCGATAGGCGGCGTCGAACGCGGCGAGAAGCTCTGCGGCATCCTCGGCGCGATAAAGCCGGGCCGGCACTGAGACGGCGATCTCGTGGCCCTGGCCGCGATAGCGCATGAAGGCCGAGCGGGTCTCGCTGAGCGGCGCCTCAGGCTCGCCGGGCCTGACGATCGCTTCCGCTTCCTCGCGCATCGCCGCCAAAAGGGCATTGGCGGCATCGGCATCGAAGGCGTCGAGCCGCTGCAATTGCGAGCGCACGATCTCGTAGGCGATGGGCGCGCGCAGAAAGCCGACCGCCGAGCCGACCCCGGCGTTCGACGGCACGAGGACCCGGTCGAGGCCGAGCTTGTCGGCCAGCCGCGCGGCATGGAGCGGCGCCGCCCCGCCGAACGCGACGAGGGTGCGGCCGCGCGCGTCCTTGCCGCTTTCGATGGCGTGGACGCGCGCGGCGTTGGCCATGTTCTCGTCGACGATCTCGCTCACGCCAAAGGCGGCGAGCGACAGCGCGAGATCGAGCGGGCCGCCGACCTCGCGCTCGATCGCCCTTTCGGCGGCGGCGCGGTCCAATGCCATGCGGCCGCCGGAAAACCCGGTCGGGTCGATGCGGCCGAGCAGGAGATCGGCGTCGGTCACGGTGGCCGCAACGCCGCCGCGGCCATATGAGGCCGGGCCCGGATCGGCGCCGGCGCTGTCCGGACCTACGGCGATCCGCTTCAGCCGGTCGACCCGCGCGATCGAGCCCCCGCCGGCGCCGATCTCGACCATCTCAATGACCGGGATGCGCAACGGCAGGCCGCTCCCCTTCTTGAAGCGATAGATCCGCGCGACCTCGAAGGCGCGGCTGGTTTGCGGCTGGAATTCGTCGATCAGGCAAATCTTGGCGGTGGTCCCGCCCATGTCGTAGGAGAGGACCGATTCGAGCCCGCATTGCCGGGCAATGTGGCTGGCGAAGATCGCGCCGCCGGCGGGACCCGATTCGACGAGCCGCACCGGGAAACGGATCGCCGTCTCGACCGTCGTCAGCCCGCCGCCCGACAGCATGAGGAACAGCGGGCACGAAAACCCCCGCTCGCGCAGCAAAGCCGCGAGATTGGCCAGATAGCGCCCGATCATCGGCTGCACATAGGCGTTGGCGCAGGCGGTGGAGAAGCGCTCGTATTCGCGCATCTCGGGCGAGACCTCGCAGGAGAGTGTAATGGTCACGCCGGAGAGGCGCGCGGCGAGGATGTCGCGGGCGCGCTCTTCATGCGCCGGGCTGGTGAAGCTGTGCAGAAAGCCGATCGCGACGCTCTCGATGCCCGAGGCAAGAAAGCGCTCGGCGAGAGCCTCGACCGCGCCCTCGTCGAGCGGAATGACGGTGCGGCCCTTCGCATCGACGCGCTCGGGGACGCCAAAGCGCAGCCGTCGCGGCACCAGAGGCGGCGGCAGATCGATGTTGACGTCGTATTGCTCGAAACGGTTCTCGTGGCGGATCTCGATCGTGTCGCGAAACCCCTCGGTGGTGACGAGGGCGGTCTTCGCGCCCTTCCGCTCGATGATCGCGTTGGTCGCGAGCGTCGTGCCGTGGATGATGATCGAGAGGTCGCCCGGCGCGAGGCCGGCCTCGCGCAACACCGTGCCGATCGCCTCGAGGACGGCCTTCTCGGGCGCCTCGGGCGTGGTCAGGATCTTGGCGCTATAGCGGCGCCCGCCAGTGGCGCTGAACGTTTCCAGCGCGACATCGGTAAAGGTGCCGCCGATATCGACCCCGAGCCTTGCCTGTGCCTGATCCTCCGCCACGCCGGCCCCGCCTCCTACCCCGCAAGGGCGCAGAGTGTTCGGGCGGCCGACGGCGATGTCAATCAGTCAGGTCGGGCCGCTCAGATCTCGCGGCCGAGCGCCCGATCGACCGACAGCGCGCCGCCGCCGCGTATGAGGATGGCGAGGCAGATCAGCATCAGATAAAGCGGGATCTCCATGCCGCCGCCGGCCCAGAACCAGCCGCGCTGGATCGTCACGTGGAACGCGGCGACCGCCATGAAGCCGACGAACAGCGCGGCGACCGGCCGGGTCAACAGCCCGATCGCCAAAAAGAGCCCGCCAACCAATTCGAGACACCCGATATAGCTGGCCCAGAGCATCCCCGGGTGGAGTCCCAGCTTGGCAAAACCCTCGGCATACTTGGCGAGGTCGCCGCCCCAGAAGCCGAACAGCTTCTGCATGCCGTGCGGAACGAAGAACAACCCGGTGGCGACCCGGATCAGCGGCCACGAATAGGTGTCGAGCGCGGCGTAAATTCCGCCCAGCTTCGGCACCAGATAACGCGGCCGATCGATGCTGTCAGACACGGCCCGCTCCCTTAAATTTGGCACTTTAGGTGGCGGCATCCTAGCAGCCGCGCCATAATTGAGCATCATGGCACCGCAAATTCGCCATTCTCGCGCTCGACCATCGGCTGGTTTCGCGTGGGAGGCGGAAATGGCAAGACGATTGGGATGCTGGCTGGGGGCGTTAGCCGCCTCGATCCTGCTGGCCGCGGCACCGGCCGGCGCGGCCGACCTCGTGCTGACGCGGGTCGTGTTGTCGACCGGCGGGGTCGGCTATTTCGAATACGAGGCAGCGGTCGAGGGCGACGCGACGCTCCTCCTCGATGTGCCGCTCGACCAGGTCGACGATGTGCTGAAGAGCCTCGTCGTCTACGATTCCGGCGGTTCGGCCGGAGCAATCACCCTGCCCGGCCGCGAGCCCTTGACCCAGAGCTTTGTCGATCTGCCGTTCGACCGCGCCGCGCTCGATTCGGAGACCGCTCTCCTCAATGCGCTGCAAGGCGCCGAGATCCGGGTTGCCGCGCCGAAGGCGATCGCCGGCCGGCTCGTGCATGTCGACGAAGAGACCGCGCGCGGCGCCGGCGGGGAGGCCCTGACCCGCTCGCGGGTCAGCGTGATGACCGATTCCGGCTTGCAGCAATTCGTGCTGCAGGATGTCGATGCCATCGCCTTCGCCGACCCCGCCTTGCAGCGCCAGGTCGACACCGCGCTGTCGCGCATCGCTGCCTATCGCCAAGGAGGCCGGCGCACGCTGACGCTCACCACCCACGGCGCCGGGCCGCGCAATGTGCGGGTCGGCTATGTCGTCCAGATGCCGCTGTGGAAGGCCTCCTACCGGCTGAGCCTCCCGCCCGATCCCGAGGCCCGGACCGCCCGGCTGCAAGGCTGGGCGGTCTTGGAGAATTTCAGCGGCCGGGCCTGGCAGGATGTCGAGCTGACGCTGCTCTCTGGTAATCCGGTGACGTTTCGCCAGGCGCTTTACGAGAGCTATTACGTGCCGCGCCCGACGGTGCCGGTCGAATCGGGCGGCCATATCCTGCCGCCGCCCGATACCGGCGCGGTCGCCGGCGAGGTCGCCGCAAAGGCGAGCCCCAATCGGGGTGCGCTCCGGATGCAGCCCGGCGGCGGCGCCGCAAATATGGCGATGGCGGCGCCCGCCGCCGCCCCGCCCCCGCCGGCCCAGATCGAAGCCGCCGCCGCTACCGACGAAGCCACGCAGATCGCCTTCACCGCGCCCTACAAGGTGAGCGTTGCGGCCGGACAGAGCCTCGTCCTCCCGTTGCTCGACCGCGAATTGCCGGCGCGCCGCATCGACCTCTATCAACCTTCAGCCGACGCGCAGCACCCGCTCGCGGCAATCGAATTGGCCAATAAAAGCGACACCGGCCTGCCGCCTGGAGTTCTAACCCTCTATCAGCTGAACGCCGGGCGCGGCGCGCTCTATCTCGGCGACGCAAGGCTTGCCGCGCTGCCGGCCGGCGACAAGCGCCTCCTCAGCTATGCGGTCGACGGCAAGGTGACGATCGACCGCAGCACCGGCGAGCGCCGGCCCATCATCAAGGCGACGATAGGCGACGGCGTTATGCGGGTGACCCGGGTGGTCCGCTCGACAACGAGCTATCGGGTGAAAACCGCCGCCGCGCCGCCGCCGCCCGATCTCCTCATCGAACAGCCGCGGCGCCCGGGCGCCACCCTCACTTCGCCCGACCCGAAGACGGTCGAGCTGACCGCCGATTCCTATCGCATCGGGTTTGCGCTCCCCGGCACTGGCGACGGCAGCCTCAGCGTCGTCGAGGAACAGCCGATCGAGGAGACCGTCCGGCTCCTCGATATCGACGACAACCGACTGGCGGTGCTGGTCTCGTCAGTTGAGCTCGACCCCAAGCTGCGCCAAAAGCTCGGCGAGATCGCGGCGCGCCGGCAGGCGGTCGGGCACCAGCGGGCCGAGCTCGGACATCTCAAGGAAGAGCGCGCGCAGCTCGTCGACGACGAGAAGCGGCTGCGCGACGACCTCGCGGTCATCGGCGGCGATCCGGCCTTGCACAAGCGCCTGCTCGACAAGTTCAGCGAGACCGAAACCGGGATCGAAACGGTCTCCGCCGCGATCGCCAAGGCGTCGGAGGCTGTGGCCGCCGCCGAGCGCGACCTCGCGTCCTATATCGCCGGGCTGACGCTTTGAATCAGCCCGCCCGAACTAGGGCGCGTCCGGACCGGGCGAGCCCTGCCGAGGCGCGGCGCGGCGCTGGCCGACCCGCTCGCGCATCCCCTGGAACACCACAAAAAGCATCGGGATGACGAAGATCCCGAGGCAAGCCGCCGCGATCATGCCGGCGAAGACCGGAGTGCCGACCGCGCGCCGGCTGGCCATGCCGGCGCCAGTGGCGACGACCAGCGGCAACAGGCCGAAGATGAAGGCAAAGCTCGTCATCATCACCGGCCGGAAGCGCAGCCGCGCGCCCTCGATCGCCGCATCGAGGATGCTCTTGCCGGCGCGGCGCTGATCGATCGCGAACTCGACGATGAGGATCCCGTTCTTCGCCGCCAGCGCGATCAAGACGACAAGCCCGATCTGCGCGTACACATCGAAACTTAAACCGGCGATGGTGACGCCGGCGACCGCCCCCAACGCCCCGACGCTGACCGACAGCAACACCGGAATCGGAATGTTCCAGCTTTCATAGAGCGCGACGAGAAACAGATAGGCGAACAAGATCGCCAGGGCGAGGAGGATCGGCGTTTGCCCCTGCGCGCTCTTTTCCTGGAGCGCCGTCCCGGTCCATTCGAAGCCGTATCCGGCCGGCAGCGCGGCCGAGATCCGCTCCATCGCCGCCAGCGCCTCGCCCGAGCTGTAGCCGGGCTTGGCCGCGCCGTTGACGACCGCGCCGGGCAGCCCGTTGTAGCGCACCAGGGCCTGCGAGCCCTGGACAAATTTCACCTGAGCCAGCGCACGCATCGGCACCATGCCTCCCTGCGCGTTGCGCACATAGATCCGGTAGATGTCGTCGACCGAGCTGCGGAACGACGTCTCGGCCTGGACATTGACCTGCCAGGTGCGGCCGAACAGGTTGAAGTCGTTGATGTAGAAGCCGCCGAGCGTCGCCTGCAGCGCATTGAAGATGTCGCTGATCTTGACCCCCATGACCTGCGCCTTGTCGCGGTCGATATCGAGGTAGACCTGCGGCGTGTCGGCCGCGAAGGTGCTGAAGACGCCGGCCAGCTCGGGCTGCTGGTTGGCTGCCACCAGAAGGCCGCGCATCGCCGCGGCGAGGTCGGCGGGCGTCTGGCCCTGCAATGCCTCGAGCACGTACTGGAACCCGCCGGTGCTGCCGAGACCGATGATCGGCGGCAGGTTGAACGGAAAGACGATCGCTCCCGATAGCGCGGCGAGCCTCGGGCGCAGCGCGGCGATGATCGCGTCGGCGCTTTGCGAGCGCGCGGTGCGCTCTGCGTAGGGCTTCAGGCTGATGACGAAAAACGCCTGGTTCGAGGAGGCGAGTGAATCGATGAAGTTGAAGCCGACCACCGACAGCACCCCCGCGACCCCGGGGATCGGGCGGATGATGGCCTCGACCTCTTCGACGACCGCCTCGGTGCGGTTGATCGAAGCGCCCTCGGGCAGGCGCAGCGCGGCGAAGAAGGCGCCCTGGTCCTCCTCCGGCAGAAAGCTCTGCGGGGTCAGGCGGAACAGGCCGCCGGTTGCGGCGAGCACGACGACGACGGCGACAACGCCCCATATCGCGAACCGCACGAGGCGCCCGACCACCGCGGCGTAGCCGTTGCGCGTGCGGTCGATGCCGCCCAGCACGTAGCGCATCGGGCCGCTTCCGGTCGCGCCGCGCTTCAAGAGGACCGAGCACAGCGCCGGGCTGAGCGACAGCGCGTTGAGCGCCGAGATCAGCATCGATACCGACACCGCGACGGCAAACTGGCGGAACAGCTGCCCGCTGATCCCCGGGATGAACGCCACCGGCACGAATACCGACAGCAATACCAAGGTTATCGCGATGATCGGCCCGGTGATCTGGGCCATCGCCTTTTTGGTCGCGTCGGGAATCGAGAGTTCCGGCTCCTCCTCGATCACCCGCTCGACATTTTCGACGACGACGATCGCGTCGTCGACGACGATGCCGATCGCCAGGACCAACGCCAACAAGGAGACCGTGTTCGCCGAATAGCCGATCGCCAGCATCACCGCGAAGGCGCCGATGATCGAGACCGGCACCGCGACCAACGGGATCAGCGTCGTGCGCAATTTGCCGAGAAACAGGAACACCACGATCCCGACCAGAATGAAGGCCTCGATCAGCGTCTGGATGACCTCATGCACGGTTGCGGTGACAAAGACCGTGGTATCGAAGAACACGCTGTAGGTAAGATCGTGGGGAAACCGCTTGGCCAATTGGTCCATGACAACGCGGACCTGGCGGGTCACGTCGATCGCATTCGCGCCCGGCAATTGGTAGACGGCGATCGACGCCGAGGGAGCGCCGTCGAGCCGCGAATAGCGGTCCTGCGTCCGCGCCCCGGTCTCGACCCGCGCCACGTCCTTGATCCGAACCACCGAGCCGTCAGGGTTGGCGCGCAAAACGATGTCGGCAAATTCGGCCGGCTGGGTCAGCCGCCCCTTGGTCTTGATCGTCAGCTGCAATTGCTGGTCCGACCTTACCGGCGCCGCGCCGATCCGGCCGACCGCGGCCTGCACGTTCTGGCCCTGCACCGCCGTGATGACGTCGTTGGGCGTCAGGTTGAGCGAGGTCAGCCGATCGGGGTCGATCCAGATACGCATCGAATAGTCGAGCGGCCCGAACAGGATGGCCTGGCCGACCCCGCGGATGCGCGACAGCGGGTCGATGATGTTGATCGTCGCGTAATTGCACAGGTAGAGCGCGTCGTAGGTCTTGTCCGGCGAGCTCAGCTGGATCACCTGCAGCAGCGCGGACGATTTCTTGCGGATCGTCAGCCCTTCGAGGGACACCTCGGGCGGCAGCAGCGGCTGCGCCACGGCGGCGCGGTTCTGGACGTTGACCGTGTCGATGTCGGGGTCGGTGCCGAGGGCGAAGGTGACAGTCAGCGTGTAGCTGCCGTCGGCGCCGCTCGTCGACTGATAATAAAGCGCGTTGTCGACGCCGTTGATCTGCTCCTCGATCGGCTGGGCGACGGTCGATTCGATGGTCTCCGCGTCGGCGCCCGGATAAAGCGTGGTGATCGATACCTGCGGCGGCACGATGTCGGGAAACTGCGCCACCGGCAGCCGGGTGATGGCGATGATGCCGGCGAGCGTGATGACGATCGAGATGACGAAGGCGAGCCGCGGCCGATCGATGAAGACATCCGAGATCACCTGCTAGGACCCTTTGCCGGCGGGCAGCACCGTCGCCGACACGACCTGCCCGGGACGCACCTTCTGGATCCCGTCGACGATGACCTTCTCGCCCTCTTTCAGCCCCTCGGTGACGACGACATCGGTCCCGTCCTGGGGGCCGGTGGTGACCCGCCGCATCTCCACCTTGTTGTCGGGGTCGACGATCAGCACAAAGGAGCCGGCCTGATCGAGCTGCACCGCCGCCTGCGCGACGACGAGGCGTGGCTGCTCGTTGCGCTCCTTTACCACCACCGTGGCGAACTGCCCATCGACCAGCTGCCGCTCGGGGTTGGGCAGCGTCGCGCGCATGATCAGCGTGTCGGTCTGCTGATTGACCTGCACGTCGGTAAAATTCCACACGCCGGGATGCGGGTACTCCTTGCCGTTGGCCAGCTTTACCCGGATCTCGATCTTGATCGTCGTGCCGTTTTCCTGATGGCGTTCGGCGCGGATGTCTTCAAGTTGACGCTGGGCGACCGGAAAGATCGCATAGATCGGATCCTGGCTGACGATCGTCGCCAGGACGCCGCTCGCGGCATTGACCAGATTGCCCTGGGTATAGGCGGTGCGGCCGATGCGGCCGTCGACCGGCGCGCTGATATCGGTATAGCCGAGATTGACCTCGGCGAGCTGCAGCTGCGCCTTGGCGTTGTCGATCTGCGCCGCCAAGGCGCGCTCGGCGGCGAGCGCGGCATCGACGGTCGATTGCTGGCCGGCGGGTGAATGCAACAGGATCTGCGCGCGTTGGAGCGTCAGATCGGCATTGACGTGCTGCGCCTCCAGCTGCGCCACATTGGCTTTGTTGGCATCGACCTGGGCCTGATAGGGCGCTTTTTCGATCTGGTAGAGGAGGGTCCCCGCCTTGACCTCTTGCCCCTCGGTGAACAGGATCTTGTCGAGAAACCCTTCGACCCGGGCGCGCAATTGCACCGTGTTGATCGCCCCGATGCGGCCGATGAACTCGTAAGAGCGGGCAACGCCGCGGATCTCGGCGGCGCGAACCCCGACCGCCGGCGGCGGCGGCGCCTGCGCCTCGGCCGCCCGCAGCGCGCCCCAAGCGACAAGGACGAGGAGGGCCAGGGCAAGCTGTTTGGGTGATCGCGACCGAGGGCGCGCGGGACAACGCAACGGCGGCCTACCCATCAGCCCCTCCCCTTCCGATCACCGCAGGCCTCGACCGGACCGCGGAGAATAAGGCGATACAGCATGACGGCGTCAACAGCGGTCAAATTTTGTTGTCAGGGAGGGGCAAGAGCCGGACCATGGCTGCTCACCTGGGAGAGGGCGCATGACGAACAGTTATCGGGTCGCGGTCATTGCCGGCGACGGCATCGGGCGGGAAGTGGTGCCGGAAGGCATCGCGGTCATGGAAGCGGCGGCCCGGCGCTATGGCTTCCTCCTCGAATGGCGCGAATTCGACTGGAGCTGCGAGACCTACGTCAAGACCGGGCATATGATGCCGGCGGACGGGATCGAGCAATTGAGCCCCTACGATGCGGTGTTTCTCGGCGCCGTCGGTCATCCGGGCGTGCCCGATCATGTGTCGCTGTGGGGGCTGTTGATCCCATTGCGGCGCAGCTTTCAGCAATACATCAATCTGCGCCCGGTGCGCCTGTTGGCTGGGGTCGATTCGCCGCTCAAGGGGCGCGCGCCGGGCGAGATAGATTTCTATGTCGTGCGCGAGAACAACGAGGGCGAATATTCCTCGATCGGCGGCCGGCTTTATGAGGGCACCGAATACGAGATGGCGATGCAGCAGGCCGTCTTCACGCGGCGCGGCTGCGATCGGGTCATGCGCTATGCGTTCGAACTGGCACGGACGAGGAAGCAGCACGTCACCTCGGCCACCAAGTCGAACGGCATCATTCACACGATGCCGTTCTGGGACGAGCGCTTCGCCGCGGTCGCCCGGGACTATCCCGACATCAAGACCGACCAGTACCATATCGACATCCTGACCGCGCATTTCGTCCGCCATCCCGACTGGTTCGACGTCGTGGTCGGCTCCAATCTGTTCGGCGACATCCTCAGTGATCTGGGGCCCGCCTGCGTCGGCTCGATCGGGATCGCCCCCAGCGGCAACATCAATCCGGAGCGCGAATACCCCTCGATGTTCGAGCCGGTGCACGGCTCCGCGCCCGACATCGCCGGGCGCGGCATCGCCAACCCGATCGGCCAGATCTGGTCGGGCGCGATGATGCTCGAGCATTTCGGCGAAACCGCGGCGGCCCAGGCGGTCGAGCGCGCGATCACCGAAATCCTCGCCGAGGGCGGCACCAAGACGCCCGATCTCGGCGGCAATGCCGGCACCAAGGATATGGGCGCCGCCATCGCCGCGGCGATCCGCTGAGGTGAACTTACCCGCTCGCACCTCCTTCGTCATTGCCTCTCAACTCGGCTCGGGCCCATTCGAGAAAAGCAGACTCATTCGGGAAAGTGCGCGTAGCCCCGCTCGGCAACCGGACTTCATGCTTACTCCCGAAGACAAAGCGCTTTATGTCATATTTTCGGAGTTCGAGTTCCCTTCTGGCATGTTCACCGGTAAGTGGCGGTGGGGGTAGTTGCTCTCCTCCGCTCAATGCCGCGTCAGGGCTCGAATAGGTGGTCGCACTTACACGAGATCCACCACGAGTATTTTGTTCTATATCAATGAGAACCAGGATCGTCTCTCCAATCGCCACAATTATGATGCCGTAGATAGCGGCTGAGAGAGCTGAGAATAGAGTCAAACCGGCGCTTAAGGATGCAAAAGGGTTGTTGTTCTACGATATAGCCAGGATAAGCGTTATAAGCAACAACAGTGCTGCTATTCCTAATAATATCCATCCGACGACACGCATAAAACCGGAGATCGCCAATAAAGCTGGATATTTTCCCATCAGGATTCTCGCCCACTTTAGCCCGTCATACCGGCGAAGGCCGGTATCCACGGTCGGGTGGATCCCGGCCTTCGCCGGGATGACGATTTGGAATATTAGGCGCCTTTCGTCGGTCCACGCATAAACTTCGACGGGCTTCCCATCGGCGGGGTGCGGCCGGCGGATCGCCTTCGGCGCTGCGGCAGTTGGTCACATAAAGCCGGCCGAGCGCTGTTTCGGGATCAATGGTTCAGGAGCAATATTTTCCGCAAAAATCCAATCCTATCAATCATATATTGAGAGATAGCCGGGTTAGTAAGCTAGCTTAAAGATTGCCACCCTTACGATTCGCAACCCAGCGATGCTCGTTCGTGGATTCCACCTGGAAAGGCGTTGAGGATAGGTTGCGGCAAATCTTCGAGGCAATTGTGGGTTGTGTGTGAGGATGGTCCGTTCGCTTGAGCAAGTCACCATGCGCAAGGTCTACCTGCGCATCCTGCCGTTTGCGGCTTTGACCTATTTTTTCTGTTATCTCGACCGCATCAACGTCGGCTTCGCCGCGCTGACCATGAACAAGGAACTCGGCCTCGACCCGGCGCTCTACGGCATGGCGGCCGGCGCGTTTTTCTGGGGCTACGTGCTGTTCGAGGTGCCGAGCAACATCATCCTCGAGAAATTGGGCGCGCGGCTGTGGATCGCGCGGATCATGATCACCTGGGGGCTGATCTCGGGCGCCACCGCTTTCGCGACCGGGCCGTACAGCTTCATGGCGATACGCTTTGTGCTGGGGGTCGCCGAGGCCGGACTCTTCCCCGGCTTCGTGCTCTACTTCACCTTCTGGTTCCCCGACAGCTACCGTGCCCGCGTCAATTCCTGCTTCACCTTGGCATTGCCGATCGCAGTGGCCTTGGGCGCGCCGATCTCGACGGCGTTACTTGGGCTGAACGGGATGTGGGGCCTCAAGGGCTGGCAGATCATGTACCTGTTCGAGGCGGTCCCAACCGTCTTGATCGGGGTCGCGGTGTTTTTGTTACTGAGCGATCGGCCGGCCAAGGCCGGCTGGCTCAGCGCCGAGGAACGCGTCTGGCTCGACGCCACGATCGCCGGCGAGACCAGCCGGATCGAGGCGCAACACGGCGTTGGCATATGGCGCTCGTTTTGGGACCCGAAGGTGGTGCTGCTGTCGCTCAACTACACGGGGATCGTTACCGCCAGCCTGGGCATGCTCTTGTTCCTGCCGACGATCATCAAGGAGCTCGGGATCAGCAACATGCAGGTCGGCTGGATCACGATGATCCCCTATACCTGCGGCGCGATATCCATGGTGTTTTTCGGCTGGCTCTCCGACCGCATCGGCGAGCGGCAGTGGACGCTGTTTTGGACCTGCGCGTTATCGGCCGTCGGCCTGGTCATCACCGGGCTGACGATCGGCAGCTGGTGGTCGGTCGTCGGCATGTCGATCACCGCGATCGGGCTCTACGGCACCAAGGGGCCGTTCTGGTCGATGCCGACGATGTTCCTGACCGGCACCGCCGCCGCCTCGGGCATCGCCTGGATCAACTCGCTCGGCAATCTCGGCGGCTTTTTCGGGCCGAGCATGGTCGGCTGGGCCAAGACCCTGACCGGCAGCTTCGCCGGCGGGCTCTATGCGCTGGCGGTGTGCGCCTTGGCATCGGCGGTGATCTCGCTGTTCTGGCTGCGCATTCCGCGCGCGATCGCCACCGGCGAGGAGCTTGCCGCCGCGGCGGATTAGGTCGGTCGGTGAGCCGGCGGTTTTATCGGGGCTCGTCCAGCGTGAAGCCGTGCGCCTTGAGCCAGCTCGCGAACCCGACCCCGTCGGGGGTCATCGCCTGACGCGCCTTGTCTTCCGACCAGCCATAGAACGAAGCGGCGCCGAAGCGCTCGGGCGCGCGCTGGCGGTCACCGATCGAATGGCGCGCGTCGCGCCGGCGGTCGTAGAGGTCGACGGCCTCGGCCAACCCCGCATCATCGTAGCGGTCGACATGCACGGTTGCCTCGAGCGGCAAACGCATGCTGATGAAGCCCTGCTGCGCCGGGTAGCCGAGGCACAGCCCGGCGACCGGAAACACCTTGTCGGGCAGGCCGAGGATCTCGGCGACTTCGGCGATGCGGTTGCGCAAGACGCTGATCGGACAGGTGCCGAGCCCCACCGTCTCGGCGGCGAGAACGCAGCTCTGCAACGCCAGCGCCGCATCGATCGCGGCGTTGAAAAACCCTTCGAACGCGCCGTTGTCCGGGGCTAGCCCGCGCAGCGCACCGATCTGCTCCAACCGGCGCGCATCGCCGAGAAAAACCAGAAACACCGGCGCAGCGCCGATCCACGGCATGTCGGGGAAGAGCGCGGCGAGGCGGTCGCGCCGGCCGCGCTCCTTCAGCCAGAGGCACGAAGCCTGCTGGAAATCCGATTTCGACGAGGCCGAGAACGCCGCCGCGAGCAACACCCGCACCAGCCAATCGGGCACCGCGCGGTCGGAATAGCGGCGCTGGGTGCGCCGCATCAAGACCCGGCGCAGCCATGGATCGTCCGGCACCTCCCCCCCGGGCGTAACATCAAGCTCCGCATCAAGCGCGACATCGAGGCCGAAACGGGCGCGCAGCTCGTTGTCGTAGGGGTGGGTCATCGGCGGTCTCCCTTCGCGGGGCGAGTCTAGACCAAGCCGCTTCCCCGCGGCGAGCGCCGGGCTTACAACGGAGACAGAAGAGGAGCCGGAGATGCCCGACACGCTGACGACCAATTCGCCTGTTATCGCCGCCTACCGCGCCGCGACCCCCGGCTCGGCGGCCAACGCCCTGCGCGCGGCCGAATTGTTCCCGAGCGGGATCACCCATGATTCGCGTTACATCGAGCCTTACGGGCTCTACATCGCCCGGGCCCAGGGCCCGCGCAAATGGGATGTCGACGGGCGCTGCTATGTCGATTATTTCGGCGGGCACGGCGCGCTCCTGCTCGGGCATTGCCACCCCGAGGTAATGGAAGCGGTGCATGCCCAGCTCGAACGCGGGACCCATTACGGCGCCAACCACGAGCTGGAGATCGAGTGGGCCGAGCGGGTGAAGGCGCTGATCCCGACCGCGGAGCGGGTGCGTTTTACCTCCTCGGGCACCGAGGCGACGCTGATGGCGGTGCGTCTCGCCCGCGCCTTCAGCGGAAAGCCCAAGCTCATTCGCTTCAATTATCACTTCCACGGCTGGCACGACCACATGACCTCGGGCCACAGCAGCCATTTCGACGGCACGGCGACGACCGGGGTGCTCGATGCGGTCGCCGGCAATGTGCTTCTGTGCGACCAGAACGACGAGACGGCCCTGGCGCGCCTCCTGGAGAGCCACAACGACATCGCCGCCGCGATCATCGAGCCGACCGGGGCCAATGGCGGCAAATTGCCGATTCAGCCGGATTTTCTGCACGCGCTGCGCCGGCTCACCGCCGAGCACGGCGTCCTCCTAATTTTCGACGAGGTGGTGAACGGATTCCGGGTCGCGCCCGGCGGCGCCCAGGAGGCCTATGGCATCCGGCCCGATCTGACCACCTTGGCGAAGATCCTCGCTGGCGGCCTGCCGGGCGGCGCGGTCACTGGGAGGAAGGACATCCTCGACCTCCTGGATTTCCAGGTGACGAAGAGCGCCGGCAAGGAAAAGATCGGCCATCCCGGCACCTTCAACGCCAACCCGCTCTCCGCGTCGGCCGGGATCGCCGCGTTGCGCATCGTGCGCGAGAGCGATGCCTGCGCTCGCGCCAACCGCTTTGGCGAAACACTGCGGCGGCGGCTCAACGAGGTCTTCGAGGAGGAGCGGGTGGCGTGGGCGGCCTACGGCACCTTCTCGTCCTTCGAATTGTTCACCAACCCCGAGGGCGTGGCGATCACCCCGACCAATTTCGACCCGCTCAACTATTCCGCCGCCAGCCTCAAGGGCGAGCGCAACGCCGGGGTCGTCCACAAGCTGCGCCTCGGCATGATGATCCACGGGGTGGACCTCAGCAGCCACCCCGGCGGCGTCATCTCGGCGACGCACGGCGAATCTGAGCTCGAAGATACGGTCGCGGCAATGCGCAACACCCTGCGCATGCTGAAGGCGGAGGGCGAGCTTTAGGGTTTGGACCGCGGCCGTCTCGGCCCACATGCGGGCCGAGACGCCCGCGGTCCACGATTGCTCAGCGGGAGGCCGTCGGCCAGTTGTTGAGCCGGGCGGTTTCGCTGACGTAGCGGGCGACCGCGCCGCCGACCCGGGTCGCGGCGAGATTGACGTCGACGCCGCGCCGCGCCGATACCCCAACGATCGCATCGTGCGGGACCTGCCGCGAATCGAGGTGCAGCTCGGTTATCCGCTGCGGCATAGCGGCTGCGGCCTGGTAGTCGATTTCGGCATCGACGGCGATGCTCGGGTTCTCGGCGCCGACATGCCGGCGACGGCCCTCGTCGATATGGCGGAACCCGCCGGTGACGATCAATGCCCGGGCGCCCGGCTCCGCGGCGGCGGTGTCGGAGCGGATCGCGTCGTAGCCGAGCAGGCTAAGCTGCTGCGCGATCGCGTCGGCGAGGCTGAACGCGACGGCGCGGGCGACCCCGGCGGCGCGCTGGCTCGGCGGCACCCCCGGCGCGCCGCGATTGAGCGAGAAGCCAAAGCTCGGGTCGAGGGTGACAACCCCGGGCGAGACGGTGAATTCGCGCACGATGATCGGATTGGGATGGGCCGGGCTCCCGGCGCGCTCGGGAGCGCACCCCGCGAGCGCGACAGCGAAGAGAGCGACAGATGCGACGGTCAGGACCGAGCGCGCCGGATCATTTCGACGACAGGCTGCCATTGGCACAAAATAGCCGGAAAGCACCTCGACGCGATATCAACTGTTACGGCGGGCGTTCACTCCATTCCTTCCCACCGCGCTGACGCAGCCCCCCCGATTGACAATCCGGCGCATGGCTGGTGTATGCGCGGCATGGCTCTGGTGGCGATGATTGGCCGGATATGCCTGATCGGGCTCCTGCTCGCGGTCCTGACGCCCGGCGCGCGGGCCGAGGAAAAGCGGCTCCACATCTACAATTGGTCGGACTACATCGCCCCCGACACGATCGCCAATTTCGAGAAGGAAACCGGGATCGCCGTCACCTACGATGTATATGACGGCAACGAGGTGCTGGAAGCCAAGCTCCTCGCCGGCCATTCCGGCTACGACATCGTCGTCCCCTCGGCGAGCCCCTTCATGGCGCGCCAGATCGCGGCGGGCGCCTATCTCCCGCTCGACAAGAGAAAGCTGCCCAATCTGGCGAACCTCGATCCGGCCCTCGTGGCGCTCGCCGCCATCGCCGACCCCGGCAACGCGCACGGCGTCCCTTATCTGTGGAGCGTGACCGGGATCGGCTACAATTTGGCGATGCTGGAGCGCGCCCTGGGAGGGCCGGCGGGCGGGGCAACGCCGCGCGACAGCCTCGCCCTAGTGTTCGATCCGGCGCTCGCCGCCAAACTCGCCGGGTGCGGCATCGAGCTGCTCGACACCCCGCAGGAGGTGCTCCCGGCGGCGCTTGCCTATCTCGGGATCGATCCGACGAGCCGCGAGCTTGGCGATCTCGGCCGGGCGGCGGCGCTGCTCGATCGGATCCGCCCCTTTGTGCGCCGGTTCCATTCATCGCAATACATCAACGACCTCGCTTCGGGCGACATCTGCATCGCGCTCGGCTATTCGGGCGATGTGATCCAGGCGCGCAACCGGGCGCGCGAAGCCGAGAGCGGGGTCGAGATCGCCTTCCGCGTGCCGCGCGAGGGTGCGCAGATGTCGATCGACATGCTCGCAATCCCGACCGACGCGCCGCACCCCGACAACGCGCACCGCTTCATCGACTATGTGCTGCGCCCGGAGGTCATCGCCGCGATCACCAACACGGTGTCCTATCCGAACCCGAACCGGGCGGCGACCGCGTTCGTCATGCCGGAGATCCGCGACGACCCGGGGATCTATCCACCCGATGCGGTGCGCCGGCTGTTCTATATCGATCGGCCGGCGCCGCACGCTTACGAGCGGGCGCGGATGCGTGCGTGGAACCGGATGAAGTCGGGCTGCTGAGCCGGGCGATGGCGCTCCTCGAAATCATCGGCGTGAGCAAGCGCTTTGCAGCGGCCGCGGCGGTCGACCTGGTGTCGCTGAGCGTCGAGGAGGGCGAATTCTTCGCCCTCCTTGGCCCCTCCGGCTGCGGCAAGACGACATTGCTGCGCCTCATCGCCGGCTTCGAAACCCCGGACAGCGGCCAAATCCTCATAGACGGCGTCGCGATGGGCGCCGTGCCGCCCTATGCCCGCCCGGTCAACATGATGTTCCAGTCCTATGCCCTCTTCCCCCATCTCGACGTCGCCGGCAACATCGCGTTCGGATTGCGCCAGGAGGGGATGGAGCGCCGCCGCCGCGACGCGCGGGTCGGGGATATGCTGGCGCTCGTGCAGATGTCGGACTATGCGCGCCGCCGGCCGCACGAATTGTCCGGCGGGCAGAAGCAGCGCGTCGCGCTCGCCCGCGCCCTGGCGAAGATGCCGAAGCTCCTGCTGCTCGACGAGCCGTTGGCCGCGCTCGACCGCAAATTGCGCGAGGAGACAAGGCTCGAGCTGAGCGGCATCCAGGAACGGGTCGGCACGACCTTTCTCGTCGTCACCCACGACCAGGAGGAGGCGCTTGGCATGGCCTCGCGCATCGCGGTGATGAGCCGGGGCCGCCTCGTGCAGATCGGCCCGCCCTCGGAGATCTACGAGCGGCCCAATTCGCGCTTTGTCGCCGATTTTGTCGGCGCGGTGAACCTGTTCGCGGGCGAGCTGGTCGGCTGGTGCGGCTCTCCGGCGCTGGCGATTGCCGGCGCCGAGCAGCCGATCCCGCTGCCGGCGCCACCAACTGGCCCGATGGGTGGCCTGGCCACCGGCACCGGGCTCACGCTGGCGCTGCGCCCGGAGAAATTGCGGCTGTCGCGAGAGCGCCCGAGAGGCTTCGCGCTCGCCGCGACGATCGCCACGATCGGCTACGAGGGCGGCCAGTCGACCGTGCATCTGGCGACACCTTCCGGCCTCGCGTTGCGCGCCCATCTGCCAAGCGCCGCGGCGCAGGGCCTCGACCGCGGCGCCGCAATCTGGGCGAGCTGGGCGCCCGAAGACGCCGTGGTGCTCAGGGAATGAAACGAGGGGTGAGCCACGCGCGTTATAGCTTCCTCTCCGCCCCCGGGGGCGGAGAGGGTTGGGGTGAGGTGGGGGATTCCAGAGCACCCGCCGATACCCACCTCACCCTCCCACCGCTTCGCGCTGGGCCCCTCCCCCGGCGCATCTCCGATGCACCGTCCGACAGGCGCGCGCATGCGCGCGCCGAGAGGGCCCCTGGAGGGCGGAGAGGGAAAATCGTGCACCGCTCGCCATGATCGGGCTCGGCATCTGGGAACGTCGGGTGCTGATCGGGCTGCCTTTTGTTTGGTTCGCGGTGTTTTTTCTGCTGCCGCTCACCCTGGTGGCCGGGATCAGCCTCGCCGAGAGCGCGGATTCGATCCCGCCCTTCAGGCCGCTCCTCAGCCGGACGTCGGCGGGGTTGGAGACCCACCTCACGCTGGTCAATTACCGCGAGCTCGCCGAAAGCTGCCTCAGGGTCTACGCAAATTCGCTCGGCAATGCCGCGCTGGCGACCTTATTGTGCCTCCTCGTCGGCTATCCGGTTGCCTTCGCGATCGCCCGCGCCCCTGGCGTGTGGCGGCATCTCTTGTTGTTTCTGGTCATCCTGCCGTTCTGGACGAGCTTTTTGATCCGGGTCTATGCCTGGATCGCGATTCTGCAGCCGAGCGGCCTCATCAACCGGTTGCTCCTCGCCGCCGGGCTCATCGACGCGCCGGTGCCATTGCTCTACAACGGGTTTTCGGTCGAGCTGGGGCTCGTCTATTCCTATCTCCCGTTCATGATCCTGCCGCTCTACGGCAGTCTGTCGCGGCTCGACGAAACCCTCCTCGAAGCCGCTGCCGATCTCGGCGCGCCGCCGTGGCGGGTGTTTCTCGGCGTCATCCTGCCGTTGACCTTGCCGGGGATCGCCGCCGGCATGCTGCTCGTCTTCATCCCGGCGGTCGGCGAGTTCGTGATCCCCGACCTCCTGGGCGGCCCCGATACACTGATGATCGGCAAGCTGTTATGGCAGGAGTTCTTCGACAATGCCGATTGGCCGGCCGCCTCGGCCGTCGCCGTGGCGCTGGTCGCGGTCTTGACCCTGCCGCTCCTCGTCGCGCAGCGCCTTATTGAGCGAGCGGCATGATGGGCGGGCGCGGCGGCGCCGTCTTTCGCCTGAGCGCGCTCGCGCTCGGCTTCGGCTTTTTGTATCTGCCGATCGCTGTCTTGGTCGCCTATTCGTTCAACGCCTCGCGGCTCGTCACGATATGGGGCGGGGTGTCGACGCGCTGGTATGGCGTGCTCTTGGAGAACGACAAGTTCCGCGCCGCCGCGCTGACCAGCCTCGAAATCGGCGTGATGGCGGCGACGATCGCGCTAGTGCTCGGCACCTGCGCCGGTCTCGCGATGAACCGCTTCAGGTGGTTTCGCGGGCGTTTATTATTCAGCTTCATGCTGATGGCGCCGCTGGTGGTGCCCGAAATCATCCTCGGCCTTTCCTTGCTGCTGCTGTTCGTCGCGGCGCAAGGCGTTCTCGGCGTTCCGGCGAGCCGCGGCGTCGCGACGGTAACGATCGCGCACGCGACCTTCGCCGCCTGTTTTGTCGCGGTCCTGGTGCGCGCTCAGCTGGCGAGCTTCGACCAAACCCTCGAGGAAGCCGCGCTCGATCTCGGGGCGCGGCCGTTTGCCGTCTTGTGGCAAATCACCCTGCCGGGCATCAGCCCGGCGCTGGTCTCGGGTTGGCTCTTGGCCTTCACCCTGTCGCTCGACGATCTCGTCGTCGCGAGTTTCGTCTCGGGACCCTCGGCGACGACCTTGCCGATGGCGGTCTATTCGAGCGTGCGCATCGGGGTGACCCCGGAGATCAACGCGCTGGCGACATTGTTCCTTGGCGTCGTCTTCACGATGGTGGCGCTGGCCTTCTGGCTGATGGCGCGGCAGGAGCGCCGCCGCATCGCCGCCGGATGAGCGCGCGGCCTCACACCCCGTGCAGCGCGAGGAAGTCGCGCCACGCCGAGTTCATCTCGCCGCCGAGCCACCCCAAGAGCTGGTGATCGAGCTCCAGCGCCGTGCCGCAGGAGAGCGCAATGAGCGGGATCTCTTGCGCGCCGCCGAGGCGGCGGCGCAGCGCGCGGTTGAGCGCCTCCACTGGAACGCGGGCCGCTTCGACCGGCCGCACATCGCCGGCGGCGCATAGCGCCAGGGCATTGGCCAAGAGATCTTGCGGCGCGGCATCGCCCGGCGGGACCTCGCAGAGGCTGCGCGCACCGGCGGCGAGCGCGCCGACCACGGCCCGCGCCGCCGGGTTGGCGAAATCGAGCTGCCCGGCCGGGGTCGCCGCCCGATAAGCGATCGCGGTGGGTGGACGGACCAGCGCGAGCCCGGCGGCGAACAGGCAACGGCGCTGTTCTGCCTCGTCTAACCTCGCCGCATCACGGGCAAACACATCGCAGCGAAAGCGCTGGTCGATGCAGAAATCGCGCACCAGCTCTCTGAGATCCGGATCGGCGATTTCGCTGACGAGCGCCCGCGCTCGGGCCCCGAGGATCCACCGGTCGAAATTCTCGAGGAGGATCGCCGAGCCGACCGGCGCGAGGCCAATCTCGGCCATGTCGCGGCGCAGCTCGGTGACATAAAGCGGCCGCCAGCCGGCGTGCAGGAATTCATGGACGAGATAGCCCGGCCGGTAATCGTCCGGGCGCTCGCGCAACTCGCGGACGATATAGCTCGATGCCAGCGCCGCGGCGCCGCCGCCGGCGAGGCGCTGGACCAAGCGCGCCGCGGCGGCAAAGCGCTGGGCGCTGTCGCCCTGCGCGTCCGCCGCCAGCGCGCGCACCAGGTGCTGAAACGGCAGATCGCCGGTCCACCCGGGCAGGGCATTGTAGCTGACATAGACAAGCCCGCCGGGCTTCAGCTGGCGATCGATGAAATTCCGCAGGTGGGCCCGGATTTCGGCATCGACCCAGGTGTAGACCCCGTGCGCGACGATGTAATCGAAAGGCGGCAGATGCCGGGCGAGCGCGGCGGCAAAATCGGCGGTGTGGAAATGCGCGTTGGCCGCCCCGGCCTCTTCCGCGAGGGCTGCCGCGTGATCGACGTGCACCGCCATTGCGTCGATGCCGTGGAACAGGCCGCCGGGATGCGTGGCGGCGAGGGTCGCCGCGGTCACGCCTTGCCCGCAACCGAGATCGCACCAGGCGAAGCCGCCGGTCCGCGCCGGCGGCCTCACCCCGCCAATGAGGGCGACAAAATCGAGCCAAGCCGGCGCCAGCATCGGCTTGAAGCCGGCCACATAGGGGATGTCGGTGACATAGCCGCCGAGTTCCGGGGGCACCGGCATCCCCGGTCTGGGCGTCCCCTCTCGGCCCTTCCGGCGAGAGGGAGGCACCACCGTAAATCCGGACGATGCTCAGCGCTCAATCGACGAGGGGGCCAAAGGCCCCCCCGCGATCAACCTGCTGTTCGGATTGCGTTGCCGATGGCAACGCTCACTGCGGCACTGGATGATAGCTGGCTGAGGGCTGACCCGCGCCTGGAACTCCCTGCGTGTCTTTGGGCTGGCCACTGACGCCCTGCGGCGGCGGCGGCGGCGCACCGCCGCCTTGGATGCGAGCCAACTCCTCGCGGTTGAGCTGATCGGTCATGCTTGGAGCGCCGCCGCGCTTGGCCATGCGGTGCGGCCCACGCTTATGCCGCTGCTTGGACGCCATCGAGGCCATCGGCGCCATCGGCGCCCCCGCCGCCGGGCTGGCGGGGGCGGCGGCTTTGGGTGCGGCTTTGCTTGGGGCTGTCGGGGTCATCGGGGCTTGCGCCCATGCCGGTGCGGCGATCGCAAGAGCCGCAGCGATCGCGACGCCATTCAGGAGATGCTTCATGCCTCTGTCCTCTGTGGAGTTCTTGGTTTGGACAATACGCTGCTTCGGCTTGCTACGCCCGAGGGCGACCGTCGCGGGCCTCGGGGCCAAGAACAACCGAATTGGTGTTCCGTTCCCGCGAACACGCAACTTTTTGCGTCACGTATCCGACCTCGCCGGTAGCGGATAATATGACCGGTGGCCGCCCGCTTTCAAGCACTTGGGGCAATTTCTGTGCAGCTGACTGACGTTTTCCGCGCAACACGACGCTTATCGGGGCGGTCCCGTCGCCGCCGGCTGCCGGCACTCGCTGTGACCCTCCTGCTCGCTTCGCCGGCGATGGGCGACGAGCGCGATTCGCTGACCATCGGAATCACCCAATTCCCAGCGACGCTCAATCCGAACATCGATGCAATGGCCGCGAAGAGCTATGTGCTCGGGATGGCGCTGCGGCCGTTCACGGTTTACGACGCCGATTGGCAGCTCATCTGCCTGTTATGCGTCACACTGCCGTCGATCGACAACGGGCTGGCGGTCCCGGTCGATCGCGCCGATGGCAAGAAAGGGATCGACATCACCTATAGGATCCGCCCCGAGGCAAAATGGGGGGACGGCGTGCCGGTGACGACAAAAGACGTAGAGTTCACCTATGAGGTCGGCCGCGACCCGCAGAGCGCGGTCGGCAACGCCGAATTCTATCGCCGCATCACCAGCATCGATGTGAAGGACGACAAGACCTTCACGCTCCATGTCGACAAGCTGACCTTCGACTATGCCGCGATCAACGATTTCGTGCTGTTGCCGGCGCACATCGAACGCGAGGCGTTTGCCGATCCGGCGCAATATCGGGTGCATACGCGCTACGCCACCGAGCCGACCAATCCCGGGCTCTATAACGGGCCCTATCGCGTCAGCGAGGTGGCGGCCGGCTCGCATGTTCTGCTCGAGCCGAACCCCTATTGGGCGGGACCGCCCGGGCATTTCCGGCGAGTGACGGTGCGCGCGATCGAGAACACCGCCGCGCTCGAAGCCAATCTGTTGTCCGGCACGATCGACATGGTGGCGGGCGAGCTCGGCTTGTCGCTCGACGAAGCGCTCGCCTTCGAGAAGCGGCATGGCGACCAGTTTCACATGATCTATAAGCCGGGGCTGGTCTACGAGCATATCGACCTCGATCTCGACCGGCCGGGCTTGGCCGATCGGCGCGTCCGCGAGGCGCTCATCCTCGGGCTCGACCGCGAAGCGATCAGCAAGTCCTTGTTTGCCGGCCGCCAGAAGGTGGCTGACAGCTTCGTCAATCCGCTCGATGCCGGGTACAGCGCCGAGACGCCGCGATA